>WNFN01207713.1_pt1 | contig 15092 bp, 15 predicted proteins | sample 5400161 | NCBI WGS metagenome assembly WNFN01 (sample SAMN13153353, study PRJNA577476) | soil metagenome | isolation source: 80 cm saprolite on Douglas fir-dominated hillslope | place: USA:California | collected 2013-09-17
CCCGGGGTTCCGGGAGAACACTCGGGACGGCAACGCAAGCAGGGCCGAAAGCCGGCCTCCGCTGCCGCAGCGGCGCTGGGAAAGTAGCGGACTTTACTTTCCTTCGCAGTGCGTGCCCGACAGATCGAGCGGCAATAAATGCCGGTGCTGAGCACGCCGATGAAGAACTTGCCATCGAAGCGCGCGTCGCGCGACAGCCTCGCTCGCGAGCATATCTTCCAGTCCAGGTCCATATCCGCCCAGGACGACGCTAATCGATCCCTCGACGTTTCTGAACCGTGCGCACCGGATTTCGAAAATCGAAGTCCGCAAACGTCCAGGTTCCGCGGAATCGAAGTCCGCTAACGTCCAACGCTTTGGCGCCAATCTCCTAGCCTATCCGAGAAGCGCAATCCGGATGTTTTGCTTCAAAGACCAACGACGAAGGAGACAACATGTTTCGGATAATCACGGGCGTAATTGTTCTGACGATTCTAGCTTCCCCGGTTCAACTCGCTGCGCAAGAACCGGAAAGCAACACTCAACACCGCTACTCGCTGACGAGTCTCGGGTCTCTCGGCGGCAGATCGAGCGGCGCCAGTAGCATTAACAACCAAAATTGGGTGAGCGGATCTTCCGACCTGCCGGGCGACTCGACTCAGCACGCAGTGCTTTGGGCGCATGGAGAAACATTCGACCTCGGTACACTCGGAGGTCCGAACAGCTCGGTGGCTTGGCCAAACCACAACGACCACTTCCTCGTGGGCATTGCCGAAACTCCCAGCCTCGATCCATTGGGAGAAAGGTGGAGTTGCGCTGCCTTCTTCCCAAGCTCTACCGGCCATACCTGTCTCGGCTTCGTCTGGCACGATGGCGTGATGAGCCCGCTTCCAACCCTGGGAGGCAACAATGGATACGCTGCCGGCGCCAACAGGTCGGGCCAGATCGTCGGGTGGGCGGAGACTGCTGTTCATGACCCGACTTGCATCGCGCCCCAGGTGCTTCAATTCGAGGCTGTGATCTGGGGACCCCGAGGGGACGAGATCCAACAACTTCCTCCACTGCCCGGCGACCCCGACTCAGCGGCTACAGCGATCAACGACAGAGGCCAGGTCGTCGGCATCTCCGGCACCTGCTACAAAGCAGTCGGTGCGCTGAGCGCCAAGCACGCCGTGCTGTGGGAAAATGGCAGTGCGATCGACATTGGCAACCTTGGAGGCGTCGCCTGGAATACGCCCGCCGCGATCAACAATCGCGGCGAGGTCGCTGGCTTTTCCGACTTGCCCGGTGACGATCCAGACCACCCGAACTTCCATGCTTTCCGCTGGACCAGAACCGAGCGTTTCTGTGGGAAAACGGGGTAATGGTGGACTTGAACGCGCTTGTCCCGCCGGGCTCACCAATCTTGATCTACGCCAACGACGTCAATGATGCGGGGAGAATCGTGGGCCAGGCGTATGATCAGGGTACCGGCGAATTTTTCTCGTTCGTAGCGGTCCCGACACGCGACGAAAACGAGGACCAACGCGATCGGTTCTAGTCCTGGAGCCCGCGTTCGCGCACCGTCATCATGGTCGCGAGCATCGTGGCGACGAGCTTCTGCTCGCCGTCCTTGAGCGCGAACGCATCGCCCCTCGTGACGATCAGCATCCGCCCTGCTTTGAGCACGCGGCCACGAGCGATGATGTCGCCGGCCGCGGGCGAGAGGAGGTTTATCTTGTACTCAGACGTCAGCACTGCGGCATCGGGCGGCATGAGGGTCAGCGCCGCGTAGCCGCAGGCGCTGTCGACTATCGCTGCCACGACGCCGGCATGCAGGAAGCCGTGCTGCTGGCTCAGGTCGTCGCGGAACGGGAGTTCCACGTCCACCTCGCCCGGCGCGACGTGTGTTACGCGCGCGCCGATCGTCGACATCAACCCCTGCTTTGCGAAGCTCGAGCGGACGCGGACTTCGAACGCAGAATCGAACGGCCGGGGCGTACGCATGCGAACCACAATGTAAGAGCCTGAAGGCGATTCCTAAGAAATTCGCATCCTCTCCGGTCTCCGCCTCTGACTTGAGGACGGCTGCAGAGTAAGCGGCCGTCTGTCTCCTCATTCTTTGTGAATGACAGACGTGTCTGCGACCGGGTATCGGTGTTCACTTCCAAACATGACCGGTGAGAGCAAGGAGAAGAGATGCGGACAGGAACTTGTGCCGTTCTGGCGCTCATTGGGGGCGTCGTCAGCTCCGCCTGTAGCAACCGTTCTTCACTAGCCCCACCGAAGCTTGCACGCACTGCGCCTGCGCTTGGCGCGATCGACGAGTCGATCCTTCCGGATCTCTTTCGGACAGTTTGGGATCCGGGCATCCCTGGCGGCATTCCAGCCGACGACGATCCAATCCGGCCAGCTAGTATCTGGCTTCCGCCGGGAGATCCCTACATCGGGTACTCTGTCGATCCAGCGCTCGCCGGCAGAACCAACGCGGCGGCATTCACCACCGCTTTCCAAGCTGCGATCAACTCCGCCGGCGAGGAGGCCACTCCCACGAGTCGGAAAATCGTCTTCCTGAGTGAGGGCACTTACTTCGTCAACCCCCAGCGATACCCGGGAAGTGGTTCGGATCAAGTCGGGATCTACGTAAAGGTCGACAACGTCACGATTCGAGGCAGCGGTGCGGACACGACGCGCCTCGCAGCGAACGGGACGATCAACAACTACGGGACGGTCGTTCTGTTCGGACATCGAGTTGGAAATTCCGATGCAGACTTCGCGGTGCGCGATCTGATTGCCGATGCGTCGAGGGGCGATACGACGATCCAGGTCACCGATGCCAGCGCTTACGTGGTTGGCGATGTCATCACCATCGACCACCTCGACGGCGCTCCCGTGCCCGAAGGGCCCGCCACGCTTAACAGCGGATACCTCTGGTACTACGACGGCCAGTATTTCAAGCGCCAGCCAACGTACAGTTGGAACGGTCCAAGCACCGGCGCGCTCAACATCCCGCGGGTCTCGGACCTCCCCTCGGCCAACGCGGCGGCGCGGACTGCTGTTCCCCTGTGGCGCTCGACGATGCAGGAAACCGAGATCATCGATATCAGCGAGAACGTCCTCACCCTCAGGGACCCGCTCTACACCGATTTCCCGCTCGTCTCGAATCCGCAAGTGTGGCGCACAGTGCCGCTCAATACCAACTCGATTCCGGTGGGGAATCGTTGGTGCGGGATTGAGAGCATCGCGGTCGCTGGAGGAAACAACCTGTGGGGCTTCCCAGGCGGCTCCGTCGCGTTCAGCTACATGGCCTATTCGTGGGCGAAGAACATCGAGGCCGACGGCGAGAGGTGGACCAACCCGCCCGACCCTGCGCATCCTGGCAAGTACGGATACAACATCGGTCTTGGGCGGAGCTATCGGTGTGTGATCCGCGATTCCTACGCCCATGGATCGGCAGACGAGAATCCCGGTGGGCAAGCCTACGGGCTCGTCGTCGGAGTCGGCTCCTCGGCATGCCTCCTCGAGAACAACATCTCGGTCAACAACAACAAGCCGATCGCGCTCAACTCGACCGGCGGTGGCAATGTGATCGCATACAACTACGTGGACGAGGCGGTGATCTGGAATAGCCCAGGATGGCAGGAGAATGGGATCGATGATTGCCATGCCAACTTCACCCACCACGACTTGATCGAAGGCAACTGGACGCCCAACCTCGGAGGCGACAGCACCCACGGCAACTCGGGCTGGCACACGCACCTGCGCAACTATGCGAACGGGCAAAACTCGTCAGGAGGGATGAGCGGCAATCTGCGCGCAGTCGGCATGGACGGCTGGACGCACTACCACGCCTATATCGGGAACCTGCTGCAGGGAGGCAGAGTCTACGAGCCGCCCCCATTTTCCCGGAACGGAACGCCAATCTACCAGCTCGGCAACAACTACGGCGGTGGAGGAGGGAACTGGGATAACGGCTACGCCTTGGCTCACGTGTACCGCGATGGCAATTGGGACAACGTCACCAATGACGTGGTCTGGGTCAACGGCCCGGTCGACATCCCGCCGTCGTTTTATCTGACTGACAGGCCCGCATTCTTTGGCGACAACACCTGGCCTTGGGTGGATCCGATCAACGGGGCGACCCACACGCTACCCGCGAAGGCTCGATACGACAACGGGACGCCCAACATCGTGCCCTAGTACCACGAAGATCAATTGATGATCGTGATCGCTGTAGGCCACTTCGATGTTCACTCCCGCTTCGCCATTTTGCGAGCAATTTTGCCAAGCTGACCCGGTTCCCCTTGGTTCAATCGCTGCACCACGACCTCCCTCTCCTCCAGGACGCGTATCCCCGCGGTCTCGAGCGCTTTGCGAGCAGCCGCGCCGTCCGCGAAAAGAAAGTGCGCAATGCCGACGCCTTGTGACACGAAGGCACCGCCTCCCTCGATGCTCACTCCCGCTCGGCCCAACGCCTCCCCATTTCGGCCAGGGCTCCGGGCCGATGCTCGAGCACGATACTCAGTTCCTTCATCGTTGGTCCTCCGGTTTGAATTTCGGCCACGTTTAGCGCCGAAGGGCAGGCTCACGCTTCGACGCGCGTCGAAGTAATCTACCGCGAAGCTGCAAGGCTGGTCATCGCCTTGTCGACATGCCGCCACTCGATGTCCGATGGACTCCGCGGGAGCAGGACGTCAGGGGTCACTCCGCGGCGCTCGCTGGAGCTGTCTCTCCTGTATCTCACGCAGGCCGGCACGCGAACGCGCAGCCCAGATTCTCGAACAAAAATTGATTGCCACCGCTACGCGGACCTCGACTTGGTTCGCTGTGACCTACGGCCGAGGGCCCGTGCAATCAAGGTGGAAACCTCTTCGGGCGCCTCGGCCATCATTCGCGCCGTAACCTTCACCACGACCCAGCCATGCAGTTGAAGCTGGTTTTCGATCCGTTGATCGTTCTCCCAGTTTCGAGGCTGCCGATGAAAGCTCGATCCATGCACTTGAACCGCCACTTTTTCTCGAGGCCACGCGAGGTCAACTTCGGCAATGACAAGATCCCCCTCGCTTACGAGGTGGCGTGTGATACCGGCCGGAAGGCCGCTCTCGCGGACAAGCGCCGCGACGTCGGTCTCGAGCGGGCTATCCGGCGCGTGTTGCTGGTACCGCTCGGCAATCAGCACTTCCAAGTGCGATATGCCGCCTCGACCCCGCCGGCCATTGCGCTCGATGCAGTAGCGTAAGCCCTTTAGGGTGACCATCTGCTTCCGGAGTGCCTCATCCAGCGTTCGCTCGAGCGTCCGCGGCGAGACCACCGCAGCCAGATCCAGAATGGTGCGAGCCACGCTGGTGACACGAATCCCACGTCGTGTGGTAACGTCCGCCGCCGCGAGCCGGCTCACTTGATGGTAAACCACCCCCGGAGGTGGCGACAGGTTTGAAAGACCGCTGAGCTCCACCCTGGTTCGCCAGTAGTTTTCAAACTCCCACAGCGCCGCCGCGGACTGACGCGAGATTACCGCCTTGCCCCGCGCCCACAGAGAAGCTGCCATCAGCGGTTGCCGCCAAGTCTCGGGGGCTGCCGCCGCCCGGTAGACCCTGGGGAGCGCCCGAATCAGGGAGCCTCGTCTAAGGAGCCACGTGATCTGGGTTCGAGAGAGACCGGCTCCACTTGCCTGCTGACGCGACACCAACCCGTGCTGACGCGAGGCCACTGTTTCCCATCGCTTTCCGAGCTCAATTAGCAATCCGGCGGAGCTAATACGTTTTTTTAGACAGAGAATATCGGTCGAGTGTGCCGCCAGGCCGGTGGAAGTTCTCCGAGCAGGGGATGGAGGGGCGGATCGGTGTTAGCTTCGCCGCAATGTCAAAAATCAACTTGGGTTCCTACTTCGCTCGCATCGGCTACGCCGGACAAAGCGAGCCATCCCTCGAGGTTCTGCGCGCGCTTTGCGCGCTCCATCCGATCGCCATTCCGTTCGAGAACCTCGATGTGATCCGCGGCTTGGGAGTGCGCCTTGACCTTCCATCGGTCGAGCAGAAGCTGGTGGGCGATCGGCGCGGCGGCTACTGCTTCGAGCAGAAACGGGCTGTTCGCCGCTGCGCTCGAGGGACTAGGCTTTCGCGTCACCCCTCTTGCCGCTCGGGTCCGGTGGCAGGCGCCAGCAGAGGTCCACATGCCGCTGACCCACATGGTCCTGCGAGTCGATCTGGAAGACGTGCCGTGGCTCGCCGACGTCGGCTTCGGGGGATTGACTCCGACTGCTCCCCTTCGTCTCGACGTAACGGACCCGCAGTCGACGCCACATGAAACTTTTCGGATCGCCCGCAGCGGCGGCGGATACATGCTTCGAGCGCAATTCGCAAATGAGTGGAACGATGTCTACTGGTTCACCCTCGAGCCACAGCATTCGATCGATTACGAGGTCGCCAACTGGTTCACCTCCACGCATCCGACCTCGCATTTTGTACAGAACCTGATCGTCGCGCGTGCCGGCTACGACCGCGAGCGCGTGTCGCTGATGAACCGGGAGCTGGTGATCCGTCGCGAAAGCAAAACAGAGAAGCGCGCCGTTGAAACACCCGAGGAGCTTGTTCGCGTTCTCGCCGATCAGTTCGGGTTGCACTTTCCATCCCGAACGCGGTTCGGAGCATCGGGCGGAGCTTGGCCCTCCTGACGACCGCGGGTGTCAAACCACTTTGTTGAGGTCTACATCAAGCCCGGCATGTTTCAGTTCTCTCGCGAGCTTGAGTTGCCACCCGTCGGCGGGATCCATCGGCGTGTAAACAACTCCCGCGAAGTCCGTCGGCAGCTCGACGTCTCCTTTATACAACGCGCAGACCCTTCGACGACCGAGCGCGGCAACGAAGAAGCCCAACTCAAAGATCACGTTCTGCCGCGCCCTGGGCTTTAGTTCCTCGGGCTCGTCCGCCGTTCCACCGACATCATCCGGCGTCAGCAAGACGACCGCGAAGCCGACTGCCGCATACGATTCGAACTTCTCGATGATCGTGCGCCCACGATCCGGTTGCTCGTGAAGGATGATCGGTTTGAGGCCGAGGCGCTCGAGCAGTCGGGCGACACTTTCTCTGGCCTGATCATGCCCATGGACAACGAAAACGGAGTTCCGATCGATCTCGGGTACGACCGTCGTGAGGTCCTTCAGTGCTTCGTCTACACGATCACGCAGGGAGCGAAGCCTGATAGCGACCTGCCGGGGATCCATGGTTACATTCGGAACAAAACATGCTTCTTCCGCCTTCCCTCGGATGTATCACGGATGAACGGAACTGTAAGCCCTACACGCGACGACGAGGTACGACACCGCGATAGGAGTTACATGGCTCGGCGTAGCCGGAAAACTCCGAAGCTAACTTAGTGCGTCGTGGAAGTGGAAACTGGGCCGGCAGAACAAATCCCCTCGAGGGGCTCGGACTCGGCCACCTCGAGGGGCTGCTGCGCTCGATCCGAGCCTTGCCGACTCGGGGCCGGAAGCTATTCCGCGAACGTCGACTTACCGGACGACGTAGGGGTTCACCGAGGCGGTGAACGTGACCCGCAGGTGAGAGCCTGCCAGCCCACCTGCGATGTCCACCTCATTGAAGCGGGCGACTTCGAGCTGACAAGCGGTGTTAGGCGGGTTGTTCGTGGCGGCGATTGTGTATGAGCCCGTGTCCGCCGTGCTGACGCCATTGAAGTCGCTTGTCCAGATCGTCGCTTGCTTCGCCGTCGAGGGCGTGGTCCAGCTTACGGCCAGCGGCTGGTTCGCAGGCACAATCGCGTTGCGTGCCGGCGCGTTGATCGTGTGCATGCCAAGCCCTCCCACGACCACCCCCTGCACGTTATCCGTGTTCCGCGTCACCGAGAGGCCGAAGTCGCCACTGGGAAACTGGGTGATCGAGTTCTGGTACCTGCCTGTGCCTGGTGTGGCCTCGACGAGTGCTACGCTACCGTTCGGCAAGCCGCTATTGGAGATTGTTACAGTGGCGCCGGATACCCTGTTGTTCATGCCGTCCCTGACGTTGACGGTAAAGTTCGTCGCCGGACCGTTGTCATTTGAGGCTTGGATGTCCCCGGTTACGAGAAGGGTAGATGTTCCAGTGCCCGGGATATTGTGGCTCGTGGCCGTGCTGCTTCCACCGCATGCCAGGGCTGTCGCGGCCAGTGCGGCGAGAAATATGGTGCGCTTCATCTCTTGTTTCCTCCTGCGAATTGGGTTTGCGCGTTGCCGGCCGCAAGGCGTTGCAGGATCGAATCACTTCCGGCCAAGGCGCAGCTACCGCACTTTTAGGTGGCGCGCGGAGGCGCGCCGCACTCACACTCGCGTGCGTCGTAACAATCACGAGATGCTCACCTGATGGCGAGGGTGTCAGATCAGCGGTAAAGGTATTGGTAGCTGCAATCAGTGAGCGTCGATCTGGAATGCCGAAATCAACCGAGGATGCTCGAGCTCGGAAGGCTCAGGATACCGGTTGAATGGGTGAGAATCGATTGCGTACAACTCGACCGAGAGCGTCATCCCGCTCGGATCAACGCTCAGAATCGTAGTTGAAGGTATCCGGCGAGTAGAAATCCACCGGCTGCCGAAGCGTGTCCGCGTCGGGATCCCCTTCTCGAAATACGTCGTGGAGGCCGGGATACTGGGACTGCTTCGGCTCCTGGGACAACTCCACGAACGCTCGCAGAGTTGACACCTGTTCAGCTCCGCGCTGACATGGCCGTCTGGGGGGTGCGCTGGAACCCACGATTCCATCCTTGATTGCCGCCGCTGAGCGAGGTGACGCGTCAGCGGCTGAGGCGCTGTTTAGTGCGCTCTACGCGCAGCTCCACGGCCTCGCACAACGTGAGCTGGCCCGGCGCGGCGCGGCCGCAAGCCTTGGCGTTACCACCCTGCTGCACGAGGCCTATCTGGACATGGCGGGGCGCGATGGCGCGGCGTTCCCGGATCGCGCTCGGTTCATGGGCTATGCCGCACGGGTCATGCGCGGGCTGATCATTGATAATGTTCGAAGCCGCCACGCCTTGAAGCGCGGAGACCAGTTCGAGATTACGTCGCTGCAGACCAGCGCCGTGGAGAAAGTCGCTGACGAAAAAGAGCTGACGCAAGTCGGCGAAGCTTTGGACGAGCTCGGCCAAATCGATCCTTCGCTGGCGGAGGTGGTGGACCTCAAATTCTTTTGTGGCTTTTCCTTCGCCGAGATCGCGGCGCTTCGCGGTGTGTCGGAGCGCACGGTCCAGCGCAACTGGGAAAAGGCGCGCATCTACCTCCACCGCAACCTTCGCAGTCCTGCGCTTAACATCCCATGCGAGGGAGGCGACATGGCGGCACCCAGCCCGGTAGCCCAATCGTTGATCGAGGCTCGCAGCGAGCGGACCAGGGACACATTCCTCAGCCGCTACGGGTTAATCCTCGGCGCGCTCGCGTTGGTTGTGATCGATCTGTTGCCGACGCCGGAGGGACTGCCGGTGGCCGGAAAAAGAATGATCGCAGTTCTCGTCTTTTCGGTGATCGTGTGGATCACGGATTCCATCTCTTATCCGGCCAGCGCAGCGCTGATTCTGGCCCTGATGGCTTTGTCGCTGGGCATCTCCCCCAATGTCGCCAATCCCTCGAAGCTCTATGGCACGAGCGACGGACTGGCCATTGCTCTGGCGGGATTTTCCAATACCGCCGTGGCCTTGGTGGGTGGGGCTCTGTTCATTGCGGCGGCGATGATGCTCACCGGATTGGACCGGAGAATCGCACTGTTCGTGCTTTCGAAGATCGGCGCCAAAACGAACCGGGTGCTCGCCGGAGTGATCGGGGTGGGATTCGTTCTCAGGTTTTTCGTTCCCAGCACCACCGCTCGGGTTTCCTGCTTGGTCCCGATGGTGATGGGGATCATCCTCGCTTTCGGCGTGAATATTAAGAGCAAGTTTGCGGGCGCGATGATGATTGGCACCGCCCAAGCCGCCAGTCTGTGGAACGTGGGGATCAAAACCGCATCCGCTCAAAACATGATCGCCGTCGGCCACATCGAGAAGATGCTGGGCAAGGCGATCACCTGGCCGGAATGGTTCATCGCGGCGGCGCCCTTTTCGGCAATCATGTCGATCGTTCTGTACTTCATTCTGCTGAAGGTCATGCCTCCGGAAACGGATGAAGTGGCCGGGGGAAAGGAGGCGATCGACCGCGCCCTCAAGGAGCTGGGGCCGATGAAGGCGAGCGAGAAAAAGCTGCTGGTGCTCTCGGCGATCGTGCTGTTCTTCTGGTCGACCGAGAAGATAGTCCATTCGCTCGACACCAGCTTCACCACGGTTGTGATGATCGCAATCATGCTACTGCCAAAAGTAGGCGTGATGAGTTGGAAGCAAGCTCAGCCGAAGATCGGTTGGGGCACCTTGATGCTGTTTGGGGTGGGGATCAGTTTGGGTTCGGCGCTGCTTACGACCAAGGCGGCCGGTTGGCTGGCGAAAATCATCGTCAGCCAGTTTGGAATCCAGACCACGCCTACTCTGGGGATTGTGGCGGTGCTGGCGTTGTTCTTGATCGTGATCCACCTCGGATTCGCGAGCGCCACGGCGTTGTCCGCCGCGATGATTCCGATCATCATCTCCGTGCTTCAGGGGGTGAAGACGTCAGGCGTGAACGTGGCCGGAATGACGATGGTGTTGCAGTTTGTGGTGAGCTTCGGCTTCATTCTCCCGGTCAACGCGCCTCAGAACATGGTCGCGTATGGGACGGACACTTTCGAAGTCCGCGACTTCGTCCGCACCGGTATCCCGTTGACCATCATCGCCTACCTTCTGGTGCTGATATTTGGCGCGACCTACTGGAAGTGGTTGGGCCTGGTGTAGAGCTCAATATCCCGCCGCAGCTTCGGGCGAGTGGCCGCGCTTGTAGACCAGCATGGTGCGCTCGAAGGTCATCACCACTGTGCCGTCCTGATTGATCCCGCGGGTCTCGACGGTGACGGTCCCAGCCGAGATTGGCCACGACTTTGGCGCTGACGGTGCGGACACTCATCCCGGTAAGCAGCGCGAGGGTGAAGGTGCTGTCGACCAGCATCTTCTTCCACTCCGTCCTGGCCGCATACGCCGCATCAAAGTGCACCTGCTGAACGTTCAAGGTCAGCAGTGTGAACCAGATGTTGTCAGCGTCGAGGATGGTGCGACCTGGGCGGTGCTCGAACACGTCACCGGGCTCGAAGTCTTCGAAGTAAAGACCAGAGACTTCGCGGAACCGGCGCTCGCCAACGGTCTTATAGGCGGGAAGAATCGGGTTCATCCTTGTCTCCTGTGAGAGGTGCTCAATCGCGCTTCTCTATCGGGGATTGCAAAAACAGTGAGGGAAAAAACGCTGGTCTCCCTTGTCGCCCAGACCCGAGTGTTGTAATGCCGGCCGAGCAGCCGAGGGAACGGCTCCCACCATCGAGGAAGGAGGGATCTCGCCAGAGCCAACAGGAGGGATGGTTTCAGCTGGATACATCAACTTCACAACGAGGGGTGCTTCATCATGATGGGAAGATTCTCAAAAAAACTTCTTGCGTTGTTTTGTATTGCCGGTTTCGCAGTAATGTCGCTCGGAGCGCGAGCAGCTCGCGCTCAGGTAACCTATCAGTGGGACAACAATCTTGCCGGAGAGCGCTTCAACAACAGCCAGACCACCGAGACTGAGGACAACTGGGTTGCCAATGCGTTTCAGGTTGTTTCCGGCGGAACACGTCTGATTTCGGTTACCTTGGGATTGGGTGAAACGCTGTCCAATCAACAGGTCTGGGTCGTCATCTACCAGGGCGCGAGTATCGATGACCCCTGCGCTGGCGGCGGCCTCCAGGAGCTGCAGAGAACGCAGGCGTCGATCAGCGGCCCGCAGTTCGGCTACGTGACGATAGAGTTGAGCTCACCGGTGAATTTGAACGTAGGCGATGTATTTTATGCGGCGATCTTGATGCGAAACGTGGCTGGTAACTTCTTTCCTTTCCTCAATGATACCAGCCGGGTGGTCAATCACTCGTTTTTCGATACCGGCCCTTTCCAGGGGGCTCCGTATGATCTCGACATCCAGTCGTGGCGCCAGACCGTTTTCGGCGGGCACCATCCAGTCGTTGACATCGCGCAAAGCCCGGGCAGCCTTCATCTGCGGGTCAACGCGAATGGGGTTTGATCATCGAGACTGCCGAATAAGCTCGAAGGCGTGCGATCACGGTCCACTGCGGTTGGATCGCGCGTCCGCCGTCACCCGGACGCGCCGGGCTGCAGTGGACGGGGTGACGGACTCGAAGCACACGACGACGAGCTCCTCGATCGCCGCATTCAGCGGGCTTTCGCGCTGTCTTCCACTCCGCTCCCTGATTCGAACTGAGCCCGCCGCCCGCTCCCGCGGACCCACTACCACAACGAACGGAATCCCCTGCTCGTACGCTTCGACGACCTTTCGGGCCAGCGAGTCCGGCTGGCAATCGATCCGAGCCCGAAGGTTGGCGGCTGATAGCCGCTGCAGAACGCTTTCCGCATACCCGTCGGCGCTGCCTACCGGGGCCAAAAGCACCTGCTCTGGCGCGAGCCAGGCAGGAAGTGCCCCTCGGTAATGCTCCAACAGAATGCCGATAAACCGCTCGAGGCTACCGAATAGCGCGCGATGCAAGACGACCGGTTTTCTTCGATCGCCCCCTGAGCCCACATAGTGAATGTCAAACCGCTCGGGCAGCACATAGTCGAGTTGGATGGTTCCGCATTGCCAGAGTCGGCCCAGCCGATCCTTGAGCGAAAAGTCCAACTTGGGTCCGTAGAACGCTCCTTGCCCAGGCTGCGGATGAAAATCGAGCCCGGACTTGAGCGCAGCCGCCTCCAGCACTTTCTCAGCCCGTTCCCATAGTGAATCGACGCCCTCGCTTTGGTTCGGACGGCCCGAGAAGGACACGTCCAGATCCGCAAACCCGAGCTCCGCATAAAAAGCGCGCAAAGAGCGGCAGAAACGATCGATTTCGTCGTCGATCTGGTCCTCCGAGCAAAAGACGTGTCCATCGTCCTGGCTGAACTGGCGCAGGCGAAACAGTCCGTGGAGCGAACCCGATCGCTCGTTGCGATGAACCAGGCCGAATTCAGCGAGGCGAATCGGCAAGTCGCGATAGGAGGGGGCCATCCTGCGAACGATTTCAATGTGTCCGGGGCAGCTAACCGGCTTGAGCGCGAAAGCGCGATCGCCATCATTCACGACGAGCATCTCTTCGCGGAAGCTCTGCCAGTGACCGCTGCTCTCCCAAATGCGTTGGCTAAGGACCTGCGGGGTACGCACCTCGTGGTAACCCTGATCTCGAACCAGCTGCCGCAGTTGATTCTCAAGCACCTGGTAAAGCAAAAAGCCGCGCGGATGCCAGAAAACCATTCCCGGGGCTTCTTCCTGAAAATGAAACAGGTCCAGTCGTTGGCCAAGATATCGATGATCGTGTTGGTCAAACATCTTCAGGCTCCAATCGAAACGTTGCTCGGGCCGAGTGGAGCACTGTGTTTCGCGCGAATGCCCCACCGGTTTTCAGGCGGGGTAGGAAATTCGCGCGCTTTTCCTCAGTCGACCGAGTGCACGAATCCAATCCCGCCCGCGCGGGTCGTGGTAGTCGTGCTGGCCGCATTGAGGAAATTCACGGAACCGAAGATGCGCAGTTCCAGCTGAATTGTCAAACCGACGCAGACGCGAGAGAAAACTACGCCGCCCCACGCTGCTCGGAGACGTAGTGAGCCAGGCGCTCAATCATCGCGCCCATCTTCGGGTACTCAGGGACAACCTGCGGCACCACCCCCAATGCTTCCAGGGCGGTGGCGCAGGTCGGACCCACCGTGGCAACCAAGACATGGGCTTCAAGGGCATCCAACAGCTCAGCGCCCAACCCATCCTCGCAGGCGATCGCGAAAAGGTGCCGCACCTGCAATCTGCTGGTGAAAGCAATGGCGCCAACCCGGCCCGCGATCAGCTCCTTCACCAACTTGTGGAGCGGAGTGGTATCCTCGGGAAGATGCCAGTTGCACACCAAAAGCTCCTGCAGCCCGGCACAACGGCCAAGCAGGCTCTCGGCCAAGGGAACGTTGCGTTCACCGTAATGGAGCAAAACCACGAATTGGTTCTCCAAACGCCGTGGAGCAAGGGCGGCGATCAACTCAGCGGTGGTAAAGGGCTCCTTCGCCGGGATCGCGGTATTCACTCCCGCGCGCTTGAGCGCGGCGATTGGCTTGTCGCCTCGGCAAATGACCGTGCCCCTCTCGAGGGCCGTTCGCAGATCGAACAGCCGTTCGAGTCTTTCCGCTTCGGCGAACAACGCGCTCACCCCGACCGCGCTTGAGAAAACGACGACGTAAGAAGATTCCCGCTCAAGCTTCTCCAGAAGCGCCAATACCTCTTCGCTACACGAGGGATGCTGCTCCTGAACTGCTGGGACGCAATAGGGGACGCCTCCGAACTTTTGGACCAGCAGCGCCAGGTCACTGCGTTTGCGGTTTTCCAGCAGTGCCACTCGCATTCCTTGCAATCCGATCATCGCTCCTCCAGGCAAAGCTTGATTTCACCGCGCTCGCTCACCTTTACCGGATAGGTTTTCAGAGCGGAGCACCAGTTTCCGAGTGCTCGGCCGCTGGCGAGATCAAATTTGAAGCCATGCAGCGGACACACCAGCCGCGTTCCCCCGATGACTCCGTCCGCCAGCACGCCACCTCGGTGCGGGCAGGTTGCTTGGGTTGCGAAGACTTGACCGGTTCTGGCTCGGAACACCGCAATCAAAGTCGCCGCGACCGCGAAGAGTTTGCCCTTGCCCAGCGGGATCCGCGACAACGGACCCAGATTGTAGGACCAGCTTTGAGGCAGCCTTAGGGCCTCCATCATGGCCAAGGCCGGTGCAAGGACAGCGCCAACGAGTTACCTCGCGTTCGTCAACCCGACGCACTCCGAAACAGACCCCTGGCCCGAAACCGCGCGGTCGTCCGCGTTCTACATTCTTGTCGGATTGATGGACTTTATCCGACACAAATGGATGCCTAACGGCTGACTCCTCGAGTGGCGACCCGCGCAGGGGGGACGAATTCCTCCATCCCACTAAATACAATCTTGTCCAAACGGGGCGAAGTCGTTACAAGCGTGTCGCTGTGCGCGGGGCGATTGACGGACAGAG
>WNFN01238820.1_pt1 | contig 15086 bp, 11 predicted proteins | sample 5400161 | NCBI WGS metagenome assembly WNFN01 (sample SAMN13153353, study PRJNA577476) | soil metagenome | isolation source: 80 cm saprolite on Douglas fir-dominated hillslope | place: USA:California | collected 2013-09-17
ACCAACCGCTGGGGGCACCTGGTCGGCGTGGCCATGCCGGTCGCGAGCTTCGTGTACGCCGTGATCGCCTACGCCGCGATGCTGGGCGACCCGGCCAGCCAGCGCGCCAGCGACCTGCACCTGTTCTCCTGGATCCCGGCCGGCGGCCTTCAGGTCAACATCGGCCTGCTGCTCGACCCGCTGTCGATCTGCTTCGCGCTGCTGATCACCGGGGTCGGCTCGCTGATCCTCATCTTCGCGGTCGGCTACATGGCGAACGACCCCGAGCGGCGGCGCTTCTTCGGGTACATGAACCTGTTCCTGGCCGCGATGCTGCTGCTCGTGCTGGCCGACAACTTCCTCGCCCTTTACGCGGGCTGGGAGGGAGTCGGCCTCGCCTCGTACCTCCTGATCGGGTTCTGGCAGTACAAGCCCGCCGCGGCGGTGGCCGCCAAGAAGGCGTTTATCGCCAACCGGGTCGGCGACGCCGGGCTGTCGCTGGCGATCATGCTGATGTTCGCCCAGTTCGGGACCGTGACGTTCACCGGCGTGTTCCACTCGGTGGGCGGGGCCAGCCACGGCGTGACCACCGCGCTCGGGCTGCTGCTGCTGCTCGGCGCCTGCGGCAAGTCCGCCCAGCTCCCGCTGCAGTCCTGGCTGCTGGACGCCATGGAGGGCCCGACCCCGGTCTCGGCCCTGATCCACGCGGCGACCATGGTCACCGCGGGCGTGTACCTGATCGTCCGGTCCAACCCGATCTTCAACCTGACTCCGGACGCGAGGCTGGCCGTCACGATCGTCGGCGCCGCCACGCTGCTGTGGGGTGCGATCATCGGCTGCGCCAAGGACGACATCAAGAAGGCGCTGGCCGGGTCCACGATGAGCCAGATCGGCTACATGATGCTCGCCGCCGGGCTCGGGCCCGCCGGGTACGCGTTCGCGATCGCGCACCTGCTGGCCCACGGCTTCTTCAAGGCCGGGCTGTTCCTCGGCGCGGGCTCGGTGAAGCACGAGATGGACGACGAGGTCGACATGCGCCGGTTCGGCGGCCTGGCCCGGGTCATGCCGGTCACGTTCGTCACGTTCGGGTTCGGCTATCTGGCGATCATCGGCATCCCGCCGTTCTCGGGCTTCTTCACCAAGGACCCGATCATCGAGGCCGCGTTCGACAAGGGCGGCACGTCCGGGGCCCTGCTCGGCACCGCCGCGCTGATCGGCGCGGGCATCACCGCGTTCTACATGACCCGGGTCATGTTCATGACGTTCGCCGGGGAACGCCGCTGGGACGAGAAGGTCCACCCGCACGAGGCGCCGCCGGTGATGACCTCGCCGATGGTTCTGCTGGCCATCGGCTCCATCGGGGCCGGCGCGTTCCTGATCATCAACAGCCGGCTGGTGAGCTTCCTGGCCCCGGTGGTCGGCTCGCCGCCCACCTCGCACGGGATCTGGACCGCGGTCAGCGGCGGCGCGCTCGCGCTGGTCCTAGCCGGGGCCGCGGTCGCCTGGCTCATGTACGGGCGCCGCGAGGTGCCGGTCACCGCGCCGGCCGGCAGCCCGCTCACGGTCGCCGCGCGCAAGGACCTCTACGGCGACGCGATCAACGAGTCGCTGCTGATGCGGCCAGGCCAGTGGCTCACCAGGCTCTCGGTGTTCTTCGACAACCGGGGCGTGGACGGCCTGGTGAACACGCTGGCCGCCACCCTCGGCGGCACGTCCGGGCGGGTGCGCAGGCTCGAGAACGGGTTCGTCCGCTCCTACGCGCTGTTGATGTTCTTCGGTGCGGCGCTGCTCGTCGGCGCCTTGCTCCTGGTGAGGCTATGATGAGCACCTTTCCCTGGCTGACCGTCATCGGCGCGATCCCGCTGGCCGGCGCCGTCGTGGTCGCGCTCACGCCGGGCCAGTCCGCGCCGGGCGCGGAGGCCGACCGCCGCGCCCGTGACCGGCTGGTGAAGCAGATCACGCTGGTCTTCACGCTGGCCACGCTCGTGGTGGCGATCGTGATGGCGACGCAGTTCAACGCCACGGGTCCCACGTTCCAGTTCAACCAGACCTACCAGTGGATCCCGCAGTTCGGCGTCCACTACGCGGTCGGCGTGGACGGGATCGCGCTGGTCCTGCTGCTGATGACCGTGGTCTTGATGCCGGTGGTCGTGCTGGCCTCGTGGAACGACGCCGAGGGCGAGTCGAACCCGGCGGGCGAGCCGCCTCCGCGACGCAGCGTTAAAACGTATTTCGCGCTGATGCTCGTGCTCGAGACCATGATGATCGGGGTCTTCGCCGCCACCGACGTGTTCCTGTTCTACGTGTTCTTCGAGGCCATGCTGATCCCGATGTACTTCATGATCGGGAGCTACGGCGTCGGCCAGCGGCAGTACGCGGCGGTCAAGTTCCTGCTGTACAGCCTGCTCGGCGGGCTGCTGATGCTGGTCGCGGTCATCGCGCTGTACGTGTACGGCGGGCACACGTTCCTGTTCAGCCAGCTGGAGCACGCGGCGCTGGGCTCGACCACGCAGAAGTGGCTGTTCCTCGGCTTCTTCGTGGCGTTCGCGATCAAGGCCCCGGTGTGGCCGTTCCATACCTGGCTGCCCGACGCGGCCACGGCCGCGCAGCCCGGAGCCGCGGTGCTGCTCGTCGGCGTGCTCGACAAGGTCGGCACGTTCGGGCTGATCCGCTACTGCCTGGACCTGTTCCCGTCCGCGTCGCACTACTTCACCCCGCTGGTCCTCGTGCTCGCGGTGATCGGGATCCTGTACGCGGCGATCGTGGCGATCGGCCAGCGGGACCTGAAGCGGCTGATCGCCTACACCTCGGTGTCCCACATGGGCCTGATCACGCTGGGCATCTTCGCGATGACCAGCGAGGGCCAGGCGGGCGGCGTGCTCTACATGGTCAACCACGGGTTCGCCACCGGGGCGCTGTTCCTGATCGCCGGGTTCATGATCGCGCGGCGGCGGTCGCAGCTGATCGCCGATTACGGCGGCGTGCAGAAGGTCGCGCCGGTGCTCGCCGGGCTATTCCTGGTGGCGGGCCTCGCGGGCCTGGCGCTGCCCGGCCTGTCGACGTTCGTCAGCGAGTTCCTGGTACTGATCGGCACCTTCACCCGCTACGAGGCCGCGGCGGTGCTGGCCACGGTCGGGATCATCCTGGCGGCGATCTACATCCTGTGGATGTACCAGCGCACGATGACCGGCCCGGTGCGCCCCGAGGTGTCGGCGATGCCGGACCTGAGGGCGCGCGAGCTGTGGGCGGTTGGCCCGCTGATCGCGCTGGTCGTGGCGCTCGGCGTGTATCCCAAGCCGGCGCTCGACGTCATCAACCCCGCGGTCCACCAGACCCTGGTCCAGGTGCATTCCACCGACCCGGCGCCACCCCACCCCGGGACCCAGGCCTCTGTCACGGACCCCCATCCTCGAGCCACCGCTTACTTCTCATCCACCCCGAGGAGTGCCCCGTGACCGGGTTGCTGGCCGCGGCAGGCCCGACCATTCCCGCGCCGCACATCGAGTACAGCCAGCTAGGGCCGATGCTGGTGGTGTTCGCCGCCGCCACCGCCGGGGTGCTGGTGGAGGCGCTCGCCCGGCGGCCGCTGCGTCGGCCGATCCACCTGGTGCTCGCGCTCGGCGGGATCGCGGCCGCGTTCGTGTGGACGGTCGTGATCGCCGCCACGAACTCCACGTTCGCGCACGGCAGCGCGGGCCACATCGCCGCGCAGGGCGCGGTCGCGGTCGACCGTCCCACCCTGTTCATCCAGGGCACGGTCCTGGTGCTGGCGTTCATTAGCGTGCTGCTGATCGCCGAGTCCTCGCACGAGGTGAGCCCGTTCGCCGCGCAGGCGGCGGCGGTGCCGGGCAGCGCCGAGGAGCGCGAGGGCCTGGAGGCCGGCATCGCGCACACCGAGGTGTACCCGCTGGCCCTGTTCGCGATCGGCGGCATGCTGCTGTTCCCCGCGTCGAACGACCTGCTCACGATGTTCGTCGCGCTCGAGGTGCTCTCGCTGCCGCTGTACCTGCTCTGCGGCCTCGCCCGGCGGCGCCGGCTGCTGTCGCAGGAAGCCGCCATGAAGTACTTCCTGCTCGGCGCCTTCTCGTCGGCGTTCTTCCTGTTCGGCGTGGCGATGCTGTACGGCTACGCGGGCTCGGTGCGGCTGTCGGACATCGCGGCGGCCGCCTCGTCCGATACCGGCAGCCTCACGCTGCTGTACGCCGGGATCGCGCTGCTCGGCCTCGGCCTGTTCTTCAAGATCGGCGCGGTGCCGTTCCAGAGCTGGAAGCCGGACGTGTACCAGGGCTCGCCCACGCCGGTGACCGCGCTGATGGCCTCCTGCACGCTGGTGTCGGCGTTCGGCGCCCTGCTGCGGGTCTTCTACGTGGCGTTCGGGCAGCTGACCTGGAGCTGGCGGCCGGCGATGTGGGGCGTGGCCATCGTCACCATGCTGGTCGGCTCGATCGTCGCGATCACCCAGACCGACGTGAAGCGGCTGCTCGCCTATTCCTCGATTGCCCAGGCCGGGTACGTCCTGACCGGCGTGGTCGCGGCGACCACGGCCGGCCTGTCCAGCAGCCTGTTCTACCTGGCGACGTACGGAGTGACGGTCATCGGCGCGTTCGCCGTGGCGACGCTGGTCCGCGACCAGGCCGGCGAGGCGCTGCACCTGTCCCGCTGGGCGGGGCTCGGCAAGCGGTCTCCGCTCGTGGCCGGGACCTTCGCTTTCTTCCTGATCGCCTTCGCAGGCATCCCGCTGACCAGCGGCTTTACCGGGAAGTTCGCGGTCTTCCAGGCCGCCATCGGCGGCGGGGCGCTGCCGCTGGTCGTCGTGGGGGTGATCAGCAGCGCGATCCTGGCGTTCCCGTGCGTCCGGGTGATCGTCCTGATGTTCTTCAGCGACCCGGCACCGGGGGGGCCGGTGGTCTGGCCAACCACGCGGCCACCCAGCTCTTTGTCCGCTGACCGCCGTCGGGCGTCGAGCCGGTTGTGTTCGCGCTCGGCGCTGCGGGCATACCTGGGATTACCCTGCCTTGGACATAACGTGGAGTTGCCTTGCACTGTCACCGCTGACGGCTGGTTCGCGGGCAGTGCCGGGGCACCACTGAGGGAGCCCGAGTGAGCACCGTAGTCACCGTGGAGCTACCGGACGCCGCGCTGGCGGCCGATGTCGTCGACGGCCTGGCGCGGGTCGAGGACGGCCTGCGACAGGCCGCTCACGCCCAGAACGAGCTTCTGGCGCAGGCGGCCTCCTACGGGGTCGATGCTGGCGGCAAGCGGTTCCGGGCCACTCTCGTGCTGCTGGCCGCCCAGTTCGGCAACCCGGGGGACGAGCGGATCGTGCCTGCCGCGGTGGCGATCGAGCTGACCCACCTGGCGACGCTCTATCACGATGACGTGATGGATGAGGCCGACGTCCGCCGGGGCCTGCCGAGCGCAAATGCACGCTGGGACAACTCGGTCGCGATCCTGACCGGCGACTTCCTGTTCGCCAGGGCGTCGCGGATTCTCGCCGACCTGGGCGAGGAGGCCATCAGGATCCAGGCGGAGACTTTCGCGCGCCTGGTGGCCGGGCAGATCGCCGAGACCATCGGCCCGCGGCCTGGAGAGGACCCGCTGGAGCACTATCTGAGCGTGATTACGGAGAAGACGGCGTCACTGATCGCGACGTCGGGCCAGTTCGGCGCGATGTTCTCCGATGCTCCGCACGGGGTGGCGGCCAGGATCGCCGCGGCCTGCCAGGCGATCGGCGTCGCCTGGCAGCTGTCCGATGACATCCTGGACGTGGCGAGCGAATCCGCGCAGTCGGGCAAGACCCCGGGGACGGACCTGCGGGAAGGCGTGCTGACCCTGCCGATGCTGCACGCGTTGCGGTCGGCGGGTCCTGGCGACACCCGGCTCGTGGAACTGCTCCGCTGCGGCGAGCTGACCGATCCGGAGCTGCACGCGGAGGCGCTCGCGCTGCTGCGGGCCCATCCGGCGATGGAGATGGCGCGCTCGGACACGCGGCGGTGGGCCGCGACGGCCAGGAACGAGATCCTGGCCCTGCCTGACGTGCCCGCGCGGGCCGCGTTCGAGGCCCTCTGCGAGTTCGTGGTAGAGCGCACTGGGTAGCGCTCGGGACTCGGCCGGGTCGCTCGCTGGCAGGCCGGGCAGCTACCCGGCAGGGGGAACAGTGCCCAAAGACCCTGCCGCGCCAGTGCGCCGAGTATCCCGCCACCCCGATCACAGCAAGCCTGGACCAGGGGATTTGCTGCAACCTCAGCCGCCGCCGCGGCGTCCGTTGGTGCGTGTCTTCCACCTCGACAAAGGTGTGAGTTGGTGGCGACCGTCGGTGTCAGACTGAGATGCCAGGGAAACGCCCTGCGATCACGGACACAGGGGGCACGATGACCATCCAGCCCGAGTTCGGCGAGGAAGAGCGCATGAGGCAGCAGTCCGAGCGCCTCAGGGAGCAGTCCGAGGGTGTCCTGCCGCAAGATCGCGAGGAAGCGCCCGAGCGCGAGATAATGGAGCACGACCGCGAGGATCGAGAGGTGGAGTACCTCGATCCGGAAAGCCACGAGGCGCATGCCCCCGGCCAGGTCTGTGCACGGTGCGGAGCGGTCATCACCGCGGGCCAGGATGCTCGACTGCGAGCAGACGGCCGCTGGGTACACGAGGTGTGTCCCGTGGATCTCGGCGAGCTGCCGGAAGAGAGCACGGCTCCGCCGGGCAGCGGGTGACATAGCGATGAGCACTGCGCCGGCGCCGAGCGCCACCGACCTGCCCGACCGCCAGGCAGGCGCGGTCATCCATACCGAGGACCTGACCAAGGTGTATCCGGGGACCGACTTCGCCGCGGTCGACCGGCTCAACCTCGACGTCCGGGCGGGCGAGATCTTCGGCTTGCTGGGACCCAACGGCGCGGGCAAGACGACGACCGCGGGCATGCTGACCACGCGCGTGGTGCCGACCTCCGGGCGGGCGCTGCTCGGGGGCGTCGACGTCGCGGCGAAGCCGGCGCTGGCCAAGCAGCTCAGCGGGATCGTCTCGCAGCAGAACACCCTCGACCGCCAGCTCACCGTGTGGGAGAACCTGTACTTTCACGGCCGGCTATTCGGCATCGGGGCGAAGGCGTCCCGGCGGATCGCCGACGAGCTGCTGGAACAGTTCCAGCTCTCGAAATGGGCCAGGGCGTCGGTGTACGCGCTGTCCGGCGGGATGGCGCAGCGGCTCATGGTGGCCCGGGCCATCTTCCACCGCCCCTCGGTGCTGTTCCTGGACGAGCCGACGGCCGGGCTGGACCCGCAGAGCCGGCTCGCGTTGTGGGATCTGCTCGGTGAACTGCACCGGCAGGGGCAGACCATCCTGCTCACGACCCACTACATGGAAGAGGCCGACCGGCTCTGCGAGCGGGTGGCGATCATGGATCACGGCAAGATCCTCGCGCTGGACACGCCGGCCGCGCTCAAGCAGAGCATCGGCGCCGACACGGTCGTCACCGTGAAGGCGACCGGCGATCCCGCCCGGCTCGCGGAGGTCCTCGCCCGCGTCGTGGGCGGGGTCACCCGCACCCGCATCGTGGACGGCGGCCTGGAACTGCATGTGCAGGGCCACGAGCGGCTGGTCCCCCGGATCGCCTCGGCGGCGGAGGGCGGCGGCTTCGACCTCATCGACCTGTCGGTCTCCGAGCCCAGCCTGGAGACGGTGTTCATCAACCTCACCGGCAAGGAGCTGCGGGACTGATGGCCGTTCCCACGACGTCGCAGGCGCCGACCCTGGAGAGGACGCGGATCGGCGGCGGCCCCACCCGCTCGGTGGCCGCCGCCAGCTGGACCGCGCTGGGCGCGCTGCTGCTGCGTGACCTGGTGGTGCTGCGCAAGCACCTCTGGGAGTTCGTGCTGCGCACGATCATCCAGCCGTTCCTGCTGTGCTTCGTCTTCCTGTACGTGTTCCCGAAGATCGGGCAGGGCATCGGCGGCGGAGGCGGCCCGGCGGCGGAGTCCGCCTTCGCGACCGTGCTGGTTCCTGGCGTGGTCGGGATCTCGGTCATGTTCCAGGGCGTGCAGTCGATTGCCCTGGCCATGGCGCAGGAGTTCGGCTTCACCCGCGAGATCGAGGACCGCGTGCAGGCGCCCTGCCCGATATGGCTGGTCGCCGCGGCCAAGGTCCTGTCCGGCGCGGCTCAGGGAGTACTGTCCGCGATCATCGTGCTGCCCATGGCGTCGGTCGTGCACGCGGCCGGGGTGCACGCCCAGCTGTCGCTGCACTGGTGGATCATCCTGACGTTCGTGCCGCTGGCCTGCATCGCGATGGCCGGACTCGGGCTCATCCTGGGCACCAGCTTCGAGCCACGCAACATCGGGCTGATGTTCGGCTTCATCATCCTGCCGATCACCTTCCTCGGCGGCACCTACTACTCGTGGACCAGGCTCGCCCCGGTGTCCGTGGGCGGCTGGCACTGGTTGCAGACGATCGTCCTGGTCAACCCCCTCATCTACGTGAACGAGGGGATGCGGGCCGCGTTCACCGAGGCACCGCACCTGCACTTGTACGTCATCTACCCGGTCATGCTCGGGTTCGCCGTCGCGTTCCTGGCCATCGGGCTGCGCAACTTCCGGCGCCGCGTGCTCTCGTAGCCTCCCCGGGGCAGGGGTCACCGCCGATCGCGCACCGCCCGGGCCAGGTCGGCCAGAACGTCGGCGGTGACATCCCAGCCCAGGCAGGCGTCGGTGATGCTCTGCCCGTAGGTCAGCGTGCCCGGGTCGGCCAGGTCCTGGCGGCCAGGGACCATGAAGCTCTCGATCATCACGCCCGCAATCCCGCGCTGCCCGTCCCCGATCTGGGCGGCGAGCTCCCGCGCCACCACGGATTGTCGGCCGTGGTCCTTGCGGCTGTTGCCGTGGCTGGCGTCGACCATCACGGTGGGCGGCATGCCGGCCTGCTGCACGGCCGCGAGCGCCGCGGCGACGTGCTCGGACTGGTAGTTCGGCCCGTCGGTACCGCCGCGCAGGATCACGTGCACGTCGGGGTTGCCGGTGGTGGTGACCACCGACGCGCGGCCCGAGGCGTCCAGGCCGAAGAACACGTGTGACCCATGCGCGGCCCGGCAGGCCTCCACAGCGACCTTGACGCTCCCGTTGGTGCCGTTCTTGAACCCCACCGGCATGGACAGCCCGGAGGCGAGCTGCCGGTGGACCTGGCTTTCCGTCGTGCGGGCGCCGATCGCACCCCAGCTGACGGCGTCGGCGATGTACTGCGGTGAGTTCGGGTCCAGGAACTCGCACCCGACCGGAAGGCCAAGATCCAGCACGTCGAGCAGGAGACGGCGCGCGGTGCGCAGCCCGCGGTGCACGTCGTGGCTGCCGTCCAGGCCCGGGTCGTTGATCAGGCCCTTCCACCCGACCGTGCTCCGCGGCTTCTCGAAGTACACCCGCATCACCACGCACAGCTCATCGGCCAGCTCGGCCGCGGTCTTGGCCAGGCGGACCGCGTAGTCGACCGCAGCGTCGACGTCGTGCACCGAGCACGGGCCGACGATGACGAGCAGCCGGTCGTCGTCTCCGGCCAGGATGCGGCGCACCGCGTCGCGCGAGCTGCGGACCGTGGCGGCCCGGGACTCGCCCAGCGGCAGCTCGGCCAGCAGCTCATTCGGCGCAATCAGCGGCTGGAAGCCAGCAACGTGCAGGTCGCTGGTGGCGGGCGGTTGGTTCACGGCTGTCCCTTTCCGGCGGCCAGCCGCAGCGTCCCAGGCCAGCCGCCTAGATGACGAAAGGCAGAGACGCTGCGTCTCTGCCTGGCTGGCTCTGGATGGACCGTCGGTCAGCGCGCTTCGCTGCCGGCTCCACCCAGAGCCAGTCGAAAGCGCCAATACCAACGGGACATGGCAAGGAATCATACACGGTCGGGGCGGGTGACCGCGAAGAGGACATACCCGTAGCTGAGCCTCGTGACCGCGGGGTGCCGGGCGAGCCAGGAGCGCACAACCGTGGCCGGGAGCTCGATGCTCAGCACGGCGGCCAGATCCGCGCGGCCGGCGAAGCGCCCCTGTGACCTGACCTCGTGCCTGGTGGCCCCCCGTTCCCGCCACCATGCGTCGATGGCACGAGCCGTGTCCTGGGGCGCTGCCGTCGACGCCGCGGCGAGCAGGTCGGCGAACTGGCCCCAGAGGTAGTCGTTGTCGACGACGACCAGGCTGCCGCCCGGTCTCAGCACCCGCATGACCTCGGCGAGTCCCGCGTCGCCCGGGGCGCTGCCCGCCTGGCCCTGGCCGAGGATGCCGGGGGTGAGGAAGTAGGCGAACCTGGCGTGCACCACGTCGACGGACCGGTCGGCGAGGGGCAGGTGCTCCGCGGACCCCGGCATCACCTCGGCCCCGGGCAGGCCGCGGATCCGGGCCGCCGCCCTCGCGCGCAGCGCCGGATCAGGCTCGATGCCGATGACCCGGGTGGCGTCTTGGGCGTAGCCGGCCAGCCAGAACCCGGTTCCGCAGCCCAGGTCGACGATCCTGCGGCCGTTCCACGGCGCCAGGTTGCGCATCGCGGCGAGCACGTGGCCGTCGGGGTCGAGCGCTCGGTTCTCCATCTCGTAGACGTCGGGATGCCCCCCGATGTTGGGCGCAAAGCGCCAATCGGGGAACGCGCTCCGGCCGTCGGTCGTCCCGGCCCGGCCGTCGACTTGCGCGCTCAAGAGCGGCGGGGCGTGGGGATCTGCTCGTCGGGCGTGCCCCAGGACGGGTATGGCCTGGAGGCCGGTATGACGGCTGTCACGCCGGGGTTCAGCTCCCTGTTGATCACCTCGGCCGCGGCCTGGACGGTGTCGATCCCGTACGTCATGGTCGGATTGTCCCACGTCAGGACGACGATCATGTAGTTGCGCCCGTGGCCGGAGAAGCTCCCGATGCTGTTGATACGCCAGGCGTGCGCTGGCTGGGGCAGCCAGCCGTTCTTGACGTGGACGGTCACGTTGGCGGGGGCGCCGGCCGGGACGCCCCAGCGTTCGGAGGGAATGACATGAGCCATCAGGTTCAGGACGTAACTGCATGAGGCGGCGCTGAGAACGGAGTTCTTGCTCGTCAGCAGCTCAAGCAACGTCAGCTCGTCGTGCGCGGTGATCTGGGTCAGGCCCCAGTATCCGCCGGGACCCAGCTGCGTCTCCCGCATCCCCGCCAGGTTGAGGAAGCGCTGCAGGTCGAAGCGGCCAGTTTCCGCCCACAACTTCGACGCGGCGTCATTGTCGGAAATGGTGATCATCTTGGTGGCGAGCGCCCGCTGGGCCGCCGTCAGCCGGCCGTTCTGCCTCCGGAGCAGCGCGCTGAGGATCGTCACCTTCACCACGCTGGCCGAGTCGATGTGCCAGTGGGGGTGCAGCTTGCAGGTGACGCCGGTGACCCGGTCGTCCACCGTCAGGCCGACCGCTGAGGAGCGCCTGCTCAGCGCAGACAGGATGTCGCTGGATAGCCGCGCGGCGAGCGCCGGGTGCCTGGCCGACTGGCAGATGCTTGGCGCCGCCGCGCTCTCCCCGCCCGCCTGGGCGCCTGCAGGCCCGGCCACGCACAGGGCCGTTACCAGCCCCAGAGCCATGACCATTCCGCAGGCCAGCCTGGCCTCGCGCAGCATGTGCCTGCCGTCCTTAGCCATCCGTTCTCCCGGCTGCTCGTCCCTGATACACCATCCTTGAGACGATCGCCGGAGCCATTGGGTTGGCAGGAGTTCAGCAACCGGCGGGCGTGGCCTTCAGGTAGATCCACGAGGGTCCCGGCCGCCGCAGGCACGGCCACGCCCGGCGCTGGTCTTGGCCTGGCGTCAGAATGCAGGGTTTGGTCCTGGTTCGGGCCGACACGCCCGGCCCGGGCGAGCCCGGGCTCAGGCTGGGGCGCCGCCGCGACCCGCGCCGCCGCGGAACCGGGACACGCCCTCGACCACGCCGGGCCCGGCGAGCACGGCCATGCCGTGACGGAACTCGTTGGCCATCGCGTCGTCATGGGTGAGCGACAGTCCCTCGAGCGCCGACTGCCGGTCGCTGCGCAGGCAGGCCTGCGGCAGCGCGGCGATGTCCCGGGCCAGCTGCTCGGCCGCGGCCCGGGCGCTGCCGTTCGGCACAACCTGGTTGACCAGGCCCATCTGGAGGGCCTCAGCGGCGGGCACGGCGCGCCCGGTGAGGATCATGTCCAGAGCCCGGCCCAGCCCGACCACGTGCGGCAGCCGGACCGTGCCGCCGTCGATCAGCGGCACTCCCCAGCGGCGGCAGAACACGCCCAGCACGGCGTCCTCCTGCGCCACCCGCAGGTCGCACCAGAGCGCCAGCTCCAGGCCGCCGGCCACGGCATGGCCGCAGATCGCCGCGATGACCGGCTTGGACAGGCGCATCCTCGTGGGACCCATCGGCGCGTTGCCGTCGGGATCGGTTCGGTTGCCATCCGGGCTACCTATGGCCTTGAGGTCGGCGCCGGCGCAGAACGTGCCGCCCTCCCCGAACAGCACGGCGACGGAGGCGTCGGGGTCCGAATCGAAGTCGCTGAACGCCTCCGCGAGCGCGGCGGCGGTAGGCCCGTCCACGGCGTTGCGCACCTCGGGACGGTCCAGGACGACGGTGGTGACGGGCCCCTTCGGCTCGACCCGGACGGCCATCGGCAGCTAGCCGACTTGCCAGGTGTCGCCGCCGGCCAGCAGCGCGGCCAGGTCGCCGTCGCCCTGGCGCTCGCGCGCGGCCTCGATCTGCTCGGACATCAGGTCGTCATAGCTGGGCCTGGGCACCTGCCGGAACACTCCGATCGGGGTGTGCGCAAAATCGGTGCGGTCCAGCCGGGAGAGCGCGAACGCGTACGACGGGTCGGGCGCGTGCGCGTCGTGGGTCAGCAGCGTGCCCGCGTCGTCGCCGGTGGCGTCGACCGCCTCCAGCGATCCATAGCGAGTGAACCTGAGCCCGCGGTTCCGCTCCGGGCCGAACCGGATGGGCTCGCCGTGCTCCAGCCGGATCAGGTTCTCGTCCCGTGCCCCTGGCTCGGTGACCGGGGCGAACGCGTCGTCGTTGAAGATCGGGCAGTTCTGGTAGATCTCGACGAACGCCGCGCCCCGGTGATCGGCTGCCGCCCGCAGCACCCCGGTCAGGTGCTTGCGATCGGAGTCGATGGTCCGCGCCACGAAGCCCGCCTCGGCGCCCAGCGCCAGCGACACCGGGTTGAACGGGGTGTCCAGGGAGCCGAACGGGGACGACTTGGTTATCTTGCCCTGCTCGGAGGTGGGCGAGTACTGACCCTTGGTCAGCCCGTAGATCCGGTTGTTGAACAGCAGGATCTTGATGTTGACGTTGCGGCGCAGGGCGTGGATCAGGTGATTGCCGCCGATGGACAGCGCGTCGCCGTCCCCGGTGATCACCCAGACCGACAGGTCGGGGCGGGAGGAGGCCAGGCCGGTGGCGATCGCGGGCGCGCGGCCGTGGATCGAGTGCATGCCGTAGCTGTTCACGTAGTAGGGCAGCCGCGACGAGCAGCCGATCCCGGAGATGATCGCGAGGTTCTCCCGCGCGATCCCCAGTTCCGGCAGGAACGACTGGAACGCGGCCAGAATGGCGTAGTCACCGCATCCCGGGCACCAGCGCACCTCCTGGTCGGACTTGAAGTCCCGGGTGGTGAGCTTCTCGTCTGCGGCGGGCACCAGAGTGAGGGAGGCGGGCCGGCGGGTGGCTTCGTCTGCCGCCCCGTCGTGTGCCGCGCTGGCCGCCCTGCTGCCGTTGGCCGCCCGGCCGCTTGCTGCTCCGTTGCTTGCCGTCCCGTGGCTTGCTGCACCGCCGTTCGCGGTGGCCTCAGACATTTGCGATCACATCCTGGATGACGCCGGCCAGTTCCGCGGCCTTGAACGGGAGGCCCCGGACCCGATTGTAGGAGATCACGTCGACGAGATATCGCCCGCGAAGCACCAGCGCCAGCTGGCCGAGGTTGATCTCGGGAACCAGCACCTTGTCGTAGGCAAGCAGTACCTCACCGAGGTTGGCCGGGAACGGCGACAAATGCCGCAGGTGCGCCTGGGCGACCGCGCCGCCGGCCAGCCGCACCCGGCGGACGGCGGCACCGATCGAGCCGAACGTCGAGCCCCAGCCGAGCACGAGGACCTTCGCCTGGCCGTCAGGATCGTCGACCTCGAGCGGCCCGATGTCGGCGGCTATGCCGTCAATCTTCGCCTGGCGCAGCCGCACCATCTTGTCGTGGTTATCCGGGTCATAGGAGATCGTGCCGGACACGTCGGCCTTCTCGATGCCGCCGATCCGGTGCTCGAGGCCCGGAGTTCCGGGAATGGCCCAGGGCCGGGCGAGAGTCTCCGGATCGCGCTGGAATGGGAGGAACTCGGGCTGGTCACCGGCGCCGCGCCATTCGTTCGGGCTGGAGAAAGAGAATTCGTCCCGCAGCTTGGGCAGGTCAGCGACCTGGGGGATGCGCCAGGGCTCCGAGCCGTTCGCCAGGTAGCCGTCGGACAGGATGATCACCGGGGTGCGGTACTTGACCGCGATCCGGACGGCCTCCATCGCCGTGTCGAAGCAGTCTGACGGGGTGGCCGGCGCGACCACGGCCACCGGCGACTCCCCGTTCCGGCCGTAAAGGGCCATCAGCAGGTCGGCCTGCTCGGTCTTGGTCGGCATGCCGGTGGACGGGCCGGCCCGCTGGATGTCGCAGACGATAAGCGGCAGCTCGACCGAGACCGCGAGCCCGATCGTCTCGGCCTTGAGCGACATCCCGGGGCCCGAGGTGGTGGTGACGCCGAGCGCGCCGCCGAACGCCGCGCCGAGCGCCGCGCCGACCCCGCCGATCTCGTCCTCGGCCTGGAACGTGCGGACCCCGAACCGCTTGTGCTTGGCCAGCTCGTGCAGGATGTCCGAGGCAGGGGTGATCGGGTAGGAGCCGAGGAACAGCGGCAGGCCGGAGCGCCGCGATGCGGCGATGAGCCCGTAGGAGAGCGCGCTGTTGCCGGTGATGTTGCGGTAGGTGCCGGGCGCCAGGGTGGCGGGCTTGACCTCGTACTGGACCGAGAACGCCTCGGTGGTCTCGCCGTAGTTCCAGCCGGCCTGGAAGGCGGTCTTGTTCGCCTTCATGATCTCGGGGTTCTTGGCGAACTTGGACTCGAGGAACGCCATCGTTCCCTCGGCGGGCC
>WNFN01253687.1_pt1 | contig 15071 bp, 15 predicted proteins | sample 5400161 | NCBI WGS metagenome assembly WNFN01 (sample SAMN13153353, study PRJNA577476) | soil metagenome | isolation source: 80 cm saprolite on Douglas fir-dominated hillslope | place: USA:California | collected 2013-09-17
TTGAGGAGCAACTGACCGCAGCCGCGCTCAAAGCTGACTCCGATCAGCTCAGATTGCTCTCCGCTGAGCACGAGCAGGCCGGAGTTCGCGTGGATGAACTGCTAGCTGAATGGGAAGAACTGGCCAGTGCGGTGGAAGCAGGCTCCAGTTTTCCATGAAAACCGAAGCCTGCTTCCACCGCCGCACGGTCGCGCTTTTCATGTGAATGCGAGAAACAGCTCGAAGAGAGTATAAAAGATCGAAGAGGCCAGAAGATTGCCTGTGCGCTGGAGAATCATTCCCAGAGCGAGGCCCAGCATGGCCTGGATCAAAATCGTCGATGCGGCCCCAACAAGCCAGTTACCGTAGACCTCGTTTGTCTGATAGCCCAGGAAGGAGAAGCCGAAGATGAGCATAGAGAGCACCAGGCCCCAGTCTTCCCGGATGAGATAACTCAGGCGTGTCAGCAGAGCGCCCCGAAAGAGAAAATCCGTGGGGAACCCGGTTTGCAGGACCGCGCGCCCCGTGTGTTGGAGAAACATGATGATGCCGGTGTCGATGCCCAGGTAGGTTACGGCGATCAAGCCAAGGATGGGCGCAATGCTCCAGGTCAGTATCACGCGCCAGCTAAAGTAGCCGCGCCCCAGCCCGAGTTCGCGCCAGCGGGCGCCGAGCAAGAGCAGCAGAGGCAGCGGGATGAGAAATTCGATCACGGGAATGGCTATCAGGTGGCCGGGCGGTTTGGGTGCAGAGTACATATGGCCCGGTGCAACTGGCTTAGGGCCAAGGAAATAGATGCTCAAGCGAGCCAGATCATAGACCCCAGGGATTTGAAACGTGTTCGGAAAATAGAAGATGATACTTCTATATGCGTCAAACGCGATAATAATCAGCAGAAGCACAACTTGCCAGCTCAGTTGTGTTTTGGTGCAGCGCGTCTCGATGGGGTCAAGTTTCTTGACGCCGCTAGTTAAGAGAAGAGTCAGCGCGATCATAATGGGCATGCCTACCAGGTAGGGGAACGCGCTGCGCAGCACATCGGTCCGGCCTTCGAGAAGCAGGACCGAGACTGCCGCCAGCGCCAGCCCGCCAAAAAACCAGGCCGCGTTGCTTCTCACTGTCGCTGCAAGAGCTGAGCTATACTCATCTCTGATGATGAGCAACCAGTTTGTCGATGGGGAGCCCGAGGTACTTTCTTTTGTCAGAGACATTTTCATCAGAAATCCTTCCTCATCTAGAAATATGTTTGCATATAATAGCACAAGTATGCACCAATTGCATCTCACCCTGAGGCAAGAAGAATAAGGAGCCTTACAATATCCCCTGTTTTTCCTATTTTTCCGCATTTTGGATGATACACCGGGAAATAAATTCTCTAGTGCAGCACTAAAAATGTGGAAAAGCACGAAATGTTATGTTCTTTTGCGACTCCCATGTACGATGATCCTCGTGATCAGGCTGATCAAGCCGGCCAGCAGGGGAGTTGCGGCGGCAGCAGCCAGCCAGAAGACCAGAATTGTTAGGGGTGTTAGAAGCAAATAAGAACTTGAGAGGCGATTCAAGAGAAAGTGCGTGAGCGGCGTTGTTCTGATCACTGAGAAGTACAGACCGGTGGCCAAGGCGGCAGCGATCAGGCTAAAGAGAATGGTGATCAAGAAACTTTTGAAGCCATAGAGGAAAGAGCCTCGGGCGGCGTTGACGGAGAGCAGAGCCAGCGAGATACTTTCCAGAGCCATCGAAACAATGCTCGGCAGCGACGAGGCGAGCAATGGCAGGAACGAGCCGGCGACGCCCAGGATCAGCGCGAGGACCTGGATGCCAGCGGCCAGGGCGAAAGACTTGCCGGTGCCGCGAACCGGACCGTTGTCGTTGGAGAGCAGGCGCGAGCGTTTGCCGGTATCGAACTGATACTCGGCCAGTTTTTCACGGATCATCTCTTTAATCGAGTGTGTCTCGCTATTGCTGGGATCGATAGAGATTGAGTGGTCCACCGCCGACATAGCCTCCAGGATCTGGCCGAGATTGGCGAGCAGCGCGGCGGCCATGCTCCAGGCCAGGGCGTTATCCGGGTCGCGCTGGACCGTTTCCTGTACAATGTTCAGGGCTTCTTCAAACTGGCCCGTGGCGGCCAGGATCTGCGCTTTCAGGATCAGTGCATCGCTAAAGGCCGGGTTCATTTGTAGAATGGCTTCGGCCATCTGAAAGGCTTGTGGATAATTCTGGGCCTGGAAGACCTGCATGGCTTGGCTGAGCATCTGCTGGCTCTGTTGCAGGCGGTTCTGCTCGGCTGGATGCTGGAGGCGGTAGGCGAAAGCTGCGCTACCGAGCTGGCAGCACCTGGCATGGCATGGCCAGCCAGTGGCCCGCTCGCTGGAAGCATACCGCCGCCCATCGGCCCACCGGGCGCGGCTATGCCCATACGCCCGCTATTGCTGTTCAAGCTTCCTGGAGCGCCTGTCTTAAACGACGGCATCTCGCCAACCAGCACCAGCGGACGCGTCTCCTGGCCGAACACCTGCGGTTTATGCTGCTCGTTTAACCTTTCTGAGAGGTAGGCATGCAGGCGCTGGAGCGTAATCTGGCCAGTAGCCTGATCGATGGCCGGACCACCTACGCCCATAATCGTGCGATACATAAATGATCCCAGGTTTCTCTCGCCTACCTCCGGTAGCCCATCATTGCCCCGGCATGTACAATACAGCAGGCGGCCCTGCATTTGCTGGAGACCATTGAGCAGCGTTGGGCCGAGCAAAGGTTTGTAATCAAAGGCGGAAGCGCGACGCATATTCCAGACTGAGCCAAACTGGAAGCAGTCCAGGACACAGAAAATCTGAGCTGCGGGACTGCGTGCCATAATCTGGCTGACCAGTGCCAGCAGGTTGATCCCGCTGCCACTCTGCTGATAACGGGTATTGTGACAGGCCAGGTAGCCCTCGCCGCTGACCTGATCAACAAAGGCATAGCCAGCGAAATAGAGCAATACCAGGTCCTCAGATGTCGCCATCTGCAAGCAGAGTTGTGCAATCAGGCTTTCGACAAGCTCGCGCGTTGCTTCCGCCCCCTGTAGAACCTGTACATCCGCAGGATTCCAATTTCCGCCACGGTTATGTACCAGCCACTGCGCCAGAGCCCTCGCATCGGTTTCGGCAAATTGCAATGGTCGAAAGGTTAAATCCTGGTACGAATTTACTCCAATGATGAGTCCCAGGCGTCTGCCCACGCTTTCTCTCCTTCAAGCTGGTGCCATTCAGCCGGGCAAAGGGGCACGCCTGACCGACTTGTGTGGCGGCGCGGGAACACACCTGTCCCAGCAGGCGCCGCCGGGCGGTAACTCCCGATGGCGTTTCCATCATATAGCTATATATTCATGCTTGTTTATCTGAAATATCGTCAGTTTATTTTACGACACCTCGTTCTCTTTCGGATAGCTCCAGAGTACTTTTGGAATTCGCACTGCTTATGGTCTGGCCTTTTTCTGATCTGGTTGTTGTCAGGAATAGAACGCTCCACCTCTGAGAAGAGAGGAAGCGAGCAGCAAAAGAGCGTGATTCCCATATTTATATAGGCGCGGCGAGAAAACCACGAGGTCTTCAGCCTCGTGGATGAACGCCACGCTATCCCTGGCTTTCAATGGGCTGTCTGATGATATCCTGACTTGCATTGCCAAGAGTACAGCAGAAGTATCCATCACTCCAAAATGTTCTCTCTTTCCAAGAGTGCCTTTTCAAGGCGCTTTCCTGTCGTTGCCAAAGCTGCACGGTCGATTCTTGTTTCCATCTGCGAACGAGGGCCAGTGGTGATATCCGGGATTCGCTTTTCACCAAACAAGGAATGTGATCTTGATCTCCTTCAAGGTTCTCAAAAGAGAAATCGGAGTGATCCGCAAATTCTTTGAAGAGTTGCTTCACCTCATTTCCAGAGGTAATAAACACAGCTCCCATTTCTGGGGCACAGTCTGGTGAACTCAGGCTTCTCGCGAAGCCACCAGGCTCAAGCCAACGACTTCTGCCGAAGCCGCTGAGTCTTTAGCTCAGCGGTAGTTCACTGTATACTCTGTTATACATCTCGAGTATACTCTGTTATACATCTCGAGATGAGAGAAGACAAGAGGAAGAATATCAATATGGTACGTATCCTATGTATCGATGCTATTCTGGATCGCCACAATTTCTCATTGGATGGCCTGATTGTTAGTGGCTTTCTCTATAGCACGCTCAATCTACCAGACGTATTCTATTAAGAATGAGAGGTATGCATAGTGTCTCGTATCCTGGGTATCACAGGCAATATTGCTTGTGGGAAAAGCGCGGTAGGGCGGATGCTGCTGGAACTGGGCATTGAGAAATATATTGACGCCGACGCGCTGGTGCATCGCTTGTATCTGAGCGGGCAGCCGATCGCGCGCCAGGTTGCACAAGCCTTTGGCGCGGACGTGATGGCTGAGGATGGGAGTGTAGACCGCAAGGCGTTGGGCGCGCTGGTCTTTCAGGATGCCGCCGCGCTGCGCCGCCTGGAAGAGATCGTTCATCCCGCTGTTGGTCAGGCGCTGGTCGGGGAATTGGCCGGCATCAGTCCTGGCGGCGTCGCCGTGATCGACGCGGTGAAGTTGCTGGAGGGCGGGTCTGGTGCCTTTTGCCAGAGCAAGTGGCTGATCACCTGCCCGCAAGAGCAGGAACTGGCCCGGCTGATGGTCCGCAACGGGCTGAGCGCGGCTGAGGCGCGCGCCCGCTTGCAGGCCCAGCCCTCCGTCGAGAGCCGCCTACCTCTGGTCGACGAGGTGATCGACAACGGCGGCTCATTGGAGGAGACGCGCCTCCAGGTCGCTGCTGCCTACCAGCGCTTCTTGAACCGTTTCCCTATTGCAGTATCCTCAACGGATGATCCCTCACGAGAAGGGTAGAAAAAGCCGGAAGTTCAGATCGGCCAGCACCTGTCTCAGTCTAGCAGATGGGTCAAGACTTCTGAACCGTGCTCTAGGACATAAGCCGGTGTCTACCAGCGTTCATCTGTGTCAGGATTGCGCGGACCAGTAATGGGATTGCGCGGTCCGGTGGCTCGATCGCGCGGGCCGGTAATGGGACCGCGTGACCCCATAGCTCGATCGCGCGGGCCGGTAATGGGGCCACGTGGTCCGGTGATAGGATTGCGCGGGCCGGTGATGGGATTGCGGTCTTCTGTAGTGGCATCGCGCATACCTATCACCGCGAAGAGCGGATCTTGCCCGCTGCGGAACCAGGACGAACTCCCACCTGCATAGCGCTCGGTTTGAACGTTCCTGAAACCGCCGGCCAGACGATAATACTCCTGGACCAGCGCCACATGATCATCGTCGTCTCCTTCCCGCCAGACGCGGACCGCTTTAGTTGGAAACATACGGTCCGAGAAGACTACAATTGAAACGCCAGCCGGGCGCAGGACACGAGCCACTTCACGGTAAACAGCCACAGGTTGTGTTAAGTATTGGATTGAAACCGTGTTGAGCACCACGTCAAAATAACCAGTAGGAAAGGGTAACTGGGGAGATCTATTCAGATCATGCACTAGAAAGCGCGTTAACTGAGGATTGGCCTGCATTTCAGACTGGTTCATTCCCAGCCCGATTACCTCGCGGTACGGGCGGTCTTCGGGTAAATGCGAGCGAAAGCTGCTCATCAGATCCAGCACACGCACCTGCATAGGCGGCATATAGCGGCGGGTAATATCTTTTACCAGGGAGACAGCTTTGTCATCCAGGTGTACAACCATGCGTGGCATTGCATAGAAATTCGCGTCATCAGCTTCGTCTTGCCGAGAAAAATCTTTTACGGTTAAATTCCTGTACATACAAGCTTCTCTCCTTTGTCTGGCACTTCTCCTGACTTGATCCACCTTTATTCTATGCCAACTTTCATTGTATGCCAACCTTCCAGCGAAGATAGAGTACATTTTTCTTTTCAATCGTTCAGCTTCTGGAAAAAGACCCAAAAAGCAGTTGAATTGCAGCGGAGAAATAGCTATCATAGGGGCAAATTACCTTTCTGGAAAGAAAGCGGTGTTGTATGCGAAACCTACCAAACATTCTGAGCGCCTGTCGCATTGTTATGCTTGCGCCGCTTGTTTTGCTTGTCTTAATCAACCGGCCCGTGACTTACGCGCTTGCAACGGTGCTCTTTTTGCTGGTTGCGATTACTGATACACTCGATGGCCGCCTGGCTCGTCGTTATAACCTGGTTTCTACGCTGGGCATCTTTCTGGACCTCACCGCTGATAAGATGCTGGTTGCCGGCCTCTTGATTGCGCTGGTAGAGGTTCACCTGGTGCCGTCATGGATTGCGATTATGATCGTGGGTCGTGAATTTCTAGTGCAGGGTATGCGTCACCTGGCAGCTACCGCTGGGAAGGTGATTCCCGCCGGACCTCTGGGGAAGCAGAAGACCTTTTTGACGCTCCTGGCGATAGGCGGTATTCTACTGAGCGAAGCCTTCAGTCCCGCTCCCCTGACGCTTTTTCCTCCGAACTTTATTCCCTGGTCGCAGATCAATCTGGGCGCGCTACTGCTCATTGCGTCTGATGTCCTGATGATTCTGGCACTGATCTGGACGATTCTCTCCGCCGCCGAATATTTACGCGGCGCGGCTTTTCTCTTTCGTCCGATCGAAAAGACCTGAAGCGGGCAAAAAGCCAGGGATGAAGTACACGCGAGAAACGGGCGTCGCCCATTGCTCGCGTGTACTTCATCCCTGGCTTTTTTAGTTAACTTCTGCGGCGGAAACGACGCAGGAGCACGCTGGTGGTCAACGCGCCGAACGCGACCAGCACCAGGCCGATGAGCAGATAGAAGATCAACCACGCACCCAGCACGCTAGCCGTCGTCGAGCTACAACTGCTGGTAGCGCAAGGGGTGAGCGTGGCCTGCGCGGTCAAGATCAGTAACACCACGCCTACGCCTCCCCAGGCCAGCAGGCCGGTTCCCAGTGTTAGCAAATGAGGATGTTGAGTGCGCATACTCACCGTAAAGGCGCCGATGGCGCCGAGAACCAGCGGAAAAAACAAATACGGTATCACATTATCCAGACCCGCGCCGATCTTGCCCGCGAGGACACCCAGCGGAAGACCGACAAGAAAAGCTATGATCAGACGAACGGCTCTGCCGTTACGAAAACCTCTGCGTAGCTGAAACATGGTCTCGCTCTCCTTGCGCGGTTAGTAGGCACACTGCTCAACGAAGCACTATTATCATTCATGATACATCATAAAACACAATTCAACCAGCATGCCAGCCCCTTTTCAGGGCCACATAAAAGTCTTTTCCTGCTCCCAGAATGAAAGAGGTGGGTGCGAGCGCCGCTGCAGCGGCGCTCGCACCCACCTCTTTCATTCTGGGAGCAGGAATCTACCCACTTTTGCGTGACATTTGCCCTGCCAGCAGAATACCCTGGATCAGCACAATGAGCGTGCCCAGCAGAAGGAGATGCTTGTTTGTAGCGATGTCTGAGTACATTGTCTGGAGATACGCGCCAGTGCTGGCGGCCCCAAAAAAGAGCAGGAGCCAGAAGCGATTGATCCCGGCCACGCGCGCATGAAAGAGCCAGAGCAGCGAAATGATACTGGTGGCCAGCAAGCCTGCCATGAGCAAGGTATCAACCGGCACCTGTTGATAGAGCAGGCCAGAGTTCTGGATATCGCGCAGCGTTTGCAAGAGCAGAGCCGTACTGGCAGTGAGCAGCGCGACCATGCTGCCGAGTGTAACCAGGGCGGCGAAGGCATGGCGCGAGGTGAGCAGGTTAATCAGGGAGACGACCAGGGCGAAAAGCGCCAGCGCAGCTTCGGTGGCGTGATCGAGTCCTGCAAAATTGTTAAGCCCGTAAGGATGGGTAATATTGAAAGACAGGAAACTGCCGCCAACGGTCAGCAGGAGCAGAAGGAAGAAGACAAGGGCAAAACCTGGCGTCCAGGTGTGGGAACCGCCGGTTGCCTTGCTCCTCGGCTGGCGTGGCGGCAAGCCGGGGTAGTTCATGGGTGGGTAGCTTGCAGCGGGCTGCTTATTAACCAGCTGGGGCACAGCGCGCAGGATCAGCTTCTCCTGCGGCGGCAGGCCCTGGCCCATGGCTGGCATAGTAGCCTGATAGGCTGGATGGGATGGCTGAACGTATTGCGTTGGTGCTGAAGAGGGCTCGGCGACCATGGACTCTGGTGCGCCAGGATTCTGTAATTGCTGGCGAATGTATGCCAGGGCCTGTCTCACCTCTAACGCGCTCGTCGGGCGCTGGTTCTCCTCCAGGGCCACCATGCGCAGAATCAACTGATCCAGCGCTTCGGGCACCAGGGGATTAAATTGCCGGACCGGCGCGAAGTTGAAGCGGTCAGTCGCATTATAGGGATCGCGATTGCTCAGACAGCAATGCAGCGTTGCGCCCAGGGCATAGAGATCGGAGCGCGGACTTGTCTGCCCGGTGCCATGCTGTTCGGGGGGCGCGTAGCCGGGTGAGCCGAGGACCGTTGTGTCCTGGGACTGACCCTCTTTGAAGAAGCGTGCGATGCCGAAATCAATCAGATAAACATGTCCATCCTGCGTGACCATCACATTCGTTGGTTTGAGATCGCGAAAGATAATCGGCGGATTGTGCTGGTGCAAGTAGCTCAATACATCGCAGAGCTGTTCGGCGTAATACATGACCTGTTCAACAGGCAGAGGTTTGCCCGCGCCCTGGAGGAGTTGGAGCAGTGTTTTGCCATCAATATAATCCATTACCAGAAACGAGCGTCCACCCGCATTGAAAGCGTTGTAGATGCGCGTGAGGTTGGGATGATTGAGCGTTTCGAGCAGATGAGCTTCCTGTTGAAAACGCGCAATTGCGTCCTCACGTTCTGTATCGTCCAGATTTTCCATGCTCATTTCTTTAATGGCAACTTTTTTCCGCTCCTGTTGTAGATCGACGGCCTGGTAAATCGCGCTCATCCCGCCTCGTCCTGCTAAGCGAACGATTGCATAGCGTTGAACGAGCATCGTTTGGGGCGCGAGTTTGCCCGTTTGGCTCTCAAAGGTGGACATGTTCCTACACCTCACTCTTCTTTTCAGCATCCATTAGCGCCAGGTAGGCGCATTTCGTGCCTAGTATAGTCGATCCTTGAGCCAGAATCAATTGCATATTTCACTTTTTGCCAGGCGCATACAGCCTAGTAGCATGCAGAGCAAGATAAATTGGGCAAAAAAGAAGTTATTCAGATTGGCGTTGCCGCTTATCCGGGGAGCGAGGACCTGCAAGAGGAAGAAGTTGTGCATAGAATTATTGACCGGGGCCATCAAGAGCTGAATGACCGGCACGATGCCAAACAGAAAGGTCGGACCAGAACACCTCTTCCAGCATGAAGGGCGCGCCCACCAGACAAGGCACGCGGCAATCAGATTCGCAGTCGCCACCGCGTTTTCGCTGGTAATAATCGAGGCCTGAGGAGTCAGAAGATAGATCAGCGCCACGCCTATGCAGCCCAGGATGGGCAGAAGGAAAAAGAGCCAGTGATCCCACATGCTTAACAACGTTCCCTCAATCGAAAGGCCGATATAGGCCCCCAGCAAGGCTGTACAAGCCGCGACGTTGATATACGATTGCACAGGAGAGCTGGGGTCGACGCCTAAGAGGTTGGTAAAGGCATTGAGGGTGAGAAAGGCCATGCAGACGCCTCCAAAAATGCAGCCCACGCGTATCCAGCGCGAGCGCGTGACCACGCCCAGTGCTAGCCAGCCCAGCGCCGCCAATAGAATATGCGCGAGAATAAACCAGAGTCCCATGCTGATAAAGATGCCAGTGCTCCAACTCTCGGCCAGCAAACTGTCGGCGCTCGCACCCAGCACCAGCGTTATGGCAAAGGTCAGCAAGAAGCGTGGCGTCCAGATAATCTTTTTCTCCGCCGCTCGTCCCGCGCCTGGCACCTCACCCACACTGGTCATTTCCCACGCCTCTGCGGGGACCGTGCGTTTCTCCTCATCAGCTGCGAACTGCTCATGATTGTGATCTGGCTGAGTGACACTTTCTGGCATGCCTGTTCCTTTGCATCTATAATCTGGGTTTCATTATAGTTCGCAGGTGCCAGCTTGCGCAATCAGCATAGCCCTCTCTCCAGGGCTATTTAAAAGTCTTTTTGCCCCGCCCACCCACCCTGTAAAAATTGAGAGAGGTGTGTACGAGCGGCGCCGCAGCGCCGCTCGTACACACCTCTCTCAACTCTGGGGGAGGGGTCTGGCAACGCCTGACAATGACTTTTAAATGGCCCTGCCCTCTCTCATATTGAGCTTTGCATCTGGCAAAATAATCAGAAGAGAACAGGTTTCCCGCGAGAAAAACGCGGGAAACCTGTTCTCTTCTTACGATTGGCTTATGGAGCGCTCAGCTGCGGTTCAAATGCCAATCAACCAGCGTTTCCAACTCAGTTACGAGCGCGTCGATGGACGCTGAGGGCGCTGGGGTGGTGTGGGATTGTCGTAGCTCTGAGACGCAGGCGGAACGGTTTGCTGCGTGCTCGATGAGCTGCTACTAGATGGTGTACCATAAGGCATGGACGAAGCAGATGGGTTATACCCCACTTGCTCGGTATGTGCCAGGTCTGAGCGCGCCTGCTGAACGATCTGGCCGGGATCATATGGGCGTGAGCCTACGATCTGGCCTTCGCTGCGCGCGAGCAAACGCTGCGCGGTTTCGCGTCCGCCCAGACCAAACGAAAGACCGAAGGCTAGCGCCAGACCGCCTACAATCGCGGTAAAGAGCACTGTGATCAGTGCCGGGGCAATCTGCAACTGCTGGAGAGCGATCAAACAGGAGAAGCCGATTACAGCCCAGCGCACAATCTTGCCGAACAACTCTGGATTGCCGACTTTGGCCGCCGTCGTTGTACCCCGCACGAGGTCGCCGGCGAAGAGACCCAGTACCGTACCCGCGAAGAGCACCAGGATGGCTACGAAGATGTTCGGAATGTAGTCAACCAGAGCATTCAGAGTATTGCTAACTGTGGGCAGGCCAAGTGAGTCGGAAGCCGGCACCAGGAAAATCAAAAAGACGAACCAGAAGGCGACCCTGCCTAAGAGCTGGGCGCTATCCATTCTCATGCCCATGCGCCTCTCCAAATTGGTCATGCCAATGCGATTCGAGAGGCGGTCAAAGCCAACCTTGCGTAACAGACCTGTCAGGGCTTTGCAGACAGCGATGCCAACCAGCCAGCCGACGAACAGGATCACTAGAAAACCTACAAGGCGTGGGATGAAGCTAAAAACCCCGCTGATCGCATTGCCAAATGCGTTGATGGTGGTTTGAATCATCAAGAACCCCTTTCTGGAATCCTCAGTATAATGTGTAAAGATCGCAACTGAACTATGTCCATGTGACCGTTCAGATATAGCATAGAGAAGCTTTGCCTCTATTTACAAGTTAACAATGAAATATTAAGCGATTTTTAAGCAATAAATAGTCGTAACAAAGCGATCGTATTGTGAATAGAGCGTGGGGCCTGGCGTCCGTTGTGGACCACAAGCGCGCTTGTGGTCCACAACGGACGCCAGGCCCCACGCTCTATTCACAATGGATTGAAAAATTAGCTATTGATGAGCTGGAGAGCCTGTTTTCTAAGGGATTGCAGTCCCTCGCTCAGAAGCACAGAATAGGGTGTCTCGACGCTCAGGGCGCGGTAGCTAGCGGGCAACTGGTGAAGGTTTTGCTGGGCCAGTTCGCGAATCTCAGAAAGCGGCGGCAGGCTGCCGGGGATCATTTCACCGCTGCGCATGACCGGGCGCAGCAGGCGCTGGTAGGTGTCCGGGCGCGGCTCGTGAGCGAGCTGGATGATGTCCTCGCGCCATTGGGGATGGCGGTAGACCTCTTTTTTGCCCGGCCAGGTGGATTTCGCGCCGGCGACTTTGACCTTGGGATACTCTGTGCCGGCCTCGTCAACGTACCAGACCTCTTTATAGACCGCGCCCAGCGCGCCGCCCTCAATACCTCGTTCCGCCGAGCCGGCGCCGCTGCCCAGCGAGGTGCCGACGCCAAAAGCATCAATGGCCGCACCCGCCGTCACCAGTTCGGAGATTTTCCACTCGTCCAGGTCGTTGCTGGCCAGAATACGCACAGTCTCCAGGCCAGCTTTATCCAGTTGCTCGCGCACATAGATCGAATTGTGAGCGCAGGGCGACATTGACGGCGGTGTGAACAGCCTGGCGCGTATCGTAGGTGTCGAGCAGGAGGGTGTAGCGGTTATAGGCCGCTGCGATAGACGAGAACGCTTCTTCTTCTGTGGGAAAGAGCTCGATCAGCGCGTGCGGCACTGTGCCAGTCGCGGGCAGGCGAAACTCGTAGGCCGCGTTGAGCAGCGACGTACTGGAGCAGCCACCGATATACGAGGCGCGCGCGACAGTCAGTGGCTCCTGGGCGCGGCGGAAAGCGAATTCCGAGACGCGGCGCTTCTTGCCATCCTGCTCGGCGGCATACACGATCCGCGAGGCCTTGGTCGCTACCAGCGTGGCCAGGTTGACGGCCTGCAAGAGTCCCGCCTCGATCAGAATCGCCTCGCGGAAAGGTGCGGTGATACGCAGAAGCGGTTCCTGGGGAAACGCGATCGAGCCTTCCGGCATAGCCATAATCTCTCCAGTGAAGCGTATACTGCTCAACTCGTCCAGAAAGCCCGCGTCATAGTCGCGGATATGCGCCAGGAAACGCAGTTCATCGGAGGAATAGCGGAAAGCCTGGACAAATTCCAGCGCCGCCTCGATGCCCGCGATCAGCAAATAGGCGCCGCCAAAGGGAGCGGTGCGCGTGTACAGGTCGAAGGTGGTCAGCCCGTTAAAGCCAGTGCGCCAGCTCACATAGGCCGCGTCAGGGTGATAGATATCGGTCATTAATCCTGTATGGATATCAGGTGCTCGGCGATGCATACGTTTGTGTCTCCTCTTTCCTTGCCAAACAGAGAGTTAGTGTATAGTATACAATATGTAAGCAAATGCTTGCCGCCCCATTTCATTTGGAACGCTGATGTTGGGAGTGACTGGGGTTTTTTTGCAAAAAACCCCAGTCACTCCCATCATCAGCGTTCCAAATGAAATGGGGCGGGGCAAATTGGCTGGAACTGTGATATAATGCGCAACGAGGATACAAATGATAAGACAGAAAGTTCTGGCCTCTCCTGCATATGATTGGGTAGGCGAGACGCGAAAGACGGCAGACGTTGCCGTACTCTCTCGCCGGTTTTCCTCTTCCACGTGGTTGTGGAATCTTTCCCGCTGAACTGCGTACCGCTTCAGTGCAAAGCAGCATATCCCGCATGCGACAGAGACTCTGCATGTCTCCAGCGAAACGTACAACATAATAAGAGTCCCTGCTGCCTCATACATGAGGTTATACGGGACCGAAGGAGATTTGCCATTTATGACGCACAAGAAAAAAATCGCCCTGGTCGCGCATGACAATAAAAAACGCGACTTGCTGGAATGGGCCGCTTTTAATCGGCCATTGCTGATCCAGCACAAGCTTTGCGCGACGGGCACGACAGGCAAACTTTTGGAGGAAGAGCTGGGCGTTCCCGTGGAAAAACTCCAGAGCGGGCCGCTCGGCGGTGATCAGCAGATTGGCGCGAAAATTTCTGAGCAGGAGATTGATCTGCTGATCTTCTTCTGGGACCCGCTGTCACAGCATCCGCACGATCCGGATGTCAAGGCGCTTCTGCGCATCGCCGTGGTCTGGAATATTCCAGTAGCCTGCAACCGCGCCTCTGCTGATTTTCTGATTTCGTCCCCGCTCATGTCCAATCTCTATGAGCGCCAGTTGCCTGACTACGCGAGCTACCCGGAGCGCCTGATCGAAGGGGTAGTATAGCACAGGAGCAGAAGATCCTGTAACCATCGTGAGGACAAAAAAGCAAGGGTGTCGGGCTGCGGCCCGACACCCTTGCTTTTTTGTCCTCACGATGGTTACAGGATCTTCTGCTTCTGCTCCTGGAATTCCTCTTCAGTCAGAACGCCAGATTCCCGCAAATCACCCAACAGCTTGAGTTGAGCGAGCTGGTCGCTCGTTGCGCTAGACTGTGGCTGGTGGTGACGATGGCTGCCCGGTGCCTGCTGGCGACCAATCAGATAGCCCAATCCGCCGATTGCCAGGGTGCCTAGCAGCCTGCGCGGGCCAAAGCGGCGCACCGGCAGCAGGACTGGCGGGCGGATCACAGGGCCGCGAAATGTGCGGTAATACCTCTGCATATTTTGCTCCTTCCTTGCGCTTGCAATGGAATGCCTACCGTTTTTGCTCTACAAAACCCTTTTTCTCTGGGAGTGGCTTCTCAGGCTCCGATCCACTCTTCTTTCTTAGCTATACGAATGAGTCTACAATTCGACGCAAAATCAGAAAAAATCCTTTATGGGCGAGCGTCTTTCCCTGTTTCGTAGGCGCTCTGGAGTTCATTGAGCAGCGCCTCGCGTTTGGCGAAGAGTTCGCGGCGTGGGCGCGGTTTGGCCTTACTGACCGCGTAGGCGGCGATCAGCGGCAGGCAGATCGTGGAGTCGCCGTAGATGACGACGGTATCACGCAGCTGGCCTGGCTTGATCTTGCCCCAGGAGACTGCCTCGGAAGGTGTAGCGCCGGAGAGGCCGCCCCAGTGCGGCGCGTCAGCGGTGATCTGGATAAAGTAGTCGTGCCCACCCTTGTTGATGCCCAGGACTTCCCAGAGCTGTGGCTGCGTTTGCAGGTAGAAGTTCTTGGGGCTACCGCCACCCAGGATGAGCAACCCGTTGCGCGTAGCATTGAGAACGATTGCGGTGGTCTCGTTGACATCGGCCAGGGGATCGAGCGTCAGTTTGCTGCCGTCCAGGGCATGGCGCGCCACATTCATGCCGATCGAAGAGTCGCCAGGTGAAGAGGTATAGATCGGCACATTCCAGGCCGCCGCCTGGGCCAGCACGGAGTATTCAGGCCGGACGCCAGCCTTGAGCAATTGTATGCCCAGGTGATGGTGCAGTTCGGAGGTCGAGATAGGCCGGTCAGGCAGCGTTTTCAGCGCCTCGCGCACAAAAGCATCGGTATCGAGCAGAACCTTGTCCTTGAAGAGAATATCGTAGATGCGGATCACACCCTCTTCCTGCAACCTGG
>WNFN01199864.1_pt1 | contig 15060 bp, 15 predicted proteins | sample 5400161 | NCBI WGS metagenome assembly WNFN01 (sample SAMN13153353, study PRJNA577476) | soil metagenome | isolation source: 80 cm saprolite on Douglas fir-dominated hillslope | place: USA:California | collected 2013-09-17
CTGGCAGATGGTTTTTCGTCTGGCTCAGCGACTAAACATTCAGGTATTCGCTACTACGCATAGTTGGGATTGTATAGAGGGTTTTCAGCAAGCAGCATTGGAAGAGAAACAAGTAGAGGCTGGTCTGCTTATTCGGCTTTCACTCAAAGGTGAAGATATTAAGCCCGTTTTATATGATGGGCGACGTTTAGAAATTGCGACTCGTGGACAGATAGAGGTGCGATAACATATGGGTAATAAGGTAGTAAAGAATGAGGAACTGGTTAATTGTTTGTTGGTTGAGGGATCTAATGATAAACATGTGTTTTGGAGCTTATTGGCGTACCATAAGATACCAGAAACTTTTCGTGTAAAGGCCAAAGAAGGCATTGAGGTCTTGATCAAAGATTTAGATGTTGAGCTAGATTATCCTGGACTGACGCGGCTGGGTATTGTGGTAGATGCTGATAGTTATTTGCAAGAACGCTGGAATGCGTTGCGTAATATGCTTATCAGATATGGCTATACAACCGTTCCACTTCAGCCCGCCAGCGATGGTACAATTATCCAAGAAGAGGGACGGCCAGTTGTGGGCATCTGGCTGATGCCTGATAATAAATTGCCGGGGATGCTGGAGGATTTTTTGCATTTTCTGGTGCCGGCTGGCGATGGGCTGTGGACATTGGCAGAAGAGGTGACGCAAAAAGTGGAGACGCGGCAATGCCGCTTTCGCCCGACATACCGCAGCAAGGCGAAAATCTATACCTGGCTGGCCTGGCAAGGGGAGCCAGGTAAACCGCTTGGTCAGGCGATTACGGCGCGCTATCTCGACGCCGAGGCCCCGCACGCACAAAAACTTGTTGGCTGGCTACGCCAGCTTTTTAATTGACATAATTCATCGATAGAACTGGAGTCATCATTCATGTCGCAAACGTTTCCACCCGCTATCCTTTATGGCGCAGATTATAATCCTGAGCAGTGGCCTGAGACTGTCTGGCAGGAGGATATGCGCTTGATGAAGCTGGCGGGAGTGAATATGGTTTCGATCAATATTTTTTCCTGGGCCAGCCTGGAGCCGCGCCCGGAGGAGTATCACTTCGCGCAGTTGGATCGCATTATGGATCTGCTGGCCGAACATGGGATCATGGCTGATCTAGCTACCGCGACCGCCTCGCCGCCAACGTGGATGAGCCGGGTTTACCCCGAAATGCTGCCGGTGACGAGCAGTGGTGTGCGCCTGAGCCACGGTTCGCGCCAGCACTATTGTCCGAACAGCCCGGATTATCGCCGCAAGGCCGCGATGCTGGTCGAGCGACTGGCCGAGCGCTATCATGCGCATCCAGCTTTGCGCATGTGGCATGTCAATAATGAGCTGGGCTGCCATATTTCCACCTGCTACTGCGATACTTGTGCTGAAGCCTTTCGCGCCTGGCTCCAGGAGCGCTATCAGTCCCTGGAAGAACTGAATGACTCCTGGGGAACAGCCTTCTGGAGCCAGCATTACTACGCGTGGGAGGATATTCTGCCGCCGCGCGCCACGCCCACGCATCACAATCCTGGCCAGATGCTAGACTACTGGCGCTTTATGTCTGACTCCTTGCTGAGCTGCTATCGCCAGGAGGCAGAGATTCTGCGCCGGGTGACGCCCGAGGTGCCGGTAACGACCAATTTTATGGTGGCTCATAAACCTGTCGATGGCTTTGCCTGGGCACCACACCTGGATATTATTTCCATCGACCAATACCCGCATATTACCGATCCGGCCTGGGAATGGGCGCTGACCCATGATGTGATGCGTTCGCTCAAGGGTGGGCGACCCCACCTGGTTATGGAGCAGTCAGCGAGCCAGGTCAACTGGAGGCCGCAGAATCCACATAAGCGGCCAGATGTGCTGTATTTACAGAGCATGCAGTCCGTGGCGCATGGCGCTGATGGTGTGCTCTATTTCCAGTGGCGCCAGTCAAAAGCCGGTGCCGAACTTTTCCACGGCGCTATGCTCTCCCATGAGGGCAGCGAGCATACGCGCATCTTTCAGCAGGTGGCACGCGTTGGCGCGGATCTACAACGGCTCTCGCCTGTTGTGGTAGGCTCGCGTATCGAGAACGAGGTGGCGCTAGTGATGGACTGGCAAAACTGGTGGGCTGTTGAATATCAGCCCGCTCCCAGTGACCTGATGAGATATTGGGAAGAGCTAAAAGCCAGCTATCAGGCTCTCTACAACCTGAATGCCGGTGTGGACGTGGTTCAGCCTGACGCCGATCTGAGCCGCTACCGCCTGGTCGTGGCTCCTCTGCTCTTCCTGCTGCGTCCCGGCGCGGCAGCGAACCTGGAGCGTTTTGTCGCGCGCGGCGGTATCCTCCTGACCACCTTCTTTAGCGGCATTGTCGATGAGCGTTATCACGTGGCCTTGGGCGGTTATCCAGGCCAGTTGCGCAAGCTGTTGGGCCTGCGTGTTGAGGAGTTTGATCCTATACTGGCCGAGATGAGCAATCAGATCGTGATCGAGGAGGGCGCGCTCAAGGGTGTCTATCCGTCATCGCTGTGGGGCGAATATTTGCACCTGGAAGGCGCGCAGGCTGTTGGCACATTTGCCAGCGATTACTACGCCGGGCGGCCCGCGCTGACCGTGAATAGCTATGGCGCGGGCCAGGCCTGGTATCTGGCCACCCACGCCAGCGCGGACCTGCTTACCAGCCTTCTGCGCCACATGGCCGAACAGGCGCATGTCGAACCCATCCTGGCCGCGCCCTCCGGCATAGAAGTCACCCGCCGTCGCCAGCCCGATGGCAGCCAGATCTACTTTGTCCTCAACCACACCATCGAATCCGCGCGCCTCTCCTTACCCACCGGCACTTTTCGCTCGCTGTTGGATGAGCGCGAGGTGAGTGGGGAGGTAGAAGTTGCGCCGCGCGCTTGTGTGGTATTGCTAGCATAGGCCTATACCAGTCCCTGGTCTTGCTCAGTGCTGCTGCGCTGGTCGCGCAGGATGGCCTGGGACTGGTTGAGCAGCGCGTCTATGATGCGCTCGCGGTGCTTGGGGAGGGTTCTGGCCGGCAGATCGTGCAGCGAGAAATAGCGACTCTCGTCGATATCATCGTCGTCAATCGCGTCAGTGGTGCCGCCGATGATCTGACAGCGGAAGGCGAGGACGATTTCTTGCTTGAGGGGTTTGGAATAGACTCCCACGAGCTGGCCAACCTCGATTTCCAGGCCCGTCTCTTCGCGTACCTCGCGGCGCAGTCCTTCGGAGACGGTTTCGCCCGCGTCGACGGCCCCGCCAGGCAGATTCCACCAGTCGATGGTGCGGCGATGCGCCAATAGCACGCGCTCACCCTCGAAGATCAGTGCGGAGACGCTGACTCGGAAACAGTGCGCGTCGTCTTGTTGCTTATCGGTCACGTTCTTCCCCTTATTTATGCCAGCATTATAACCTATAAACAGTAGAAGCAGTATCATGTAATACCTGGCGAGCAAGCTGATAGCCCTGCGGCTCGTCAATTTCATCCTGTTCGACCATCTCCTCCAGCACCTGCTTCAGTATACCGCGCCCGCGAATGGCTGCGGCCCAGTGCATTTCCGGCAGGAAGATGCCATCCGAACTATACATCAGCTTGCTGGCGGGAGCAGCACCCAGTGCCTGGCGCGTGAAGGCCAGCATTTCCAAGGCGCCCAACTGGGTATAGGGATAGCTCTCGTGCAGCAATACCACCAGCATGCCCTGATACGTGCCGTTTTCCAGTACCGCGCGCAAATGCAGTGGATTGCCCAGGCGCATATCAGTGTCGTTGTCGCCATAGCCGGTGTGAAACTGCACAGGAATATTCTGCGCGACAGCTTGCCGAAACGCGATATGCAGGAGATAATCGATCAGCTGTTTATGCTGGATGCGCAGTTTTTCGTCACGAATCGCCTTTCGCGCCTCACGAAAGGACGCAATGGCCTGGTCTTTGCTCCACTCCTGGATATTAAGGCCGGTGCGATAGGCGACAATACTTTTGAGCGCGACATATCCATGGATGCGCAGATTATCTAATGCGTGCTCATAACGCGTCACCAGTTCGTCAAAATCATCCAGTTCGACCACCAGCTTCTGCATCAGCGTCTCCAGGCGCAACATACGTGCTACCCGGCAGTGTCCAAGCTGGCCCATGCGTTCCGGCGTATAGCATCGTTCCGGCTCCGGGTGAGCCTCGTCAAGGATCAGCACATCAAATCTGGCCGCGCGGTACAGATGCTCGATCAGCGTATCGGCGCTTAGCCCATTGCGTGTCTTGAGAATCTCATCCTCACTGCTTTTACTCTGACAGCCCAGCACCGTCGCCAACTGGCGTAGCATCCAGAGATAATGCACGCTATTGGCAACGTGCTGCTCAGCAAATACAGGATCGCTGCCCTCTGTAAAATATGCGCGATACTGGAGGGTTTCCAATTGTTGCTCTCGCAAAATAGGATGGCAATGGTTATCTACCACAGGAATATCGCTGAGATCGAGCATACGTCTTCCTTCTCCTGTCGCGAAAATAGCTCTGTTTTATGCTATTGATGGGAACACAGGCGCTAACCGAATCTGGTGCCATTGTACCTATAATGTCTTTGATAAACCGCTCGATTGTTGATCAGAGGTAAGATAGTCATGATTCGTGGTCCTTGTTGATCTTCTCTCCATATAATCAGGTTCACATATACCCGTGAGCCATCTGCCAACTGGCCAGCCCGCGCTAGCTGGCCTCTTTGTGTCCGTGGACCGCCGGACTCTCTGAACTTTTTTGCTGTTTTGTGAATGCAGTTTTGTTCAGAGAGGATGCGATTGTCTATGTTTTCGCGTTTTGCCTTTTCCCGTTTGCGCGCGAGCCAGCTAGCTCGCCCTATTCTCTTGTGCGTGGGTTTGTTCGATGAATTGACATCAGGCTTTCCCTTCATAGCCCTGCCTCTGTTGCGCGACCGCCTGGGCCTGAACTACGCCCAGGTCGGGTTTCTTTTTACGGCTGCGACGCTTGTGGCTATGATAATTGAGCCGTTAATGAATATATTAAGCGATCGTGGTTCCAAAAAGCCCTGGATTCTCAGCGGGTTAACGCTAAGTGCGCTGGCCTTTCTGTTGATGGGCAGTGTAACTGGCTATCCGCTGATGTTGCTGGCCTTTCTGGTCTGGTTTCCGGCCAATGGCGCCGGCGTCGGGCTCGCACAGGCAGTCTTGATTGATGGCGCGCCTGGCGATGGGGCGCGCATCATGACGCGCTGGACCCTGCTGAGTGGCGTTGGCGATTTTCTCTCTCCGCTGGTCGTGGCTGCCTTTGTAGCCATTGGCCTCGGTTGGTCCGCTCTCAGCTGGCTGGCTGCCGCGCTCTGGTTTGGCGCGGCTGTGCTGCTCTTCCCGCTGCGTTTTCCAGCTAGCAGCGCGCAGTCGGAAGAGAGCGAGGATACTGAGCGGCTGAGCGTGTGGGCTAACCTGCGCGCCGCTGTACGCGACCCGCTGCTCCTACGTTGGTCCGTGCTCACGCTGATCCCGACCATGCTTGACGAAATTTTCCTGGGCTTTGTCTCGCTCTATCTGCATGATGTGCTGCACCTGAGTGAGACGCTGATCGCCCTGATTATCACTTTGCATATGCTCGCCGCTTTTCTGGGACTCTTTGTGCTGGATCGCTTGCTCAAGCGGCGCAAACTGGCCTCGGTGCCTACGCTCTTCTGGCTCTCGCTTGTAACGCTGCTGGGTGTTGCCTGTTTACTGCTGTTTCATGTACTCTGGTCTACTATTGTCGCGCTGCTGGTTATTAGCTTCTGCGACGCCAGCTGGTATCCTCTGGCTCAGGCCGAAGCGTATGCTCAGAGGCCAGCTAGCTCCGGTGTGGTGCGCGCGGTAATCGGGTTGGGCGCGCCCCTGGAGATGGCCCTGCCTGGCGTGGTCGGTCTGGTTGCCGCCAGCTTTGGCGTGCTGGCCGGCCTGGGTTTGCTTGGCCTGGCTCCCGTGCTCATGCTGCTGTTGCTGCCGTATCGCCGTGTACGCCGGGGCAAGGGATAACATGCTGCTCCGCTCTTCTCACTTCTGGAGTATAATGGGAGCGGAAAGGAGCAGAAGCATGCTGGTAGCCTATGGTCCAGAGGAGCGGCCTGTTGTGGCTGAGGAGCTGCCTCTGGAGCAGTTGCAGTCCTGGTCAAGCGAGCAGCAGTTGCACTGTCCCAATTGCCGTGGCGTGGTGCATGTGCGCGGTGGACCAGGCAAGCGCATGCAGTTGCACTTCGCGCATATGCGCGGAGAATGCGCCTGGAGTAGCGAGGGTGAGTCGGTGCGCCATATGCGCGGCAAGCTGGTGCTGGCGCAGTGGCTGCGCATGCAGTTTCCCACGGCCACGGTGACGCTGGAGGAGCGGCTGCCCGGACCGAATCGTATTGCCGATGTGTTCATGCTCCATCACGATGGCCGGCGCCAGGCTATAGAATTTCAGTGCGCGCCGTTGGAACTGGACGAGTGGCAGATGCGTCACGCCGCCTATCGAGACGCGGGAATTATCGACACCTGGATTATCGGTAGCAATCGCCTGGAGAAACAGGAGGCCTTTCTCGAGGCGGTGCTCTCCTTCGCGCGCGAGATTGTCTTTCTCGATCCTCTGCTTACGCCTGCACATGCCTGGCTGCGCTGGCCGGTGACGAGCGAGACGGTGCGCAGCTGGCAGAGTGGCGTTCAGCAGCCGCCAGCGCTGGCCGGCTGGGTGGGACGCCTGGGTTTTGGCGCGACCATCCAGGGCGACCTCGATCTGCTGCGCCTGACCTCACATGGCACATTTAGTCATGCCCAGCGCACGGCCCTGGCGCAGAGCCAGCAGTTTTTGCGCAAAATGGAGCATGCTACCGCGCTCGATCCAATTATCTTCCAGGCGTACCTGAGTACACAACTCGACGGCGCCGCCATCCAGACCGTCATGCTGCCTCTGCTGCGGGCCTATTTGCGCGATCCCGACCTGCTGCGCCGCTATAACTATGGGCGCGGTCAGTGGAATCAGCCCATTTCTGCGGATGACCAGCGGCGCATCGAGCGTGCACGTGCCTGGCTGCGCGACCTCCAACAGCGCGGCTATCCTCCCGACCGCCTGCGCGAATTGCGCGTGGCTCTGCCCCTGGTTGGCCCTTACGCCGCATTGGCCGGCTATCTGGAAATGCTTCTCGCCCTTGCCTGATTCTTGCTAATGTTTCAATTCCAAAGCGGATCGTGAACAAGAAGTGAGCGAGAGCCTTCCTTCTCTTTTCAGTATACCCGCGAATCCAAATATGTCTTGTTACTTTGCACTAATCAGATTTCCGCTTGTATTGGTCGGTATGTGTGTTATCGTTAGCTATAGTAGTAGAGAGGTGTGTTCTAGCCAGCACGGTTGCGCTTTGCGCGCAGTTGTTGCTATAGATTCTTAGAAGGAAGAAGTCATGAATAACTTTACTAAAGGGATACTGGTAGGCGTCGGTGTGGGTCTGCTTCTGGCGCCGCTCAGCGGTCGGGAGACACGGCGCTTGCTGTCCGAGCGCGCGCAGGAATTTCTCCATGCTCTGCCTGAGGATTCGCGTCTCAACCAGTATGCTGCCCAGGTTTCTGAGCGAGTGACCTCGACGAAAGAGAACTGGCGCGGTTACGCTCAACAAGCTGTTTCCAGAGCAAAAGATACTGGTTCGACTTTTGGCAGCAAAGCCATCCAGAGTAGCCAGGACATGGCCAGTCGCGCTAAGCAGGCTGGTCAGGATATGGCCAATCGCGCTAAACAGAGTGGCCAGGATATGGCCCAGCGGGCAAAGCATCGTGTGGGCCTTAAGAGCGCCGGCCCCAATGGTTCCAACTACGCCAGTGTTATGCCCGAGCTCGATCCGGACGCGTGATCAAGTGAGGCCAGCATGGAAGGGCGAACGAGCCATGGGAGCCGGCGGAGCCGGCTCCCATGGCTCGTTCGCCCTTCCATGCTGGCCTCACTTGAAACCTCATTTTGCATTTCCGCGTGTGTTTTTTAGAGATGGTAGCTTAGTTTGTGAAAGGCTTGCAGTGATGAGGCATGCTGGATGACGCTTGTTTCATCGATGAATAGATGAAAGGCAATACAACCATGAAAGCATTTACAAGAGGTGTGATTGTCGGTCTTGGCGTGGGCCTGCTTTTTGCGCCGATGAAGGGTGAGGACCTGCGCCGTTTGTTAAGTGCGCGCGTTGCCGAAATGCGTAACTCCCTGCCTGCTGACGCGAACCAGTACGCCCAGCAAGTTGGAGAACGGGTTTCAGTGACAGGCGAGCATTTACGTGGTTACGCGCAGCAGGCTGTGTCTAAGGTAAAAGATACAGGGAGCACGCTGGGAACTCTGGCTCAACGTTCCGCGCATGAAGTAAAGCAGACCGGCCAGGATCTTGTTGAAGTGACGCGAGCGACTGCTGGTGCGGAGCAGTCTGATGCTTCAACTCCTGAGTGAAAAGGGTCCACGAACCACTGGAACCGGCTCAGCTGGTTCCAGTGGTTCGTGGACCCTTTTCATTCTAAACTAATATTTATAGAAATGATGCAGTGTCTCCTCTTCGGGCGTTTTTTCCTTGAAGAAGGCACTTTCATTGCGCCTCACTGCTATGTAGGATGTGGTCAGCAGGGGGCCAAGAGCTTCTTTCAGCCCACTATCCTGTTCCAACTCGTCCAGAGCCTCATCTAGCGTGGTCGGTAGACGGCGAATTCCCCGTTGCTCGCGTTCGGTGTCACTGTAGTTGCCTGGATCGATCTCTTGTGGTTCACCTGGATCGAGCTGGTTCTGGATACCGTCCAGGCCGGCGGCGATCAGCGCACCCAGCGCCAGGTAAGGATTGCCGCTGTGGTCAGAGGATTTCATCTCGATATTGATTGACGAGGCCTCGTGTCCCCAGAAGGTCGAAGGGACACGTATCGCGCCCTCACGATTATCGAATCCCCATGCGCCATAGCACACCGCCGATAAAATATTTGCCAATCTGGCTGAGATGACCGCGCTCCTCGGATGAGTAAAACAGATTTTTGCTCGTATGGCTGTTGGCCTCGCTTTCCCACAGACTGAAGTGAATGTGTGCTCCACTGCCAGCCTGATCCAGCCAGGGCTTGGGCGCGAAGGTTGCGAACAGACCTGCCCGGCGGGCCACACCGCGCACAGTTTCCCTCACCAGGCAGACGTTATCAGCCGCGCGCAGCACATCAGCGTGGCGGATCGAAAGCTCTTGCTGCGCGGGACCAAGCTCGGTATGGAACAACTCGATCGAGACGCCCTGGTCCTCCAGCGTATCCAGAATCGAATCGATGGTATCCGCCTGCTCGTCCAGGCCAATGCTGCTATAGCAGAGGCTACGATCGGCTGGCACGTAGGCCCCGTTCTCCTGGCGAGCTAGATAAAATTCGTGCTCCAGCGCCGCTTCCGCGCGCCAGCCTTTCGTGGTCAGGCGCGCGATCTGGCGTTTGAGAAACGAGCGTGGGCAGGCCTCCCACGGCTGGCCGTCCAGGCGGATCATATCGCACATCATACTGCCTGCATTAGGTGCGTAGGGCAGTAGCGCGAATGTATTGGGATCGGGAATCAGGCGAAACTCGCCGACCGGCCCCATGCCTTCGACCGAGGCCAGCGACTCTACGCCCGTGAAGGCCTGCATCGCCAGCGTCTGGCCAATGCCGTTGTGCATGCGTGAGGCCAGCCGGTTGGTATGTGTTGCTTTACCGCGAATGATTCCGCCATTATCGCAGTACAAAAAGCGCACCAGGCGCAGCTCATTTTCCTGAGCTAGCTTTACCACGTCCTGAATGTTCATGAAACCTCCGGCCCAGGATACCCCGTGTTTGAAGACTGGGGAGGAATGGGCGTTTCTTTTTTGGGGGCAGATGATGAGTGCTCTGTCCCTTGATTGTATCTCTTGCGGCAGAAGACTCTCGCTGAAACGAGAGTCTTCCTCCGTGTCCCCATCTCGGCAGAAAAAACGTGCCTGGGAAGTCGCTAGTATGTGCTTTCGGGTGTTACTTGAACTGGCATGCACCAGCCAGGAGGCGCACGCTCTCCAGACCGGTCGCATCTGGCAAATAGATAATAACCTCCTGCGCCCCGGCCTGTTCGACCTCTTGCAGGCGCGCCCGGATTATCTCAGGCGTGCCGACCAGCGCCTGTTCGCGTAAGCGCCCGGAAGGAATATTACGCCGGAATACCTCGGCCTTTTGCAGCGCCTCCGCATCAGTGTCGGCAATAGCACAGTTCAAAAGCACCGTGCGCCTGATCTCCTGGTAGTTGCGCCCAACCTTCTCGCAATGTTCTTTGAGGATGGCGAATTTGTGGAGCATTCCCTCGTTATCCAGGTGCCCAACATTGCAGGCATCACCATATTGTGCTACTAGCTTCAGCGTCACTTTTTCGCCGCCGCCGCCAATCAGCAGGGGAATATGCGGCTTCTGCACACTTTTCGGCTGATTGATCGCGCCGCGTACCTGGTAATACTTACCCTCGAAGGCTGCTTCTTCCTCTGTCCACATTTTCAAAATAACCTGCACGGCCTCGCGCAAATAGCGCAGGCGCGTCGGCGCATCGGGATACTCATAGCCATAAGCGCGATACTCGTGCTCATACCAGCCTGCGCCAAGACCTAGCTCCAGGCGGCCATGAGAAAGCACATCGACTGTACTGGCCATTTTCGCCAGCAGAGTCGGGTTGCGATAGCCGTTGCAGGTCACGATCTGGCCAATACGCACGCGCCTGGTATCGCGTGCCAGTGCCGCTGTGCTAGTCCAACTCTCAAAAGTCATCTCTTGCGTCGGCAGGGGCACCGTATGGAAATGATCGTACAGCCAGATCGAATCGAAACCCACCTCCTCGGCCAGCTGAGCCACTCGTGTCATCGTCTCATACGCCTCGATTGGATCAGGAATATGCGTCAGATCCATCCTCCAGCCTTGGGGAACAACCAGACCAATTTTCAGAGCCATAGTGTGTATACTTTCTTTTATCAGTCAGCGCCGTAAGGTCTCTGGCTTCAAGCCGTAAGAATTCGTCAATTCTTCGCCTGAGCTTCAAGCCTCAGCTTTGTACCGTTTCGCCAGGACTGCGCACCAGCGCCACACTATCAGCGGCAGAAGCGCGCCTAGCAATCCCTCCAGGCTGAGCTGGATCGCGGCGGGATCGAGATGTCTTTCGCCAAGGCTCAGGCCAAAGTAAAACGCAGCGGCTCCGATCACAAAGACCATGCAGTTGCGCGCAATTTTAGCTCCATCCGCCAGACTTTTCTGGCGTTTCGCCTGCACATCCTTTGTGGACTGCTGCCCGGAGCCGCGCAAGCTCCAGGCATTCAACAACATCACCAGCACCAGCGCGTTTGGAATACCGACAACGACAGCGAAAATACTGCTTGCGATCAGTGTTTGCATGCTGTATAACCCTCCGTTGGTTGCTCTTGCCATGCGTTCAATGCACGCCTCTCATTGTATAGCATGCCGGGTGAAAAAGGAAGTTGTTGGTTTTCAGGATATTCTTCTGTGAGGGAACGGTCTCCCTCAGTCCTATTTTTACGTGATTTGACAGAATTGTGGGGATTTCCAAAAGTGATGAAGCCCAGGGCTTGGCACAGCCCCGGGCCTCGATTTACCGCCCATTTGCGCACATCAACACGTTTAAGCGAGGTGTTCATTTCTTACAACAAGCGCTTTTCCATTAAGCCACCGGCCAATGAAAAATAGGCTGGCCGGGTTAGATTCGAACTAACAATCTCCTGATACCGACTCCCCACACTCGATTTGACGTTCGACGGTGAATACTGAGGCTTGGAGGAGAGTCTCAGTTCTGGGTTGGCGCACGACGCTGCCTCTGCCGTTGGGCTACCTCACCACGTATGGTGAGGGCAGGATTCGAACCTGCACTTACAAGTCGCTTATCCTTCAGATTAAAGTTCAGTTTTAGTCTGTTCTCCGCCGCCTAGTTTAAAGCAAACCAGCCTGAAATGCAAGGGGTTTGCCAACCAATCAGGCGAACAGGTAGCTCAACACTGCCTCGCCCGTCTTCACATCCTCGACTTCGAGATTATTAGCCTCTTCGCGCGCAAATTTGACCGCCTCTTGCAACTTCTCCACGCGCGCCAGAAGCTCGTTCACGCGCGTGGCGGGCAGCGCGCCGGAGAATTTGATCGTGCGCCAGTGACCAACGGTGACATCTTCGTAATAGACCTCCACTTGCGCCGGGTGATGCTCAGTCGCTTCGGCTTTGACGTGGTTGCGCGGAATCTTCTTCGTGCGCGTGGTCAGTATCGGCTCGGTCGCCCAGCAATCCGCCGACTGATCAAAGGCCCATGTCTCAGCGGCATCTAGAACAGGCAGTTTCTTGATGAAGGTATGGAGATCGACCAGCTGCTTCTCCAGGAAGAGCAGATAGGTTGCCGGTACGCCGCTGAGGAAAGGAGTTCCGCAATTTCAGGCGGGCGACTGTATATCTCCCAACGCGGCTTCGTGCCTGACCTCCAGACTTTTACACTAATACCAAAGAAAATGACCGCCTCCTGGTAGAAATGAAAATCCGGCTTAAACTCAGGGTCGTCTAATTTTTCTCTCCATTCTGTACAGGTTGCGTGAAACTCAGCAATCCGCCGGTCTAAATTTTCGTGTTGTTGTTGCACTGTTTGTTGAGCCTCAAGTTCGCGCCTTGCCTCTTGCTCCTGGCGTTCAAGCTCTTTCAAGTCTCTGCCTAAAAGCGCAACTGTTTGCTCACTTAAATCTTTTTTTCTCATCTCCTTTGACAAATTTGCCCGCAGGGTTTCCTGTTCACTCAGAATTTTGTTGAGACTTTTGAGCTTCTGCTGCTGTTGTTTCTGGATGGGGTTATCTCTTAACCACTGCTGAATGTTGGTGACAATTTCAGAAGGGTCTTTAATGATGTCTTCAATGTACTCCATCACCGCAGCGTCTAACAGGTCAACGCTGACAGCACAGCCCGAACACTTGCCCTTGTTCTTTACGAGCATACGCGGACAATTGTAAATGAATAAGACCGACTTCTTGCCAGAAGGCAGGGTATTTATCCGTGGTTTCGGCGTGAGTGCCAGCCTGCAATAGGCGCAACGAGCAAACCCACCGCGTAATAAGCTCTCCTTTGAGTTCTTGTTATTGCGGAGGGCAATTCGTCTATTGACACTAACGCGCCTATTCGCTTTCTCCCATAGTTCCTTGCTTACAATTGCCGGAACAGGGACAATGATCTGCTCTTCTGGAAGGGTTTTTCGCCGTACTGGCCGTTTCTTGCCTGGGACATGTATCTGCTTGGTCTTTCCGTACCTGTCCTCGCCATAGTAGCCGGTATGCTCTACTACCCTGCCCACTTTCATGTGCTGCCAGCACTGGTCTTCTTTCAAGCCTTCTTTTCTGGTGCCCTTGCTTCTGCCAGGATCAGGTATCCCTTTTTCGTTGAGGATGGCCGCAATTTTGCGCAACGAAATGCCATTTGCAGCGGACTCAAAGATAAAGATAACGACCTTTACCTCTGTCCACTCTGTCCCATCCGGCTCAACGAAGATAACATCAAAGTTTAATTCGTAGCCAATACGAGTACCCTTTGCATTCGTGACAAATTTGTATCCATAGTGCCGCGATCCGCTCCCGACAACTTGCGGGGGGATACCCATTTCAGGATTGCCGAGCGCTTTTTCCCGTCTTCCGGCTGAAGTTCGGCGAACCATATCCAAGACCTCTTCTTCTGCCTTGAGTCCCTTACGTAGTCGCGCCGCTTGCCCTTCAAAGCTATCATCGTCTGCGTGGTCTGTTGGGTCAGTAGTCAGTGTTCTGACGCCGTAATCAAGAAGCTGCATTCTATAGAGTTCGCGGGCTATGGTTTTTCTGCCTAGACCTCTGTCTAAGACATCCATACCGAACACATCGAATTCCCCGTCTGCTGCCATTTTCAGGATGCGGTCAAGCGCCTCATTATACTGGTATTCTAAACCTGTATAGTTTGAATGAACAACGTGTCTTTCCTCATCTGCAATATACATGCCTAATCCTGCTACAAATTCTGCACGCACATGGCGCTCTTGTGCCGAGTGGGAAAAATTTTTCCCCTGCATTTGTGTCGAAACTCTGGTTAAGATTAACAATCTCTTTCCTCGATACCAGGAGGGGTTATTTACCATGTTGCACGCTCCTTTGTGCGTTCCAATACGTCCGTTATTAATGTGCTCGTTTTCGTTGGTGGATACCTACGAGAAAACGATAGTATCAGTATAGTGAAATGCAGAGGCTTTTTGTGCTGCCATCATATCATTTCTCTGTATTTCGCTGTGGTTTTTCGTGGTGGTTTGCGAAGACAGTAAGGGAGCGTGATTTCTGCAACCACGCCCCTTGTGTGGCCGTATGCTTCTAGCATGACTGCTCATGCAGTTCGCAACTGGTAAGTACCAGGACGGTTACGCCGCTCATACCGATCACTACCACCCCAACCGCGTCAACGCTTTGCCAGAGGCAAAAGGCAAACATGCCGAGTAAGTACGTGGTTGCGACCATGACCCCGGCGAAAGCAAGCGCTTCTTCATGCTGTAGCCTCATAGTTCGTTGCCCCCTGGTAGTGCATTGGCAACGGCAGCAACGACTAACCACAGGCCGACCAACCCCACCAGCGCAGCCGCCAGCGGCAAGGTAAGCGGCCAAACCTTGAACACCATCAGGCAGAGAAGCAAGGCGTTGAGCGTTAAGGCATAGCAATTGACATACAAAAGTTTTCTACTGATCCACATACCTTACCCCGCTGTGAGACTAAAGGCTGTGCCGGTGTTGTAGAGCACCGTTGCAAAGCTCGCTCCCTCGACCTGGACGAGTAAATCAGGCTTGCCGTTGTGTCTAACATCTTCGACCGAAAGCAATATAACCGGCGTGCCCGATGCACTGATAAAGCCGGTGAGCGTGTATACGTGGTCGTTGTTGGGATGGTCAAGCGGAATTTCAATAATCACAATCTCACCTTTAGAAAAGGTGGCGATGAAGTGACTGACCCCGCCATGTCCCACGTTTGCATCCATCTGTGTTATCCGGCTATCGCCATCGTGCCATTGATCGGAAACCCACCCGAAGGCAGGAAAGGCCGCCTGCTGTAA
>WNFN01065704.1_pt1 | contig 15045 bp, 11 predicted proteins | sample 5400161 | NCBI WGS metagenome assembly WNFN01 (sample SAMN13153353, study PRJNA577476) | soil metagenome | isolation source: 80 cm saprolite on Douglas fir-dominated hillslope | place: USA:California | collected 2013-09-17
GCGCACGATGCAGGCCGTCTACGAGCGGTCGATGGCCCGGACCTCGTTCACGATGGTGATGCTCGCCCTGACCGCGGGCATGGCCCTGCTGCTCGGCGTCGTCGGCATCTACGGCGTCACCTCCTACGCGGTCTCGCAACGGACGCGCGAGATCGGCATCCGCCTGGCCCTGGGTGCGCTCGGACCCGCGCTGACGAGGATGGTCGTCCTGGACGGCCTCAGGCTCGCCGCCGTCGGCGCCGCCTGCGGCCTGGTGGCCGCGCTCGGCCTGAGCCGCCTCATGGCTGCTCTCCTGTTCGGCGTCGGCGCTGCGGACCCGGCGACCTACGGGCTGGTCGCGCTGGCCCTGCTGTCGGCGGCCATGGTCGCGAGCTACCTGCCCGCGCGACGCGTGACCCGGGTCGACCCGGTGGAGGCGCTGCGGTCGGAGTAGTCGGCACCGACGCCGATCGAGGCCCGCACAAATTCGTACGCGAGTCCCCTTGCGTTTGAGATGTAAGCGCTTACAATCGAGGGAAACTCGGAGGTCCTCATGAGGAGAAGTCGGGGTCGGGTCCTTGCCACCGCCCTGTCCGCAGGGCTGTCCGTGGGTACCCTGTTCGCGCAGAGCTCGAGCGGCACGATCACGGGTCGGGTCCTCGATCCGTCCGGTCAGGCCGTGCCCGCTGCCACCGTCACTCTCGTCCGGACCGACACACGTGAGGTGCGCTCGCTCGTCACCCGCGAGTCCGGCGACATCACGTTCGCGTCCCTCCAGCCCGGACGCTACAGCCTGCGCGTCGAAGCGCCGGGCTTCAAGACGATCGAGAAAGCCGATCTCTCGCTCAGCTCGTCCGAGCGCTTGTCGGTCGGCAACCTGGTCCTCGAGATCGGACCCCAGAGCGATACCATCGTCGTCCAGGCCGAGGCCACGCCGATCCAGACGGCGAGCTCGGAGCGCGGTGCGCTCGTCGACTACAACCAGGTGGCCCAACTGCCGACGCGAGGCCGGGACATCTTCGGCCTGATGGTCACCCTGCCCGGCGTCGTCTACGACGGCCGCGGAAACGACGGGATCGGCCAGACGACCTCGCCGGAGGGCATGTCCGGCACGCGGGGAGCGTTCAGCAGCGCGAGCATAGACGGCGTCTCGGGCAACGCGCGCAGCGGCAACCAACTGGATACGACGATCGCCATGGACGCCGTGGCCGAGGTGAAGGTGCTCCTCAACAACTACCAGGCCGAGTATGGAAAGGGCTCCGGCGGCATCGTCAACATCGTCTCCAAGAGCGGCACCGATGCTCTCCACGGCTCGGCCTATTACTACGCGCGCAACGAGAAGCTGAACGCCAACGACTTCTTCGAGAACGCGGCGGGCCATCCGCGCCAGCGGTATCGCTACAACACCGTCGGGGGCACGCTCGGCGGTCCGCTCCCGGGCCTCGCCCGCAAGGACGACAAGAAGCTCTTCTTCTTCCTGCAGTACGAATATCGGCCCTCCACCGATCCGCAAGACACGAGGTATTACACGGTGCCGACGGCGGCCGAACGAAACGGCGATTTCAGCCGGTCGGTGGGGAATGCGAGGGGCGACCTCTACCCGATCTCCAGCATCATCGATCCCTTGACCGGACAGCCCTTCCCGGGCGGGATCGTCCCCGCCAACCGCATCGATCCCAACATGCAGAAACTGCTCAACGTCTTTCCCCTGCCGAACGCGCCCAACATGAAGAACGGCGGAGCGTTCAGCCCGAGCGGCCAGTGGTACAACTACTCGATCACCGAGCCCCAGGAGAGGCCCGGCTGGCAGGGCAGCGCGCGCATCGACTACAACATCTCGGACAAGTGGCGCGCCTTCGTGCGGGCAAGCAACTACGGAACCCACAACAAGGGCCCCAACAGCGCAGTCAACCGGTACCCGTGGGATCCGGACGCCGACATCGACTACGTGCTCGGAGCCCGGAACTGGGGCGGAACCGTCAACTGGATCGGAAGCTCCTCTCTCCTCGGCGAGCTCACCGTCGGCTACGCGTCCTGGACCGAAGAGCAGCACTACCCCGAAGCGTGGCTGGCCCGACAGCAGAAGAGCAAGATCGGCGTCAACCTGCCGCAGCGCTTCCCGGCGCAGAACCCGCTCGACGTCATCCCGGCGCTGGACTTCGGCACCGCGAACATCGGCTCCAACCCCGCGACCGTCCGCTGGGAAGGGCGCTTCCCGATGGACAACATCGCCGACTCCTGGACGGCCAGCGCCAACCTGACCAAGATCCGGGGCAGCCACCAGCTCAAGACGGGAGTGGCTTTCGAATGGGTGCACTACCTGTTCGACCACTCCGGCCCCAGCGACGTCTGGTCCGGTCGATTCAGTTTCGCGAACGACACCGCGAACACCTTGACCAACACGACCTATCCCTATGCGAACGCGCTCCTCGGATACTTCTCGACCTACACCGAGTCCACCAACCGCTCGCAGTACTCGCCGACCACGCCGATCCTGGAGTTCTACGCGCAGGACACGTGGAAGGCCGCGCGGCGCCTGACCCTCGATCTCGGCGTTCGCTTCACCGTAGGGCTCCAGCAGTTCCAGGCGAGCCCATCGACCGTCTTCCCGGGGAGGTACCAGTCCTCCTCCTTCGTCCCTTCGCGGTACGACCCGGCCAAGGCGCCCCTGCTCTATCGGCCCGCTTGCCGAGGCGCCGCGCCCTGCAGTGGCACGAACCGCGTGGCCGTGGATCCGCGCAACCCAACGGTGTTCCTGCCCGCCGCCCTCATCGGACAGATCGTCCCCGGCACGGGAGATCCGCTGAACGGCATCGTCGTGTCGGGTGATCCCGGCTATCCCCGCGAGCTGGTCGACTTCCAGGGCATCCTGCCCGCCCCCCGCGTGGGATTCGCCTGGGACGTCTTCGGCGACGGCCGCACCGCGGTGCGCGGAGGCTTCGGCGTGCAGTACAACCCGCGCAATAACGGCGGCAACACCGGCGACATGCAGTCGAACCCGCCCAACCTGTACCAGCCGGTCACGCGCTACGGGACCACGAAGACCTATCTCGACGCCCAGGGGACGTTCTCGCCGCCCGGCTTCTCCCGGACGCTCAACCGCAGCAACAAGCCGTCCGTCGCCTACAACACGTCACTGGGAGTGCAGCGTCGGCTCCCGGGGCAGTTCGTCATCGACGTCAGCTACGTCGGGAGCTTCAACCGTCACATCGGCGCGATCACGCAGCTCAACGACGTCCCCTACGGCAAGAGGTTCGAGGCTTCGAGCCTGGACCCGACCCAGGCGAGGCCGCAGCCGTTGCCGGATGACTTCCTGCGTCCCTACCAGGGATATGCCGCCATCCCCTTCCTCAGCTTCGACGCCAACTCCAACTACCACGCCCTCCAGACGTCGCTGCAGCGCCGGTTCAACAAGGGTTTCCAGCTCGGCATCGTCTATACCTGGTCGAAGGCGATGGACTACCAGGACACCGACAAAGGGGAAGTGACGACGGCCAACGATCGCCGCCTGTGGAACTACGGCCTGGCCGCATATGACCGCACCCATATCTTCGCGGCCAACTACCTGTGGGATCTGCCGGGCGGGAACCTCAAGAGCGGCTTCATGAAGGCCGTCCTGGGCGGATGGCAGGTCTCGGGCATCACGCGCTTTCAGTCCGGCAAGCCGATCTCGCTCCTTTACACGAACTCGCTGCGGACCGGCTGCTCGATCCCGAACGCTCCCTGCGCGGTGACCACGGCGAACAACTTCGGCACGGGCATCACGGGCGGCAGCGAAGGCTGGCGCGCCGTTCTAATAGGCAACCCGGTGTTGCCCCGGGGCAGGCGCAACGCGGACCAGTGGTTCGATCCGTCCGCTTTCGCTCCGCCCGCGCTGGCCCAGCAGGTCACCGACATGGCGGGAGCTTCAAGGTGGCGGGGGCGGTGAAGGCACAGCTCCGCATCGAAGCCTACAACGTCTTCAACCACACCCAGTTCGCGGACATCGAAGACGTCGGCCGGAACCCGCAGTGGGATCAGTCCGGAGCGCAACTGAACCCAGCCTTCGGGAAGGTCACTCAGGCACGCGATCCCCGCATCATGCAGCTCGCGCTCCAACTGAGGTTCTGACGAACTTAGCGGCTGGCCGCGGCCTGCTGACCCGTGCTCCGGGCCTGGGCGAGAAGGTCGTACCGGTCGAGGTTCATCACCTTGTTCCAGGCCGCCACGAAGTCGCGCACGAACTTCTCCTTCGCGTCGTCGCTCGCGTAGACCTCGGCCAGCGCCCGGAGCTGGGAGTGGGCACCGAAGACGAGGTCGGCGGCGGTGGCGGTCCACCTGGGCTTGCCCGTCGCACGATCGCTTCCCTCGTACACGTTCTTGTCCGAGGCCGACGGCCGCCACGCGGCGCCGACGTCGAGCAGGTTCACGAAGAAGTCGTTGGTCAGGGTCCCCGGCCGGTCGGTGAACACGCCGTGCTTCGACTGCCCGTGGTTCGCGCCGAGGGCGCGCAGGCCGCCCACGAGGACCGTCATCTCGGGAGCGGTCAGCTTCAGCAGGTTGGCCCGGTCCAGCAGCCGCGTCTCCGGTGACAGCGGGTCCTTGGCCCGGATGTAGTTGCGAAACCCGTCGCCGACCGGCTCGAGCACCTCGAAGGTGTTCACGTCGGTCTGTTCCTGCGAGGCGTCCGTGCGACCGGCGGCGCAGCCGGCGAGAACGATCAGGTCGGCCAGCGAGACCTTCTTCTTCCCGCCGGACTTGTTGAAGTCCTGCTGGATCTGCTCCAGCTTCTTCAGCACCGCGGCCAGACGGGCCGGCTCATTGGACTCCCAGTTCTTCTGCGGCTCGAGGCGGATGCGCGCTCCGTTGGCACCGCCGCGCTTGTCCGTGCCGCGGAAGCTGGCGGCGGCATTCCAGGCCGTGGACACGAGATCCGGGATGGACAGGCCCGAGTCGAGGATCTTGCGCTTGAGGGCCGCGACGTCCTGCTCGCCCACCAGCTCGTGATCGACCCGCGGGAGGGGGTCCTGCCACAGCTGCGGCTCCGGGACCCAGGGCCCGAGATACCGCGGGCGCGGCCCCATGTCGCGATGGAGCAGCTTGAACCAGGCCCGGGCGAACGCGTCCGCGAGCTGGGCCGGGTTGTCGTGGAAGCGCTTCGCGATCGGCGCGTAGATCGGATCGACCTTCAGCGCGAGGTCCGTCGTCAACATCATCGGCGCGTGCCGCTTCTTCGGGTCGTGCGCGTCCGGCACCGTGCCCTGGGCCTCGGGGTTCTTCGGCTTCCACTGCTTCGCACCGGCGGGGCTCTCCGTCAGCTCCCACTCGTACTTGAAGAGGTTCTCGAGGAACCCGTTGTCCCACTTCGTCGGGTTGTTGGTCCAGGCGCCCTCCAGGCCGCTCGTGATCGTGTCACCGGCCTTGCCGCTGCCGTGCTTGTTCTTCCAGCCGAGGCCCTGGTCCTCGAGACCAGCGCCCTCCGGCTCCGCGCCGACGTGTTTCGCCGGGGCCGCGCCGTGCGTCTTGCCGAACGAGTGGCCGCCGACGATGAGCGCCACCGTCTCCTCGTCGTTCATGGCCATGCGAGCGAAGGTCTCGCGGATGTCCCGGGCCGCCGCCACCGGGTCCGGCTTCCCGCCCGGCCCCTCGGGATTCACGTAGATGAGGCCCATCTGCACGGCGCCGAGCGGCTTGGCGAGAGCGCGGTCGCCGCTGTAGCGCTCGTCGCCCAGCCAGGTGTCCTCGGGACCCCAGAAGAGGTCCTCGGGCTCCCAGACGTCGGGGCGGCCGAAGCCGAAGCCGAACGTCTTGAACCCCATCGAATCCATGGCCACGTTGCCGGCCAGGACGAGCAGGTCGGCCCAGGAGACCTTCTGGCCGTACTTCCTCTTGAGCGGCCAGAGCAGCCGCCGCGCCTTGTCGAGGTTCGCGTTGTCGGGCCAGCTGTTGAGGGGCGCGAAGCGCTGCTGTCCTTCGCCGCCGCCGCCGCGGCCGTCGGCGATGCGGTAGGTGCCGGCGGCATGCCACGTCATGCGGATGAAGAGCGGGCCGTAGTGGCCATAGTCGGCCGGCCACCAGTCCTGGGACTTCGTCATCAGCGCGATGAGGTCCCGCTTCAGCGCCTCGACGTCGAGGGCCTTGAACTGTTCCGCGTAGTTGAAGTCCTCTTCCATCGGGTTGGACAGGTGCGAGTGGTGGTGGAGCACCGAAAGGTCCAGCTGGTTCGGCCACCAGTCGTTGTTCGTCCTCGGCCGGCTCCGCTTGGGAGTCGGGGCGGGGATTACAGGGCTCTCGCTCTCGCTGACGCTTCGGGTCTGTTCCTTGTCGGGCATGGGACCTTCTCCTTCGCGTTCCTTCGCCTCTCGTGGTCGAGGGCAGAACGCCATTCTGGTGAAACCACAGTGAACGGTCCAACGATTTATTCTGCTTATAATGATCGAGTCCATCGATGGAGCGTCCCGCCCTTCCCACGCTGCGGCAGCTCGCCTACCTGGTGGAGCTCTCCGAGCGCCTGAACTTCCGCGTCGCCGCCGAGGCCCGGTTCGTCGCCCAGTCCACGCTGTCCGCCGGGATCAAAGAGCTGGAGACGGTGCTGGGCGTGCAGCTCGTCGAGCGCGACAACCGCAACGTGCGGCTCACCGCGATCGGCGAGGACGTCGTGGCGCGTGCGAGGGAGCTGCTGGCCGCGGCCACCGACCTCGCGGAGGCGGCCCGCGCGGCGACGCGCCCCTTGTCCGGGCCGCTGCGCCTCGGCGCCATTCCCACGATCGCGCCCTACCTGCTGCCGCGGGTGCTTCCCGCGCTTCGGCGCGCGTACGGCGATCTGAAGCTCTACCTGCGCGAGGACGTCACCAAGGTCCTGCTCGAGCGGCTGCGCGCGGGCGGCCTCGACGTCGCGCTGATCGCGCTCCCCTTCGATACCGGCGACCTGTATGTACGCGAGCTGTTCCGGGACGATTTCTCGCTGGTGACGCGCGAAGCCGATCGCGCGGGCGGGAACAAGGTGGTCGCGCTGCGGAAGATCGACACCGGCGACATGCTGCTGCTGGAAGAGGGGCACTGCCTGCGCCGGCATCACCCTCGAGGCCGGCATCTTGAAGGGCACTCGGCTCGTGGCGCGCCGGTTCTCGCCGCCGGTGCCGTCGCGCATGCTGGCGCTCGTGGCCCGGCGCACGTCCCCACGCCGCCGCGACGCGGATCTCCTCGCGGATTTCCTGATCGACCAGCGCCGGGGCTCTCGCTAGGGTGTTGCTGGGTTTTGGAAGGTCGTGCACGACCTCACACGTCGGTCAGCGAATAGCTTGTGCTCCGGCCGCCGCCAGGGTCCTTCTTGAGAAGGCCCTGCTCGATGAGGTCCTGAATCTCACGGAGCGCCGTATCGTGTGAGCATTTCTCGATCGTCGCCCACTTCGTCGTGGTGAGTTTTCCGTCGAATCCGTCGAGCAACCGGTTCACGATATCGCGCTGACGCTCGTTGAGCCTCGCCTGGGTATGCCTGTCCCAGAAGCGCGCCTTGCGAAGGACCTTGGCGAGCGCGACCTCTGTACCCTCGAAGGCGCGACCCAGGCATCCGAGAAACCACGACAGCCACGGCGTGATGTCGAGCGTCCCCTTTTGCGTTTTCTCGAGAACGTCGTAGTAGTCGTTCCGCTCGTGGCGGATCTGCGCCGACATGCTGTAGAACCGCTGAGGAGTTCCCTCGGAACGCGCGAGGGCCCAATCCGCAACCGCGCGCGCGATCCGGCCGTTGCCGTCGTCGAACGGGTGAATCGTGACGAGCCACAGGTGCGCGATCGCTGCCCTGAGGACGAGGTCCGTCTTGTCGGCAGCGTCGTTCGCCCAGTCGAGAAAGGCCGCCATCTCCTGGTCGAGCAGGGGAGCTGCCGGTGCCTCGTAGTGGACCTTCTCTTTAGCGAAGGGTCCGGACACCACCTGCATCGGACCGTGCGCGTCCTGCCGCCACCCTCCCACCACGATCTTACGCATGCCGCTGCGATGTGTAGGGAACAGGGCCGCATGCCACCCGAACAACCGGTCGGCGGTCAGAGGCTCAGCGTAGTTCTTCGTCGCGTCCATCATCATCTCGACGACACCGTCGACGTGTTGATCCACAGGCTCCGCTCCACCCAGGTCCATACCCAAGCGCCGGGCAATTGAGGAGCGCACCTGATCCGGGTTGAGGTGTTCGCCTTCGATTTCGCTGGACTGCACAACCTCCAGCGTCAGCGTTTCCAACTCGGCTTCTTGCTGAAGATCGAAGCCGAGGCTTTCCATCCTGCCCAGTAACCGCCCCTGCCGATGGCGGATTTCCCCCAAGAGGGGATCGACAATACCCCTATCCCATTGAAAACGGGGCCATTTCTCAAGTTGATGGATATATCTTGGCAATAATCTACGCACCATATGCGTAGATTATCTGCCGCAATCGACGCCGCCGTCAAGTTCTCAAAGTGCGCTTTAGATGCGTAGAATAAGCGCCACATTCCACGCACGCCGAACACAGAAGATCACCGGGAGTGAGCTGAACCCCATCCTTGACCGCTCCCGCCTCATCGGCATAGCGTGTGTCGAATGCCTGGTCAGGACGAGCCGGCCACCTCCAACGCCGCCCTCGCGTCGCGGTTCCACCAGATGTTCCCGGTCCTCTCCGCGGCCGAGATCGACCGCGTCCGGCGTTTCGGCGAGGTCAGGCGGTTTCCGGCCGGGGAGCTCCTGTTCCAGGCCGGAGAGGCCGTCCCCGGGATGTACGTGATCCTCTCCGGCCGGGTTGCGATCGTGCCACGCGATGGGCTGGGGCAGTCGGTGCCGGTGGCCGCGTTCGCGCAGCTCATCGGGGCTCCGGTCGAGGAAATGACCGAGGTGGTCCCGGGCGAGGTGATGGCCGAGATCGGACAGCTCTCCGGAAGGCAGGATCTGAGCGTGTTCGACGCACGCGCCGTCGGCGATGTGGAGGCGATCGTCGTCCCGCCGGAGGCGCTACGAACCCTGCTCGTCGCGGAGGCCGAGCTGGGCGAGCGCATCCTGCGCGCGCTCATCCTCCGTCGCGTGGCGCTGATCGAGATCGGTTTCGGAGGCCCCGTCATCATCGGGGCACTCAAGTCTCCGGACGTGACGCGGTTGTCGCACTTCCTCGAACGCAACGGAATTCCCTTCCGGGTGGTCGATCCCGACGAGGACCGGGACGCCTCGTCGCTGCTCGCGCGGTTCGCCCCGCAGCCGGGGGAGCTCCCGATCGTGGTGATGCCCGACGGCACGGTGCTCAAGAACCCGACGAAGCACGAGCTGGCGCGGGCGCAGGGCCTGGTGGCGACGAGCTTCCGCTCCGAACCGTACGACGTGGCCATCGTGGGTGCGGGTCCGGCCGGCCTCGCCACCGCGGTCTACGGTGCGTCCGAGGGCCTCTCCATCCTGGTGCTGGAAGCGCTCGCGTTCGGAGGACAGGCCGGCGCCAGCGCGCGCATCGAGAACTATCTGGGTTTTCCCACCGGCGTCTCGGGGCAGGCGCTGATGGGCCGCGCGTTCACGCAGGCGCAGAAGTTCGGGGCCGAGCTGAGCCTCTCCTCCGAGGTCAAGCGCCTGGACTGCGCTTCGGAACGCTCGGGTCCTGATCCCGTGCACATCCTCGAGCTCGCCGACGGCCGGAAGGTCCGGGCGCGCGCGGTCGTCATTGCCACCGGTGCGCGCTATCGCCGTCCGGAGATTCCGAACCTCGCGCACTTCGAGGGCCGCGGCGTCTCGTACTGGGCCTCGCCCGTCGAAGCCCGGCTGTGCCACAACGAGGACGTGGCCTTGCTGGGTGGAGGAAACTCGGCGGGCCAGGCCGCGGTGTTCCTGGCCAGCCACGCGCGCCACGTGCGCATGCTGGTGCGCGGGTCCGGCCTCTCGAGCACGATGTCGCGCTACCTCATCGACCGGATCGCGGCCTCTCCGAACATCGCGGTGCTCACCGACACCGAGGTCGTCGAGCTCCTCGGCACGCCGGACCAGGGACTGCGTGGCGTGCGCTGGCGCAACCGGCGCACCGGTGCCGAGGAACAGCACGCCATCGCCCACCTGTTCCTCTTCACCGGCGCCGATCCGGCGGCGGGCTGGCTCACCGGCTGCGGCATCCCGCTCGACGAGAAGGGCTTCATCCGAACCGGCGCCGACGTGCCGCCGGCCGAGCGAGTGGCGCTGCCGCTGGAGACGGGCATCGAGGGGATCTTCGCCGCCGGCGACGTCCGTTGCGGCTCGGTGAAGCGGGTGGGCGCGGCCATCGGGGAGGGGGCCGCGGTCGTCGCGCAGCTACATACGTTCCTTGCCCGGCGTGGTTCCGACGCGGCGGGCTCGGCGCGCGCGACGGCGCCCCGATCCGCAGCTCCCTTCGGCTAGCGTGAGCGGGGGCGGTGTCGATTCTGGCGCGTTACCAGCTCCTACGATTGAGGCCCGGGACCACGTCGAAGTGCTCGTCGCGGCTCAGGACGGGCAAGCGATGCTGCAAGGCGAGCGCGGCGATCCATGCATCGTTGGCCGGGATCGGACGTCCCGATCGCTTGAGCGTCATGCGTAGCGCCGCGTAGGCGATGGCGGTCTCTTCTGTCACGGAGAGAATGTCGAAGTGAATGAGATTCGCGTCCAGCCACGCCTCGTAGGACGAGCGCCGCCTCGATTGCCCGACTCCATAACGGAACTCGCCGAGGACGATGACGGGAATCCCGGCGCGCGCCTGCGTGCGGAGGGCGTCGCCCACGCCGGCATCCCCGTCCACGAACGCCGAGAGCGCGTTCGTGTCCAGAATCATGCGCGATCCTCTGGCTCCACCCGCTCGAAGGCCTCGCGAATTCGCTCCTGGATGCGCGCCGTCTCCTTCTGCAAGTGCCGCAGCTTGCCAAAACCCTGCATCCATTCGGGCTCGCCGGAGCCGGCCGTGCCACTTCTGGGCGCGAGCTTTTCCTGCAGGGCTTCGCTCACGAACTCCTTGAGCGTCTGACCGCGTTCGGCGGCCTTGGACTTGGCCTTGCGGAAGAGGATGTCCGGAATCTCGATGGTGGTCTTCATGGGCCCATATTACCATATTTACGGGAAAGCCGCCTGCGTCCCTGCTGGCGCTCTCGAATGTGACCGCATACTCGCCATTGTGACAAGCTTCCGTGAGCTCGACCTGCGGTGGGGCGACCACGACGTGCACCTGCCCACGGCCCCACTTGGTGTCGCTACCTCGATCGCGGTATGAGGAAATACGCCGGCAGTGGTAGCCCGTAACGACGCCTTGCCGGGATGCGAGGCGGCCACTCGGGATCGTAAGGTGACGTTCGCCTCGTTCGTCTGACGGAATCGCCAGGGAGGGCGGCAATGGCGCCAGGCACACGGTCCGAAGACGGGGGGGAGGACCTCCGCCGGATCGTCGACCTGATCCCTCAGACGATCGTCGTCCTGGACCCTGATGGCAAGGCCCTGTACGCCAACCACCGGGCAACCGAGTACACCGGGTTGTCCCTGGCCGACGTGAGCGCCGACGACTATCGCGGTCGAGTGTTCCACTCCGCGGACATCGAACGACTTCGCGAGGAGCGGCAGAGATGCCTCGCGGGAGCCGTGCCGTTCGAGAACGAGCAACGGGTCCGCAGGAGGGACGGTACGTACCGATGGTTCCTGATCCGGTACAACCCTTCCCTGGATGAAAGCGGGCGAGTGACCCGTTGGTACGCGTCCGGGACGGATATCGAGGATCGGCGCCAGGCGGAGGACAAGCTCCGTCAGGACGAGCAGGAGCTGCGGCAGCTCATCGATTTCCTTCCCGAGCACGTCATCGTCCTGGACAAGGACGGCGCACTGCTCCACGCCAACAAGACGATGCTCGATTACTCGGGCTACACGCTCGAACAAATGAAGGGCGGAGGGGACGCGGCGCGGATCAAGCGGGATGTGCACCCCGACGATCTGGACAGGGTTCATGGCGAGCGAGCGGCTGGCCTCTCGAAGGCCGTGCCATTCGAGATGGAAAAGAGGCTGCTGGACCGGAACGGCCATTTCCGCTGGTTCTTGTTCCGTTACCGGCCTGTCTTCGATCGCGAAGGCAGCGTGGTCCGCTGGTTCGCCTCGGCGACGGACATCGAGGAGCGGAAGCAGGCGGAAGACCGGGTGCGCAACGAGGCGGTGGCCCTGCGAGAGGACATCGTCCGCTCCTCCATGTTCGAGGAGCTCGTCGGATCGTCGGCGGGGTTGCGGGCGATCCTGGAGCAGGTGTCGCGAGTCGCGCCGACCGACTCCACCGTGCTCATCCGCGGCGAGACGGGGACCGGCAAGGAGCTGATCGCGCGCGCGATCCACAATCGGTCGAAGCGCGCGAACCGCGCTTTCATTCGAGTCAACTGCGCCGCGATCCCGTCCTCCCTCATCGCCTCCGAACTGTTCGGGCACGAAAAGGGCGCGTTCACGGGCGCTCTCCAGCGACGGCTGGGGCGGTTCGAATCGGCCGATGGCGGCACGATCTTCCTGGACGAAGTCGGAGAGCTTCCGCCCGAGATGCAAAGCGCCCTTCTTCGCGTCCTCCAGGAGCGGGAATTCGAACGAGTGGGTGGAAGCCGGCCGATCCACGTCGATGTCCGCGTGCTCGCGGCGACGAACCGGGATCTCGACGCGGCACTGGAAGAGGGGGCCTTTCGCAAGGACCTGTTCTACCGCCTCAACGTCTTTCCCATCGACGTCCCGCCGCTCCGTGAACGCGCCGACGACATTCCGCTGCTCGTCGAGTACCTCGTCGATCGATACGCCACGCGGATGGGCAAGCGCTTCCGCAGCATCAGCGTGCGAACGCTGCAGTTGCTCCACAGCTATGCCTGGCCCGGCAACGTGCGCGAGCTGCAGAACGTGATCGAACGGGCGGTGATCGTAGCGGACGGCGAGACCTTCCATGTCGACGCGAGCTGGTTCACCCGGACGGCTCCCCCCATCAAAGCCGGCGCCTCCTTCAGTGCGGACCTGGCCGAACGGGAGAAGGGGATGATCGAAGAGGCATTGCGCCACACGAAGGGGCTGATCTCGGGCCCCGCCGGCGCCGCGGCCCGACTGGGTCTTCCGCGCCAGACCCTGGAATCGAAGATCAGGAAGCTGGGCATAGACCGCTACCGCTTTCGAGCGTCGTAGATCCTTCAGGTCTCGTGTCGACGCGGCGGTGACGCCGAGATTTCGGCGAAGGCTGATGTTTCGGCCTCATCACGGCCGGACGAGTCCAGGAGATCAGCTACTTGCGAGTGGCTCGGACATTGCCACGCCTTCGAGTGGACCGTCGGACCGGCGGGCCCGGATCGGAGACGAGAGATGGAAGCTGGAACGTACACCGCCATCGAAGTGGCTGCGCCCGGAAAGCTCTCGAGCGTACGGCGGCCGCTACGCGAGCCAGGAGCCGGCGAGGCTCGGATCCGCGTCGAGGCCTGTGGCGTGTGCCATTCGGATTCCGCGACCGTCGACGGCGTCTTCCCGGGTCTGACCTATCCGCGAGTCCCGGGCCACGAGGTGGTCGGCCGGATCGAGGCGCTGGGTTCCAGTGTCCGTGGCTGGGCGATCGGCCAGCGGGTCGGTCTCGGTTTCCTGGGTGGCTCGTGCGGGTACTGCGAGCTGTGTCGCGATGGGGATCTCGTGAACTGCCGGAACCAGGAATTCACGGGTATTCATTTCGACGGCGGGTATGCCGAAGTCATGGTCGCCAGGGCAAGCGGGCTCGTCACGATCCCCGAAGACGTCTCCTCGACCGAGGCGGCGCCTCTGCTCTGCGCCGGGCTGACGACCTTCGGTGCCCTGCGCAACTCGCCGGCGAGGGCGGGTGACCTCGTCGCCGTGGTCGGCATCGGCGGTCTCGGACATCTCGGCGTCCAGTATGCCCGGCACATGGGCTTCGAGGTCGCGGCGATTGCCCGCGGCGCCGACAAGGCCGAGCTGGCGAAGGAGCTGGGCGCGCATCATTACATCGACAGCGCGGCGGCAGACCCGGCCGCTGCCCTGCAGGCCCTGGGCGGGGCCAAGGTCGTCCTGGTCACGGCCGCCGGAGGCAAGACGGTCGCCGCGACCTCCAAGGGCCTGCGTCCGGGCGGTGTTTCGATCGTCCTCGGTGTCGGACCGGAGCCCATCGAGGTCTCGAGCGTGGACCTCGTCTTCGGGAGCCGCAAGCTCGAAGGCGCCCTGACGGGAAATCCGGCGACGGGCGACGCGACGCTCCGCTTCAGCGCGCTGGCGGGCGTTTCCCCGATGATCGAGACCGCCCCCCTGGATCAGGCGGCGGCCGCCTACACGAAGATGATGGCCGGAAAGGCGCGGTTTCGCATCGTGCTGACCATGCAGCCGCCCCCAGGGCCCGGCGGCTCGAAACGCATCCACTGACGCGACGAGCGACGGCGCGAGGACGGAGTCGACACGAGGAGGGTGCATGCACGAAGGTTCTCGATGGGCGATGGCGGTGCTCACGGTGGCCGTGCTCGGGTCTGGAGGCGAGCTCATGGCCGCGAGCGCTCCGGCACGGTCGGCGACGAACGTCGTGCTCGTACACGGAGCATTTGCGGACGGTTCGAGCTGGTCGAAGGTCATCCCCCTGTTGCAGGCCAAGGGCCTCAAGGTGACGGCGGTGGGGCTTCCGCTCACTTCGTTCGCCGACGACGTGGCCGCGGCTCGGCGGGCCATCGCGGCCCAGGACGGCCCGACCGTCCTGGTCGGTCACTCGTATGGCGGGGTCGTGATCACGGAAGCGGGCAACGATCCGAAGGTCGCGAGCCTGGTGTACGTCGCCGCGTTTGCGCCGGACGCGGGCCAGTCCATCGGCGAAATCAGCAAGGCCTTCCCGAAGCCGGCTGGCTCGGACGAGCTGAGACCACAGGCGGACGGCTTCCTGCTGCTCTCGCCCAAGGGCATACAGGAGGACTTCGCGCAGGACCTGACCCCTTCGGAGAAGGCGCTGCTGGTCGCGGTTCAACGTCAGACCGCGGGCGCGATCTTCGAGGCCAAGCCGACGGCGGCCGCCTGGCGCAGCAAGCCGTCGTGGTACGTCGTCTCCACCAGCGATCGAATGATCGCGCCCGAACAGGAAAAGGCCATGGCCGCGCAGATCAAGGCCAAGAC
>WNFN01258457.1_pt1 | contig 15045 bp, 9 predicted proteins | sample 5400161 | NCBI WGS metagenome assembly WNFN01 (sample SAMN13153353, study PRJNA577476) | soil metagenome | isolation source: 80 cm saprolite on Douglas fir-dominated hillslope | place: USA:California | collected 2013-09-17
GGCTGCCAGCGGCCAGAATGATGTCGGGGGCGAGCGCGGTCAATTCGGCCGCGTATTTGCGGGTGTCATCGGAATTGCCCGCCGCCCAGCGGATGTCGACGCGCAGGTTGCGACCCTCGACCCAGCCCAGTTGCTGCAGGCCCTGCAGCAACGCGAACAGCCGCTTGCGCGATTCCGGATCGTCCGCGGCGGTGGCCATGAGCACGCCGAGGCGCCGCCTGCCGCCCGGCTGCTGCGCGCGTGCCACGCGCGGCCACGCCGCCGCGCCGCCAAGCAATGTGATGAACTCGCGCCGCCTCATGTAGCCCTTCCGCGAGGGCTCAGGATCAGGCCAACCTGACTTGAGATTATCACGCCTCTAATGGGCGCGATGGGTCATTTTGCAGTGCGGTCAAAGGACCTGGACAATGACCGCTTTGGGTCAAAAGCGGCGCAGCCGGCCGAGGCGACACACCTATTCATGTCCGCAGTACCCCCAATACCAACCATAGATTCAAATTCGTCGGTGCCTGTAACGAAGTCCCAATTGCAGACATCGCGTCGTTCATTCGATCACCTCGTCGGCGATCATCGCTCCGCTTGCGCGGGTTGCTGAAGTTCGTGCTCTTCGGCGAACCGCAACCAATCTCCTCGATACCTACGTCGGCAATCAGGCGGGAGAGCGCATTCTCGCCGGGGCGATCCGGCGGGGCCACGCGGATGTGATCTATGCGGCGATTTGGCTGTCTGATATGCGGCAGGAATGAGTTGGAGGAGTTTCAACATCTTCCCGACTGTGATGGCTTACCGTTCTGTGGCTGTATCGAAGCGGCGATAAGGCGCCGCTATCCTGATGAACTTGCCAGCCTCACTGGGGATGCAGTCTGCGGCGCTCTCTATGGCTGGGCCATGGCAGAATTCGACGACGCGCCTGAGGGCAAGGCTTTTGCGGCAGAAATGGAGGAAATGCGGGCGCGTCGGGATGACTGAAGACCGAGCACGCCGCGTGGTTTGCGCCGAGTCAACGAACTCGCCGCAAAAACAAAACATTGGAAAACGTCGGGAACCCGACTCAGGGCCGCGCGTTAGGTAGTCGGCGCGGAACGGGAGGAGGGCTCAGTTCGAGCGTTAGTCGTTTATCGGTGGATCGGGGCCGCCCTGCAACTCGAAGGGAGCGCCCCCATGTCGACAACAGCCAACTGGACACCCGCGCCGCCTCTAAAGCGTCAGCAAGCCACGGAAAGCGACGCGGATGGCAGTCGTGACGTCAGAGCGGTCGCGGCCTGAGTAGGCTTAATGGAGGCGACGTGCGGGTACAGTTCTGGGGAACTCGCGGTTCAATAGCTAAGCCCGGACCGAGCACGGCTCGGTACGGAGGAAACACCTCGTGCATCGAAGTCCGGTCGGCAAGAGAAACGCTTGTTATTGTTGATTGCGGAACGGGCGGACACTCTTTAGGTCAAAAGCTGATGTCGGGCGGCGCCAAGGGCTTGCGCGGCCACATCCTGATTAGCCATACGCATTGGGATCATATCCAGGGCATCCCATTCTTTTGTCCGCTTTTTGCGCCCGGCAACGAATGGGACATATACGGCCCCAAGGGCCTCGGGCAATCCTTGCGTGAAGCCCTGGCCGGGCAGATGCAGTACACCTATTTCCCCGTCACTCTTGATCAGTGCGGAGCCAGGATTCGCTATCATGACCTCGTTGAGGGCACCTTCGACATCGACGATATCAAAGTCTCCACCCATTATCTAAATCATCCAGCGCTCACGCTTGGTTATCGGTTGGAGGCCGACGGGGTAGCAGTGGTGTATGCCTGTGACCACGAGCCCCACTCGCGCATGGTGGCAACCGGCCACGGGGAAATCACTGGGCAAGATCTGCGACACGCCGAATTCGTCAGTGGCGCCGACCTTCTCATCCACGACGCGCAATACACTGCCGAAGAGTATCCGGCCAAGGTCGGCTGGGGGCATAGCTCAGTCGAATACGTAGTGAACCTCGGCCGGTTCGCGCAGGTGAAGAAGGTCGCGTTGACCCATCACGATCCGCTCAGAGACGACGACGCCATCGATCGCCTGGTCGCAAACATCCAGGCAAAGTTACGGGAAAATGCATCTTCATTGGACGTTTTTGCTGCAGTCGAAGGGCAGGTCGTGGAAGTAGCACCGTCCCCCGCGAAAGGCTCTGCGCGTCGCGCCGGAGAGTTTCAGGCCGAGATGCCCATCGAGCCGGCGCTGGCCGAGTGGTCGGTGCTTCTCGGTATTGCGGACACAAAGCTGGCAGCAGCCCTTTGCGAGACCATTCGAGCCGAGGGCATTGACACCAAATTTTTCTCGAACATGGATGAGGCGCGAACGCTCATCGCGAAAGGCCGCCCGTCGCTGGCGATACTCGAGCACGACCCGCCTCGTGTCGACGGCATGGAAATGTGCCGCGCGATCCGCGAGCAAGAGAACGATCGCGAGCATCAACTGCCCGTGATCATGGTCGCCGCACAGGAGAATCAGGCGGCCGGCGCTGCCGCGGGCGTCACGGACTGGTTGATCAAGCCCTTTACCGACGCCTGCGCACGAACCAAGATACGCGCGTGGGCGTTGCGAGCAGCATGTCAGTGGATGAGGGCAGTCATTCCTGAGGACGAAGAATGGCGCTTGGCTCGGCCGCCTGTGCATGTCCGCAGGGCGCCCATGGCTCAAAAGGGAATCGAAAATAGACGCTTCCCGGAAAATGTGATCAGCACGGACAAGTCGGCCCTGCTTTGGATGTATTGCAGAGAGATTGCGCCATTTGAAACCCCGGCCTTTAGCAAGAATGTTGGCGACCTTATCGCTCGCGCAACGAAGCGCCCCTCAGAAATGCGCAACCGATCAGCGGCAAATTAGAACATTGAAGATCGGCGGCCCCCATACAGGCGTCGCCGGCTGTTGCGCGCGCGCCGCGAGCGGCCACGCGGCTGCCGCACCGCCAAGCAGCGTGATGAACTCGCGGCGCCTGATGTCGAGCATCCGGCTTCCTCCCACGTTCGCGCTGAGTCCGTTCGTGCTGGGCAGCCAGTGTGACGATCAGTGTGCGATGTATCGCGGTCGGCACGCTCGGCAGCACGATCAGGCCGTCGCTCGACCCCCGCGCAAACGCAGTGATAGCGTGCTCGATGTCGCGCGCGTCGCGGACGCCGAGCGGGCTTATCTCGACCTTCAACGAAGGCGCCACGGACTGGATTGCGCCTAATTGACCGAGACCAACGGGTACCGTGGGATCGCGAAGGACCGCCGCCCGCGTCACGCGTGGCGCGATCTCTTTGAGAAGTTCGATCCACTTCGCGCTGATGCCAAATTCGAATAGGGCAAATCCTGTAGCGTTCCCGCCCGGCCGCGCCAGGCTGGCAACGTAGCCGGAGCTGACCGGATCGGTCACCTGCACGAACACGATCGGCACGGTGCGAGTGGTCTGCAGCAGCGGCCCCACGACCGAGGCGCCCATGGCCACAATGAGTTCCGGCGCGAGCGCGACCAATTCTGCCGCCTGGCGACGATAGCGCCTAGCATTGCCTCCGCCCCAGCGGAAGTCGATCTGCAGGTTGCGCCCGACGATCCACCCCAGTTCCCCGAGCCCCTGCAGGAATGCCGCGTTGCGGGCCTGGGCTTGGGAATCGTCGGCGCCCAGCCCGACGAGTACACCGATGCGCCGCGTGCGCTCGCGCGGCTGTGCCCTCGCCGCGAGCGGCCACGCCGCCGCTGCGCCGCCGAGCAGCGAGATGAAGTTGCGCCGTCTCATGTAAACCTTGCCCGTCGAGGGACAAAGCCTATCAAAGGGCAGCGTTGTGCGTCACAGCAAAATTGGCTCGCAAACGACGCTGTGGGTCAGAATCGGTCCTTTGACGACCTCAGGTCAATGTCCAGATTACCCCCCGAAAGCGGACCTCCGATCTGCGCGTAATGAGTCCACGCCCTCGTTCTAGCGGCGCGCAGGCTGAAACAGCTCGACGAGATTCTCGGACGGATCCTTCACCAGGATCTGCGATCCGCCCGGCCCGGTCACGATATCGTTGCGGAACTCGACGCCGGCAGCGCGCAGCCGCGCCACTTCGGCGGAAATATCCTCCACGATCAGGTGAATGCGGTTCCATCCGCCAGGGCGGGGTCGCTCGCCGTCGGGCATCGCTCGCCCCGCCGAGCTTGTCGGCCCGCTGAGCAATAGTCGTAGCGATCCAAGGGTAACGTCCGCAAATGCAGGAGCGGCGTTGGAAAGGAGACTGAAGCCGAGATGCTTTGTGTACCAGGCAACAGCGGCATCGACGTCATCAACGATGTAGCGGACATTCACGATGGTGCTCGGCATGCTTGCCTCATGTGCTGGATTCATGATCAGCTACGGCTCGCGAGCGCAAGAACGGCCCCGCCGATCGCGCTAACTGCAACCACCGCCAGCGGCGGCGCTTCCCACATAGTCAACAGCACGAATCCGATGAGAGCGACCCCAAAGTCTCCGGGGCCGTTGACCGAGGTCGTCCAAACTGGGTTGTACAGCGCGGCAGCGAGCAGTCCGACGACCGCGGCGTTGACGCCGCGCATCACGGCCTGTGCCTTTGCCCGTCTGCGAAATGCGGCCCAGAACGGCAGTGCGGCAATGAGTGCAAGCATGCCGGGCAGGAAAATCGCCACGAGGCTGATGGCAGCACCAGCCACCCCGTGCGGTGGTGGTTTCATGACTGCCCCGAGATAGGCCGAGAAGGTAAAGAGCGGTCCGGGCACTGCTTGCGCCGCGCCATAGCCAGCGAGAAACACATCGTCGCTCACCCATCCGTGTGCGACTGTCGCCTCGCGCAACAGGGGCAGCACGACGTGCCCGCCGCCAAAGACGAGGGCACCGGAACGATAGAACGCCTCGAACAAGGCAACGGCTTGGGAGTGTGTCAGCGCGCCCGCAATGGGCAAGCCGATCAGCAGCACGAAGAACGCAACAAGCGCCAGCAGACCTAGCCGCCGGGAAACCGGCGCTGGCAGATGTCCATCATCCGGTGGGGACCGTGTGGTTGCTGGGGTACGACAGAGCCAAAGGCCGGCAATACCGCCCAAGACAATCGCCCCGATCTGGGCGACCGAGGCCGACGTCCACAGGATGATCAATGCGGCGATGACCGCGATCGAAGCCCGTTCCCGATCGGGACAAAGCGTGCGCGCCATGCCCCACACGGCTTGGGCGACAATTGCCACGGCCACCAGCTTGAGACCGTGAAGGAGACCTGATCCGATTTTCCCCTCGAGGGCGTTTGCACCGTAGGCGAAGAGCACAAGCGCAATCGCCGAGGGAAGCGTGAAAGCGAGCCACGCCGCCAGGCCGCCGAGATAACCAGCCCGCATGAGACCAAGTCCTGCCTAAAATAGCCGATGTGAGCGATGGGACCGCCGAAACAGCTCACGCCGAGCTTCGCAAACGCGAGGAGGACCTCGATCGCGGATCCCGATCGACCTCGATTTTCGATCGGCGTGACGGGAGTCGTTCGGTCTACCACTCTGATCTCTTGCCAATCTTGGATAGCACGAATTCGCGCAAGCGCATTCTTCCGTGAACAGCGTGCGGGCTGGGCCTTGCAATGTTGATTTTGTGCAACAGGCCGGAGGAATCGCGAACGCCGCCCCATTTTGGCAAATGTTACATTGTTACAGTTCGCGAAAGTGCCGGCGGAATGGGTCTGCCCGGCGAGCTGTGTGAAGCACGACGACGATGGGCTGGTTTCGGTCACGTTTGACGTGGGGGGCGTATTTGGCGCTGCTTGCGCTCGCGTTCCAGCTCGCCATTTCGTCCGGCCACGTGCATCTCGACCACATCGCCCTTACCTCGGCCGACGCCACAGCGATCGCCAGCGCGCAGCCCTCGAGCGACGACGCGCCGTCCAGCTCGGCCGATCGTGAAGACGTCGCGGACGATCTCTGCCCGATCTGTGCGCTCATTCACCTTGCCGGCGCATTGGTGCCGGTGGAGATGCCGCCGTTGCCGCTGCCGAGCATCTTCGGCTCCGTGCTGCACGAGGCTGCCGCTCGCTTCGACGTGACGGCAGCACCAAGCGCCCGCTTCCGCGCGCGCGCACCGCCTCTCGCCTGACATCCATCTGGTACGGCGAGCCGCGCCGGTGGCGCGTGCGGCGCTGATTTCGGCCGCGCCGCGGCCGAAGTTCGGGGATTGGGGGCGTTGTGATGTGCATCCGTAAGAGGCGTTTGTTTCTGCTGAGCAGTTCAGCGCTCATGCTCCTCTGCTCTGCCGGCATTGCGCCATCGCAGACGCCTGCGTCGCCGCCGGAAACTCCGCCCGCAACGACGACACCGCAGACTCCGCCCGCGGAAACGCCGGCCCCGCAAACTCAGCAACCCGCGCAGCCCGAGACGCCGTCAACCGGCGAGCCGCCGGCAATCTCCGTCCCGCAAGTCACGGTCGAGGCGCCGAAGCCGCGGTCCGCGCGGCGCCCTGCTCCGGCAGCTCCGGCTCGGGTAACGACGACGACGCCGCCGGCGCCGCCGCCGGAACCAACGCCGGCTCCGCCAACAACACCGACCACGACCACCGCGCGACAACCGGCCGCGACCTCACTCCAGCCGCCGCCATCGCTCAATGTCATCACCACCAACCAGATTCAAGGAAGCACAGCGCAGAGCTTCGGCAACTTGTTCTTCACCATGCCCGGCGCGACCTCGGCCGGCCTGGCGCCCGGTGCGTCACGACCGGTGCTGCGCGGGCTCGACGATTTCCGCGTACGGATCCAGGAGAACGGCATCGGATCGCTGGACCTCTCCGACCTCGGCCAGGACCACGGCGTGCCGCTCGATCCGCTGTCGGTGCAGAAGATCGAGATCCTTCGCGGCCCGGAGGCGCTGCGCTATGGCTCGCAGGCGGTCGGCGGCGTAGTGGAAGCGACGAACAACCGCATTCCGTTTGCGGCGCCACCCGGCGGCTGGCAAACGCAATTTTTGGGCGCCACCACCACGGTCGACCGGGGCGCGGAAGGCGGCGCGCTGTTCGACGCCGGCTCGCGCGACTTCGCATTCCACGCCGATGTCTACGGGCGGCGCGGCAACGACTATTTCATCCCGAGCTATCCATATCTGTTTCCCTCGGATCCTGCGCCGCCCTTCAACGGCAAGCAGCCGAACTCCTCGTTCCACTCCGAGGGGCAGGCAGTCGGCGGCTCCTACCTATTCGACGGCGGCTATGTGGGTGCCGCAGTCTCCCACTTCAGCACGCTCTACCATGTGCCAACCATGGACGGCGCGGCGTCGAACACCCGCATCGCCATTGACCAGGTCAAATACACCAGCAAAGGCGAGTTTCGGCCGGAAAGCTCGGCCATCGACGTGATCCGCTTCTGGGCCGGCGCAGTCGAATATCACCATGACGAAATCGGCCTCGGCGATTTCGGCATCGACGGCGTGCAGGCGACGTTCAACAACCACGCGCAGGAAACGCGAAGCGAAATCCAGTTCCTGCCGCTGGCGACGCCGTTCGGCGCGCTGATCAACACGGTCGGGGGATCGTTCGATCACGCGCAGATCGACACGACGGGCGACGCAGGAAGCCTGCTCGGCCTTGCGCGGACCAACCGGGGCGCCGGGTATTTCATCAACGAGCTGTGGTTCACCGAGACGTTTCGCTCGCTGCTCGCGGGCCGCGTCGAAACCGTCCGTCTCGACGGCACGTCCGGCACATTCCCGCCGGCGCTGATACCGCCGCCGGACAACCCGACTCTGTTGCTGAACTCGCTCGACTACGTGCCCAAGAGCATCAGCTTCAAGCTGCTCAAAGACCTGCCGTCGTGGATGGTCGCGAGTGCCACCGTGCAACGCATCGAGCGCGCGCCGACTGCGCTCGAGCTGTTCGCCCATGGCTCGCACGATGCGCCCGGCACGTTCGAGATCGGCAACCCCAACCTGAAAATCGAAACCGCCAACAGCGCGGAGCTAGGGCTGCGGCGCTTCCAGGGCGATTTCCGCTTCGACGCCAAGGCCTATTACACCTACTACAACAATTTCATCTTCCGGCAGGCGACTGGCATCCTCTGCGGCACGACCTTCGCGACCTGCGGTAACGGCATCGACACTGGTTTCATCCAAACCATCTATTCCCAGCGCGACGCCATCTTTCGCGGCACCGAACTCGCCTGGCAGTGGGATCTCGTGCCGGTCGCGACCGGCATTTTCGGCGTCGACGGCCAATACGACTTCGTGCGCGCGACCTTCACCGATGGCAGCAACGTGCCGCGCATGCCGCCGATGCGGCTCGGCGGCGGCGCCTACTGGCGCGATGACAACTGGGTCGTGCGCATGGGCCTCCTGCACGCCTTCGGGCAGAGCGACCTCGGCACCAACGACACGCCCACCGCCGGCTACAACCTGCTCAAACTGCAAATCGAGAACAAACGATATTGGCAAGATTCGCCCTGGGGACCGGCCGAGATCACCACCGGCCTCGTCGGCGACAACCTGCTCGATGTCGACGTGCGCAACTCCGTGCAATTCCACAAGGACGAAATCTTGCTGCCCGGGCGCAGCGTCAAATTTTTCATGAATGCGAAGTTCGGCGCCGAGCCGCCGGCCGAGAAGGCACAGGGAGGCTATTACAAGGGCCCGACAGGTTACGGCGCGCCGACGTTCTACAAGGCGCCGGTGCTCCTCGCATGGAGTTGGGCCGGCCCCTATCTCGGGCTCAACCTCGGCTACAGTGCCGGGAAGTCCAAAACCGACGCAACCTTCAGCGATGCGACAGCGGGCACGCCGCTGTTCGTCACCGGCTCCTCGGAGAAGCTCAACGGCGCAATCGGCGGCGTTCAAGCCGGCTACAATTGGCAGGCGGGCAACTGGGTGACCGGCCTCGAAGCCGACATCCAGAAGTCGGGGCAACGCGCCGCGCCGACTTATGTGTGTCCCGGCGCCGTCTGCAATCCGACCGTTGTGGGGTTCGATGCGCCGGTGACGGCGAGCTTCCCGCAAGGCCACAACCTCGATTGGTTCGGCACGGTGCGCGGCCGCTTCGGCACCACCATCACGCCCGACGTCATCGCCTATGCCGCCGGCGGCCTCGCGGTCGGCGCGATCAGGACCACCGTCAACCTGTCCGGCACCGGTTTCGACGCCGATGGCAACCCCAGCGTCGTCACCGCGCCGGTGAGCGTGCTGGCGATCAAGCCGGGCTGGACCGTCGGCGCGGGCCTCGAGGGGCGCCTGTTCGGCAACGTGACCGGCAAGGTCGAATACCTCTACATGGATCTTGGCACGCTCTCGGGATCGTTCACCAACGGGCTCAACGCGACGCCGATCACGCTCACCACGAATTCGCGCATCACCGACAGCATCGTGCGCGCCGGCATCAACTACAAGTTCAATCCGGCGATCGGGTTCGAGATGCCCGCGGCCATCGCCTTGCCGCTCATTTTGAAAGAACCCAAGTCCCCGGCCTACGGCGCGCCCATCGTGACGGCGTGGAGCTGGGCCGGCCCCTATGTTGGGGTCAACGCCGGCTACAGCGCCGGAAAATCGAAGACCGATACCGTATTCAGCGATGCGAGCGCCGGCACACCGCTGTTTGCCGCCGGCTCCTCGGACAGTCTCAACGGCATCATCGCCGGTTTCCAAGGCGGCTATAATTGGATGGCGAGCAGCTGGCTCGTCGCCGGCATCGAGGCGGACGTTCAGCTCTCGACGCAGAACACGACGCCGACCTATATCTGCCCTGGTGCGATCTGCAATCAGGCCATCGGCGACGCCGCGGCGGTCGCGGCGAGCTTCGACCGCGCGCAGAAATTGGATTGGTTTGGCACGCTGCGCGGCCGCCTCGGCGCGACCGTCACGCCGGACACCATGACCTATCTCACCGGCGGTCTCGCCGTCGCCGAGATCAAGAGCGCCGGCACGGTGTTGGGCTTCAGCCCCGGCGTCGACGACAACGGCAATCCCATCGTCACGCCCATCGGCGTCGGTTTCTACGATCACAAGACAAAGGCAGGCTGGAGCGCGGGCGCCGGCATCGAAACCCACCTCAGCGGCAACCTCACCGGCAAGGTCGAGTACCTCTATCTCGATTTTGGCCGGGTCTCGACCAGTGCGATCAATCCGCTCAACTCGACGCCGATCGCGGTGAGCTTCGATTCACGCGTTACGGACCACATCGTGCGCGTCGGGGTGAACTATAAGTTCGATCCGCTGGCAACGGTGTACGAAATGCCAGTGGCCTCCAAAGGACTGGCGCTCGATAAAGCGCCGATCGTGACTGCATGGAGTTGGGCCGGACCCTATCTCGGCGTCAACTACGGCTACGGCTGGGGCAATTCCAATACCGACACGGTCGTGAGCGATGCGTCGATGGGCACGCCGCTCCTCGCGACCAGTAGATCCGGCAGACTTGGCGGCATGACGTTCGGCGGCCAGGCCGGTTTCAATTGGCAATCGGGGCCGTGGGTCGCGGGGATCGAAGGCGATCTCCAGCAGTCTCGCCAGCGCGGGCGCGCAGCGACACTCAATTGCCCCACCGCCATCTGCAATCCGGCGATCGACGCCTTTGGCCTCGATGCGCCGGTAAGCGTGACAATGGCGCAGAAGATCGAATGGTTCGGCACGCTGCGCGGAAGGCTCGGCGTGACGCCGACGCCGGAATCGCTCCTCTACGCCACCGGCGGTCTCGCCGTCGGCAGGATCAAGACCTCCGGCACCATCAGCGGTTCAAGTCTCACGCTCACCCCCGGCATCACCGAAGGCGCCTTCGACACCACCGTTCCGGGCTTGGATGATGAGGGCAACCCGATCGACGTCCCGGTCGAGATTCCGTTCGAAACCGCCACCATCACTCCCGGCACAAGTGCTGCGACTAGCAGCTTCGTGAACCACACGACAAAGGCAGGCTTCGCGGTGGGCGCCGGCGCCGAGGTGCGTCTCGCCGGCAATTGGACCGGCAAGGTCGAGTACCTCTATCTCGATTTCGGCCGCGTCTCGACCCTCGCCACCAACTCGCTGAACTCGACGCCGCTCGCGGTCAGCTTCGATTCGCGCGTCACCAATCAGATCGCGCGGGTGGGCCTGAACTACAAATTCGATCCGACCGGCGCGGGCTACGCGGCATCCGCAGGCTTGCCGCCGATGCTGTTCAAGGCGCCGGTGCTCGCATCATGGACTTGGGCCGGCCCGTATCTCGGCGTGAATGCTGGCTATGGCTGGGGCAAGTCCAGCACCGGGACCCTCATCAGCGATGCCTCGATAGGCGTGCCTCTCGTCGCGTCGAGCACGTCGACCAAACTCGCCGGCATGACGTTTGGCGGCCAAACCGGTTTCAATTGGCAGGCCGGGCCCTGGGTGGCCGGCATCGAGGGCGACCTCCAGCGGTCCAACCAGTCCGCGCGGACAACGACATTCAATTGCGCCGGCGCGATTTGCAATCCGGCGATCAGCGCCGTCGGCCTCGATGCGCCGGTGAGCGCGACAATGGCGCAAAAATTGGAATGGTTCGGAACGCTGCGCGGGCGGTTCGGCGCGACCCCCACACCGGACTCGCTCGTCTATGCCACCGGCGGTCTTGCCGTCGGCAGGATCAAGACCTCCGGCACCATTACCGGTTCAAGTCTCACGCTCACCCCGAGTCTCGTCGATGGCGTCTTCGACACGACCGTTCCGGGCGTCGATGATGCTGGCAATCCGGTCGACATTCCGGTCGAGATTCCGGTCCAAACCGCCACCATCACCGCCGGCACGAGCCCTGTGAGCAGCAGCTTCGCCAGCTCCACGACGAAGGCAGGCTTCGCAGTCGGCGGCGGCGCCGAGGTTCATCTCGGCGGCAATTGGACCGGAAAGGTCGAGTACCTCTATCTCGATTTCGGCCGTGTCTCGACGCTCGCCAGCAACCCGCTGAACTCGACTCCGCTCGCGATCAACTTCGATTCACGCGTGACCAATCAGATCGTGCGGGTGGGTCTCAACTACAAATTCGACCCGGCTGGCGCGGTCTACGCGCCCGCCTCGGGCTCAACATCGCCTATGCTGTTCAAGGCGCCGGTTCGTGCAGCTTGGACCTGGGCCGGTCCTTATCTCGGCGGCACGATCGGGTATAGCGCCGGCAAGTCCAAGACCGACACCATCTTCAGTGATCCCGCAAGCGGGACGGGGCTGTTCGGGACCAGCGCCTCGCGCCAGCTCGACGGCGCAATCGGCGGCGCACAAGCCGGTTACAACTGGCTCGCCGGCATCTGGCTTGCCGGCGTCGAAGGGGACTTCAATTACTCCGGCCAGCGCGCGAAGCTCAACGCCGTGTGCCCCGGCGAAGTCTGCAATCCGGCCCTCATCGGCATCGTCGCCGACCCCTCGGTCATCGGCAATTTCGAGCAAGGCCAGAAGCTCGAATGGTTCGCAACCCTGCGTGGCCGGCTCGGCATCACCGTCACGCCGGATGCGATCGCCTACGTCACAGGCGGCCTTGCGGTCGGCGAAGTGATGACCGCGGGCACGGTGTTCGGCTTCGACGCCAGCGGCAATCCGGTCAACACGATCGTCAGCAGCCACAATACCAACGCGGGCTGGACGGTCGGGGGCGGCATCGAAGGTCGGATCATCGGCAACTGGACCGCTAAGGTCGAGTACCTCTTTCTCGATCTTGGAACGGTTACGACCATCCCCGCGCCGGCGGCGAACGCGACGATCGCGGCGGCGTTCAACTCCCGCGTGACCGACAGCATCCTGCGCGTGGGCGTCAACTACAAATTCGATGCCGCCGACATATGGGGATATTACTGAGCGATCTCAGCACGCATGTCGCGCGACGGAGCCTGGCGCGAAGTGACGGACCGCGCGGCAGCCAACGATAGGCCGAACAGGCAGCTGATGATCAGGCCAGCTGCACAGGCCCGTGGTCATCGCAATCGCCATGCGGATGATGCAGGCGTCCGCTCACCAGGTAATCGACGTGATCCCCGTGCGGCACGGCTTCGTGACCGCAGGACGGGCCGTGCTTGTGCGAGCAGCGCATTTGCGGCGTGCACTGCACGGGGTTGGCGGCATTGACCGCGATGGCATGCTCGTCGACATGATCCTCGTGCACGTGGTGCAGATGCCCGTCGTGCAGGTAATCGATGTGACCTTCGTGGCGCACCGCCGTATGCCCGCAATTGGGACCATGCTTGTGGGCATGATTGGAATGATGCTTCTGCGTGCACGTCGTCATGATGGCGGTTCCTTCTTGCCTCGGTCCGAGACGGACCTGGGGTCTATGAAATCGGACCTACCGAGCGCTCAGCAAGATTCCGTTCATTCCCGCGCAAGCGGGAATCCAGGCCCAAGAGCTGGGTCCCCGCTTTCGCGGGGACGAACGGAAGATGCTAGTGCCTTTGCCCGTTCGGCGGCATGCTCCGCGGCGCTTTCCGCCAAGGGCAGAACGTGAGTATCGCATGACGAATAGTAGATGTGCTTGCTTCGCTGCGTCGTGGTCACTAGAACTTGATATTGTTACATTATAACAATGTGCTAGTTGCTCTGATGCGCGGTGGATGAAGGCGGTTCGCAATGGAACTCTGGCAGAGACAACAAGTTCGCGCCGTGCGCGGCCCGTGGAACATCGTGAGCTTGAGCGCTGCCGCAATGACGGCATGGCTCGCCGCGCCGCTTTCGGTGCTGGCGCAGGACAACGTCGTTGCCACCGCCACGCTGCCGCGCGATCTCAGCGTGCGGGGCATGTTTCTCAACGCCGATCCGGTGGTGAAGGCGGTGATGATCGGCCTTGTCTTCGCCTCGGTCGTGACGTGGACGGTGTGGCTCGCCAAATCGATTGAGATCTTTTTGGCCAAGCGACGCCTGCGGCTGGCCTCGAACAAGCTCGCCGGCGTGCGCTCCACCATCGAGGGCGTGGAGCAGCTTGCGGATATTCAGGGCGAAGTGGGCCAGTTTCTCGACGCCGCCGCCACCGAACTGAAGGCATCCTCAGGCTTCCCCGATATAGAAGGCATCAAGGAACGGGTTGCCTCGCGGCTGGATCGCATCGAAGCCGGCTACGCGCGCCGGATTTTGCGCGGGACCGGCGTGCTTGCCACGATCGGCGCGACCGCTCCCTTCGTCGGCTTGTTCGGCACGGTGTGGGGCATCATGGACAGCTTCATCGGCATCTCGAAGTCGCATACGACCAATCTCGCGGTGGTGGCGCCGGGCATCGCCGAGGCGCTGCTGGCGACCGCGCTCGGGCTTGCGGCCGCCATTCCGGCGGTGGTGATCTACAACATGTTTGCGCGCTGGATCGCCGGCTATCGCGCCGGGCTCGGTGATGCCGCGGCAGAGGTGCTGCGGCTCGTCAGCCGCGATGTCGAGCGCGCCGGCGCCGCACCGCTCGAACGGACGGCGGGCGAGCCCGTTAGCAGCCGTCGCGTGAGACTCGCAGACGCGGGCGCCGGAGCACGAGGATCATCATGAGCGTGCGGCTTGATCACGGCGAGGACACGCTCGACGAGGTGCACGAGATCAACGTCACGCCGTTCATCGACGTGATGCTCGTGCTGCTGATCATCTTCATGGTCGCGGCGCCGCTTGCCACCGTGGACATCGCCGTCAACCTGCCGGCCTCGACCGCCGAGGCGCAGCCGCGCCCGGACCAGCCGCTCTATCTGACGGTAAAGGCTGATCTCACGCTCGCGCTCGGCGACGATCCCGTCAGCCGCGATGGCTTGGGCGGCACGCTCGATGCCGCCGCAAAGGGCGACAAGGACACACGCATCTTCCTGCGCGCGGACAAGGCGGTGCCCTATGGCGAAGTGATGGAGGTCATGAACCTCTTGCGCGCGGCCGGGTACCTCAAGGTCGCCCTGGTGGGGCTCGAGAAAGCGCAATGATGAGTGCGGACGACCTCGCCGACCTGCGCCGCTGGGCGATCTGCGGCGCGATCATCGTCATCGCGCACGGCGCCGTTGCCGCGCGGATGGTCACTTGGCGCGAGGAAATCGAGCCGGCGGAGCCTGCCGCTGCCATCGTCGTCGAATTTGCGCCGCTGCCCGTCGGACCGGCGGTGCCGCAGACGGAGATCGCCCCCGGACCCGAGCAGGTGATGTCGGAA
>WNFN01240450.1_pt1 | contig 15038 bp, 21 predicted proteins | sample 5400161 | NCBI WGS metagenome assembly WNFN01 (sample SAMN13153353, study PRJNA577476) | soil metagenome | isolation source: 80 cm saprolite on Douglas fir-dominated hillslope | place: USA:California | collected 2013-09-17
GGAGGGAAGGGACCTCAGTTAAAGACGGACGCAACAAGCAACAAAGGACATGGGGATTGACGATGAGTCTAGCCACCCCAAGTTGTGTTCAGAAGTTGCAGACGGCGTCACACGGAACATCGTGCGTCTTTTCCGAGAGCCGGATGCGGTAACTCCGCCTGTCCGGTTCGATAAGCGGGGGTGTGGAAACGTGGCATGGTGGGGTTATTGAGGCACCGGCAAACGAAAGGGCCGGTCTCGGCTAGGCCGCACCTAAACCGTCGCGCCACCCCTCGACTTCACCCGGCGGGCACGACGCGATTGCGCTGGCGGTGGCCCATGCGAAGGTCGATGCTGGCGCTATGGATGAACTGGTCTATGCGACCATGATGAAATCGGGAAAGATTACGCCCACGCGAGTGAAGATCTTCTACACTACCCCCGCGTTTTTCGATTATGTGTGGGCCGCACGCAAAAACCTCGATCAGAAACTAGGCGATGCTTTTTCTGGTGCTTTCGTAAAACTCGATTCATCCAACGCGGAGGGCAAGGTCTTGCTTGACCTGTTGAATGCAACGAAATACGTGCGCGCCGAGGACACAAGTTACGACAAGTTGCGGCAAGCAGCACGGGCAGAAGGTCTTCTCCATTGATCTATTCGCTCCAACAGGTGACCAAATCCTTTCCCGAGCGCCGCGGGCAAGTACAAGCATTGAGTGGCGTCACACTCGCGGTACGGCCTGGCGAACTGCTTGCCCTTCTAGGCCAGTCCGGTGCCGGAAAAACCACGTTATTTCGCTTGCTGAACGGGACCTTGCGGCCTAGCGCCGGTGCCGTGCTCTTCGACGGATGTGATACGGCTTCCTTGTCGGGTGGAGAACTGAGAGCCATGCGGAGGCGGGTGGGTACCATCTATCAACAGCACAACCTCGTCCCTTCACTGACGGTACTTCAGAATGCGGTCTGTGGCGCGCTGGGGAGGATGTCATTCTTGGCGACGCTGCGCAGCATTTTTCAGCCGCCGAAAGCGGAACTCGACCGCGCACTCCATTCCCTTGAGCTAGTCGGTTTGGTGAACAAACGCAACGCCCGCGCCGATGAATTGTCTGGCGGCCAGCAGCAGCGGCTGGCAGTGGCACGCGTTCTGATGCAATCGCCAGACGTTATCTTGGCAGACGAGCCTACGGCATCGCTCGATCCCGCGTTGGCCGAAACGATCACTTCACTACTCATTGGACTGGCGCGCGACAGGAACAAGACTTTGATTATGGCCGTCCACAAAATCGATCTAGCCCTACGGCACTTTCCGCGGGCAGTTGGCTTGCGCAGCGGCGGCCTCTCCTTCGATGTGCCGTCTTCTCAGGTACATTCTGACCTTTTGGGCAGCCTGTACTCTCAAGACAACAGATCAACAGGAAAACGCGATGGCGAGCACGTCCAGTACAAACTCGGTTGTGTTCGATAATGCGCCAGCGTGTGCGGCCAGGCCAAGAATGCCCGGGCGCGTACTGTGGCTCGGGTTAGCGCTTGCTCTGTTAGCTGTCTCTTGGCGGTTTGCGGAGGTAGATCCCAGGATTCTTCTCCGGCCGGCAACGCTCGCTGCAATTTGGAACTTTCTGGCCGGCCTCTTTCCACCTGATGTTTCGCTCAATTTTCTCAAAACCGTGTTGCGAGCCACAGTTCAAACGATAGCAACGGCCGTTGCGGGCACTGTGCTCTCCATCACCTTGGCCGTGCCGCTAGGAATTCTGGGTACTGCCACTCTGTGGAATCGTGGAATTTTGATCTCAGCCGACGTGGGCAGCCTGGCGTACCGAACTGGTGCCGTGGCGAGCCGCTTGTCGCGCGCACTATTAGGTTTTTTGCGTGCGGTGCCGGATCTGGTCTGGGCATTGTTCTTCGTGGCGGCAGTAGGACTGGGCCCGCTGGCGGGTACGCTTGCGTTGACGGTCGCCTATAGCGGCATGCTCGGTCGCGTCTATGCCGACGTCTTCGAGCATGTGGATTCGCAACCGCTGGAGGCGTTGCAGTCGACCGGCGCCACACGCTTGCAGATCTTTCTGCGCGGAGTGTGGCCGCAAGCTCTGCCCCATCTGGTGGCCTACTCGCTGTATTCGTTCGAGTGTTGTATGCGGGCGGCGGCGGTGCTGGGGTTTGTGGGTGCCGGCGGCATCGGTTACGAAATTAGCGTCTCGATGAGGCTTTTCGAGTACGGTCAGGTGCTCACGCTTCTCTTGGTGTTCATCGCCTTGCTAGCCGTTATGGACGCGGCCAGCCGATACGTGCGGGCTCACCTGGTGAACGGCCGCGGCCTTGGTGGAAAAATTGAGACGCCAGGAAAGGCCGCACTTTTGACGCCCTTTCCAAGCAGTTCCAGAAGCTTCGTCGTCTCAATATTGGTTTTCCCTCTGCTGGTAGCCAGTTTCCCGCTGGCTGGCTTCACTCTAGAATCACTCGGTCCGGCTGGGATTGCGACTCGCCTCGTGCGCTTCGTTTGCCACATGCTACCCCCGGACATGAGTTGGACGTTTGTCAGCAGCTTCGGAATCGCTCTCGTGCAGACGATCGCGATTTCATTGATAGGTACGCTGATCGGATTAGCGCTGGGCGTGATCTTGGCCGTACCCGCGACTTCCACTCTGGTTTTTCTGCCCAGCCATTCTCCGGGGCAGGTTCGTGTCATCGATCGTGCCCTTCGCTGGTTTCTTTTTTGGAGTGCCCGGCTGATACTGAATATTCTCCGGTCGATCCCGGAGTTGGTTTGGGTTTTAATCTGCATTCTCGCGGTGGGCATCGGCCCGTTCGCCGGTACTCTTGCTCTGGGACTCCACACGGCGGGAGTGTTGGGCAAATTGTACGCAGAGACCATGGAGGAAGTGCCCAATCGCCCTGTCGAAGCATTGCGTTCTCTCGGCGCTCGTCCCTTGCAAATACTATTGTGGGCTATCTGGCCGCAAGCTCGCCCACTGTTGAGCAGTTACACAGTGCTCCGTTGGGAGATGAACCTGCGGGCGTCCACAATTTTAGGGCTAGTCGGCGGCGGCGGCCTGGGGCAGGCCATTTACAACAATGTGCAACTCGGCTTCTATCCTCGCCTGAGCACTTTGATCCTTCTGATCTACGCCCTGGTTCTGACCAGCGACTGGATTGGGGAACGACTTCGGATGAGGGTCGCATGAAAACGAGCGCCAAACACGACACTTGCTTCCGGAGCGATGCAGGCAAATACGCCGCCTATCTCGCGACCCCAGAAGGCCGGTTGCGCCTGGATCTGGCTTTTGCCAACTTGGAGGAGTTCCTGCCTGTGGGGCAGAGCAACAACTCGTTGTGCGGCCTCGATCTGGGGTGCGGCACTGGAGCCGCCGCCGTTCGCTTGGCGCGTCTCGGTGTTCATGTGACGATGCTCGATTCCTCTGTGGCGATGCTGGATATCGCGAAGCGCGCGGCGCTCGAAGGGGGCGTAAGCGACCGGGTCACGCTCAAACATGGTGACGCCACTGAATTGTCGGGTCTGTTCAACGTCAGATCGTTCGATGTGATTCTGTGCCACAACCTCTTGGAATATGTCGAGGATCCCGGTGCTGTGTTGCACGGAGCTGTCCGCTTGATGAGGTTTCCAGCAGCGATATTGTCCGTCCTCGTACGCAATCAGGCCGGAGAAGCGTTGAAGGCGGCGATTCAAACGGGCGATTTGGCTGCAGCCGAAAGCGCCCTGACCGCGGACTGGGGAGAAGAATCCCTGTACGGAGGCAAGGTGCGCTTGTTCACCTTAGATTCTCTCGAAGCGATGTTGAGAGAGGCGTCGCTCACCATAATCGCTCGGCGTGGAGTCCGCACTGTTGCCGATTACCTCCCGCCGCAGATTTCCCGTAGCGCGGAGTATGAACGAATTTTTGCGCTGGAGCACAAGCTCGGCCAACGGCGGGAATTCGCCGCAGTCGCTCGCTACACACAATGTCTGGCACGTTGTGTGATGCGTTTTTCGGAAGGTGGTGCATGAACAACGTCACAGGGGCTTCCTCATCCGCTCTTTCCGCTGCGCCGGCGCCTGATGGCGGGGTCGCGCTCGGGCTCGGGCTTACCAATGAGTGCAACCTCAAATGCGCCTTCTGCTACCGCGATCCCACTCGCGCGGACCGTCTCTCGCTCGAGCAAGTTAAGTCAGTCATGGAACGCCTTCCGGTCCGCTCCGTGAATCTAGGCACGGGCGAGAACGGGATGCACCCCGATTTCAAGGCAATTTTGACTTACCTGCGAACGCGACCGGTCAATCTCACCATTACTTCCAACGGTCACAGTGTTGCTGTTTTGGAGGATAACGAACTGCGCGCCTTCCACGACATCGAGTTTTCTCTCGATTACCCGACCCAAGCGGAGCAGGATGAACAACGCGGACCCGGAAATTGGGAGCTCATCCACCAACAGGCCGAGCGATGCGTCCGCCTGGGCGTGCCCGTAACGATCATCGCCGTCATGATGAAGTCAAACTATTTGCGCCTGGCGGATGTCGCGCGAGTCGCAAAACAATTCAATGCTCCCTTGCGTGTGAATGTTTATCAGGCAGTACGGTCCGATCTGTATGCGCTGACCTACGAAGAATACTGGCACGGGTTTCGGCGCCTTTTTGAGAGTACCGATGTGATTGCTATCGGCGAGCCCTTGGTGCGAGCCATGGCGGGCCTCCCGCCACTCGAAGGAGGGTGTGGCGTCAGCACAGTACGAGTTACGCCGCGGGCCACTACGCAGCCCTGCGTTTATTGGCCCGGTTCAGGAGAGCCGCTGACAGACTTGATTCTGACGGGACCCGAAATTCTGAACTCTGCCCCCTTCGAGCAGGCGCGTACAATTCCGGAAGCATGCGAGCCCTGCGAGTTCCGAAATACATGTCATGGGGGTTGTGCGGGACGAAGGCGCCTGCAAGGAGCGCTATTGCAGCCTGACTTTTATTGTCCGGTCATTCGGGGCGAGCGACCTCGGCTCCAGATCCGGATGGCAGCAACTCGCGACCTGCCCAAACTCAGCAGCTCTTGCACTACCGTCGTGATTGCGAGGGATAACGGGAATTAGGTCGTGCCGGAGAGGGCAAATTATTTGTCTGTTAACTCAAATGAAGACGTAAGTTGAATCGCGTTGTGCAATGTCCGGTACAAGGGGCAGCTCATGGCATAGACGGCATGTACGCGCTCCACCTTCTCCCTTGTTTCTTCCCGTGCTGTCAGGCGCATCGAAACGTGAATTCTGCGGATGACCAGTACTCCATCGTCTTCTTCCACCTCTCCTGTCACCTCTCCGGTCAGTTTCCCATCGCTGGCATCAATTTGACGCGCTTCCAGCGCGCCTCCGAAAGTGCCCAGCATTCAACCGGCGGTCGCCGAAATAACATAGTCGATCGTCGAAGCGTGTGATTCTGTTAGCTTTGCCGGATCAACTTTATAGTGCTCCGCGATTGCGCCATGCACGCTATAGACGACCGGCTGAGGCTCGCCCGGCAAATGAGCGATACGTAACGGCCCACGTTTGCGTTCTATGCTTGACTTCGAAATGTAGACAACTTTGCTCATAGGCGGCTCCCGACGGCCTTTTCGGTGACTGACCTAGTATTCGATTCGTGATTGCCGATAAAGTTGCAATCTGTCCAGCTCGCCAACGCTACCAGCGACACACCAGGTGTGCGGTCAACCCAGATGCGGTACTTCTGCAACCATTTTTCGTCAATTCCTAGCGCGTAGTCAGTTGGATAGCCAATCTTGAACACTGTTGCCGGTTCAAAGAGCACCCGGGGTAAGAAGAATCGGAAGAATGCGATGAACCAGGTCGACAGAAACGCAGAGATGCAACGCCACGCAAACCGACGCCTGTGCGCTGCGCTTCTCGGCAGCCGCGGACGAACTTACAATATTGTCGCGGAGCGCGAACTCCATGACGCTGCCTTCAAATTGGAGAGCCACCTTGCAAATATTGAGACCTTAGATGGAGGCGCAAAGCCCGAAAGAATTGCAAACAATCTCTTGTCCGAACTGTCCCGGCGGGTTAATTGAAACTTCGCCTGGCCCAGTCGCAAGCACTCCATTTTCCTGATCGAATACTTCCAACGGAGTTGCGTATTCAACAGGTTCAATTCTAGGAGCGGGCCTGTGTCCCTGGACGCTTTCCAATGAATTGGACTTGCATTTTCGCCCCGATTTCAGACTAACTTCTGGACCGCACTCAAGAGTCAAGTCCCGCCCTGATGCTCCCGCACCGTGCTCGATTGGCCAGAATTGACACGAGTCAGCATATATGTGTAACCTTTCATATGTAAGATGCATCATACCATGTGGAGGTTACCTTGGAGGCGAGACTTTATCGAGAGTTCTTCCGCGCCCTCTCCAATCAGACCCGCTTCTCAATCGTGCAGTTGCTAAGAGAAAAGCCGCACTACGTGAATGAAATGGCGGAGAGGCTCGGCTTGGAGCAGAGCCGCGTCTCTCACAATCTGGCCTGCCTGCTGAACTGCGGCTTTGTCGAATGGGAGTGGAATGGGAAAAACAAAGTCTACCGCCTTAATTCTGACCTCCAGCCAGTCCTCACCGGAATCGAGAGGCACCTCGTCAAATACGCTCCCGCCCTGGATAGCTGCAAGACGTTGGAGGGCGAGTCGAAGCCGGTTGTAGTGATCGCCAAGGCAAACCAGCTCAGAGGGCGTCGCCGGCCGCTTGGAAGGAAAGGAAGATGAAGGATAAAGCTTTTATCGGAGCATCTTTAGTGGCAGGCATTGCCGCAAGCCTTTGCTGCATCCTGCCCATCGTGTTTGCACTGGCGGGAGCCGGAATTGTAGGAGCATCCGCCTTCTTTGCCACTTGGCGCCCTTACCTGCTCGGAACTACTTTCCTGCTTCTTGGACTCGGGTTCTATTTCGCTTACGGCAAACCGAAGCATGCTTGCGAACCGGGGTCGGCGTGTGAGAAGCCAGCGGCACACAAGATGGGTCGCATTGGCCTGTGGGTCGCTGCAGTGGTCGTACTCATCGTTGCAGCGTTCCCGTACTATTCGGAGGCCGTTGCCAAGTTGCTCCTTTCGAGCAAAGCCCCGGAAACGACGGTAGCCGCGCCACGCGTTGACCGGGCCAGCTTTGCAGTCGAGGGCATGGATTGCACAGCCTGCGCGACTGCCATCGAGAAAAAGCTAAAGGATCTTGACGGTGTTAAGAGCGCCATCGTGTCATACGAACAGAAACGGGCGACGGTCGAGTTCGATGCCAACAAGGTCACGATCACGCAACTTGAACAAGCTATTCAGGACGCGGGCTACCGCGCCCATTCAATCCAAAGAGGAGAACACACCTAAATGAAATCATTTGCTGCGTTGTTTCTTTTGCTTCTTTTCGCCGGCTATGCCTTCGCCAAGGAAGTGAAGACAGAGATCAAGGTCGGTGGGATGACATGCGGCGCGTGCGCCGTCAGTGTCAAAAGCGCGGTGACGAAAGTCAAAGGCGTAAAGAGCGTCGACGTCAGTAACGAGAAGGGACTCGCAACCGTTGTGTACGACGATGAACAGGCCAACGAGCAACAGCTTCGTGAAGCCATCAACAAGACCGGATTCAAAGCCGAACCGAATCAGGAGAAAAAGTAATGTCCGATTGCTGTTCGACCACGAAGGACGGGACTTGCTCCCTTCCGACGAGCAACCCAGAGGTCTGTCCCTCTTGTGGCAAAAAGGGGAAGCCCGTGGCCGTGCTGACGGTCAAGAGTCTGGTTCGAGATCACATGCGCGTTCCGACATCGGTCTTCTATTCCTTTTGCCGTACGGTGGACTGCGAGGTTGTCTATTTCTCCGGTCAAGCCGTGTTTACTAAACCGGATGTGAAGGTAAGAGTGGGAATCAAGGAAACGGCGGATCCAATTCCGCTCTGCTATTGCTTCGACTACAGCCGCGACGACATCCGCCGGGATATCGAAGCCGCCGGCCAAACCTGGGTGCTGGAAGAGATCAAGACCGAGGTGCAGGGCGGTTTCTGCGCCTGCGAAGTCAAGAATCCCAGCGGAGCTTGCTGTCTGGGCGACATTACGCGCGCCATTCAGGAAGTGCAGAAACGCGCCGCGGAGACGCTTCCTGCGCCGCGTTGAGCGGCCGTCCTATCAATCCCGGAGTCAGATCAAGTCCGAGGGAGAGGTCAAGTCATGAGAAACCAATTCGATCTCATTGTAATTGGAACTGGCTCGGCAGCATCGACCGTCGCCCACGAGTGCCGTTCTGCTGGCTGGGACGTCGCTATCATTGATTCGCGGCCCTTCGGAGGAACCTGCGCCCTGCGCGGATGTGATCCTAAGAAGGTGCTCGTAGGTATAGCTGAAATCGTCGATCAGGTTCGGAGGATGAACGGGCTAGGCGTCCGCGCTGAGAACACGCGAATCGAATGGTCAGAATTGATGCGGTTCAAGCGATCCTTTACAGATCCGGTACCGAAAAACAGCGAACGGAGCTTTGCCAAAGCGGGCATTGCACCCTTTCACGGGCGTGCGCGCTTCGTGGACTCGACGACCGTCGAGGTTGGAGAGGACGTACTGGTTGGTCGCTATGTGGTGATTGCAACCGGGGCAATGCCACGCAAGTTGGGCATCCAAGGGGAGCAGTACGTCACAACGAGCGATCAGTTCCTGGAGCTGGAAACCCTACCTCAACGCATCGTTTTCATCGGGGGCGGATACATCTCCTTCGAATTCGCACATGTCGCCGCACGGGCGGGAGCCAAGGTCACGATTCTGCACCGCGGCCAGCGGCCTCTTGAGGGATTTGATCCCGATCTTGTCCATCAACTAGTGGCAAGGACAGAGCGCCTCGGAGTAAGAGTTGAAATCGGCATGGAAGTCGTGGCGGTCGAGAAATCCGGTGACAAGTTGTTGGTCCATGTTTCAATTGCGGAAGCACACAGGGTGTTTGAGGCCGACCTGGTCGTCCACGGCGCCGGCCGCGTTCCGGAAATTGATGATTTGAATCTCGTCGCTGCCGGTGTTGAGGCCGGAGAACGCGGCGTACGAGTGAATGAGTATCTGCAGAGCATCTCCAACGCAGCGGTCTACGGCGCTGGCGATGCTGCAGCCGGCGGATTGCCGCCGCTCACACCCGTGGCTGCTTACGAAGGCCGCATTGTGGCTTCGAACCTGTTGAAGGATAATCACAGAAAAGTGGAGCACATGGCAGTACCCACTATCGTGTTTACCATTCCTCCCCTGGCGGCGGTGGGCATTCTAGAGGACACAGGGCGACAGAAAGGTCTGAATTTTCGGAAAACCCACGAAGATACGTCAGGCTGGTATTCCTCCCGGAGGGTGGGGGAAGAGTGCTCAGGTTTCAAGGTTCTGATTGAACACGGAAGCGACCGTCTCCTCGGTGCGCATGTGATCGGACCGCACGCCGACGAACTGATTAACTTATTCGCATTGGCGATGCAGACGGAGACTCCAGCCAGCAAGCTAAAACATGCGCTTTTCGGCTACCCGACGTTGGGTTCTGACGTGAAGTACATGCTTTGAGGTGGACTCCGCGTCCATGCGGAGTCTGCACAGGCAATCTGCGTTAAGAAAAGTGGGTGAGTTCGAATCGCAAGTGTAACCATCAGATTCAAGTGTAACCGCCGGACTGAGGTGGGGACCTGATATCGGTCCTAACGTCAAAATCAAGGCGACCAGGCAGCACCGCGGCCCAGTACCGGAGCCTGTGAATGACTAGGCGAGCGCAGACCGCAAAACATCCTCGTCAGGACCAGGTCCCGCGCAGCACGAGGCCAGTTTGCCATCAATCACAACAGCGGGCACAGTGCGGACGCCGTAGTGCTTCGCTTTGGAAGCGATGTTGAAGTTGTTCATGTCGTGGATGACTACTTCGTGAGACCCGGCAAGCTGCTTCACCATTTCAATGGCTGCCTTGCAGGCAGAGCAGCCCGCGCTGAAGCGGCGCTGCCATCTGCGCGGACAGGAAAACATTCTGAAGCGGCAACTGATCCACGCGGGAGCGTTCAATCTCAGCCTGATCCTGCGCCAACTACTGGGCGCGGGCACGCCGCGGGAGTGGAAGAACCGCTTCGGCAGGCTTGTTTTGACCCTTTACTTACTCTTTAAATGTCGGATAAATCAGAAGCGGCCTTGCGGAAGCCGAATCTCTGCGTCCGTTGCCGAGTGCTTCGTGAGGTCGCGTACCCGACTACATCGCCCGACTTGCCGGAAATCCGCTACTTGCCGAGTCGGCCCGGGGAATTTCGCCCCGAGCCGCCCACAGATCCGGACGTGAACCTCTCGATTCATCCGGCTCGTGCCACCCAGAGAAGGCTGCCGCCTTCCATCAAGACAAGGAGTTCCTCCGGTTTCCCGTTGACTCCATCCTGACGTGGGTGACCTGCTCCCTTTGCTCCACGGGCATTACCCCGTTTCATCGCTCTTACGAAGCAGTGCGCCCCTGGTCGGTGCATCGGTACTTTCGGCCTCGTGGGGTGTCCACTTGTGCCTTTTCCCTTCCCATCACCCGACCCGGTTCTCACGTTCCGTACGAAAGCCCGGATAAGAGTCATGCCTCCTATACACCGGACCCCGCATGACCAGTAAGTAGGTACCTTTCATGCTTATCCCAGGACGAGGTGCAGGCCCTGGTTTTGGGTGTCATCTTTGCAGCTTTCGATGCTTCCTCGGAGGATCGTTTGCACTCATCTCTCTTATCCCCACATGACGTGATCTTCTGTCACGCCTTTTAACCATAACGTTCACCACCGCGGTCTTTGGACCGAAGCAGCTTATGGCAGTTTGAAGCCTCCTACAAGGCGGCTCCGGAGGGCCCACCTCCATCTTTCGTACAGCATGACGATTACTCGTCTTCGTGAAACAAGCACCCCGGACTGCCAAGGCTATTATCGGTGTGAGTTTCAACAGCTCACGTCGGCTGACGCTCTGAACTTGCGGTTATCGGTTCGTGAGTTCATCAATACCTCGCAAGCAACCTCGTCAGGATCGCGATTCAGCAAAAGTTACAGGCCAACCTTGGAAACAGCACAGCCAGTTTACAAGAACCAGAGCATGTTGGTTGGGCGAGATGCACGGCCAAGTGGAACAGGTAGAAGCCACAGTGCCTTCGGCAACTTTCGGAAGTTCGTGCACCTCGACTCTCCGCAAGCGCGCCCTGAGTTAGGGCTTGAGTAGCGCTGCCCCACGCTCGTAATCCAGCCCTCGGCGCATCAGCACGTCCGCCAACGCAACTCCGGATGCAGAATCCAGATGCGCAGCTCATTCGCGCCAAATCTCCAGGCTTCGCCAGCAGATCGGAGTGCGTCCTCTTCTTCCTCGAGACCAGTAAAAAGCGCGAGGGACTGCTTCATTGAACTCCTCAGAGAAAAGCTTAGGCGCTGATCATCGTCCTGACGTGCTCTCCCTGGTTATGCCAATGGCCCGGAGCGCTGGCATGAGCACTCCGGGTCCAGTTTCGAATTGTGATTGCCGCTTGCGCTAGTTGCTGAGGTGAATCTTGACCAAAGGCAGTTTTCCACCCTGTGGGGTGAAGATTACCGGACAATTGAGCACGATGTTGGTTTTGGTGAGCGTTACCTCGCCGTTGTCTCTGGCTGCGAGGACGTCTTCTTCCGACGTCAGGAGGCGTGGGGTAGTGCCGGTGTTCCACGTCACAGTGCTCAACTGCCACATGGGAGTGTAATTCGGATCAGAGTTGTTGGGACCTGCGGGAAGAGGGGCCGAAGGAATGACATTGCCCTGTTGAAAGTTGGTGACGTGGTAGATGTCATCCACCGCGCCGCCCGGCGCATTGATCGCGTTGGCCAGCCTGGGAACCAGATTCACTTTTTGCTGTGCGGCCAGCCCGGGATCGGATGCATCGGTTTGAATGTAAAGAGCAGGTTGGCCCTTATACCAGCAGAAAACGATCGGAAACGTTGCCGTTCCCTTGGATGCCCCGGCGAGCAATTGCCGCAGTATTTCGTTGTCTGTGGATTGAGCTTGCGCGCTCCGTTGGGTCGACACAAGAGCGACGAGGGCCATCATGCTGGCAAATCCGGCTACTCGCAAGATTTGCTTGAACGTCGACGTCACTACCTTCACCATCGTTACTTTCCTCCTGTTGAAATGTTCGCTGGCCTTGAGAGCTGGCGTACAGACCAACGGATGTCTCAGCAGTCGGGGAAGTTACATCGAAGGGGCACAAAATGTCTTCGCTCTAGTCTCTTACCCGAAGGGGATGAAAAATAAGAGGATGTGCCAGAAATCATGAAAATGTCCCCCGCCTGAAACTTCTTCGCCACAACCAGCGTCTGATTGGAAGAACGAGTCCCGCCGCGGGTGGGTACAAGCCTGTGGATGCAGAAGCTCTTCTGCAACGCGGTGATGCCGATGCCGTTGCCTTCGGTCCGGCTGTTCATCGCAAATCCCGATCTGCCGCGGCGCATCGCCCTGGGTGCGCCATTGAATGCGTATGACCGGAGAACTTTCTACACACGCGGGCCGGAAGGCTACATCGACTATGCGACTCTCGAAGAACTCGAAGCAACCACCCTCCCAAACATAAAAAAGGAGATGAAGCATGTCGAAGTTGAACGGTAAGGTCGCCGTTGTCACGGGCCCATCCAAGGGCATTGGAGCAGCCATCGCAATAGGGCTCGGAGCCTCCGGCACATCCGTCGTCGTGAATTACGCAAGCAGCCGCGACGCTGCCGAACGCGTAGTGAAGCAGATCGTCGATGGTGGCGGCAAAGCCATTGCCGTCCAGGGGGACATGTCAAAAGCCGCGGATGTGGAACGCCTCTTCGCAGCGGCGCCGTCGGAGTATGGCTGGACATCCTGGTCAACAATGTAGGCGTCTTCCAGTTCTCGCTGTAACGCAGCTTGGGGGGAACTAGCATGTCGAGAATCGTCGTCGTGAAGGGCTCTTCTGGTCTGCGCCAGGCTGTAACTATCGGTCCACACCGGCTTCTCGCGGATGAAGGCAAGGATGTCGGGAGTACCGACGAAGGCCCCGACCCGTACGAGTATCTGCTGGCCGCATTGGGAACCTGCACCAACATGACGCTTCGTATGTATGCGGACCGCAAGCAATGGCCGCTGAGGGAAGTACAGACCGCGTTGTCTCACGCGAAAAGCTATGCAGCTGACTGCGAGCATTGCAAACAGCCTGGTGCGATCGTCGACCGCATTGAGAGGCAGATCACACTTTTCGGCGAGCTGTCACAAGAGCAGCGCAACCGGCTGCTGGAAATCGCAGATCGATGTCCGGTGCATCGAACGCTAACTTCGAAGATTGTGATCCACACTGCGCTAGCGTCCGCCGCGTCACGCTGAATCGGGCCCCGTTGAAAGGATCGACTTCGTTTGGGCGGCGCAGCGCCGGAGTCGGGCCCATCTTACGCGGCACAGAAACTCGGAATCTCGGACCTTGCGACACCGATTAGGACACGCCGACAGTTTCCAAAATCTAAAGCAGTTGGTCGTCGGAGCGAAAAACATGACTAACAAAGCTGCCGCAGGGTTGGCGGAAGGGCCTCCCCCGCTAGTAAGAAAAACCCTTGCCGCGGGTCAAACATTATCTGACGGCTGCTGTCATGCAGCCCTGTCAGGTTCGGGACCAGTGCTCGATCTCTGATCACCCGGGAGCCGGACGAACGGCATTGGATTGCCCTCATTTGTCCGCGGAAGAATGCCGTGTCGTTGGCCATGTCGGTAAACGAGGTTCATGACTTTTCGAATTTCGGCCAAGGTAGTGGTTTCAAGGTGGTGTTCTGGCTGGATTTGTTTGAACCAGTCTTCCACTTCGAAAGGATGCACGGCGAGAGCGCGTTCCCTCTGCCACCTCGGAAGAACCCAGCTATTTAGATAATGCTTGTACTTGGCGATCGTCGATTGTGCTTCTTCGATTGTGGCGTCGCTCTGATCGTCTGGTAGTTCGAATTTAACGTAATGAGCTGCGACTTCGCCAAATGTGATCCGTGGATTTCGAGGGCGATCGTGCGAATAGGGTTTCAGTCCGAGTTCGTCCACTCGCTCCCATGCAGCTTCTTCGTTAGGGAGCTCAGTCACCATCGTGTAGACGAGTGCGGGGTCCATCCCAGACTCTCCGGCTACCTGCACGAGAGAGCTCTCCAGGTTTCTTCCTGTGATTCAACGCTGAGAGATTCAGGGACTGCGGACGCGGGATTAAAGAAGAACGCATCGTCTGGTCCGGGTTCGCGTCCGAACTTTTCCGGGACCAACCGTTTTTGTTCTGTAATCGCTTCAGCAGTTATGTCATCAATGGGAATGGCCCTTCTTGGCGTGCGCTTCTGGTGCGCGCTTGCCACGGGATTTCTACTGTCGCGGCGTTCTCGGCATGATTGGTAACCTCCGGTGATTTTACCGGGTCGTCGGCCTGATTGCGTTCGGTTGGTACCCGGTAGTTCTGCCTGCAACGGTTTTTTTTCGCGGTACGGATTACGGTACGTAGATCTTTCACGCTTGTACGGACTGGCAAAGATTAAGGGGGGCCGCCCGCCTCTTGCAAGTCGTTGTATTCCTTATCGTGGTTGTTCTTTCACAGCGGTGACGCGGGTCCAAAACTTGAGCCTTATGATTGCGATTTCTCACACAGGAAGATCGCGAATAGCGAAAATGAGTTGTACCCGTTTTTGTACCCGGTGCCGACCCTGCTGAGCATTCCCTGGTTGTGTTGGGCGTTTCAGTGATTTCTAAGGAAGTGCTTTAGAATGAGCACCTAGCATTGAATCTGAAGGGGTTAACTATTTTGGTTCAGGTAGGTCGGGTCAAGATGGTGTGTCTGCCAGTTCCACCACTTCCGCAGGTTAAAAACTGCTTTATTATCAATAATTTGCAACTACAACTTCAAGCTCTCGCCATTTTCAGTGTATGCGTTTTTGTATGCGCTGTTTGCAACCTACCCTCACCGCAGTTCTTCCACTGATTCATGCGAAAGCTCCGATCCGCTACGCCGACTCCGCTCGGTTCTTTTTCTGATTGATCCGCCCGAACGCCCGGCTGACCGACTCCGCCCGAGGGTGGACATAACGCATCGTGGTCTTGATGGTGTCGTGCCCGGCGATG
>WNFN01103790.1_pt1 | contig 15028 bp, 14 predicted proteins | sample 5400161 | NCBI WGS metagenome assembly WNFN01 (sample SAMN13153353, study PRJNA577476) | soil metagenome | isolation source: 80 cm saprolite on Douglas fir-dominated hillslope | place: USA:California | collected 2013-09-17
GCAGGCCATCGCTCGTCCGCCAGTACAAGCCGCGGTGCATCGCGACCAGCCTGGCCCCGGACTGCAGGCAGCCGAACGCCCGGTTGAGCGCCTGGTAGCTGAACTCCGGGCCGGCGCCGCCCACCAGCACCACGTCCACGGCCGGGTCGTCCGGGCCGGCCAGCCTCACTCCGGCCAGATCCTCGCCGATGTCCCCGCTGTTGACCAGCAGGCACCGGGCGCCCGGGTAGTGCCCGGCAAGGTAGGCGGCCGCGATGACGGGCGCGGTGAGAATGTCGGCAGCGGTGACCGCAAACCCCGCCCTGGCCAGCTCCGCCGCGATCGAGGCCCGGGTGCGGGAGGTGGTGTTGGTGACCAGGGCCAGCGGCAGCGCCGCCGCACGCAGTCGCTGCAGCGCCGCGACCGCCCCCGCCAGCGGTTTCCACGACACAGTCAGCACGCCATCGATGTCGATCAGCACCGCGCCGATTCGCGCCATGGCGCGACCATAGCCTCGGCCGGCAAGGGATGGGTAGCTGTCCGCGCTGGTGGTGGCGGTCACGGGCACGCTGTCCTGCGCCCGTTTACCTGGAGACGTCCGGTCCTGGAGAAGGTCAGCAGGCTGCTGCGGGCGGAGCCAGCCGGGCGGCGCCGCCCGGCGCTGGTGAGTTGGCGTTCATCTACGTGGACTCGACGCAGAAGCAGGTCTGCGGGCACAAGAAGCAGGGCGCGGTGTTCGGGCGAGCAGCGCGGTGATCACGGTCTTGGCCCGCTGCCCGTTCGGGTGTTCCCGCCGTCCCGGCCCGCCCAGTCGGGCCTGGCATAGCCCATGTGGGCGTCCAGCTCGCCCTCCAGCGCTCGCCGGGTGACCCTGCCCAGCAGCCCGCCCGGCCCGGTCAGGGTCAGCACCTCCGCGCGGGCCCGCTCCGCCGCTGCCTGGCCGGCTCCTCCTTAGCCGCATCCACCCGGTCATCATCGGCCGCCGGCGCCGTCTGCACTGCCTCCGCCTGGTTTGTGGGCGAGCGTGCCGACGTAGTCGCCCAGGTTCAGCTCGGTGTTGCTGCGCTGCTGAAGGCCCTGCTTGAGTGCCTGGCCGATGAGGGCGGGCGCGGCGGGGCGGGCGAGGGCTTTGGTGCAGGCGTCCATCTCGGCGGTCAGCGCGCCGTCGGCGGGTAGCGACGCGGCATTGACCAAGCGCTTGATATCGGCCAGCGCGAGCGGGTCGAAGCGGGAAACCCGCTGCGCGAAGGCGTCGACGAACTCGGCGAACTGCGTGTCGGGTACGGCGCGATTGACATAGCCGTAGCGCTCGGCGAGGTCGGCGGTGAAGTCCTCGCCGCCGAGGAGGATCTCGAACGCCCGGCCGCGGCCGACGATGCCCGGCAGCCGGGTCGAGGGGCCGCCGCCGGGCACGGCGGCGATCCCGACTTCGAATTGTCCCAGCACGGCCCGCTCGCGGCTGGCGAACCGGATGTCGGTGGCGAGGGCGAGCTCGCTGCCCGTTCCGCGGGCCCGGCCGCGCACGGCGGTGATCGTCACCGCCCGGGATTTGGCCAGCCTGATCAGCAGCTCCGCCCAGTGGTGGAAGGGGGTGGGCGCGGCCGGCAGTACGTCGAGGGGGGACGGGTCGGCGACGAGGTCGTAGTGGGCGAGGAAGAACTCCGGGTCGGCGCTGTCGAAGACCACGACGGCCACCCGGTTGTCCTGCTCGATCGTGGTGAGCAGCTCGTGCAGGGCGACGATCATCGCCGGGTCGACGAGGTTGATCGGCGGGTTGTCGAAAGTGACACGCCAGTACTGCGGGCTGTGCTGGGTGATGGACAGCGGGGACGTGCTTGGCATGGTGTGCTCCTTTCGGTCGGAACCGGGCGAAGTGGTTCAGGCGGTGGTGATGTCGTCGATGTCGAGGGTGATCGCGGCCAGGATGCGGTCGGGGGTGCCGTCGCGGTTGCGCCGGTAAACGCGGCGGCGCGTAGGAAACGCCAGGCCGTCGAAGGTCTCGTAGCCCCGGTGTGGCCGTCGCCGCCAGAGCAGAAGACCTGCTTGGCGCAGCGGGTGACGATGGCAGGGGGGAAGGTCACGTGCAGCCGCCGCCGTGTGTGGCCCTCTTCCGCCACCGCTGTCGTGGTTGGCCTCGCGGCCATGATCTTCCCCCATTGCCGAATCCGGACAGCAGAGCCTGCGCGGATTCGAACTGACCGACGCCGAGCTATCGCCGAGCACCAGTCACGACTACATGCCTGGCCAGCCCGGCCATAACCCCCTGATGCCGCTATACCCAAAGGCGTGACAGCCCCACCGCCAGCACCAAACGTCTCAGCACCGCTGCCGGCTGCCCGACGTCGCTGACAGCGCATTGGCGAGTTTGGCGGCTGCGCTTCCGCTGCGCGAACCCCTTGATCATCTCCCCCAGCAGATCCGGGCTTGCCGACTCCAGCGTCTCCTCCAACCGGGCGCCGGGAACCGGCACAATGTCACGCGCGGCCATCTCGTTTCTCCTTCGTCTCGCAGTGAGCGCTTCGTTTCCGGAGGATCACGAGGTGTAAGCATTCAGGCCCTTCTTGTGGCCTCTGGTCGGCGTGATAGCGCCCGATGTCTGGCGCGGGAAGACACATGAGCCTGAGTGGATGGCCGGGGCGGTCGTGCGCTCGGTGGACGAGGCTTCATTATCCAGGGTGGGTCTTTGCCGGCCGGGAGGCCGGAGCCGGGGATCTCAGCCTGGAACCGCCGGGGCCCGCCCGGCGTCTTACCTTCGGCTGACGGCGGGAGGCGGGCCATGAAGGTGCCGATCAAGGTGGGCTTGGTTCTGGCGGCAGTGGCGTTGCTGGCGGCGTGCGGGAGCGTCGCGGCGCCAGTTGCCAGCGGGCCGCGCGTGCACCCTGGCGGCACCCAGCTGGTGGCCAGGGGCGGTCCGCCTGCGGGCAGCCGGGCCGGAGCTGTCACGCTGGCCAGGCTGATGCTGTCCCGGCTGCGTCTGCCAGTCGGCGCGCGCCGCCGGCCGTCCGCGCCCGTGCCGCCGGCGCTGCGCAGTCCATCCCTGTGGGGTGGCGCCGCCGACCAGCTTGATCTGCGCCAGATTTACGAGCTGTGGCAGCCGATGGACGCGGTCGCTGCGGTCCTGACCGCACGCGTGACGGCGGGCATGAGCCCGGCCGGCACCGGCGAGGGAGCCGGCCCTTCCGGCGTGACCAGCATGGAGGTCAGCTATACGCCCCGGTCGGTGCCTGCCGGTATCTATATGGCTCAGCTTGTTCTTACCGTGGTCCCGGCTGGGTCTGGCGGGTCGATGGTGCGGGCTGATGCCCAGGTGATCTGGTTCCCGCCGCGCACAGCCGCTGAGTACATCGACCCGGCGCGTTATCACGTGCTGGCGATCACGGTCACGATCTACGGTCGCCGGCTGCACACGATGCACAAGGTCGTGACGTCGCAGACCGTCATCACGCGGCTCGCCGATGCGCTCAACCGGTCGCCGGTCCGGCCGGTCCAGACGATAAGCTGCCCGCTCGTCTTCGCAAATTACCGGCTGGCGTTCGCGGTCTCCCGCCAAGCCCGGCCTGTCGTCGTGGTCCTGGCTACCCGGTGGCCGTGCGAGGGCGCCCAGATCCGGGTCAGCGGCCGACTGCAGCCGCCGCTCGAAGACGCGCGCACGGTGGTCACCACAGCTGACCAGGTGCTCGGCGTCACTCCACGGCCGCCGGGCTGACATGCCTCAGGGCTGCGGGCTGCTTCTCAACTGCTGATGAGCCAGGAGCTAGCTACATTCCCCACCCTGCCCGCGCGGTGGCTCCCGCCGGCCGGATCCGCAGCGTGCCTCGCCCAAGACGGACGGCTGAGCCGGCCGAAGCCGGCGGGAGTGGGGTTGGCTGGTTCAGGGCGGATCTGGGATGGGTGGCATCCACAGGTCGCCGTTGAGTGCGTTGCGCAATGCCGTCAGGACGCTGATTCGGTGCTTGGATGCGGTGGAGATATAGCCGCGGATCGCGTACCGGTGCCGGGCGGTCTGCTCGGAGCGCAGACGGCCGGATATCTTCTGCTGGGTCTTTGCCGGGCGCACGTCACGTTCCGCCTGGTTGGAGGTGGGCGGGATCCGCAGGTCGTAAACGAAGCGGAGCACGTCGTCCTGCCGGTCGCGCAGGCATTCCAGTAGGTCCCGGCACGGTTGCTGCTTGCGGCCGGTGACGCGCTTGACCTCGCCGAGGCCGACAATGACGCCGTGGCGGAACGCGCGGGTCAGCGGCGCGGCGATATCGCCGGGCACCGCGGCCAGGCCCTGGGCGCGCGCGGTGTTCGCAGCGTGGATCAGGCCCTGCAGCGCCTGGGTGATCTGCACCGGCCAGTGCGCGCCGGGGTAGGTCTCGGCCGCGTCCTCAAGATCGCGGATGAGGTGAACGTTATGCCGATATCGGCATAACCAGCATTACCCCGATACCGCGGTTATGCCGATACCGGTCGTGCCGGTGCTGGCTGGCGGGGGTGAGCGGGCACTGGATATCGGCATAATCTTGCGGACTGCCGGGTGACGCTGTCCTTTCCGACGACCGGAGAGGACAGCGAACATGGATGTTCTGTATGGGGTCCGCATGACGGGCCCGCTCGCGCAGTACGCAAGGGGACTGGCCGGTGAGCTGGCCCGGCTGGGCTTTACGGAGTTCTCGGCACGGTGCCAGCTTGGACTGGCTGCGCATCTGAGCCGGTGGCTGGCCGCAGCTGGCCTGGACACGGCGGCGCTGACCACTGGGGTGGTAGACGCGTATCTGGCGGCGCGGCGCGCGGCCGGGTATAGCGCGTATCTGACGCCTAAGGCGCTGGCGCCTTTGCTGGGATACCTGCGTGGGCTGGGCGTGGCTCCGCAGGCGGAGGTTCCCGCGCCGCAGACGTGGGCGGAAGAGCTGGTTGACGCCTATCGCCGCTGGCTGCTGACCGAGCGCGGCCTTGGGGTGAAGGTCGCCCGTGGCTATGTGGACTCAGTCAGGCCGTTCGTGGCCGCTCACGCGGCAGGCGGCGAGGATGAGCTGCGGGATCTGGGTGCCGGTGATGTCACGGCGTTCCTGACCGCCGAGTCGCGGCGGCTGGCGCCCAAGACCGTGCAGCGGCTGGCGACTGCCCTGCGGTCGCTGCTGCGGTTCTGGCATCTGCAGGGCCTGGTCAGCGGGCCGCTGGATCAGGCCGTGCCCAAGGTCGCCAACCGCCGGCCGGGGCTTCCCCGGCCGCTGGAATCATGCCAGGTGCAGGCCCTGCTGGCTTCATGTGACCGCGGGACCGCGGATGGCCGCCGTGATCTGGCGATGCTGACGCTGCTCGCGCGGATGGGGTTGCGGGCCGGCGAGGTCGCCGGGCTGCGCCTGGACGACATTGACTGGCGGCTCGGGGAGATCACCATCGCCGGCAAGGGCAACCGCCGCGACAAGCTTCCGTTGCCCGCCGACGCGGGTGAGGCTGTCGCGGCCTACCTGCGGCACGGCCGGCCTTCCACCGCGCTGGACCGCGGCGTGTTCATCCGCATCAAGGCGCCGCACCGGGGCCTGACCTCAGGCGGGGTCACTCAGGCGGTGGCTGCCGCCGCCCGGAGGGCCGGTCTGGGCACGATCTACGCGCACCGGCTGCGGCACAGCGCTGCCACAGCCATCCTGGCCGAAGGCGGGTCGCTGGCCGAGATCGGCCAGGTCCTGCGGCACAGACGGCCGCACACGACGGCGGCATACACGAAGGTCAACGTTGAGGCGCTGCGCTCGCTCGCTCGCCCGTGGCCAGGTGCGGCATGACCGGGCTGCGGGAAGCGCTGGCCGGCTACCTGAACCTGCGGCGCAGTCTGGGGTTCAAGCTGGACCGCGACGCCAAGCTGCTGGACCAGTTCATCACCTACCTCGAGCAGCATCAGGCCAGCACGATCACCGTGACCGACGCGCTGGCCTGGGCCACGCAGCCCGCTGGCGGCAGCCCGGGCTGGCTGCGCATGCGGATGACGGTGGTCCGCGGCTTCGCCGCCTACCTCACCACCATCGACCCCTCTGCCGAGGTGCCCCCGGCCAGCCTGCTGCCCGGCGGAACCCACCGCGCGGTGCCCTACCTGTATTCGCCCGCCGACATCACCGCGCTTCTCGCCCAGGCGGAGAACCTGAAGACGCCGCTGCGCCGGGCGACCATCCAGACGCTGATCGGCCTGATGACGGTCACGGGCATGCGCGGCGGCGAGGTGGTCGCGCTCGACGATGAGGACTTCGACGCCGGCCGCGGGCTGCTGCTGGTGCGTCACGCCAAGCTCGGCAAGCACCGGCTGCTCCCGCTGCACCCCACCACGGTGACAGCCGTGCAGGACTACCGGCAGCGGCGTGACCAGCGGTTCCCGCGCCCGGTCAGCGAAGCGCTGCTGGTATCCAGCGCGGGTACCCGGCTGCTGTATTACAACGTCGGCATTACCTTCGCCAGGCTGGCCCGCCGCGCCGGGCTGGCCCGCCGCTCCGGCGGCAGCCGGCCGCGGCCGCATGATCTGAGACATTCCTTCGCGGTCGCCACCTTGCTGGACTGGTGCCGCGATGGCGGCAACATCGCCTCGCGGATGCCGCTGCTGTCGGCCTACCTCGGCCACGCCGACCCGGCCGGCACCTACTGGTACCTGCACGCCGCCCCGGAACTGCTCGCCGAGGCCGCCCGCAGGCTCGGCACCGCACCGGGAGAACCCCGGTGACCGCGATCGCCGCGACCATGCAGGCGTTCTTCACTGACCGGCTGATTGCCCAGCGCCGGGCCAGCCCGCACACGATCGCCGCCTACCGCGACACCCTGCGGCTCCTGCTCGGCTATGCCCGCGAGCGAGCCGGCAAGCCCCCATGCCGACTGGACTTCGCCGACCTGGACGCCCCGGTGATCAGCGCGTTCCTCGACCATCTCGAGCACGAGCGCGGCAACAGCGTCCGCAGCCGCAACGCACGGCTGGCCGCGATCCACTCCCTGTTCGGCTTCGCGGCGCTGCGCCACCCCGAGCACGCCGCCGGCATCGCCCGGGTCCTGGCCATCCCGCCCAAGCGGGCCGACCAGACGATCGTCACGTTCCTCACCAGCGATGAGGCCGAGGCGCTGCTCGCCGCACCGGACCGGGCCACCCGCACCGGCCGCCGCGACCACGCCTGGATCCAGCTGGCCGTCCAGACCGGCCTGCGGGCCTCCGAGCTCACCGGCCTGAACTGCGCCGACGTGCACCTGGGCGCCGGGCCCTACGTGGCCTGCCACGGCAAGGGCCGCAAGGACCGGATCACGCCGCTGGCCCCCGGCACGGTCATCACGATGCGGGCCTGGCTCGCCGAACGCGCCGGCACGGCCGGCGAGCCGCTGTTCGACACCAGCCGGCGCGGTCCGCTCAGCAATGACGCCCTGCAGCAGCGCCTCGCCGTCTACGCCGCCAAGGCCGCCCGCACCTGCCCGGCCCTGGCCGGCAAGAAGATCACTCCCCACGTCCTGCGGCACTCGGCGGTTATCTGTACTGCCTCCGACCCTGTGAGGGACGTGGTTTCGGCGGCGTGACACGCCGGTGCCTTACGGATATCCGGTACTTGCTGTGGCATGTCAGTTACGTTCTGTCATGTGACTGAGTTGATCAGCGTGGGGTTCCGGGCGGAGCGGGCAGTGTCTCCGCTGGACGGATCCGAACAGTGGGTGGTGCTGGATCCTGAGCTCATCCCGCACCGGGAGGCCAGTGAGTTCCTGCGGGCGCTGCACGGCGCGGGTCGTTCGCCCCATACGATCCGCGCCTACGCCGGCCGGGTGGCGAGCTTCCTGGGGTGGTGTGCGAGCCAGGGTGTCGGGTGGTCCTCGATCAGCCTGGCGGCCCTGGCCCGGTTCAAGCATTTCGCCGAGGCCACCCCTGGCCGGGGTGGGCGGCTGCGTTCGGGCACTACGGTCAACGCCACGCTCACCGCGGTGTGCGAGTTCCTGCGGTTCTGCGCCAGGACCGGAGCAGTCGAGCAGTCCGTCGCCAGCCAGTTATCGGAGCCCCGCTGGCTGCGGTTCGCCCCGCCTGGGTTTGATGCCGGGGAGTCCGGCCAGTTCCGGATGGTGCGGGCCCGGATGCTAAGGCGAGGGCGGAGACGCCGTTCCCGGAGGCGTTCACTCCCGAGCAGGCCGGACGGGTCGTGGCGTGTTGCCGGCGGCCGCGGGAACGCTTCATGGTGACGCTGCTGCGTGACAGTGGCCTGCGGATCGGGGAAGCCCTCGGGCTGCGCAGGTCTGACCTGCACCTGCTCCCCGACTCCCGCTGCCTGGGATGCGCCGTGCTGGGTGCCCACGTTCATGTCCGGCACCGGGCCAACCCCAACGGGGCGCTGGCCAAGTCCCGGTTCCCGCGCACCGTCCCGGCCAGTGACGCGGTGCTGGCCAGCTATGCCGACTACGGGTTCGAGCGGACGGAGATCCTCGGCGACGACGACTGCGACCTGGTGTTCGTCAACCTCTACCACGAGCCCGTGGGCGCGCCGATGACCTACCGCGCCGCCAAGCGGCTGTTTGAACGGCTGGCCAGGGACTGCGGTTTCGCGGTGCGGCCGCACATGTTCCGGCACACGGCGGCCACCGGCTGGGTCCGGGCCGGAACCGATCTTGACGTGGTGCGGGCACTGCTCGGCCATGTATCCCTGGCGTCGACGACCGTGTACTTGCACGCCCGTGACGAGGACAAGCGCCGGGCGGTGGAGGCCGTTGCCGCGGGGAGGCGATACCGGTGAGCCGCCGGGCGCTGCAGGCGACTGCGTCCATTGACGCCCGCCAGGAACGGCCCGGTGAGCACGTCTGGCTGGAGTGGCTGCGCGCCCGGCTGGATCCGGCCTGGCGCGCCGTGGAGTGGGACAGCGAAGCGTTGTTGTTCACCGGCGACCTGGGCAGCGCGCGGACCGCGGCGTGGCCGTGCCGCACCCCGGGATGCCCGACGGCGACGCGCCGCACGACAGGGCGCTGTGATGGCTGCCGCCGCGCCCGGGTAAGCGCGGGCCTGTCCTGGGCGGAGTTCGACGCCGCGCCGCCGCCGCGGGCCACCCGCCCGCTGCAGCGCGGGAACTGCGCGGTGCCAGGCTGTGAAGGCGACCTGCATTGTGCCGGCCTGTGTTTCCGGCATGAACGCGCCTGGGGCAAGGACAGGACCGAGCCTGTCGCGGCGTTCATCGCCCGGGCCCGCCCGCTCGCCCGGGCCGCGGAATGCCGGGTCGCCGGCTGCGACCGCGAGAGCATCGCCCGGCGGGGGTTGTGCCGCTTCCACGACCAGCGGCTGCACCGCCGGGGCCTGCTGACCGGTGACGATCTGGCGGCCTGGGTGGCCAGCGAGCGGCCCCGGCTCGGGGTGCACCAGTTCTCCCTGGCCGGGCTGCCGGAGCTGCTGCGCTCAGAGCTGCTCTACGCGCTGCAGCAGCGGGACCAGGCGCCGCCGCCGCTGGATCCCACCGAGGTGCGGATCCTGCTCGCCCGCCTCGGCGACGCAGTCTCGCTGCGTGAGGCCGACCCGCAGGTCGTCTGCGAGTCCGGCGGCATGGTCTACAACGCGGCGACCCGGGGCCTGTTCCGCGGCCTGCGCCGGCACCTGGACCGGGCCCGGGCGCAGTACGCAGGCACGGACCCGTTCGCCGGCGACGTGTGGCAGGTGGCCCTGCTTGACCTGTGCATTAATGCGTCCCGGCGCTGGCCGGCCACCCAGGGCGTGATCGACTTCGGCGTCGTCGGGCAGGACTGGCTGCGCGAGATCGCCAGGGACTGGGCCCGCACCACCCGCCCGTATGTGCAGCGGCTGCGGGAGACGCTGCGTGCCTGCCAGGCCGCCTCCCACGCCCTGACCGCAGCCGGGCGCACTGAGCCGGCTGGCCTGGGCGCCGGGGACTTCACCCGCATCCTCGACGCGATCAGCACGCAGCGGCGAGCCGACGGCAGCCCGTACTCGGCGTCACACCGCAACCTGATGATCTACCAGTTCTGCCAGGTCATCGAGTACGGCCGGGCCAGCGGGCTGATGGCCACGGTGCCCGACCCGTTCCGTCCCGCGACCCGGCACCGCGTGCACGACGACCCCAACGAGGACGAGCTGGGCAAGGCCCTGCCCGACACGGTGATCCGCCAGCTCGACACCCACCTGCAGCTGCTCGGCCCGGCCGGGCGGGCCGGGGCGATCGCGGCCGCCGACCTGCAGCTGATGCACCAGACGATCTACCAGATCCTGCGCGACACCGGGCGGCGCCCCGGTGAAGTGGTCAGCCTGCGCACCGGCTGCATCGAGGTCACCGGCGGCCAGCACAACCTGATCTACGACAACCACAAGGCCGGGCGGATGCGCCGCCGGCTGCCGATCACCACCGGCACCGCCGAGATCATCACATCCTGGCAGCGGCGGCGAACCCGGCTGCCCGCACCAGACACACAGCGGCAGTGGCTGTTCCCCAGCCCGCTGCTGCGTGCCCGCCAGTCCCGCGGGCACGTCACGCCGGCCGCCGTCGCCCGGGTGTTCAGGGTCTGGGTCGCCCGGATCGGCACCATCGACTCCGAACTGCCCGGACCCGATGGCACCCCGGTCCCGTTCGAACCGTCCCTGATCACCCCGTACGTGCTGCGCCATTCCTACGCCCAAAGGCACGCCGACGCCGGGGTCCCCGTCGACGTGCTCAAAGAGCTCATGGACCACGCGTCGGTGACCACCACGATGGGCTACTACCAGGTCAGCCTCAAGCGCAAGCAGCAGGCCATCCGCTCGGTCGGCCCGCTGGCCACCGACGCGGCGGGCAACCCCGCGCCGTTCACCAGCGCCACCGCCTACCAGCGGGCATCGGTGGCGGTGCCGTTCGGCAACTGCACCGAGCCATCCAACGTCAAGGCCGGCGGCGGTGCCTGCCCGATCCGCTTCCAGTGCGCCGGCTGCGGCTTCTACCGGCCCGACCCCTCCTACCTGCCCGCCCTCGAGCAGCACATCGCCGGCCTGCGCGCCGACCGGGAAACCGCCCGGGCGATGGATGCCGCCGGCTACGTGCTGGCCAGCCTCACCGCCCAGATCGACGCGTTCGCCGCGGTCGCCGAGGCGATGCGCCGCAAGCTGGCCGGGCTGGACCCCGCCGAGCGCGCCGAGGTCGAGGAAGCCGGCCGGCTCCTGCGCCGGGCCCGCGCAGCCCGCACCCTGCCGCTGACCGACATCACCTCCCGCGCCACCGAGACCGCATGACCGCCGCCCCCAGCCGCGCCCGGGCCATGCTGGCCGCCCGCGCGAAGGCCAGCCACGACAAACGGCAGCGCGTCCTGACCGCCGTGCAGGCCCTCGAAGCCGCCGGGACTCCGGTCACCCCGGCCGCGGTCGCCGCCGCCGCCGGGGTGTCCGCCTGGCTGGTCTACGCCGACGGCGTCCGCGAGCACGTCCAGGCCGCCCGGCAACGCCAGACCGAGGGCGGGCACGCTCCCGAGCCTGCGCCCCCGCCGGCTCGCGGAGAACCGGTCACCCAGGCCAGCCTGCGCGCCGACCTCGCTGTCGCCCGGAACGAGATCCGCCGGCTCCGCGCCGAAAGAGACAAGCTCCGCGGTCGCTTGCGCCTCCAGCTCGGCGCAGAAATCGACGGACCCGACCGTGCCGACCTGATCGCCCGGCTCGCCGCCCTCGAAGCCGCCGGCCGCCAGCTCGCCGCCGAGCGCGACGCCCGCGCCGCCGAGGCCAGCCACGCACAGCGGCGGGTCCGCGAACTCGAAGACGAGCTCACCGCCGCCAGGGAAAGCCTGCGCCGCGCGATCCGGCACGCCAACCGGTGACCGGCGCTGCGCCTGGCCAGCAGCACCCGCAACGTCCCCCACGTTACTCACGTGCCTCGACCACAAAATGCCTGCCGACCAGCACTTTTACAAGATCAAGTACAGATAACCTACGCCATGGCGTTACTGCACGCCGGGGTCGACATCACAGTGATCGCTCTCTGGTTGGGTCATGAATCGGTCACCACAACGCAGATTTACCTGAACGCCGACATGGCGCTCAAGCAGCAAGCCCTCGACCGGACCACGCCGCTCGCCAGCGTCCCAGGCCGCTACAAGCCCCCCGACCAGCTCCTCGCGTTCCTCGAAGCCCTGTGATTATGCCGATATCCAGTGCCCGCTCACCCCCGCCAGCCAGCACCGGCACGACCGGTATCGGCATAACCGCGGTATCGGGGTAATGCTGGTTATGCCGATATCGGCATAACCAGCACTTGCTCAGGAACTCATTCAAGTACGCCTCGAAGCGGGACTGGGGCCCGGTCGCCAAAGACCTCAAGCCCGTCTATACCGCGGCGTCCGAGGCCGAGGCCCTCGACCGGTTCGCCGAGTTCTCCGGCAAATGGGAGAAACGCTACCCCGCGATCATCCGGCTCTGGGAGAACGCCTGGGCCGAGTTCGTGCCGTTCCTGGCCTTCGACCGGGAAATAAGAACGGTGATCTGCACGACAAACGCGATCGAGTCGATCAATGCCAGGCTCAGGAGAGCCGTGAATGCCCGCGGCCACTTCCCGACCGAGCAGGCCGCCCTCAAGTGCCTGTACCTGGCGATCATGAGCCTGGACCCGACCGGGAAAGGCCGCAAGCGGTGGACCAACCGGTGGAAGGCCGCTCTCAACGCCTTCGACATCACCTTCGACGGCCGCCTCAGCGCGGGCAGGAAGTAACAACCAAGATCAAGTTACACCGTTAACTTGACAGACCCCCTGACCAGGCGGCCGGAAGCATGGCTGTACCAGCGGACCGACCACAGTGCGGCGCTGGATCAGTCGGCAGTGAAAGTGATCGAGGCGGGTCTGTCAAGACCCCACGGAGCGCCTCGAGCGGTCAGTTGATCGTCGAGTGGATGACCACCGGGTGGCCCTTGCCGAGGAAGAAGATGCCGGACGCTTGCCCCGCTGACCGTCACCTTCCCGCTGCGGCCGGCGAGGGTTCTGCCAGGGTGGAGGGGTGAGTTCTGCAGACCCGCGTCGCCGGGTAGCCATTGTCGGCGGCGGGATCGCTGGTCTGGCGGCCGCCTATTTCCTGCGGGACCGTCGCGTCGCCGTGACGGTGCTCGAAAGCTCGCCCAGGATCGGCGGCAAGCTCGACGTGTCCGAGGTGGCCGGGATCGCGGTCGACGCGGGGGCCGAGGCGCTGCTGGCCAGGCGGCCTGAAGGTGTGGACCTGATTCGCTCGATCGGCCTGGGAGAGCGGTTGGTATACCCAGGCACCACGACGGCCAGCATCTGGACCAGGGGCCGGTTCCGCCCGCTACCGAGACGCCAATTCATGGGGGTGCCAGCCGACTCCGGCGACCTAGAGCGATCAGGGATTCTGTCGCCGGCCGGGCTCGACCGGGCGCGGCAGGACGCTGTCCTGGCGGCCACCGCAAGGGTCGGCGATGTGGCAGTCGGGGAGTACGTCGGGTCCAGGTTCGGGTCCGAAGTGGTGGGCCGGCTGGTCGAACCGCTGCTTGGTGGCGTTTACGCGGGCCGGGCGGACCAGTTGTCGTTCGAGGCCACGCTGCCCGGACTGGCGTCTGAATCACGGAAGCACCGGTCACTCGCTAAGGCGGCGTCCGCGCTGCTCGGCCCCGTCCAGCAGGATGGGCCTGCGCAGCAGCCGGTGTTCACGACCCTGGCGGATGGCCTGGGGTCCGTGCCCGAGGCGCTGGCCGAGGCGAGCGGCGCCGCCGTGCGGACGACGGCGACCGTGCGAGAGCTCACTCGAACGCCGGCAGGCTGGGTGCTGACGATCGGACCCTCGATCGCCCCCGAGCGGATCGACGCGGACGCCGTCATACTCGCGCTGCCTGCCCGCCCGGCGAGCCGGCTGGTAAGGCAGGTCGACGGCGTAGCGCCAGCCCCGGCGGCGCTTGCCGAGATCGAGTACGCCAGCATGGCCATCGTCACGCTCGCCTATCCGGCGGCGGCGTTCCCCGAGCCAATCGCCGGCAGCGGTTACCTGGTGCCGGGGGTCGACGAGCGGCCGGTGAAGGCCGTGACGTACAGCACCGTGAAATGGCCGCACCTGGCCGCCGGCCTGCACGTGGTGCGCTGCTCGATCGGCCGGATTGGGGAGGAGGCCGTGCTGCAGCGTGAGGACTCTGAGCTCGCCACGCTAGCCGCGGCCGACCTCGCCGCAGCCACCGGCGTGACGGGCAAGCCGGTTGCGACCCGCGTGACCAGGTGGGGCGGCGGCCTGCCGCAGTACACGGTCGGCCACCTGGAGCGGGTGCGCCGGATCAGGACGGGGGTCGCGGGCCAGCCTGGCCTGGCGGTCTGCGGTGCGGCCTACGACGGCATCGGCATCCCGGCCTGCATCGCGTCAGCCCGAATTGCCGCTGATCAGGTGCTTGACTACCTCCAGGCCCGCGTCGTCGCCGAGCGCGCGCCGGGTGCGGGAGAATAGGAACATGAAGGCACGGGATCTGAATCAGCTGATTCGCTACACCATGTGGTCGGTCTTCCGGGTTACCGACCGCGCGGCCCTGGACCTCGCCAGCCGCGAGGCCCTGGCGAGCGAGGTTGCCGACCTGTGTGAGCAGGCAGCCGGAAAGGGCCTGGACACCAGGGGCTGTTACGACCTGCAGGGCCTGCGCGCCGACGCGGACCTCATGTTCTGGTGGATCGCGCCGACGTCAGACGACCTGCAGGAGATGTACGCGAGGTTCCGGCGGACCAGGCTCGGCCGGGCCTGCGAGCCGGTCTGGTCGGCGATGGCGCTGCACCGGCCGGCAGAGTTCAACAAAAGCCACATCCCGGCGTTCCTGGCGGGCGAGGCGCCGAAGAATTACGTCTGCGTCTACCCGTTCGTGCGGTCTTACGAGTGGTATCTGCTCGACGAGACCGAGCGCCGGGTCATGCTGGCCGAACACGGCAAAATGGCACGCGACTACCCGGACGTCCGCGCGAACACCGTTTCCGCCTTCGCGCTTGGCGACTATGAATGGATGCTGGCCTTCGAGGCCGACGAGCTACACAGGATCGTGGACCTGATGCGGCATCTGCGCGGCGCCACGGCGCGGCGCCACACCAGAGTGGAGATTCCCTTCTACACGGGCAGGCGGAAGCCGGTCAGCGAGCTGGTC
>WNFN01184386.1_pt1 | contig 15028 bp, 15 predicted proteins | sample 5400161 | NCBI WGS metagenome assembly WNFN01 (sample SAMN13153353, study PRJNA577476) | soil metagenome | isolation source: 80 cm saprolite on Douglas fir-dominated hillslope | place: USA:California | collected 2013-09-17
CGTCGGTGAGGCGCGCGGTCTGTACCGGCTGATTGCCCTGCAATGCGTGCTGGATGGCCAGCGCCTGTGGCCTGGGTATGGGGGTCGCCGCCGCGATGGCCTGGTCGAGCTGCGTCCAGAAGGCCGGCGAGGTCTGGCGGTCCCGGCTCTCGCCGGAAATAGTCACCGGACGACAGCCTTCGCGCCTGGCCAGTGCCTGCGCCAGCGTGCGCGTCCCCCGCAGAAATACCAGCTGATAATGCGGTCCCGCCTCAGCCGTACAGGCGATATTTTGCGGCATCAGCGGCAGCGCAAGCGTGGTCCGATAGAGTTGTTGGACCTGAGCGAGCTGGCGCAGCGTCACTTGCGGCTGCTTGTTCGGCGTGGAAGCCCCCATAAGAATTGTGATCTGCACGCTATCGGGCACATTGCCAGCCGTCGCGGAGGCAACCGGGGCGCTCAAAGTGCTACCGGATACATTCCAGCCACAGCCGCTCAAAATAGAGAATAGCGCGACCAGCGCCAGCAGAAGAGCCAGTATGTACGCGTGCTTGAAAAACATGATTGCCTCCTCTTCGCGCTCCCTACGAGAGCGCTCCAGTTCTCTTCTCTCTCTCCAGGAGACGTTTCCCAGCAGCGATTCGTTCCAACTCCACCTCAAAATCCACGGAATGCGTACAGAACTCACCTTTTAGAGGGCATTCCAAACTCAGAAACCCTCCCACAAAGGACGCTTCATTGTAGATGCGAGGAGCCCCTCCTGGACCAGCGGGCAAAGGCGGCGGACACCGACGATGTGCCAGACGCACTGCCAGACGACAGAGTGCGAGCAGATGCAACGTGTTAACCAAAACCAGGGCATCAATGTGCAGGGCTGGACCGAACCGCTTTTGTGCGCGGTGGTATGCTGGTGGAGGCACAGGTGCCTGGTCGTTGACAATCGTGAGCATTCTACACTGATCTCCTGGATGCTTGAAGCTACGCTTCGTCGAGGACGCGAGGCGATCCGAAAACAGGAAGATGAGGAGTGGATGCGAAGGAAGTCGCAGGAATAAGATTTGCAGGGCTTCCAGCGGATCTTTGGGGAAATGTTTGACACCCAATCAAGGCCCCACTAAAATAGAGCAGATCTATCAACATACACAAATCTTATTTGCGCCTCAGTAACTATTCAGTAAAGACGGCCTGAGGAAAATGTGCTTGATCAACTTCTTTGGTTTGCGTCAGCAAAATAGCCTGGAAAAGCAGTTCCAGGAAAACGGCCTTCTGAGTCCCCAGGAGGGCAGACTGGTGGTGGTAACTTGCGAGAGCGAACTGGTGGTGGGCGATGTCAACTATCGCCAGGTGCGCTATGGTCCCGGCACCGCGAGCATTGCCTACAACATCGGTATTGCCCTGGGGCCGGAGCATCGCGGGAAGAGCTATGGCGTCGAGGCCCAACAACTGCTGGCCGAATATCTTTTCTCGATCTCTCCCATTATGCGCGTCGAAGCCTCGACAGATAGCACCAATCTTGCTGAGCAGCGGGCGCTGGAGAAAGCTGGCTTTACCCGTGAGGGCGCGCTACGCAAGGTGCAGTGGCGCAACGGCGACTGGCACGATCTGGTTGTGTATAGCAAGCTGCGAGGGGAGTAGCTAGAAGTCCCCCCTTCTGAATAGTTACGCCGGCAGAATAGACAGGAGTTTTACATGGCAGAGCAGATGGAGCCAGCGGAGCAGCGGCGCTCCTTAGATCAGCCGCTCAAGGCGGGCCAGCAGCCGGGGCAGGATAGACATACTGACCAGGCTGCGGCCCGGCATTTTGTGGCACCCTCAGAAGTATTTGGCCCGTTTGGCCCGCTGCCAGATTTTCCGGGGGAGGCACCCGCTGCCGGGCCACAATCCGCACCTTCTGCCGGACCGCAATTCGTGCCGCCGGGCCCGCACGGCTGGCCCGCAACATCTACTGGCGGGCCGCAGTTCTCGTCGGTATCATCATTGACACCGGGCCAGCCCTATCCTCCCGCGCAGGCACATGCGAATATCTCACCTCCAATTCCTGGAGCTGGCACACATGATATGGCGGAAAAGCGACCGTATGCGCCAGATGCCAGGGTTGCTCCAACTTCGCAGGCGCGGGTCAGAACGAAAAGGACACTGCTTTTTCCACTAACACGCCACGTGCCTATGCCACTGCAAATCTCTAGCATGCTGCTCTATAGCCTGGTGATGGTTCTGAGCATCATGGGCTGTATACTTACGCTGCTGAGAGCCTACGTCTTAAATGCCAGTGTCTACCTCAATGTAGATGGCAGCACCAATGGCCTCTCGCTGCTGGTGACGAGTGTGCTCGCGCTGCTCCTCGTGCCGGCCTGCTCGCTTTTCTGTGGCGTGTTCTTCGGCGGATGGCGCGGGCTACTCGTCTCAGCACTCGCGGTCGGTGGTGGTCTGCTCGTCACCCATGTGACTGATTACCGCTTTGGAAACCTGAATGCCAGTCCGCTGATCTATCTACTGCCGGCTGCTCTGCCGCTCGCCGCGCTGGTCACCGGGCTGATCTACGATCACCGTCAGTACGCAGCCTGGTGGAAGAGCCTGCTGACCATGTTCCTGGGCACCGCCGTTTTGGTAATCTCTTTCCTCGCTTCCTTCTATGCTCTGGCCGCGCCCGACGCCAATTTCGAGGCTGCTGTAACCAATACAACGCCGCAAAGTTATCTGCTCACCCTGGCCATCAGCCTTGGCTCCGTCGCGTTGCTGGCTATCCCGCTGCTGGGCCTGCTTTTCGCGGGCTTTGAAGGGCTTCTCCATAGTCTACTGAGTCCCAAGAGAAATAAAACGGATGAAAAGAGCAGTGTTGATCCATAGCGCATTTTTCATCCGTTTTATTTCTCTTGGGACTCAGTAGACTATTGCCAACAAAAAAGGGAGAGCATATAATGCAAGGATACACTGAGCGGCGCGCGGAGAAGCCGCAACAGTGTAATTCAGAGAGCCTGGAAAGGCTTACGCCGAAAAACTCAGGGCTGCGTACATTTCGCGCAGGAAGCGGCTGGGGACCGCCTTGAGCAGGCGTGTGCGAGTAAAGCCATGCTGTTGCGAGAATGCTTCCCAGGCGGGATAGGTCAGGGGATACGGCACCCACATATTGCCGCGCTCAGCGTTATATTCCACCAGCAGCAGGCGGCCGGCGGGGCGCAGATACGTGTGCAGTTGCGCCAGCAGGGGAGCTTTATCGCGTACATAATGCAAGGAATTGGCCATCAGAATGCCATCGAGTGACGGCAGCGCCAGCTTGCCAGTAAAATCGGCCTCCAGGTATTCAACAACCACCTCCGGGAAACGCACCCGCAGCGCCGCCTCCTGCTCCCGCAAAGCCCGCCGATCCTTATCGACCGAATAAATCCGCGTGCCAGGCCCCAGCAGATCGGCCAGCGCCAGCGTAAACGCCCCCGCACCCGAACCCAGATCAGCCCAGATGCCACCCCGCGCTGAGATGCCATTGCGAATAAGATTGACGTGATCTTGATGTTGCATCCTACAAGTTGCTTTCTAAGAAACCTCGTGGTAGATCTCTTCCATATGTTCAAACTGAGCATTCGCTGCCGTGTTAACCTCCAGATCAAAGCAACCACCTATGGCAATGTCGCTACCATAGAGTATAGCATAGAGCCAGCAACACCAGCACTCCAACCGGCAGAGCTTTTGATGGACCCGTTTTGTTTGGCACGGGTCCATCAAAAGCTCTGCCGGTTGGAGAATTTCTCAGAAAGACTTGACAGACCCGGAAAGCACAGGTATGCTTGAGTCAGTAAGCACGTTTCACTCGTTTAAAAGAAGGGGAGGTGGCCCGTTGGTTACCCTCATCACCATGGTTCGTTTGAGCAGCGTGGCGTAGCCGCCTGGGGAAGCGAACCAACAACCAAGTATTGACTCTGTCTTTTGTCCCGTTTTCTCCATCTGCGGCTGTATGTGCCGTGTTCTTTGTCGTCTCTCACATGAGCCGACTTTGACATCCTCCTTTTTCCTCTCACGCTGCTCCATTTGCGCGCAACCTGATTGTTGTGTACTACTGCCAGATTCTGCAATGGAGTGACTTTTTTCTATGGATACCCCTCCAAAGAGCGCTCAGGCGCTGCATGTACCGGAAGGCAAGCGACGACCACTGTTTTTGGGCAGGTTACGACGCTTTTTTCTCCATCGTCATTTCGCCCTGCTCTGGAGCGGGCAAACGGTTTCAACCTTTTGTTCGTATATCACCGGGATGGGCTTGCCTATCGCCGCATGGCTCTTGCTCCATGCCACGCCTGCGCAGATGGGCCTGCTGACCGCGCTGGCCGCGCTGCCTGGACTGCTGCTAGGTCTGTTGATTGGCGTCTGGGTCGACCGCCTGCCCCGACGCCCTCTCATGATCGTGGCTGACCTGGGACGCGCCCTGCTGCTTGCCTCCATTCCACTCGCCGCTGCCTTCGGTCTGTTGCATCTCGCTCTCTTCTATGTAGTGACGGTGCTGGTCGGACTGTTTACAGCCTGCTTTGAGGTTGCCAGCCTCTCGTTCTTGCCCACACTGCTTCTGCCGGAGGAACTGATCACAGGCAATAGCCGCCTGAGCACCAGTGATTCATTGGCGGAGATTGCGGGACCACCCCTGGCCGGTGTGCTGATCCGCTTGCTGACGGTGCCTGTGGCGATCCTGTTGGACGTGCTCTCGTTTCTTTTCTCAGCCTTTTGTGTCAGTCTCATTCGTGTTGCCGAAGCGCCACAGGGAGTTTCAACCCAACGTTCCCATCTTTGGCACGAGATACGCGAGGGCCTTGGCGTGCTCCTGGGCAATCCTCTCCTGCGTGCCCTGGCTGCTTCCAGCTGCACACAGAACTTTTTCGGCGGAGCCTTTGCCGTGCTTTACCTGATCTACACACTCCAACGTTTCGAGGCAAATACGCTGGTCTGCGGTCTGCTGGTCGCATGTGGTGGAATTGGGGCGCTTGTCGGCTCGTTCTGCGCGAACTGGTGCGCACGCCGCTTTGGCTCCGGTCGCACGCTGATCGGCTCAGCCTTGCTGCATGGGTTGCTCTCGTTTTGCACGCCACTCGCCGCTGGACCCATGCTCGCGGTCTTCGTGCTAATGGCGCTCTCTCAACTGATTGGCGACACCGGTTTTGCAGTCTACTCGATCACCGAGGTCAGCCTGCGCCAACGGCTTGTGCCCAATCATCTCCTTGGCCGCATCAACGCCTGCATGCAGATGCTCTCGACCGGCATCGTGCCTCTCGGTGCGCTGCTGGCCGGTCTTCTGAGTGAGCTGATTGGTATACGCCTGACGCTGCTGATCGGTTCTGCCGGGATGTTCCTCGCCCCAGCCTGGCTGCTTTTCTCGCCTTTGCGCCGCTCGTCGTCGCGCTGAAACGAGGAGTGACAACGCTCACACCTGTTTGATGCCTGGCGGCGAAACGAGATGAACAAGGCTTCATCTGAGAGATGTGAAGGCGAGAGAGAAGTCTTTTTCAGAAATGCTACGTTCTTCGTCCCAGGGAAAAACGGAGCCAGCCAGTCCATGCCGCGTCTGGCTGGCTCCGTTTTTCCTTTAACTGACACCAGGTACTTTCATTGCAAGCGCTCGCCTTAACTTCCGTAACACCGCTAACTGACTCCACTAACCGACACTATAATGATGGTTTTTAATTGTAAGAAAAACCACATAAATTGCCAGAAAAAACGCATCGTGTTACAATGAGATCTATGCATAGGGAATCTGATGGAAGGGAGCTAGAGTCATGGAAAAAGAAAATCCCCTCTTTGCTACGACCGAATACCGTGGACACGATTATAAACAGCCGGGTTTTTACGGCATCACCCTTTGTACCTATCATCGACGCTGGCTTTTCGGCACGGTCTCCGATGGGCAGGTACACTTAAACCAGGTTGGTCGCGTCGCTCAGCAAGTTTGGGCAGATCTGGCCCACCGTTGGTCCTGCGTCCAATTGCACGAATATGTTTTTATGCCGAACCACATGCACGCCATCATTGAGTTGATCGAAAGCACTGGACCGAAGCCCATCAGTGTCTTTGAGGTGATGCGTACCTACAAAGCCCTTGCCTCTTACACTATACGGAAAAGCTCAGGAGAGTTCTGGCTTGGCTGGCAGGAAGGTGGTTGGAAGACGGTCATTTTCAATGAAACCAGCCTGGCGAACGCTCGTCAATACATCAGCAACAATCCTGCCAAATGGACGCATGATCGTTTGATAAGAGAAGAATTCAAACAACAGGAAATCCACCATTCTCGCCTGAGAAAATCGCATGAATCACCTCCTCTGTCATAGAGGACCGATTATGAACGGTAACAAATGAATCTGAGCATGAAAATCATGCCTGAATAATCGCACCTGCAATAGAGGGCCGATTTATCGTGTCCTGTCCCGATTTATCGTGGACTTTTTCAGTGCCTGAAATGCCGCTATTGCCTGAAATAGCTGGTCATAGCGAGATGCGTGCAAGGGCAAAAGTCCACGATAAATCGGGACAGGACACGATAAATCGGCCCTCTATTGCGTAGTAAATGAATTAATGTATTCACAACAGAAGCTGTATACTCTGCTAGAGCAAATATTCGGGAGTGTTTTTCTCTTGGCCTTTATTCAGCGAACACACCACTAATAGCGCTTTAGCTGTTCTTCAAGCGTAAATCTTGCAACAGTAACCCTAAATCCACGACATCAGGTGATTTTCCATAGGAACTTTCAACCAATTTTCTATAAAGTCTTTCTATCTGATCGATATTTCTGGCTACTCTTATTTCTTTACTGTCTTCGATGGCACCTTCTAACAGGACAACAGCCTGTTCATATTCTGGTTTCTTTAGGTTTACATAGCACTTAGCCCGCAAAATATCTAAAAACACAAACAATCTTTTACCTGATGGATGAACATATCTTTCGACATCCTCTAAAAGTTCAAGGGCTTTAGCCGGTCTACCAACGTTGATTAACGTATACGCTCTATCAAATAAATAATCATCTTTTCCAAAAGAATTGTTTCCTATGCCGCTTTTTACATCTACATATTTTTCCGCTTCGTCAAAAATGTTTTGTGCAAGTGTTATTCCTGATAGGCTGGTATCATCGGCATATACGCAAGCATTTTGCGAATAGATTCTACCCTTCGTTTGCTGTAACGCGCCTTTCGCATAGACTAATGCACCGTCTATATCTACCCTTGCCAGTCCTAACCGTCCCTGTCGAAAATGATAAATGCTTGAATAATACAGACTTGCAGCTTGTAAGTCTCTATCACCTAGCGCAGTCGCTATTTCTATTGCATTGTCTGTGTGTTCAAAAGCCTTACTCCAATTTTGTAAATCAGAACCGTATATTTTAGCGCATAAAATCTCATAATCCCACAAAACTCGCAACAATGCATTTTTGTCTTCTATATTAATATGTTCCGTGTTTTGTTCTATTCGTTTTGTCCATTTATCTATATCAGACACAATCGCATAGGTTAATCCTTCTGCATATAATTTTATATATACGCTAAATGTACTCTGATAGAGTTTTACGGTATCCTTACTAATTTTCGCTCTTTTTGCCGTTGATTGTTTCAATCCTTCTTGTCCAGTGACAATTTCAACAATATGATCTAATGAATCTAACCCCAATAAAACAGGAGGTATTCTTAAGATAGTGGCTAATGCCCGACGCCGCTCGATTGAGTCAAGTCCTTTGTTTTGGTTTTCCATGATATTAACCATGATATCTGTTATGCCTAATCTTTTGGCCAGCTCTGCCTGGGTCCAGCGCTTTTCTTTGCCGTCCTTATCCGTATATGTCATACGTTCTCGATAATATTTTACAACTTTTCCAGGATCGGGATATCCGTCTTCTGCTAAATCAAATTGCGGTAAGCCCGTTTGTACCAACGATCCAGGCGTATTTCTCTTTTCAGATTCTCCCGTAGCCATCTGGCAACCTCCAAAAGCGCATGATTTCGTTCACCTGGTTGAAGTATAAAACCATTTTTTGCTTAAAGCAAGATCACAAGTTATAACCTTATTTTAAGGCGTTTGATTAAAGCTGAAAGGATGCTTCATCAGAGTTCGCGTATGCTCTCAATTGGGCGATGTAACGATCTTTTCTGAGCGATAGATGCTCTATTGCAAAGGAAAAAAGCCCATGTATCCAGAAAAAAGCGATGATTACGGCGAAAGAAGGAGAAGGATATGTCACAACACCCCGGCAATTCGAGCGAGGTTGCCCATTTGAGCGAGCAGATCACCCGCGAACACCTGGCCGCCTCCTGGGCGTTGAGCGGCCTGGCTATTGGGATGGCGCAGCACTGGTTTATTTCGCGGCGTATGGAACGTATCGGAGCATGTCAGGAGCAGCTGGCGACCCTGGTGGGGGAGCAGGCCAGCCTGGAGATGGTTATGGAGATTATGGAGAACAGTCCGGCCCAGAAGAGCGGACCACAACCACGCCAGGGCAGGTGAGAAGGAGCAGACAATAAGATGGGAAGATATGTACCGCCCAGGGTGATTTCGCTGGAAGATGGGTCGGTCTTGCTTTCGGTGCGGGAAGCGGCCCGCGTGCTGGACCTTTCGGTACGCAGCGTGTATGGCTACCTGGCCAGAGGGAAGCTGAGCAAGGTGCGCATCGAGGGCCTGGTGATGCTCCAGGAGGCGGAAGTGCTGGCCTTTGAGCGCGGGGCTCCGGGTCGTCCACGCGAGGAAGCGCCATTCTGGCATTTGCCGCCGGAGCGCAATCCCCTCTCGATCACCACGATCACCGTCCAGGCGCGGTCCGGCTGTGATGAGCTGCTGGAGGACAGGCTGGCAGAGTTTCGCGTGGAGAGCAAGCATTGCCTGGCCGGAACCTGCGCGCGCTACATCGGACGTAATCTGGAGAAGCTCGCAGAAGTGGTCATAGTGCTCTTGTGGCGTGGCGTGGGGCTACCATCCCATGAGCAACAGGAGATGGCTTTGGGTGCCCTGCGCGCCGATCTGGCTGACGTGTGCGATTGGACCACAGCGACGGTGGATGAGGGACTGGTGGCGCTATACGCGGAATAGGCCAGCCAGGATGGTGGGAGAGGCGAGAAGAGGAGTGTATTGCAGCGGTGGCACCGCTGTAATACACTCCTCTTCTCGTTTCTCCCACCATCATAGCTGGCTTATTCCCGCAAAACACCGCCAACGGCGCTGGCGACGCGGCGGATGATGCGGGTGCGCAGGTCCTGGACACGGGACTCGCTGAGGTTGCCTTCAAGGCTCTCGTAGGTGAGCTTGTAGGCTAGCGATTTGTGGCCCTCAGGAATGGGCTGGCCGCGGTAGATGTCGAAGAGATCGATGCCGGTGAGCAGTTGACCTCCGGCCTGGCGGATGGCGCTCTGGACGGCGGCGGCGGATACCTCTTCTCCGACCACGAAGGCCAGATCTTCGATAACGGGCTGGTAGACGCTGATGGGCTTCATGGGCTGGAGCCGCCAGCCGGACTTGACCAGCGGGGCAACGGCGAGGTCGGCGATGTAGACGCGGACCTCGCCGGGGATGTCGAAGGCCTGGAGGACAAGCGGGTGGATCTCACCAATGACGCCCTGGGCCGCTCCGTGGATACGGATTTCGGCGCTGCTGGCGGCGAAGGTGGGATGCTCACTTTTTGCGACGTACTCGATGCCGTTGCTGGCGAAACCCAGGCGCGCGCAGAGTTCTTCGAGCACGCCTTTGACATCGAAGAAGTCGAAGGCTTCGGCTCCGGCTGGATCGGGATGGACGCTGGCGGGCCGACGCGGGCCGGTGAGCAGGATGCTCAGGCGACGCTCTTCCAGTGGCAGCTTGCCATCGCCTTTCTCGGGCAGGTAGACACGACCAAGCTCGAAGTTGGCCAGGCGCTGTGAATAGCGATGGTTGTAAGCCGCGTTCTCCAGTGCGCTGACGAGCAGGGAGCGGCGCATGACCCGGCGATTGACGTTGAGGGGGTTGAGCAGGGTAATGAACTGCTGCTCCTTCTCAGCCGTCCCGATCTCAGCGCGCACGAGCTTGTCGTGATTCTCCGGCGTAGTCAGGGCGTAGTTAATCGTCTCCGCCAGACCGCAACCGGTCAGGATATCGCGGATCTGCTCCTCGACACGCTGGATGTCGTTGATGTGCGCGGGCGGCAGGACATCGCTCATCAGGGTGGTCGCAATATCTTCATAGCCAATCACACGTGCGACCTCTTCAGCCAGGTCGGCGTGCACCTGGATGTCCAGGCGATGCCAGGGCGCGAGACAGCGCACGACTGGCTCGCCAGGCTCAATCTGGAGGCCGAAGATGGACGGGCCAGAAGTGCCAGCGGGCAGCGCAGCCAGGATCTCGCTGGCAACGCTCGGCCTGCGTTACCGGGTAGGTGTCGATCAGGCCAGGAACGAGCGCGCCACCGGCATAATCGACCATCAGCTGTGCGGCCCGCCGTGCTGCGATGGGATTCAACTGCGCCGGAATACCGCGCGAGAAGCGGTGACTGGCTTCGCTGTGCAACTTGAGCTTTTGCGAGGTGCGGCGATTGCTGATGTTGTCGAAGGTCGCAGCCTCCAGAAAGATCGTGCGCGTGTCGTCGCTGACCTCGGTTTCGCTGCCACCCATTACGCCGGCCACCGCGATACTGCCCAGGCCGTCGGTGATCATCAGCATCGATTCGTCCAGTTCGCGCTCCACACCATCAAGGGTGGTCATCTTCTCGCCCGTGTGGGCCGCGCGTACAGTGATGACCGGCTGCGGCTGATCCGCCTGGTCCGCGCGCTGCTTGAGCCGGTCGTAGTCGAAGGCATGCAGCGGCTGGCCCCATTCCAGCATCACAAAGTTTGTTATGTCAACCACGTTATTGATCGGGCGCATGCCAGCCAGGATCAGGGCTTCCTGTATCCATTTGGGCGAGGGGCCAATCCTGACATCTTTGATCACCAGGCCAACGTAGCGATTGCACAACTCGGGATTGGCAATCTCCACCCGCGCGTAGTCTGCGGCCCTGTCGCTGCCAGAGCTGGCGGCTTTGTCTGCCGGCAGGTGCAGCGGAGCGCTGGTCAGAGCTGATACCTCGCGTGCTACGCCAATGATGCTCAAGGCGCGGGCCATGTCCGGCGTGAGGCCGAGTTCAAGGACCTCGTTGCCCAGGTAATCGCGCAGCGGCGTGCCCACTGGCGCGTCTTCTGGCAAGAGCAAAATGCCCTCGTGCTCGTCGCTCAGGCCCAGTTCGCGCTCGGAGCAGACCATACCATTGGACGCAATGCCGCGAATCTTTGAGCCTTTGAGCTTCTTTTTCGGGCGCGGATTCTCCTCGCTATACGCGTCGATCAGCACCGCCCCGTTGCGCGCGAAAGCCACTTTGAGCGTCGGCAGCTTTTCGGCATCTTTATACTCGAAAAGGTTGGGCGCACCCGTCACAACCTGCTCCACGCCCGCGCCATAATCGACCTCCACTAACGTCAGGCGATCGGCGTTGGGATGCTGCTTAACCGAGAGGACCTGGCCTACCAGGATCGTGGCAGGGTCCCACCAGTCGCCCTCGCGTTTGATTTCCTCGACCTCCAGCCCGGCCAGCGAGAGCCGGTCAGCCAGCTTTTGCACCGGCAGGGTGAGGTCGACGTACTCTTTCAACCATGAAAGGGGTACTAACATGTTTTTTCTCCATTTATCTACGTGGTGCCATTCCCCCACCCCCAAGGGGATTACTGCAAGTTTTGTGAATAGTGTGAAGAGAAAAATGCACCTTTTCTGTCTTTTGTTGGATTAGCCGATACGATCAAGGAAGCGAACGTCGTTGGAGTAGAAGTAGCGGATGTCGTCGATACCGTACTTCAGGAGGGCGATGCGTTCGGGACCCATGCCGAAGGCGAAGCCGCTGTATTCGGCGGGATCGTAGCCGCCGTATTGCAGGACGGTCGGATGGACCATGCCGGCGCCCAGGATTTCCAGCCAGCCGGTGTGCTTGCAGATTGAGCAGCCTTTGCCGGAACAGAGCACGCAGGCGATATCGACTTCGACACTCGGCTCAGTGAATGGGAAGTAGCTTTTGCGGAAACGCATGGCATGCCCTTCACCGTAAAGCTGATTGGCGAAATTAGTGATTACGCCTTTGAGATCGCTGAAGGTGATATGTTTGCCCACCGCCAGACCTTCGACCTGGTAGAACATTGACTCGGAGCGCGCCGTGACCTGCTCGAAACGGTAGCACTTGCCGGGCAGGATCACGCGAATGGCCTCGGGCGCGTACTCGCGCATGGCGCGAATCTGGCCAGGACTGGTGTGCGTGCGTAGCAGAACCTCCGGGTCGGTGGTATAGAAGGTGTCCCACATGTCCCTGGCCGGGTGACCGGGCGGGATATTCAAGAACTGAAAATTATACTCGTCGCTCTCGACTTCGGGGGCGTCGTAAATCTGGAAGCCCATCGAACCGAAGATGGCGTAGATCTCACGCAGGACGCGTGTGGTGGGATGAATCTTGCCCAGCGTCTGCGGGCGACCGGGCAGGCTGACGTCGATGCGGTCTTTGTTGCGCGCCGCTTCCAGTTCCGCGAGTTCCAGCGCGGCCTGACGCTCTTTTAGCGCGTTCTCCAGCGCCACTGAAACTTCGTTGGCTACTTTGCCCACAATGGGCCGCTCCTCGGGCACAAGACCGCCGAGGCCGCGCTTGATCCCGGTCAGGCGACCTTTCCCGCCCAGGTATTCCCGATGCCAGGCACGTGTCTCCTCGGTAGTAGACGCGCTGGCCAGGGCTGCCAGACCCTCCCGCTGGAGCTGCTCTAGCTGTTGCAGGATTGTTTCTGGAACCAGATTACTCATACAATACCACCTTCTTGGGTGTCTAAAAGGGGGTGCAGGGGTTCTCCCCTGCCGGGGTCTGGGGTGTCCCAGTTTTTGCCTTCTTCTTTGCTCCCCGTCTGCGGCGGGGAGCAAAGAAGAAAAAGAAGTTTTGCGGGGACACTAGTGCCGCTGTTGCCGTCACCCCGCACCCCGGTTAAGGGCTACCGCCCTTAACAATCCCGCTTACTCATGATGAATAAAAGCATAAAAAAACTGACACATTCGTCGCCAGGGACGAAGTTGTCAGCAAACTTCGCGGTACCACCCTTGTTCTTCGGCCAGCCACGCCAGAGGGCGCATCAGAGCCGCTCAGCCTCCATGCCCGTGCATGGCAGCCTGAGAATCTCATCATATCTGATAACGGGGACGAACCGGGGCCATCTACCCGCCTGAGCACAACAGAACAGGCTCGAAGCGCTCAATGGCCAGCTCAGGGGCGAACTTCGACAGGCAATCGGCGAGAGGGCTTGCAGCCGGTGGTCCTCTCTCTCTGGGGCTTGTGACCTGTGTACTTTTCCCCTTCGGCGCTTGTATCTTTGTCTTCCCCTCAATTATGCCAGATTCCTGGCAAATTGTCTAGCCTCTGTTTTTCAGCCCATAATGGGCATCTCATCCAGGCACTAGCCTCGAAGAAGAGGAGAGAAAGGGCAATTTTAAAATTTCATGTCCGTACAATCCATATTCTGCGACGCGGGAGGTTAAGAAATAGTAAGTATATAATCCACGAATGCGTTAATACAATTTACACAAGAAATCACGTTATGTAAATATACTTGAGTTATATTTCGTTATTTATCCATTTAGGCTAGCCCAAATATGGGATTGTCACCGTTTCCTATTCAGGGCATACTTAGTATTGTGATAATTCACTAAAATGGAAATGTTCTTTCACGTATTTATTCTCGCATAGACAAGAGTTTCACAAGGTTTCATTGGTTGATAAGTTCAGCCTCGTTTCCTGGTGTTTGAGCCAATGTCTTTGCATTCTTTAAAAACCTCTAACTTCTTCACTTGTAGTGCGAAGCTCATTTTCTTTCTGGTCACTTTATATCGTTTGTAAATTAATGGGAAGGGAAGATCTAAATGGTTCGTAAGGTTTCGCTTCGAGTTCTTCTGGTGTTGACGGTCGCGCTGGTATTGGTTTTTGTTATCGTTGCCATTCCGACAAAAACAGCTCACGCTGCATCCAGTATTACAACGGCGCAAAATGCTGCCTGCAATGGTTATTATCCACCAGGAGCACGCCAGCCAATACGCTGTTACTGGTCTACGGTGACCGAAAAGGTGGGGAGTGGTACGTCATGGGGCTGCGTCAATCTGAAGAGTAATCCCTTTGGGTACTACAGTGTCTATAGATATTGGTATGGGTGGAGCTACGTTGACGCAAGAGGGATTTCCTATGTTGGCTGGTATGGTCCTGTTTTCAAAGTCGGTCCTTACTCTATCGTTGGTTCCTATACCTACACTCAGTGCGGCACAGGTGCATAAAAGACCATTGCGAAAAGTTGTGTCCTCACGACGTTAAAGCATCATCGAAACATAACTGCGGTAGAACTGTCGCAGTTATGTTTTTCTTATTCATCTACTCACGGTTCGCTAGCAGATTTTAGCCCTCTGTGGCTTTTCTCCTGTTGTGTATACTCGTCTGACCGATGATTCTTGATTTCAGTCTGTCATTTAAGCGAACCGTGAGTTTATGATAGCATATGAACGCACCTCAATATCTATGGGGGAAGGGGAGCCTCTCTGTAAAGGAGATACGGGGGTTATCTCGGCTTTTCGAGCAGATTTGAATGGCTTTCCCATCGGGGATGATTCCTAAATTCCATCGGCGGAAGGAGCACGACGTACATGGATTCTTGCTATCGAATTCGCATTCGACCACGAGAGAAACTGGCAGAGGTGCGAGATGGCAGATGAGAAGCTGGTGGAAGTGCTGAGGCAAGGGAGTGTAGTATGGAATCGGTGGCGGAAATGGCAAGAGGTGGATGGAAGAATTGACCTGTGTGGGGCTGATTTGAACTGGGCTAACCTGAACTGGGCTAACCTGCGTAGAACGAACCTGAGAGGAGCCACCCTACGTGGAGCTAACCTGAACTGGGCCAATCTGAGTGAGGCCAACCTGAACCTGACCGACCTGAGCGAGGCTACTTTGAGCGTGGCCGACCTGAGCGGGACCACTCTGAGCAGAGCGCTCCTGAGCAGAGCGCTCCTGAGCGGAAGCGACCTGACTAG
>WNFN01011534.1_pt2 | contig 14992 bp, 17 predicted proteins | sample 5400161 | NCBI WGS metagenome assembly WNFN01 (sample SAMN13153353, study PRJNA577476) | soil metagenome | isolation source: 80 cm saprolite on Douglas fir-dominated hillslope | place: USA:California | collected 2013-09-17
TGTCGCTTCGGCTTCCCCGATGCGGGATCGGTGAGATAGACGTTGTAGTGGATCTCCCAGCCGCCGGCCTCGGTCGCGACCACGCGGCCTCGCTGATAACGCGAGCGCCCTCGAGCCATGGAGTTCTTCCCTTCCGCGCTGGTTATGACTCAGGTCTTGATTGCGCGCAAACAGCCGCGATCCAGAACTGCCACCCAGCCGAGAGAAGCGCCGCCAGGGCACTCATTCGACTTTGCTTTCGGGCCTTTCGGCGTGAGGAGAGCGCGATCGAAATTTAATTTTGCACCCTTACTGCACGCTTGAAAAACCGAACCCGTTGATAATACAATCGCTTACGGTCGAACTACGGGCCTGCTCGAAAGCGGACATACCTTAACGGGTATCGTGGGTTCAAATCCCACCCTCTCCGCCATTTCTTTCGCTGGCGAAGGAGCTCTCCCATGAACGATCCCTTTCCAACTCCGTTTGACAGCGTCGAGAATGCCCACCAGTACGTGCGGCTTTTGGCCGAGGCTATCGCCGAAGCCAAAAGCGAGATCGCCGTCGACCTCGATACCTCCGCCAAGACCCAGCCGCAACGCCGAGTGGAGGCTCTACGACTGGTGCAATTCAAATTAGATAAACTGGAGCAGCATCTGGAGAACAGCAGTCGCCTGCTCAACGACCTGCGCACCTTGCGGCGCCTTCTATTCGAGGAACGACCCGAATCCACTCCCGTCGGGAAGGATTCTGCTGCCTAGATCCCGCACGGGATTCCAGCGCGGTCCGCGTTACACTTCCACTCAGGCTCTCAATTTTTCGGCAAACTTCTTTTCCAACTTCGCCAGCTTCGGCGAGATCACGAACATGCAATAAGGCTGGCGCGAATTTTCGTTGTAGTAGTTCTGATGGTAGCCTTCGGCCGCGTGGAATTCCTCGGACGGCTCGACTGCGGTCGCGATCGGTTCGGAGAATGCCTTGGCCGCCGTCAACTCCGCAATTGTGTTCTCGGCAATCTTCTGCTGTTCATCGTCATTGTAGAAAATCACCGAACGATACTGCTCGCCGGTATCATTTCCCTGCCGATTTAAAGTGGTCGGATCATGCACCTCGAAGAACACATCCAGCAGGTCGCGATAGCTGATTTGGTCGGGATCGAAAGTGACGCGCACGACCTCGACATGTCCAGTGTCCCCGTTGCACACCTGGCGATAAGTAGCCTGGTCGGCGCGTCCGCCCATGTAGCCCGATTCGACGTGAGTTACTCCGGTAAGACGTTGAAATACGGCTTCGATGCACCAGAAGCATCCGCCGCCGAAAACTGCTGTTTGCTCTTTGGCCATGATCGTTAGATGCGCAGCGCCACCGAAGGTTCCACCCATGGCCAGCAATGCCAGTCGCACTTACAAGTGCTCGGGCCGACTCGGTGAATGCCATGCGAAAATTGGCTTCAATGCCTTGTCCGCGCAATGAACTGGGTGTAGCTTATTAGTGCGTTTTTGTCCTGAATGGCGGCAACCATTCACGTCCCCGAGACGTCGTAAACCTCCATGCGGAAGGAGATACTCTCAATGAAGAACCCTTCGTCAGTACGCCTCATGCAAGTAATTGCGACGCTGATCGTATTGTGCGCCGCTTGCGCTGCCTCATCGCAGCAAATGATCTACACTTTCCCTTCCAATGGGTTGAGCGGCGGCAATCCAATGGGAGGTCTCATCCGGGACGCCGCTGGAAACCTTTACGGCACCACCCGCGATGGCGGCGCGTCATCCAAGGGTACGGTGTTCAAGCTTTCGTTACAAGGAGGGGTCTGGAAAGAAACTGTCCTGTACAGTTTCAAGGGCTACAACTACAAAGATGGCAGTTTGCCAGTGGCCCCGCTGGTTTTCGATAAAGCGGGCAACCTTTACGGAACTACTGGCAATGGCGGCACCGCCGATCGCGGCACGGCATTCCAGCTGTCCCCGGATGGCAACGGAGGATGGACGGAAACGGTCCTCCACAGTTTTTATGGCGCGATAGGCACCTATCCCCAGGCTGGCCTCGTCATCGATGCCGCCGGAAGCTTGTATGGGACCACGATTGCCGGGGGCGACAGTTCTTGCGTCCTCAATAACGGCAGTGGGTGCGGAACCGTTTTCAGACTGAAAAAAAACCTAACCGGCACATGGAACGTGAAAGTTCTTCACAGCTTTTCCGGCCAGCCCGATGGGGCGGGTGCGGTCGCGGGATTGGTCTCAGACAGCGCCGGCAATCTCTACGGCAGCACCATTCAAGGTGGCAGCAGCAATGCCGGTGCTGTCTTCAAGCTGGCTCGTGCGGGAACAACGTTGACGTATAGCGTGATCTACAGCTTCGCCGGCGGCCCCAATGGAACCGGCGGCGGCGCGCTGGTTCTGGACAAGGCGGGCAATCTCTACGGACCCGGCGGCGGTGGAGATCAAAAGTACGACGGCATCGTCTTCAAACTGACTCCCAATAACGGTACTTGGACGGAAAGCGTACTCCACACCTTCGGGGCTCCCGGAGATGGCATTCACCCGATCGCCGTGACCCTCGATAGTGCTGGAAACCTTTACGGCGCAACCTTTTCGAACGGGGTTTCCTCTGACGGCGTTGTGTACAAACTTACACCCACCCCGAGTGGCCCGTGGACAGAAACCATTCTTTACAGCTTCCCGCTTAACAACGCCGGCCCATTCCCGGACGCCCCTCTGACATGGAATGCCTCGCAGACAAGCTTTCAGCTGCGCTCCTTTTTTTGCGTCTTCCGCAATTACGCCGCTTACACCGATACGTGAAGGAAGTCTCGGTCTTTGCGGCTCCGCTGTTATTGCAGCTCGAACGACACTATGTCACCGTCACCATCGCTATCACCATTGTTACTATTGTTGTGCTCGCGATAGTTGAGGGCCACGTTCTTGTTCTTCCACTCGCAAGAGAATTTGTCCGCCCCAAGCAGAACCAGATGTTTGGTGTCGGCAATGTGCAATTTGAAGGATCGTCCTGCCGATACCACCCTCAATAAGGCCTGCGGGGCGATCGAGCAATCCACAGCGGCGAGTTTGCCCTTGATGAAATGGACAGGCGGTGGCGGCGCATCCACTTCGATTTTCGCCTCAATTCTTCCCTCGGGAATGCTTCCAGAGTCACGCTCCGCCTCGACATTCGCTATTCGGCTTTCGATCTGCGGCCGGAACGATTTTGACCGCTCCTTGAAGTTCTCCGCCTGGACCAGTGCCGCATTGGCATGGTTTGCCACCTGCGGATTGCCGCTGCCGGCCAGTCTGCCCAAGAGCGCGAGGGCCTCGTCCACCTGGCGGTTCGCCATATAAATATTCGCCAGATTAACTTGATACATTTCATTTCTTGGGGACAGTTCCACCGCTTTCTTCATGCTCGTCAGACCCTTTTCGGGCTCACCGGACGCCACCTGCGCAAAGGCCAGTAGCGAGTACGCGTCCGCCAGTTTCGGATCGAGCGCGATGGCGATAGCCAGTTCCTTTTTCACTTCCTCAGACTTGGCTCCATTCATGAGCCCGGCGCGACTCATTAGCATCGCATTGTAATAATGTACGCGAGGGTCTTTGCTGTCGCGCTCCGCTGCCCGCCGAAAATATTCCCCCGCATGCTCCAGGTCCTGCCTCTGCAGATAGGTGTACCCCGTCCCGCGCAATGCGGAAGCATTGTTGGGATCCGTCTTGAGAACTTCCTCAAACTCCCCGAGCGCCCGGTCGTGGTGGTCACGAGAATGGGCGTCGATATCGGCCAGTACCGCGTGGGCATCCGCCAAACTTAGCGGCGCCTCGGTAAACCGCGCCGCAACAATTCCGGCAGGGGTAGGGATGGGATAGTACTTGAATCGGTTACTGCTCAAATAATTACGTAGCACTTTGTCGAACTGCTCCGGCGTCATCCCAAAAGCTTGCTGTATTGCCTGTTCAACGGGTTTTTTCTGGTTGAGCCGTACGTCAAAATATTCCGCCAGCCTAAGCATCAGCTGATTGTCATAGAGATAATGTACCAGGAGGCTGGATTCCGCATAAAACATGCTGCGATGATCCCCGCTCTCGTTATAAGTCTTCGAATACTGCTGCACGCGAAACAAATCGGTGACTCGCATCATTCCGGTCTGTTGAAGGATGCGATAGGTCTCCTCGGGGATCTTCCCAACGCGCGCTTCCTTGTTATCGACCTCGATGCTTGAGAAATACTCGGCGAACCCCTCTTCGAACCAGGGATCCGTACGCACTGACAAATTACCGTCCATTAGTTGGTGCGCATATTCGTGGAAGACCACGGACCAGGGATTGTCGACGGACATATCGAGCATGATGAAACTGCGATCCTCGCCGCCTTGGAACAGCCCGGCGAGTTCGGTAGGCTTTCCATTGAAGACTGGTGCCACTTGCCGCATCTCCTTCGAACTGCGGAAGGCCACGATCTGCAGCGGGACCGACAGATTCACATTCGCCTTGGTCATCAGGGTTCCGAACACGGAACGCATCTGTTCGAAGTGGAGTGCGACATCCCGCCCGCGTTTATCGCCGGCGTCGGTAATCACCGAAAAGTTCGGCGAACGCACTTCTACCCACAGTGGATCGCCTGCAAAACTCTGGTTCGACCACAGAATGAGGCATCCGAGCGCAAAACAGGCTCTGAAAGATGGCATGACCGCCCTCCCCCGAGAAACGGCACGAGACACGAATGGTACCGCACAATGGCGCCCGAGCGAATCACTATTTTTGGGAAACACCACGGAGCAGCTATCTCTTACTAGGCGAATGAGTAACACGGAGCAAGGCGACTTACACAGACACAGTAAAAGAAGTTTCCGTCCGCGTAACCGGCCGGTAGAGCGTATCTCGCTCGATCGGTTCGCGCCCCGCTTCCTTGATCAAACGCACCAGGTCGTGCCGCTGCAACCCTTGAGGAGTGGTTGCTCCCGCATCATGGTAAATCTTTTCCTCGACCACAGTCCCGTCAATATCGTCGGCCCCGAAGCGCAGCGAGATCTGCGCAATCTTCGGCGTCATCATCTGCCAGTAAGACTTGACGTGCGGAAAGTTATCGAGCACCAGGCGGCTGACGGCAATCTGCTTGATATCGAGCATGCCAAAAGTCTGGAAGCCGCCAGTCTCATCCTGCAAGGCGCGTAGTTTGAGCAGATGGTCGACACGGTCCTCGTCGTTTTCGATGTGGCCGTAGAGCATCGTAGCATTCGATTTCAGCCCGATCTGATGCGCGAGACGAGCGGTATCGAGCCATTGATCGCCGTCAATCTTGTGGTCGCAGATGATGTGCCGCACGCGATCGGAAAAAATCTCAGCGCCGCCGCCGGGTAGCGAGTCGACACCCGCCTCTTTCATTTTTTCGAGCGTCTCGCGAATCGTCAGCTTTGCCCGCTTCGCCAGGTATGCGACTTCCACCATGGTAAAGGCCTTCATGTGGACTTGCGGAAACCGCTCTTTCAATCCGGACACCAGGTCAAGAAAATACTGGAACGGCAAATCCGGGTGCAGCCCTCCGACAATATGAAACTCCGTGACCGCTTCGGTGTAACCGGAGGCCGCCGTCTGGAAAGCTTCTTCGAGCGCCATGGTGTACGCGCCAGGTGAGTCTTTCTTGCGTCCAAAAGCGCACAAGCGGCATGCAGCCACGCAAACATTCGTCGGATTGATATGGCGGTTGACGTTGAAATATGCCTTGTCGCCATGCATCCGCTCGCGAACCCAGTTGGCCAGCCACCCCACGGCCAGGATGTCGCCGGTCCCATAGAGAGCAAGCGCATCCGTCTCGCTCAGGCGTTCGCTTTTGAGCACTTTGTCTTTAATCGGGACGAGGCGCGGATCGTCGGTCTGGAATGAGTGAGAAGCAGGCATCAATACAGATGATACCGCAGGAGCGCGGCGGAAGCCAAAATCACCGGGCGCCGACGGCGAAGGAGTTAAACCCCTGCTTACGCTGCTCAGCTTCCTTCGGATAGTCGCCCAGCCAAACATACTCCGGCTTGGTCTTCATCAGCGAAAACTTGCGCAGATACACTTCTGGAACTCCCTTTACGAAATTCTTTTCTTGGACGGCCTCGCGCATTTCGCCGATCGCGCGTTGCATCTTGTCGATATAGGCTTGCAGCGTGTCATCATTCACCGGAGATATGCCGAGATCGAAGCAAACCTGATCACGCATCTTCAAGAAGGCTGGCAGCAGCTCCGCGATTGCTACATCTGGCATGAAAACGCCGATCGCCTTCTTGCGTCGCAGAAGCGATCCCGCAGCGATTGGCCTGCGATTCGAAAAAGCCATGGTCCACCCGTTTTGCAGGCAACTCTGGATGGAACACTTCAGCGGCAACGGAGCTTTCCCTTTGGGAAAGATCTGGCTGAGCTCTCCAAAACAATGGTGCCGCACGTGTGCAAACAGGCGGCAGAAGCTGGGCGCATTAGTCGCAGAATCGGAGACGAGCGAGAAGTCCAGCAGTCGCGTGAAACCCATGCCCTCCAATTCGCGCGTGCACCGGTCGAGCGCGTCGAGATCAAGCATCGGAAACTGTGCCGGCGTCGCAGGCGGGAATGAATACGACGTGGGCATCTTCTTCAGCACGCGGCTCTTCATAGTGGCAAATGTGAACAGAACGTGGATCCAACTGCCGAATCGCCATAGCAGCACGAAGGCAAGCAAAAGCACCCAGGCAACGGACGGCAGCGGTGTGCGGATCTTCCGGCCATACTGTCGTTGCAATGCTTCGTAGTCTTGTCTCGAAATGTCTCGCCAGCCGGATTGATTCCAGAGCACTTGCTGCGCGGCAGGCAGTTTGTCGCCGGCAAGACGGATGCTTCTCGTCCCGATCGTCATGAAATCGAAGCGGGCCACTGTGTTCTTAAGGGGGAAGCTTTCGACCGTCAGGTTGAAGGTACTGCCGGCGAGATTGATCGGTAGCGTCGCAGCGGAGCCCCGCCCCGCATATCCGCTCAAGAACTTGTAGTGCCAGCCTGCTTCTTTGAAGGACTTGCGTTCCGATTTCGGGAGCGCGCCGGACTCATCGGCCTCGTCGTCATTCTCAAGATCGTCTTCGGTCAGATTTGCGTCGGGCGCGGCCGCCGACTTTGGCGGCGCATTGCCAGTGGACGGCGCCGAGAGTGAGGCGAACTTCTCACCATCCCAACGAAAGCCGGTTCCGGTCGCGACCGGAGATGCCGTCAGTTGCAACCGGCCTTCGGTCAGCCCCCAAGACCCAAATGCGACTGTATGCTCGGGTAACGCGAAGCGGTCCAGTTGCCCCGATGAGACCAGGTGGTAGGCGAATACTTCCGCTTTGGTAAAATCCGCATAGCCGCCGAGAAAAATCGCCAGATAGCCATATCTCGTTCCAGCGAGTTTCTCCTGAAATACATTCTGTGCGCGGCCGGTTGTGCTTTCCGCGAGGAAGAGAAAAGCTTCGCGGTCATTCCAGAAGACTGTGGTTTCCGATATACGATGGCCGACCGTGTAGTGCTTCGGCCACAGGACGAACACCGCGCCAGCCGCCACCAGCAGGGCTAAGGTGACCAGAATCGAGACTGCCTTCTGCTTCCCCATTGACTGCCCCCTAAGAGGAGCACGGTAGCATGGCCAGCGTGCGGGGAGCAGAGTACTTTAGTGATCGAACTGCTGCGGTCGCGAAGTCATCCCTTTGCACAAATCGATTTTCGCCACAAGTCGAGAAGCCCCACCCGCAGCGTCAGCCCCTTACTCCCGAAAAATCGGTAGTTCACCCTAAGACGGAATATTGCATCTACAAAAGAGCACCGTACTGGCATTTGCCGGCAGGAGCTAAATTGCGCCGCTTTGTAAGGAGACGTTATGAATCGAATTCTGATTGCACTTTTCGCCACAGCGTTGCTGTGCGGAAATCTACTGGCGCAAGCCCAACAATCGCCGAGCGCGACCACCCCTCCAGAACCGCAACAGCCAGCGCCAGAACCGCAGCAGCATCCGGCGCCGAGTCAGGCATCCCCCGCACCTGCTCCGGCCACTGAATCCGCTGCTTCCGCCAGCAACGCTTCAAAGATCGCGCCCGGTAGCGTACTTCCGGCGCAGCTCACGAAAAGCATCGACGCGAAAAAAGCAAAGAAGGGCGATGAGGTCGTGGCAAAGATCACGCAAGACCTCCGCAACAATGCTGGGACTGTCATTGTGCCCAAAGACACAAAGATCGTTGGACATGTGACCGAAGCCGAGGCACGCAGCAAAGAACAGAAAGAATCCCAGGTGGCGATTGCCTTTGACCACGCGGTCATGAAGAACGGCGAACAAATGCAGATGCCTATGTCAATTCAGGCAATTATCGCCCCGCCCAATCGCAATACCGCAAACGCCGGCGGTGAGCAACCTTCAAGCTCCCCCGGTCCGGGAACCGCCAGTGCGCCCGCGGCCGGCAGCGGACGTCCAGGGTCCATGGGAGGAACCGCTCCTGCGGCTTCGAGCGCGCCACCAACATCCGGCAGCGCGCCGGCCGGAACTTCAGCGGGCACTCCAGCGCAGCAACCGATCACTGGAGATACCCAGGGTGTAGTCGGAATCGCGAATCTGAAGCTTTCGCCGGCACCCGACCCGACGCAGGGTTCGGTGATCAGCTCAGAGAAAAATAATGTCAAGCTCGATGACGGCACATTCCTGCTGCTGCGCGTTAACCAGTGAGACTAGCTAAGGAGGCTACTTTCGCAACAGCAGATCGCTGGCCACGAAGAGTAGAAATACTGCCGAAATCACGCCGTTCATGGTGAAGAACGCCGCGTTAAGCTTGCTCAGGTCGTCGTACCGCACAAGTGTGTGCTCGTACAAGAGCAGAAAAGCCACGGCCATCACTCCCAGTATCGCGAGCTTGCCTAGGCCAAAGGTTACGATCAATGCGACCAAAAAACCGAGCATCAGGATGTGAAACAAACGGGCGATGACGAGTGCATTCCTGATCCCGACATAACGCGGCAGCAGAACGTTACCGCGGCGGTAAGCAGCAGAATCCGCGGATCAAGCGAGCCACGAACCGCGATCCATGCGGCCGCCGGAGCAATGCCAAGAGCGAATCCGAGAAACAGATGCGACCACCGCGTGAATCGCTTGCTGTAGGAATAAAGAAGGATCACCGCCAGCGCCACCGGTGAAAGCTCTAGCGTCAAGCGGTTCAACTGGGAAGCGGCAAGAACAAACATTCCGCACGCGACCAGAACGAATGTGCCCACGAACGCCGGCGTCAGCTGGCCGACTGGCAGAGCGCGAGTCGCGGTGCGCGGATTGGCGGCGTCAATCGAGGCGTCGGCCAGCCGATTGAAGGCCATGGCAGCAGATCGAGCCGAGACCATGGCGACGACGATCCACCCCAGTTGGCGCCACGCCGGCAACCCTCCGGCGGCCAGCATGGCTCCGCAGAGCGCAAACGGAAGCGCGAAGATCGAGTGCTCCCACTTGATCATCTCCAAAGTGATCTTCAGATTTCGGAAAAAAGCCACGAGCTAATTGTAAAACAGCGGATGTTAGTGGAGCGCCGGGCGTCCCCGCCCGGCCAAGGCGATGCGTGCGAGTGGGCCGGGCGAGGACGCACGGTGCTCCATCACACGACTCATCGCACCACGAGCCACTATCCACCGCTTCCCTCCACCAGCGGCACAAACCGGCAACCTTCAAGAACCTCTATGTCCGGCAGCCCGCCGACTCGGCGGATCAATTGCAATTCCTGGCTCGACGGCGGCCCGACCGGCACCATCATGCGTCCGCCTTCGCGCAACTGGGCAAACAGTGCTGGAGGCATTTCGGGAGTTGCAGCGGAGACAAGAATGCCATCAAACGGCGCATACTCCGCCCAACCCTGGCCGCCATCGCCGACTCTGATCTTCACGTTGCGATATCCCAATCGATGCAGCGTGCTTTCCGCCAAAGTCGCCAATTGCGCATGGCGTTCCACCGAATACACTTCGGCGCAGAGCAGCGAAAGCAGAGCCGTCACGTACCCGGAGCCAGTTCCGACTTCAAGTACGCGGTCGGTGACTCGAAGACCAAGGTGCTCGAGCATCGCTGCCACAATGTATGGTTGCGAGATGGTCTGCCCCTCGCCAATCGGCAGCGGGTGATCTTCGTAGGCCTCCTGCCGCAAAGTCTCCGGCACAAACTCATGCCGCGGCACATTGCGCATCGCGTCAAGCACGCGGACATCGCGGATGCCGCGCTCTGCAAGTTGCGCGCGGACCATCTCTTCGCGCTGAGACGCAGCGTCCATAGGGGCTAACGTCCAAACCTTTCAACACAGGGAACGAGAGAAACACAGAGAAAATCAAGAAGAGGCCTTCCCCTGTGTTTCTCCGTGTCCCCTGTGGTAAAGCCTTACTGTAGGCAGTCTCCCGCCAAACGACGCGCTAATAAGGCCCAATGATCCCCCCAATATTGCGCGCACTGGACGATTCCGGCCGCACCTTCTTCTCTTGCGCTCCGATCACGTCGAGATACTTGTAAGCCGTTCCCGTATTGAACAGCACGACCGTGTCTTCGGCACGGAAGAACCCGCCAGCAAGCAGCTTTTGATAAGCGACAAGCGATGCGGCTCCCTCGGGCGCGGCGAACACGCCTTCCACGCTCGCCCAGTGCCGCATAGCAGCAAGGATTTCCTCGTCCGTCGCTGCAACCGCGGTGCCGTGGCTTTTTTTAAGGATGTCAAGAATCAAATAGTCGCCATACGCTTTCGGCACACGCAGCCCGGCAGCAAATGTCGCGGCACCAACCCACATTTCAGAAGTGCTCTTCCCCGCTTCCCATGCCTTCACGATCGGCGCACAGCCAGCCGCCTGCACGGAGATCATTTTCGGACGCTCAGAGCCAATCCATCCCAACTCTTCCATCTCATCGAGAGCCTTCCACATTCCAATCATGCCCATTCGACGCGGAACGGCTCTTTGAGGGTCGAGACATCGAACCATCCTTCCTTGTCTTTGCGTTCGGCGACCATGCGGGCACAGTCGCTGATCAGTCCGTCAACTAGCGTGACGTGCGCGCCGTAGTAATCGCATTCCATGCGATTCGCCAGCGGCACGTCTTTCGGCATAAAAATGTGCGCTTCGATGCCCGCAGCAGCCGCGTATGCCGCGAGCGCGCCACCAGCGTTTCCGGCAGAAGGAGCAGCCAATTTTTTTAGCCCATAATGCCTCGCCATGGTTACAGCAGCCGACATGCCCCGGGCTTTAAACGATCCGGTTGGATTCAGGCCTTCATCCTTGATATAGACATTCGGACACTCACGGCCCGGAAGCATAGGCGTGAATCCTTCGCCAAGCGTAACGGGCGTGGCATCTGGGAGAACCTCGGCGTAGCGCCACATGGTGGCCACGCGCCCTGATAAATTCTCGGGACGCAACTTCCCTTTCAGGCTGGCGAGATCGTAGCGAACGAAAAGCACGCCGCCATCTTTCGGGCACGTATTCTGAGGGCGGTCGGCGGAGAGATGCTCTCCGCAGCGGGTACATTCCAGGTAGGCGATTTGCATCGGTGGAAGGATAGCATTGCGGCTCTTGGCGACGTGGATTCCAGCCTAGCGAGTGATTTGAGCTCAGCGCCATGGTGAACTAAGCTTAGGAATGAACGAACGTCATCGGACAGTGAATGCCAAAACCGACAATGCGGAAATCGCCGGTCGCTTCGCCAGAATCGCGAACCAATTCTGTTCGCTGATAGATTCTGCGGCGAACATGGAGAGAACTGACCTGCTGCTAAAGATTTACCGACTACTCCCCAAACTGATCGATGAGGCTATCAGCCTGCCCGATGTGGCACCAAGCGACAGCGACGATCCGATCGAGGAAAACAGCTTGCCCGCGTCCCGACAGCATGCTAGGCGGAGCACGCAGGAATGGGGTCAACTCTACAACTTACTGAAAGAAAAACTGCGGGACTGGGATCAGTATTGGCAAGTTTTCGATCCGACTGAGGACAAGGAAGCACTCTCCGGAACTTTAGCCGACGATATCGCCGACATCTACGGGGACTTGAACGAAGGACTCAACCTCCGCGAAATGCATCAAACTCCGCCAGAGGACATCGTTTGGAACTGGCGTTTTTCGTTTTACTCTCATTGGGGAAAGCATGCGATGGATGCATTGCTAGCGATTCACTTTCGACTACAGAACGCCGTCTCCTAGAGAGTTCTGCCGGGATTCGTGCGTACTCTCTTCAGCACATCCTTCGCCCTCCGAAACCACGGCCGCTCACGCCGCCGCTGATAACCGGGCATCGCAGGTTTCTTGTCGAGCACCTTCTGCGCCCACTCGCGAGCTTCGGCGTTGCGCCCTTCCGAAGCCAGCAGATCGGCGAAATTCAAGTAAGTCTCCGACAACGTCGACGCGATCGTTACCCGCCGAAAGAGCGCCTCAGCTTTTTCTTTTTGGCCGGTCTGCGCGTAGGCGTGGGCAAGCAACCCAGCCGCCCGCTGGAAATCGTAGTCGTGTTCTTTGCTGACCACCCGCTCCAGGTCGGGCAGCGCGGCGGCAGCGTCGCCTAACTGGATAGCGCAAACCCCGCGCCGGTAGAAGGGATCGACCGTATCCGCACGGGCGGCGATGGCTTTGTCGAACGCAGCTCGCGCCAGTTCGAGCTTGCCGTCGTCCATGTAAAGGTCGCCAAGTTCTTCATAGTTTCCAGCCGAGGGATTGTCGCGAGTCGCAGCTTCCAGTTCGCGGATGCGCCTACGGCGCGGGAAAATTTTAAAAGACTGTCCCAGCAGTCCAATGTCCGGAAGCGCCTCAGCTGCAAGATAGATAATCGCGCCCAGCGGACCGAGAAAGATGATGACAAAGATCCAGTAGTTATCCGGCCGCCGCCGGATGAAATGGACGATCGCAATTCCCTGGAGCAGGAATCCCCACGGATATAGAAGGTAGCCCATGCCGGTGTTAAGTCCTAGCGTGAGATTACACATTTGTGGAAGATGGAGAAAGTGGCTGCCGGGTGGCAGCCGGGCCGGAGAGCGGATGGCCGAGACGCAGCAAGCCGCGTCTCTACAGGAGAGCGTTGATGGCAATCGAGAATGACGAGCAGCAGATTCTGGCGCTGCATGAAGCTGGAGACCGCGCGCTGATGAGTGCCGATGTCGCCGTGTTGGCGCGTATTTTTGCCGACGACTACGTGCAGTACAACGAATCGGGCAAGGCTTTCACGAAGCAGGATGTGCTCGAACTTTTTCGCAGCGGCGCGATCCGTTATCCGTCGATCGTTTCAACCGCGCGCAAGATTCGCGTTTTCGGTGACACCGCGGTCGTGCACGGCGCTGAATCCGACGAAGTGGAATCCGATGGAAACAGATTCAGCATCCGCTACGTTTACCTCGATGTCCTGCGAAAGCACAACGGAGAATGGAAGCTGGTGGCGTCGCAGTTGGCGCGCCCGATGGCAGGATAGCCTCGGACAATCCGATTTCCCCTGTGTATCCCTGTGTACCTCTGTGTCCCCTGTGCTAAAGATCTTCTTTCAACCACAGTGAACACGGTGACACACAGCAAAACGAGTCTTAGTCAAGTCGCAGCCGGTTCTGCCAGTGCGACCAGAGGAACCACGCGATCCCGCCCAGCAGCAAGACTCCGATGATCGCGTCGAACTCATGGAAGTACTTCCCGAGCGAGCGCCAGCTCTCGCCAAGCTTCATCCCAAAGTAAGCCAGCGCGAAACACCAGGGCCACGATCCAAGAAAAGTGTAAATGTGGAATTTGCCGCGCGGCATGCGGGCCACTCCCGCGGGCAGCGCAATGAACGTCCGGATCACTGGCAGCAGACGCGCGATGAATACAGCCATGTCTCCCCAGCGCTGAAAAAATCGGTCAGCCCAGTCCAGTTCGCGGCGGCCCATCAGAATCCAGCGTCCGTAACGCTCGACCAGCGGGCGCCCGCCATAGCAGCCAATCTCATAGGCGACAAGCGAACCCAGGTTGCATCCGATCGCGCCAGCCGTTGCCGCCCAGACCAGCTTCATCCTGCCTGCATAAACAAGGTAGCCGGCGAAAGGCATGATCAATTCGGAAGGCAGCGGAATGCACGCGGACTCAATAGCCATGAGCAGCGCAATACCGGCATAGCCGGTAGCCGCCACAATGGAATTAATGAAGACAAAAAGTAAGGTGAGTATTTTCTCGGTCATCGGTCATTGGAATCGGGTAATCGAGCCTTCAGATAATCCGCTCATCTGGCGGTTTCGGTCTCAGGTGTCAGGAAACCAGTCAAGACGAAATGAAATTATCTTGTTTTTCCTGAAACCTGGCACCTGAAACCTGGCACCTGAGCTCTGACACCCTTCAGAACGCCCCTTCCTGCGTAAAGCTGAAGCCGGGCAAGGTTACGCCATCTCCCGATTTAGCGACCTTCACCTTCACGACGGGCGCGTCGGGCGCGGTCACCTCGGCCGGCCGCAGGACCGCATATTGCGTGAAAACTTCGCTGTATACCTTGGTGACAAGATGATCCTGGCCGGTTTCGTCCTGGCGCCAGACTTGTCCGAGTTTAATGCTCTTCACGGCCACAAGTTTTTCCTTTAGTTCTCAGAGTACTCACCCCGCCGCCACCCCGTCAATCGCAACGGAGTTACCTTCGTCTCTCCGCGGTCTTCGCCAGCCGGCGGCTTTGTTACCATGAACCACTACCTAGGAGGAAACCGATGCCCCGCGGAAATATGCCGCGTCAGCCCAGTCGCAGCGGACGACACGAAGGAACCCAACGGGCAAAGGACGCGGCATTGAAAGCTGCGCAATCATTGAAGAGCAAGAAAACGAAGACTGCAGCCGCGCGCCCCACCGCCGGTCGAGCGTCCTTGAACGCTCAGAAGACTACGAAAGCGGTCGTCCTGAAAAAGAAATCTGCACCCGGATATGACCCCTTGGCCCCAGGGCGTGTCCGTCAGATCATCGCGGCGCTTGACCAACTTTATCCCCATGTGACCTGCGCTCTCACCCATCGAAGCGCATGGGAATTACTGGTGGCAACGATTCTTTCCGCGCAGTCTACTGAC
>WNFN01089578.1_pt1 | contig 14991 bp, 15 predicted proteins | sample 5400161 | NCBI WGS metagenome assembly WNFN01 (sample SAMN13153353, study PRJNA577476) | soil metagenome | isolation source: 80 cm saprolite on Douglas fir-dominated hillslope | place: USA:California | collected 2013-09-17
TGTTGCTGGCAGAATGCAGAAAGATTCGCGCCCAACATGGGCCGCTGCCGCCAGGACGCGCTGTCGCCACAACGGGAGCAAACCTGAAAGCCAAACACGCGATCCATACGGTTGGGCCTGTATGGCAAGACGGCTCCAACGGCGAATCAGAAACATTGGCAAGTTGTTATCACGAGTCAATGAAGCTTGCTGAGAAGCTCTCTTGTCTCAGCATTAGCTTCCCGTCGATTTCTACCGGGGCATTCGGATATCCCGTGCGTGACGCGGCGCGGACCGCATTGGCAACGATTGTCGAACATCTGCGGACATCGTCTGTGAGGACGGTGCGTTTCGTACTATTTGACATTCGCACCCACCGCGCGTATTCAACAGAAGCGCGAAAATTAGTTGAGAGAGTGCCCGGCTTCCAGTTTGAAGACGGCACCGCTGGCTCCTGAGAAGCTATGATGCCGCAGGCCTGGGTCTGCTTCCGGCCAATTGCTATTTGCCAATTGCTCCTATGCGAAAAAAACTCATCGCCGCCAACTGGAAGATGTACAAGACGCCTACTGAGGCGCGCGAGTACATTGCCGCGTTCCTGCCGCAGGTGCGCGATCACCGGCGCGACGACATTGTTCTCTGCCCTACATTTGTCTGTATTCCCGCGGTCGTCGCGGCTCTGGGCGAAAGCAGCATCGGCGTTGGCGGCCAGGATGTCTCCTGGGAAAAAGAAGGTCCGTATACGGGGGAAGTCTCAGCCCACATGCTACGCGCCGTCGGATGCTCGCACGTAATCATCGGACACTCGGAGCGCCGCCAGCTTTTCGGCGAGACCGACGACGCGGTGAACCGCAAACTCAAGATTTCACTGACGTCGGGCCTGCAACCGATCGTCTGCGTAGGCGAGGTGCTGGCGGAGCGAGAAGCCGGCTTGACTGAGGACGTCTTGCGCAGACAGTGCGGAATCGCCTTTCGTGACATCTCAGGCTTGGAAGCTGTGCCTTTGGTTGTGGCATACGAACCCGTCTGGGCCATTGGCACCGGAAAAACCGCAACACCTGAAATGGCTGCGGACGCGCATAGCGTGATCCGCACAGAAGCCGCGAAGGCCTTCGGCGATCAAGTTGCGCAGAACCTGCGCATTCTCTATGGCGGAAGCGTAAAGCCGGAAAACGCGACAGCACTGATGTCACAACCGGAAATCGACGGAGCTCTGGTCGGCGGAGCCAGCCTTGATCCGCAATCGTTTGCCCGGATTGTGAAGTACTGAGGTTGGCAGTTGAGTCCCTTAGATCCCTTATCAGCCCAGAGTCGTGTCTTCAACTCCGGAAACCTCCAGGCCCTTTTTAGCGCGGTCGGTCGGAGCATCGAAAACGCCTTTCCGGTGGAAATAAACAATGCCGGCTGCCATTCGCATCGGCCTGGTACTAAGGAGAAGGTTGAACATGGCGTCGCTTTGAAAATGATCGAACAAAAACCTTAGAAGGCGTTTCGCTCGAAATCGCGGCCAGCCCGTGCTTGAGCGCAGTATGAATTCCACCGGCCGTCAATGGCGAAACCATGCCAGCGGCGTCGCCCACCAGCAAAGCGCGTTGCGTAGCGACAGGACGCACTACTCCGCCGCACGGGATCATGCCCGCGCGCACCGAAGTTGGAGCCAGACCACGAAAATCGGCCAGCGGTGAGATTTTGCTGAGCAGTCTTGCCATGGCGGCCTCCGCGGCAGGCTGATCGCGGCGATGACGCCATGCCAGCCCAACCTGCACCACGCCAACGCCCGCAACCATCCACGCAATGTATCCGGGAGCTAAATGGCGGTCAACAAAGCAATGCAGCTTGTCAGGATCGCTGATTTGTGCGCCGGCATATTCGTGCTCCATGCCGAAGAGAAAGCTTTCGTTTTTCCCCAGTCCCAGCAATCTTGCTACTCGCGAGTTCGGGCCATCTGCGCCGACCAGAAAACGCGTTGTCCCCGCGTCTCCAAGATCGAATCCACTGCGCAACCGGGTCGCTTCCCGTAGCGAGGTCCGATAGATGATGCGTGCACCTGCGTCTTCAGCTCGTCCGGCGAGCCAGCGCATGACTTCAGGCGTATCCGTGGCAAGAAAGTAGTAACCCGGCGCGGCCAGATCTACATATCGAAGATTAGGCGCATAGAGCCGTACTCCGTTAATGTACCGTACCAACGTGGATGGCAGATCATCCAGCAGCGCTACCTGGTCAATCACATCTTTGACGATGATCCCAGTGGTATGCAGCTTTTCGCCAGGATCGTTTTTCTTTTCCAGGACAGTAACGCGCGCACCGGCACGCGCCAGGGCCGTGGCACAGGCCAGGCCGGCAAAGCTTGCGCCAACCACAACACAATCGGCCGGAGCACTAAAACCCGTGTTGCTCATGAGGCTACCTCGGTTGCGAGAGACGCAACAGCAATGAGTTACCAGGGTGCGATTCCAACCTTAAGCTAAATGTTGTCATGTGTAAAGTACTTTGCAATAGAAAGGTAAGCCAGTTCTAAAACACGCATCTGATCAAATGCGCTCCCTTGTGCGAAACTGTTCTTGGAGGGAGAGGTGTTTGACTGGTGGGTAAGACAGCAGGAAAGGCGATACGAAATTGACCGGGGCGCTGACGCGGACCTTCTCTGTGATGCTCGCAGACGGCCCTTCATCGGTCTTGCTCTCATTACACTTGCGCTCTTGCTGGGACTTGTATATTTCAAACTTCACCTGGCCGGGACGCTCAAGGCTATAGCAATTGCGATCATCGCTGTCTTGTTCGTTGTGGGTGGTGGACTGGCGGCATGGGCCAGAGCGGAGCGCGACTTCCTATACAAACCAGACCCTGAGGAACCTCCAAGCATCTTGAAAGGATAGTTTTGTCCCAACACTCCATTCGACTGATCGCCATCGATATTGACGGCACTTTGCTCGATCCGCATTTCCAGGTCACGCAACGAAACCGCGATGCTCTGCGGGCGGCGCACGACGCTGGACTGTTGATTGTGCTGGCTACCGGTCGCCGGCATGACTACGCTCTGCCGATTGCCCGTGAACTGGGGATTCCAGTCTCGCTCATCAGCTCGAATGGAGCGGTGATCCGATCCACACCGTCATCACCTTTGATCGCTCCGGACACGATGCCCTGGCAGTCGAGCGCGTGGACGAATTAAACAAAAGTGTCTCGCGCTGGGTAGATGTGAACTCGGCGAACATTCAGTGCGTTGTCCCTCTGGAAGCCGCGTTGACGGAAGATCCCATTCAGGCCATGTATTGTGGAACGCTGGCGCGGATGACGGAAGTCCAGAAGCGGCTCGACGAAGCCGGCTTTCAGGATGAGATTGCTGTGGTCAAGACGCAGTACGACTATCGCGACCTGTGCATTCTGGACATCCTGCATAGCGGCTGCTCCAAAGGACATGCCCTGCGGCGCTGGACTGAACATCACGGCTTTCGTCCAGAGGAGATCATGGCCATCGGCGACAACCACAACGATCTGGAAATGCTTGAATTTGCGGGGCTTCCAGTGCTGATGGAAAACGCATCTGAAGAATTGAAGCAGAACGGCTGGATGGTCACCGCGAGCAATGCGGACAGTGGCGTAGCCCAGGCGGTGGAGCACGTACTCCGCGCTGGCTTTCAACCGTCAATTCAGGTTAAATAAGAGCTTGCGCATGAAGCTTTCAATACGTATCGCGATCGCGGCATTCGCGCTGGCGGCGCAACTCCCGGCCCTGGCCGGCGAGGTAGCCGTCCTGCGTAATGGCTTCACCATCCGTTGCGAACGCCGCGAGCAAAATGGCGATATCATGCGCCTGTACACAGCAGGCGGACACATCGATATTCCTGCGTCAGAGATTGCTTCCTTTGAGAAAGACGACACTCCGGTCTCTCCTGCGCCGACGCCTCAACCTGCCTCGCCGCAGGCAGCTGTTACACCGACCGCGAAACCTCCAGCCGTTCAACCACTAGTTGATCTGGATCAACTAGTGCGTGATGCCAGCAACCGCAACCGGCTCGATCCTGACTTCGTGAACAGCGTCATCAAAGCCGAGAGTGGCTTCCATGCTCGAGCAGTTTCGCCCAAGGGCGCGCAGGGCCTCATGCAGCTCATGCCGGGAACGGCTGCGCAACTGGGTGTAGCTGATCCATTCGATCCCAAGGCAAACGTGGATGCAGGAACGCTCTACCTGAGCCGCTTGCTCGATCAGTATCACGACGATCCGATCAAAGCGCTGGCCGCATACAATGCCGGTGCGCACCGCGTCGACAAGTATCACGGAATACCTCCGTATCACGAGACCCACGTCTACATCGCTCGGATCGTGCGCGACTTCAACGCTAAAAAACGTGCGCAGATGAAGTCTGCTGCACCGGCAACTACAGCCTCTGCGGCTGCCGTCAAACGCGACAAGAAAAATAAAGCCGCGCAAGCCAGCGCGGGCGCGTCCGCAGCGAATTGATTTACCGCCGCTGATTGGACGCGCACGGCGGGCATTCGCATCTCTATCCCCGCAGTTTCTCAATTTCCGTGAAAGGCTTTACACTCATTTCACTCCATGAGCAAGAAGAGAGCGCTTATCACGGCGATGGTCGTGCTGGTCCTGGCTGGACTGATCTATCTCCAGGTGCGGACGTGGCAGAAGTTTGAGTGGCACAAGTTCGCGGCGGCAACGCAAGGCGCCAACTTTTACTTCATTGGCCTGGGCGCGGCCATGATCTATTTTGACTACTATCTTCGCGCCGTGCGCTGGAAGATCCTGCTGCGACCGGTTTGCCGCACCACCAGCTGGCGGCTGCTTCCGCCGACTGTAATTGGCTTCACAGGAACTGCCCTGCTGGGACGTCCCGGCGAATTTATTCGGCCACTCCTGATTGCACGCCGTGAGCGCCTCAGCATGGCCGCGCAAATGGCAGTCTGGACAGTGGAGCGGATTTTCGACGTAGGCGCATTCGCTGTAATCATGGCGGCGAATATCTTATGGGCTGAGCGCCGGCTCAGGCAGCTTCCCGGTTTTCAAGGTTCCTACCATAAGTTTCTCGGGTTCCATGTCTCTGCTTTCGATATGTTCAAGATCTCAGCGTTCATCATTCTTGGTGGAACAGCTCTGGTTGCGTTGTGCGCGGCAGCGATCCGCAAGAACCCGACAATGGCAGCGCGCTTTACCGGTAAGGTGTTTTGTGTGATCTCGAAAAAACTTGGCGACGGGATCGCTCATCGCGTTCATGCATTTGGCGAAGGCTTGAACACCATTCATAATCTCGGGTCGTTCATCCAGCTTTCCGCGGTATCGCTCTTGATTTGGGTCATGATTGGCCTGTCTTATGTTGCAGTCACTCACGCCTATACTGATCCCACGCTGTCCAGCATGAATCTTTCCAGCACTCTCTTTCTGACCGCCGGAAGCGTGGCTGGAGGATTGCTGCAATTGCCTATGGTAGGCGGCGGATCGCAGTTGGCCACCATATCCATTCTCAAAAACATCTTCCAGGTGCAGCCCGAAGTAGCGACCAGCGCCGGGATGATGCTATGGCTGGTCACGTTCATGTCGATCATTCCGGTTGGGTTGTTCATGGCACATCGCGAGCGACTCTCCTTTATGAAGCTGGAGGAAGAGAGTGAGCAAGAAGAAAGCCAAATTTAGAGATCGCCGACAGCGCCGACAGCGGCGATACCCGAGAGGACTAAGTTAAGCAGATGTTTCGGGGCGGGCCGATGACGGCGATCACGTGCGATGTCGGCGATGACGGCGATTCCAGATGTTACAATCAAAAGTACTTTAGTTCACTCTAGTTATCACCCATGAAATGTCCTTTTTGCGGGTTCGAAAATGACAAGGTCGTCGACTCGCGCGAGAGCGAAGCGCTTCACCACCTATGAGCGCATTGACGAGATCCCGTACATGGTGGTGAAAAAAGACGCTCGCCGGGAAAAGTTTGAACGACAGAAAGTACTGGCCGGTGTGTTGCGCGCGTGCGAGAAGCGGCCCATCTCCATGGGAAAAATGGAGCAGATCGTCAACGACGTGGAGCAGTTTGTGGTGGACTCCACTGACCGTGAGCGTACGACCAGCGAACTGGGCGAGTTGATCATGGACCGGCTCAAGAATATTGATAAGGTCGCCTATATCCGCTTTGCCTCCGTTTACCGTGACTTCAAAGACGTGAGCGAGTTCCACGCTGAACTGGAGCACCTGCTCGCAGTCAAAGACGAAAAGCAGAAGCCGGCCAAGGCAAAGTTCGGCGCAAAATCCTGAACAAATCTATGGCACACAAGGTCACATTAATTCCTGGCGATGGCATTGGTCCGGAGGTCACAGGCGCGGCCGTCCGAATACTGAACGCATCGGGCGTAGAGATTGAATGGGAATCCATCAACGCCGGGGCTGATGCTTTCGAGAGATACAAGGAATACATTCCCAAGACGCTGGTCGAATCCATCGAGCGCACCGGCGTAGGGCTCAAGGGCCCGGTTACAACGCCGATCGGCGGCGGCTTCGCCAGCATCAACGTTACGCTTCGCAAGCAGTTTGAGCTCTACGCAAATGTTCGTCCAATTCGCAATCTTCCTTCCCTGCCCACCCGATATCCCAGCGTTGATCTGGTGATTGTCCGCGAGAACACCGAAGGCGAGTATTCCGGCATTGAACACGAAGTTGTGCCGGGCGTAGTCGAAGCGCTCAAGATCATTACGGCAAAGGCGTCTACGCGGATCGCGAAGTTTGCTTTTGAGTATGCACGACGCGAAAAGCGCAAGCGTATACATGCCATCCACAAAGCCAACATCATGAAGATGAGCGATGGCCTGTTTCTTCGCTGCACTCGTGATGTGTCCAAGGGATATCCGGAAATTACCTACGGCGAGCACATCGTGGACAACACGTGCATGCAGCTGGTGATGAATCCCTACCAGTACGACGTGCTGGTCATGGAGAACCTCTACGGCGACATTATTTCCGACCTTTGTGCGGCGTTTGTCGGCGGACTGGGCCTTGTGCCGGGGGCGAATCTCGGCGAGAAGTGCGCGATCTTTGAAGCTGTTCACGGCTCGGCTCCGGATATCGCCGGCAAGGACATAGCGAATCCAACGGCGGTTTTGCAATCAGGAATCCTGATGCTGCGACACCTGGATGAGATCGAAGCCGCAGAGCGAATCCATACAGCACTCGAAAAGACGTACAAAGAAAAACAGCACCCGTCTAGAGTTATCACGAACATATCTGCCATGAAGCTGACCTACACGTTCTTCGCTTCCCTTCTGCTTGCTGTTGGGCTGCTCGGCTGTAACTCAGCCACGCCACCGGCGTCGCAACCAGCCGCCCAAAGCGCACCAGTCGCAATTGATAACAGCACAACAGGCTCCGTAACGGGCGTCGTCAGCTTCAAGGGTTTTGTACCTAAGTTCTCTCCCATTGATATGACATCTGATCCGGGCTGCCCGTCCAAGCCCGGGACCGCGGACGTTGTTGCAGTGAAGAATGGCAAGCTGGCCAATGTCTTTGTCTACGTGAAAGAAGGATTGCCACAAGGACGATTTGCGCCGCCATCTGAGCCTGCTGTCCTCAGCCAAAAAGGATGCAGCTACACGCCACACGTTCTCGGCGTCATGACCGGGCAGCCGTTCAAAGTGCTGAACGAAGACACGGCCGAACACAACATACATTCCATGTCCACCGGCAACCCTCCGTTCAACGAATCGCAAATGCCAACGGATCAGCCCATTCTCAAAGCTTTCCAGAAGCCGGAAATGCACGTGGTGCTCGAATGCAATCAGCATCCCTGGATGAAGGCTTACCTGAACGTGATGTCTCATCCGTACTTTGCTGTCACTGCCGTTGACGGCAGTTTCGCGATAAAAGATCTGCCGCCCGGGGAATACACCCTGGCTGCTGTCCACGAAAAATACGGCGAGCAGACGATGAAGATCAAGGTAGGCGCGAAAGAGTCGGTTAAGACGGATTTTGCGTTTGCGGGGTAACTAGATCCCCGCGAGCGCAATCGGCAAGAGCGCGATTTTTCGGTGCTAAAATAGTGGGTTTGGAGTTGCACTCGCTTTCTCTCCGGACCCAAGGAGAAGTTCCCTGCGTTATAGACCCGCTCAGCATTGGTTCACCGTCTTCGTCGCCGGAATGGCTTTCTTGCTTCTGCTCGCCGGCGGCCTGGTAACCAGCAACAACGCCGGACTATCGGTACCTGACTGGCCAACCACGCAAGGTTCGTTGTGGAAGGTCCCGCCGATGGTTGGCGGAGTGAAATATGAGCACGGTCATCGGATGATCGCGGAGTTTGTCGGGCTGATGACGATCATTGTCGCCATCTGGACATGGATCGTTGACAAGCGTCGCTGGATGCGAGCGCTCACGATTGGCGCCGTGCTAGGAGTGATCTTCCAGGGCGTTCTTGGCGGACTTACGGTGCTCAAACTTCTGCCACCTGCGATTTCAACCGCTCATGCAGCAGTAGGGCAGACCATGTTTTGCGTGCTGGCGGCGATTGCCGTCTTTACCAGCCAAAGTTGGATGGCTGAGCCGACAGAGATACTCCCGAGTGAGGATTCTCGTCCGCTGATTCGCCAAACATGGATGTTGATTGGCTTCCTGTATCTGCAACTGGTCCTGGGCGCGGCATTTCGTCATGTTTGGACTAAGCTGGGTCCGACGGGCGCAAACACCTGGCCAACACAAAAGATCATCCACATGTTTCTTTATCCACATATTCTGAACGCGCTGATTGTGGCTGGTTTGATCGTGTATGTAGGCCTGCGCGTGCTGACGCGGCATCGCAATATCCCGCAGCTGCGCATTCCGGGCCACGCGCTCACCATCCTGCTGGTACTCCAAGTAATCCTGGGCTTTGCGGCGTATGTTACTCGCGTGGTCTATGGAGTAAATGAAGTTCAACCTACATTTGCTCTGATTGCAACCACGGTCGCGCACATCGGGATCGGCGCGCTGATTCTGGCTTCAGCCGTAATTCTTGCTATTCAAGCGCACCGTCATGCCAGCGACGCAGTCCCATATCTTGTCTCCCGTGGAAATCGTGAGGTAGCCAGGGCATGAGCACTACTGCGCAGCAGCTGGCCGAGCAGAAGACCGAAGCCGCCGTGCTTCCTGTGGCTTTACCGTCGGCTTCTGTCAAGAAGCACTCGCTGACCGGCGACTATTTCCAGCTCTTCAAGGTACGAGTAACGTCACTCATTGTCATGACGGCGTGGACCGGCTATTACATGGGCGCGGCCAAGTCCGGAGTTCCGTCACTTACCTGGAAGCTGTTCAACGCGCTGCTGGGAATTGGTCTAACGTGCGCCGGTTCCGCCGCTTTGAATGAAGTGCTGGAGCATCGCGTAGATGCGCTGATGCCCCGTACGCGCAATCGTCCGCTGCCGGCAAAGCGAATGGCCTTGAGTAACGGCATTTTCGCCGGACTAGTGGCAACGATTTTCGGATCAGCGTATCTGGCCATCACGACCAACGTGCTGACGGGCATCCTGGCTTTCTGCACGGCGGCTTGTTACCTGGCGTGCTACACGCCGTTGAAAAGAATCTCCCCAATCTCGACTTTCGTGGGCGCTTTTCCCGGCGCCATGCCACCATTGCTCGGCTGGGTGGCGGTCCGCGGTCACGTCGAAAAAGAAGCGCTGGTGCTCTTTGCCATCGTCTTCTTCTGGCAGTTCCCTCACTTCCAGGCGATTGCCTGGATGTATCGCGATGAGTACCAAGCGGCAGGCATCAAGATGCTGCCTGTAGTCGACGCGAGCGGAAAGGCCGTAATCCGACAGATGACCTCCTACGCGTTCGCGCTGCTGACCATCAGCCTGCTGCCTGCGCTACTGCAGATGGCGGGGGCGATCTACGTTGGCGGGGCATTGGTGATCGGCTTGTTGTTTCTCGGCGTTGTTCTTCGTCTGGCGGCCACAAAGCTGCCCACTACCTCGCCTGACTCCAGGAAGTTTGCGCGCCAGCTCTTGCAGGCGTCTGTTCTATATCTGCCGATCCTCTTTGCACTGATGATGATCGACGCTGTGCGGTTTTAGCATGGCAACCACTGTGCAGAACGACGTCTTGAGTGAAGCCAACCGCCAACTTGCAGCGGTGATCCAGGTCGACAGCGTTCGCCACAATTATGGAAGCCGCACGGCATTGAATGGCGTCTCGTTCACCGTGGGCGCAGGAGAGATCTTCGCGCTGCTAGGGCCGAATGGAAGCGGCAAGACTACGCTATTCAGAATTCTTTCCACACTCATGCTGCCCACCAGCGGACGCACGCTGATCTGCGGCTTTGATGCGGCCAGCCAGCCGGATAGCGTTCGCGGACGCATCGGTGTTGTATTCCAGGCGCAGAGTGTGGACATCAAGCTCACGGCTGGGGAAAATCTGTGGCATCAAGGACATCTTTACGGTCTTAAAGGCAGCGCGTTGAAGCAGCGTGTAGCAGAGATGCTCCAGCGCGTTGGACTAGCAGACCGCGCCAACGACCGCGTGCAAACATTTTCCGGCGGCATGCTGCGCCGCGTTGAGTTGGCGAAGGGCCTGATGCACCGGCCGAAGGTCCTGCTGCTGGACGAGCCGACCACCGGACTTGATCCCGGCGCCAGGCGCGATCTGTGGCAGTATTTGCATGAGTTGCGGGACCGCGACGGTGTCTCGATCATCGTGACTACGCACCTGATGGAAGAGGCCGAGCGTTGCGACCGGCTAGCCATCCTGAACTCTGGAGAGGTTGTCGCGATGGGAACGCCAGCGGATTTGCGCAGCGAGATCGGCGGCGACGTGATCCTTCTGGAAACGCAAGAACCGCAGGCACTGGCACTCGGGATTGAGCGCAGGTTCGCCATTCAGACAACAGTCCTGGATGGCAAAGTTCGCATGGAACGGAAAGACGGCCATCGGTTTGTCACCGATATCGTAGAGTCATTCCCCGGACAGATTCAGTCGATATCCGTCAGCAAGCCGACTCTGGAAGACGTCTTCATCCGCAGGACCGGGCACCGCTTCTGGACAGAGAAGACAAAGGAGGAAAGCTGATGGCGCAAACGGCCCTCATTCCTGACAGCCTGCCCCGAGTGAGCCCTCTGCTACCGGCATTCACGCTTTGGTGGCGCGAGATTGTTCGCTTTTATCGTCAGCCGGCGCGGGTGGTCGGTGTGATTGCCTCGCCGCTGCTGTTTTGGATCGTCATTGGCGCCGGTTTCGGCACATCGCTGCGGGCTGGGGCAACCGGACAGGGCAACTACCTGAACTACTTTTTCCCCGGCGCGCTGATGATGATTGTTCTATTCACGTCCATTTTCACCATGATGTCGGTGATTGAAGACCGCAATCAGGGCTTCTTGCTCTCCGTAATGGTGGCGCCGGTGCATCGTTCGGGAATCGTACTAGGCAAAGTGCTCGGCGGCGCGACGCTCTCCGCCATTCAGGGTCTGCTCTTCTTGATTGTTGCGCCATTCATCGGGATCAGGATGGGAGTAGAGCAATTCCTGATCGTGGCCCTCATAACTTTTCTCACAGCGTTTGCCCTTACAGCGTTGGGATTCGCGATTGCCTGGAAGATGGAGTCGGCGCAGGGGTTCCACGCTGTCATCAATCTGTTCTTGATCCCGTTGTGGCTGCTCTCAGGCGCGCTGTTTCCTGTAGCTGGGGCTTCGGGCTGGATCAGATGGATCATGCGCGTGAATCCGTTGACGTACGGAATGGAGGCGCTCTTGCTCGCCATGTTCCCTGCAACCGCGCCGCAAACCTTGCTGTCTCTTTGGCCGTCCATCGGAGTATTGGCGGGATTTGGCGTTGCGGTTTTTGTTGCGGGATTTGTGATTGTGAACCGAAGGAGTACGCTGCCAGCGGTCTGATGCAGATTGACTACAACATCTTCCCTGTCGTGAACGCCAGTCTGAATGGCGCGAGTGCGGTGCTTATCGCGACCGGCCGCGTGCTGATCCGCAACCATCAGGTCAAACTGCACAAACTATGTATGATCGCGGCGGTTGTCACGTCGACCATCTTTCTGGCTTGCTACCTTTTCTACCACTTCCACGTGCGGTCTGTACACTTTCCCGGACAAGGCTGGGTACGTCCGCTGTATTTCACGATCTTGATCTCGCACACGGCTCTGGCCGCGGCCGTCCCGCCACTTGTATTGCTTTCATTGAGTTACGGGCTGCGGACACGTTTTGACAAGCACCGCAGAATTTCCCGCTGGACCTACCCGGTTTGGCTCTATGTCTCGATCACGGGCGTGGTGGTCTATGTAATGCTTTATCAGATTTATGGCGCCCGGGTGTGATTTCGGCTTGGTAGAAAGCCGGGTGTGCTGTTATAGTGTCGGAAAACCAGGGGGCGTAGAGGAGGCGAAAGCCTAGATCCCCAAATTCATGGCCACTGGCCGATTTTGGCGCCCCCAATCAAAGGAAAGAAAGAAGGATTCATGAAGAGCGTCAACAAAGTAATACTCCTGGGAAACGTAGGTAAGGACCCTGAGGTCAAATTCACTCCCAACGGAACGGCAGTGGCGAAATTCAGTCTGGCCACCAACACACGCTATAAAGACCAGGGTGGCGAGTGGCAAGACCGCACCGAGTGGCACAGCATTGTGGCCTGGCAGCGGCTGGCCGAGATCGTGGGCGAGTATGTGAAAAAGGGCTCCAAAATCTACATTGAGGGCCGCATCCAGACGTCGAGCTGGGACGACAAACAAAGCGGCGAAAAGAAATACCGCACTGAAGTGATTGCCAACGACCTGGTGCTGCTCAGTGGCCGTGGCGAAGGCGAGTCTTCCGAAGGGCGCTCACGCAGCGCGGGCGCAGGCGCGGGATCGATGGACCAGCGTCCGCCCCAGGCTGACGATGTTGCGCAGCACGCTCAGATTACTGACGAGGACATTCCGTTCTAAGCACACTATAAGGGGGACCGCGGCAAAGGCTTTTGAGGGTCTCTCCGGAAGATTATTGGCGAAAAGAACTGCCGGCTTTTTCAGTGCCGATTCTATGCTCAGGCAGGGACACTATCCATGAAATCCGGGCTCCTGACGCTATCCAGGGTATATTTTTGCGTCTACTTTGTCCTTACGTCCGTTTATTGTCTTCTTTCTTCCATTCCGTACACGTATTTTTTTCTGATCAAAGAGCCGCCGTATGACTGGCTGATTGCGTTAGCGCGCTATCAGCCGCTCTTGTGCTGGCTCGCCGTTGCCTGTCTCGTATTCGTCAACTGGAAAAGGAGACATACTGCATCGGCCCGGGTCATGTTTGCGGCCACAGTTGGCCTGGCCGCGTATCTGACGGCACACAATTTCGTTCTGCACATTAGGAATGGTCCGGCCGCCTACGTAGGGGCCTTGGCACTCTTGCTGCCGGTCATTCTTGCCGCCGCGCAAGAGATCTTCAGTTCTCCGCCGTGGAAACGGGAGAGCGACCGGGTTTTTCTCTCCTATTCGAATGCAGTGCTTATAGCATTCCTTGTGACCGCCATTTCCGGCGGCGCGGTGGCTCTATGTCATTATTGGGAAACGAAAGCGTTCGAGCTCCCTCAATATTTGTTCGTGCTGTACGAATTAATCACCGCGGTCTTGCTGGCACTTCTGCTGGTCTCAATCGCAAATCTATTCTTGCCGTTTCTCTCGCGGATCACCGGGCGCCCCCGCGCCGTCATCATTGCTATGGGAACATTTATCGCTCTCGGGCTTAGTTACGCAGCCTCGCAGTTCCTGGAAAACAACCTTTCGTTCCATGGCTGGCACAATTATCTTTATGCGGCCTGCATAGGAGCGTCGCTTGCTCTTTTTGGCAGCAGTGTCTTTGCTTCGTCGAGCATTGGAACAGAACACAATCCCCGGGAGTCGAGCACGAAAAGCAGGATCATGCCCTTCGCGGTTGGAGCTTGTCTGTGTACTTTAGGGTTGATTATGCCAATTGTCACCGCAGAAAAAGATTGGAACGGCATTCTGCAAGGTACGTTTACTCTCGTGCTCTGGATTGGACTCAGTGTATGTGTGTATCTCGCTCGGCCAATACGCAAGAGCTATTCCGTCCCTGCAATCTTGACGGTTGCGCTGATCGGAGGCGCCATTTATTGGACGGCCGGAGAGACTTCTTTTCTCTGGGCAAAGCAATTGGGGCACACCAACGAAGAAGTCGAACGCAGCCTGCAGACTTATGCGAACCAAGACGTTTCCTTTAAGCTGGCGCATTCTCTCCTCCGGCCAGGCTCGACTGAGCCTTGCGAGGCGCTGTGCAGGACTTTGCGGCAATACGCAAACGTCAAAGATGCTGAAGTCAAGAGCGAACTCGCCTTGGTCAGCAAGCTCGAGCTGGGCAAGCAGGAACGTCCGAATATTTTCTTCATTGTGGTCGATTCCCTGAGGCCGGACTACCTGGGAACATACAACTCCAAGGTTGATTTCACGCCTAACCTGGACCGTTTCGCGCAGGACAGCATTGTCATGCGTAATGCCTACACGCAATATGCCGGGACATCGCTGTCAGAGCCGGCGATCTGGTCGGGAGCTCTGCTCCTTCATGCCCATTACTTGCAGCCATTTGACAAAGTCAACAGTCTCAAAAAACTGCTGAAGACCGATGGGTACCAGATGATCGTCAGCTACGATGAAGTCCTGCAACAGGTCCTTCCCGAAGATCCGGACCTGATCAAGCTCGATACCGGGATACTGTGGAACCATCTTGAGATCTCTTCCAGCCTTCGGCAACTGGAAACATATCTGGAAGCGAGGAAAGAAAAGGATCGTCCGATTTTCTTTTACACGCAACCGAAGAATGTCCACCAATTTGGTGTAAATGACCGGCCTAAACGCAACAGCGGCAATTGGAAAGACCGGCCCGGCTTCAACAACCGGATTGCTTACACGGTCCATCAGGTGGACGAATCTCTTGGCCCGTTTTTCGATTATCTGAAAGCAAAGAACCTGTACGACAACAGCATTATCGTAGTGACTGCTGATCACGGAGACGCGACTGGCGGTTTCGGACTCTTCACCCATTCAACATTCATAGCGCCAGAGATCA
>WNFN01207366.1_pt1 | contig 14984 bp, 17 predicted proteins | sample 5400161 | NCBI WGS metagenome assembly WNFN01 (sample SAMN13153353, study PRJNA577476) | soil metagenome | isolation source: 80 cm saprolite on Douglas fir-dominated hillslope | place: USA:California | collected 2013-09-17
CCCGCATCGGACCCAAGGAGGCCGCTATAATGGACTCCCAATTCAAAAGGAGCCCGCTCTCATGCAATACCGCCGCTTCGGCCGCACCAGATGGAATGTCAGCGAAATTGGTTACGGCATGTGGGGACTCGCCGGATGGACCGGCTCTGACGACACCGAATCGCTCGACGCCCTCCAGCGCGCCGTCGATCTCGGCTGCAATTTCTTTGACACCGCATGGGCGTACGGCGAAGGCGGCAGCGAACAGATCCTCGGAAAAGTCCTGCGCGCCAACGCCGGAAAAAAGCTCTACGTCGCCTCGAAAATTCCGCCCAAAAACGGCAAATGGCCCAGCCGCCGCGATTTCACGCTTGACGATTGTTATCCGCCGGATCACATCGAAGCCTACGTCAACAAAAGCCTCGCCAATCTGGGCGTCGAAAAACTCGACCTCATCCAGTTCCATACTTGGGAAGACCGCTGGCTCAACGACGAACGCCTCCCGCGCGCGGTGGAAAAGTTGCGCGCGACCGGCAAAGCGGAAGCCGTCGGCGTCAGCGTCAATCGCTGGGAGCCTTGCAACGGCATTCGCGCCGTGCTCGAAGGTGTCGCCGACGCCGTGCAGGTCATCTACAACATCTTCGACCAGAATCCCGAGGATGCGCTCTTCCCCATCTGCCGCATGAAGGACGTCGCCGTGATCGCCCGCGTACCGTTCGATGAAGGCACCCTCACCGGCACGCTCACCGTCGATAGCACGTGGCCAAAAGGCGATTGGCGCAACACTTATTTCGTCCCGGAAAATCTGAAAAACAGCGTCGCCCACGCCGAAGCGCTCCGGCCGCTTGTTCCCGTGGGCAACACCATGGCGCAGATGGCTCTGCGCTTCATCCTCAGCAATCCCGACGTCAGCACCATCATTCCCGGCATGCGCAAGCGCCGCAACGTCGAAGCCAACATCGCCGCCAGCGCCCAGGGCCCCCTCCCCGCCGCCCTCCACAAACAACTCCGCGCCCACCGCTGGGACCGCAACCCTACTTCCTGGTCACAATGAATCGAGGTCCACGAGTGAATTGTTTTCAGCTTTTAGTTTTGAGGGCAGCCGAGCGGAAGTGAACTCTAGGACTAACCTCGGTTCTCTGCTTCTTACTGAGAACTTAAAACTAACAACTAAGAACTACTTCAAACGAAAAAAAGCGGAAGGAAGAAAAAAGAAAAACTCCCAAACTGTCTTTTTCCTATTTCCTACTGACGACTAAAAACTGATGACCAAGAACCTCTTCACGTGTAAAAGAAGCAAAAAAGGAAAAATACAAAATTGTTTTTTTCTATTTCCTGCTGACAACTGAACACTGATGACTGACAACTGCATCACGCGGTTTGCTTCAACGCCCGTTCGACAAGCGTCAGGCAACGCTCGGCCTGCTCGCGCAGCAGCTCATCGTGATCGCCGAGGTCCCGCTGCATGCTGTGGAGTTCGTCCGCAATCGCCAGCGCCGCCAGCACCGCGACTTTCTGTGTGTCTACCGTCTTCGTCACATCGGCGATCTCGTGCATCTTATCGTCCACGAACTTCGCGAGCTTCTGCACGTACTTCCCATCCAGTTCCCCTTGGATGGAGTACGTTTGCCCGAAAATCTGCACTTTTACCGGCCCGCTCATGGAGTCTCCGCGCGTCCTTATCGGCACAATACCACATCCGCTCCCTGAATAAATCCCGCCCGGCCGCGTGCGCTTCTTGCACAAAGTCCCATTTACATTTTTCGCGCCCTTCGGTACCGTTTGAGTTCCAGCCTGTTTGTCTCCCCAGCCCGCGTAATGAGAATTCATCTGCTCGCACAAGGAGCGCTTCATGGCCACCAAGCCTCGTCTCAAGAAATCCGCAGCAACACTGCAGCACCCGATCCGCGTCGTGCCACTCCATCGGCCGGAGCTGCAACGGGTTGCACCGGCAGTCGCGCCCCGGCTTACTTACCGCGGCGGGCCGCTGCTCAATGCCGTCGAGGTCTTCACCGTTTTTTGGGGCGCCGAATGGAAACAAGCGCCGCAGAGCGCGCTTGTGACGAACTTGAATTTGTTCTTCGATTACATTCTCACGAGCGCGCTGATGGATCAGCTCGGGGAGTACAGCGTCCCCGGGAAAAATATCGGCCATGGCAAACGCACCGGCACCGCGGTTCTCACTTCACCCGTTCCAAACACTTCCGTGCAAGACAGTGAGATTCAACAACTGTTGCAGCAGGAAATCGCCTCCAAGAATCTTCCGGCGCCCTTCCTGCCGGGAGTTCTGCGGCTATCACGACGCCACCAGCGGCAACATTTTTTATGCGGTCATGCCTTATCCCGGATGTTCCGGGTGCACCGGCGGCCTTACCGTCGCCGACGCGCTCACTTCCACCACCTCGCACGAACTTTGCGAAGCAGTCACCGATCCGGTGCCCGGCCAGGGATGGTACGACGACAACAACGGCGAGATAGGGGACATTTGCGCGTGGAAAACACGCGTCCTCGGCGGCTACACGATTCAACTGGAATGGTCGAATAATTCTGGATCGTGCGTGTGAGTTGCAAATCGTTTTTATTGCGCGCGGAGTTGCGCGCGGAGTTGCGCGCCGAGCTGCTTTTCGAGAGCGGCAACAACCCTGCCGCTGAAATCGGCGATCTGCGCGTCCGTGAGCGTCGCTTCGCGGCTCTGAAACGTCACGCGCACGAGCAGCGAATATTTCCCCGCAGGAACATTTTTGCCTCGAAAAAGATCCGTCGCCTCGATCGAATGGATTTCGCCGATGCCCAGCGATTGAATCGTTTTCGTCACATCGGAAAACTTCGTACCGTCCGCGAGCAGCAGGGAAAAATCACGCTCGACACTCGGAAATCTTGGCAACGGCTCATACCGCCGCGCTTCTTTCGCCGAACGTATCGCCGTGTAAACCGGATCGAGGCGCAACTCCGCGAGGAAAACGTCTTGCCGCAATTTCAATTTTTCCGCGACCCGCCGCGCAAGCTGCCCCGCGACACCGACTGAAGAGAGACTCCTCGCTTCGCTCGAAATGAGGGTGTTCAGATTGACGGAGCCACGCCGCGTCGCGTGCAGCCAGTCCGCGCCGCCATCTTCCCAGCGAAAACCACCGCAGAGTTCGCCGATGGAATCGAGGTCGCCCTTGAGATCGGCAAAAGAAAAATCGCGCGCCGCGTCATACAGCCCTTTTTCGCGCGCTTCGCCGGTCGCGCCGATCGAAAGCACGCGCGTTTCGAATGACGCGCTTCCATTTAGACGATAGTGACGGCCGATCTCGAAGAGCCGCGCGTTGCGCTGGCCGTGGTTGAGGTTCCATTCGAATGCTCCCGCCATGGTCACGATGCCGGTCGAGCGCAGCACGTTCGCTTCTTCCGAAAGCGGATTCGAAAGACGCGCCGGCGAAACGCCCTCCGGACGGAACAGCGCGTCGCGTTCTTCCGCGACGTGTGGAATGGTCAGAATCTCGCGGTAACCGAGACCGATGAGCCGCTCGCGCAAACGCGTTTCGGCTTCGTACTGCGGGAGGCGCGCCGCGCCCTGGCGTGCGGCAGGCAGGCGGGGCGGAAATTTATCGAGGCCGTAAATGCGCGCGATTTCTTCGATCAAATCAATTTCGCGTTCGACCTCGGCGCGCCAGGAGGGCTGGGTGCATTCCCATGCAGCGAGGAGCGTGCCTTCCGCGCCGCGGTTTTGATCGATTCGAACGGGGGCGAAGCCGAGCGCGCCGAGACTGGCTTCCACTTCCTTGTCGGGAACGTCCGCGCCCATGACGCGAAGGATTTCTGCGCGCGTGACGTGGATTTTTTTCGCGGCGCGCTTGCCGGGATAAATATCAACAACGCCAAAGAGCAATTCGCCGCCGGCAAGCTGCAGAATCAATTCAGCCGCACGGCGCGAGGCAAGCTCGGCCATTTCCGGATCGGCGCCGCGGCCGAAGCGCGTGGATGCTTCAGTGTGCAATTTCAGAAAACGCGCCGCGCGGCGAATGGCGACCGGTTCGAACCAGGCGCACTCGATCAAAACATTTTTCGTGGAAAACGAAATTTCCGTTTCGGCGCCGCCCATGATTCCGCCGATGCCCACGGCACGCGAGCCGTCGCCATCGCTGATCATGCAGATGTTCGAATCGAGCTGGCGCTCGATTCCGTCGAGGGTGCGGATCTTCTCCGGAGCCGCCTTACCGGCGGCGTCGCCGGGCTTGGCGCGGCGGACGACAATTTTGTGGTCGCGAACTTTGTCGTAATCGAAAGTGTGCAGCGGGTGGCCGAGCTCGAGCATCACGTAATTCGAAATATCGACGACGTTGCTGATGCTGGCGACGCCAGAAGCTTCGAGGCGGTCTTTCAGCCATTTTGGGGAAGGCTGAATCTTCACGTTTCGAATGACGCGGGCGGTGAAGCGGCCGCAAAGTTCCGGGGTTTGAATTTCGACTTTTACGGCGTCGCTGGCTTTCGCGGCACTCTCAGCCGGCTTGGGCGAGACATGCTTCAGAGACAGCTTGTAGATCGCGGCGACTTCGCGGGCGATTCCGTAGTGGCCGAGACAATCGGGGCGATTCGAACTGACTTCGGCTTCAATCACGGCGCCATGCGCGCCGTTTTCCACGCCACCGATATTCGTGCCGGAAAGCGCGAGGCGCGAGGCGAGTTCCTGCGGCGTCGGGGCAACGTCGACAAAATCCTTCAGCCAGTTGTAGACGACTTTCATCGGCTATTTCCGCTCCGTTGGCAGCCGCCCGGCATAGAGGTGCGTGGCGTACTCCACTCGCACGCGGCCATTTTCCTGATAGCTGCGAAAGAGTTCGCGCAGCGCGTCCGTCATCGGGGCAAAATTCGCATGGCCTTCCTGCGGAATGTAGGAGCTGCTGCGCAGCCGCCCGGCGAGCCCGTCCCAGTCCAGCAAGTGTACATTCGGCAGGGTGTGATGCAGGAATTCCCCGCCGAGGAAAAAACCTTGCACGTCGTGGGCCTGGGGGTAGGAATCACGCACGCGCGTATAATCCGTCCCATATTTCACGAGAATGTCTTCATACGCCCTGGCGAAAGGTGTCTCCATTTCACGGAAGTTCCAGATGGCGACGACCCAGCCTTGCGGCCGCAGAATCCGCCGAAACTCCGCCCGCGTTTTTTCCGGCTCGAACCAGTGGAAGGCCTGGCCCGCGGTGACGAAGTCGACGCTGGCATCCTCGAGCGTAGTGGATTCGGCCGAGCCTTCAATACTCGAGAAGCCGTCGTAGGCGGCGAGATATTCCTCGCCGGCCTGGCGCATTTCAGAGTTTGGCTCGACGCCGTAAACGCGATTTCCGTTCGTCAGAAAAAGCTCGCTCAGGAAGCCCGTGCCGGAGCCGATGTCGGCGATGACGTGGCCAGGGCGAAGGTCGCATTCCTTGCGCAGCACATCCAGCAGTTCCGAGGGGTAGCCCGGCCGGTAGCGGACATAGTCGGCCGCGCGATTGGAAAAGCGTTGTTTGGCGTCGGCGAAAGTCATTTAGTGACTCGTGACTGGTGACTGGTGACTCGTGAAACCATCGCGAATTGCGAGTTGAGCCGGGCGAGTAGTGTTTGGTTTCTCATGGGAATTGGCGGAGGAAGCGGACGTCGTTCTGGAAAAAGACCTGAATATCGTCGATGCCGTACTTGAGCATGGCGAGGCGGTCGATGCCGATGCCAAAGGCGAAGCCGCTGACTTTCTTGGCATCGTAGTTCACGAAGCCGTAGACGGCGGGATCGACCATGCCCGCGCCGAAGAGCTCGATCCAGGCGGCGCCTTTGCATTTCGAACAAGTTCCGCCTGCTGCCGCGGTGCCCGTTCCGCCGCAGAAAGGGCAGGAGACGTCGAACTCGACGCTCGGCTCGGTGAACGGGAAATAGCTTGGGCGGAAGCGGGTTTTCACACTGGGGCCGAAGAATTGTTTTACGAAATACTCGATGGTGCCGGTGAAATCGCAGAAGGTGATGTCGGTGTCGACGGCCAGGCCTTCGATCTGGTGGAAGGCGAAGGAATGCGTGGCGTCGGGATTGTCGCGGCGATAGACCTTGCCGGGAACGATGACCCGCACGGGCGGTTTCTGCTTTTCCATGGTGCGAATCTGCATGGGTGAAGTGTGGGTGCGGAGAAGGAGCGGCGTCGGCGCGCCTTTCGGCAAGTCCAGATAGAAAGTGTCCATGTCGTCGCGGACGGGATGGAATTCGGGAATGTTGAGGGCTTCGAAATTGTAGTAAGGCGTTTCGATTTCTGGGCCTTCGACGACGGAGAAGCCGATGGAAACGAAGATGTCTTCGATTTCCTGGAAGACCTGGCGGATCAAGTGATGGGAGCCGAGGGGGCGAATGACGCCGGGGAGAGAGAGGTCGATTCGCTCACTTGCCAGGGCGGTTTTTTCGGAACCGGACTCGATGGCTGCGCGGCGCGTTTCGATTTGTGACTCAACGTGCGCGCGCAGCTCGTTTAGAGAGGCGCCGACAGCGCGCTTCAATTCGAGCGTGGAGGGTTTCAGCCAATTGTCCGTGATTTGCGTGAGTACGCCGGATTTGCGGCCGAGCCAGGCATCGCGGAATTGTTTCCAGGAAGATTCGTCTTGCGCGGAAGCGCAATCGGCGTCGAAGCGTCCACGGAGGTCAGCGAAGAGCGCGGAGAGTTCCTCGGGCCGCGTGATGCCGAGATGGACGAGGGGCAGTGCCGTTTTGTTTTCGTGTGCCGTCATCGAGTTTTAAGGCGAACATCGCAGGGCACAATGCATCATGCCCTTTCGGAAGAACCTATCACGCGCCGTGAAAAGTCAAGACGCGATGATCATAGCTGGATTCATCGCGCTAAATTCGCGCGATGCCGAAGAGTTCCTCGGCTCCGGGCCGGCAAAATGCGCTGGCCATCCGCTCGAGACGACAGGGCAGAGACAGCCTACCCAGCCGGTTACATCCTGCCGAGAAGGGGCGCAGCATGCTGCGCCCCTACAAAGAGCTGGCGCCGGGCGCCTAGGACTTTTTTGCCTTGGCTTGTGGCGGGGCAGCGGCTTTCGCTGTTGCCACTAGCGACGTGAATGCCGCGGCGTCCTTTACCGCGATATCCGCTAGCACTTTGCGGTCGAGCGTGACGCCTGCGGCCTTGAGGCCGTGAATCAACTGGCCGTAGGTCAAGCCGTTCAGGCGGGCGGCGGCGCCGACGCGCTGAATCCATAGGCGGCGGTACTGGCGCTTCTTGACGCGGCGGTCGCGCTTGGCGTAACGATCGGCGCGATTGGCGGCTTCCTGTGCGGATTGGTAGAGCTTGCTCTTGGTGAGGAAAAAGCCTTTTGTCCTCTTGAGGTACTTCTTGCGCCGTGCCCGGCGCTTGGTGCCGCGTTTTACGCGTGCCATGGGTTTCAAAGAAAGAACCTCAGCTTTCACAAAACCGCGGCCAAATGCTCTTGGGAGACAAACAGGGTGCGTGAACGCGCAAGAAAGCGTGCACCGCAACGGGTTTGTCTCCGGTATGAACCGCATTTCACGATCGCCTTGCGGCGATTGATTACTTCTGCGGCTCATCGGCCGGCAGGCACCCGTGAAGCGCTGCCTGGCACGATGTTGCGGGACTTGCGTCCCGCATTTTCCTTGGAGGGCGCACGCGAGAGTGGCCCTCTTAGAAATTCGAATTGACCAACGGCGAAATTCGAATTTGGTTAACGGCTGTTGGTCTCAAATGGGGCGCAGCATGCTGCGCCCCTACATGGAAACTCGACTAGCCGTAGGGAAGCATCTGCTTGACGCTGGCCACGTCGGCTTTGTTTACCAGCGTGAGCTTCTTCAGCTTGCGCATGCGGCCGGGCCTTTTTGTACCCATCAAGTGGCGCTTGCCGGAGTGCCCGCGCTTGATCTTGCCGTTCGCCGTGAACTTGAAGCGCTTCCTGGCGCCGCGGTGGGTCTTCAACTTCAATTTCGGTTTCGATCTGTTTCTCGGCATTGCTGGAAATCCTCTCCTGACCTTAATGCGTTGCGCGTCAAGGCGCGTCTTGAAATTCGAACTTGAGTGCCAGCTGGGGCGCAGCATGCTGCGCCCCTACAAATTCCTGCTGCGCGTCTGATTGCCCCAGTAACGCCACCAGGACGTTGCCTTCCATGCGCGGCATGGTTTCGATCTGGCCCTGGTCGCCAATCTCCATGAGCAAGCGGTTCATCTTGGCACGCCCGACTTCCTGGTGGGCCATTTCGCGCCCGCGATGAAAAATCATGGCGCGCACTTTGTGGCCTTCGCCGAGGAAGCGGATGATCTGGCTCTTGCGAACCTGATAGTCGTGCTCCGCGGTGGCGGGCCGAAACTTGACTTCCTTCAACTGCGAACCGCGGCTGCTCTTGCGCTGCTCGTGAGCCTTTTTGTTGGCCTGATAGAGATATTTGCCGTAGTCGGTGATCTTACAAACGGGCGGATCGGCCGTGGGCGAAATTTCCACCAAGTCGAGCCCCTTTTCCTTGGCCAGCTTTATGGCTTCAAACGGCTGCATGACGCCGAGCTGGCCGCCTTCTTCATCAATCACCCGGATTTCGCGAGCCCTGATTCGTTCGTTGACGCGAATACGGTCGCTCTGCCGGAAGCTGCGTTCTGCGATAAGTCCCCCTCAAGCACTTTGCTATTTATGGGCACGAAGCGGCCGACAAGAACTGCTTTCCCCGGTTCATCCAGGGCTGGGCCCGTTCGAAACCCCACGTATCACCGCGAAGCGATGACCCACGCCACACAGTTGAAAAACGACTGGGGACGGGCTTCAAAGTATAGCATGCGCCAGCGGCTGCACGGCAAGAGGCAAAAGGGTATGGCAGCGGATTTAGCTGGAGACGACGGGTTGGAGGAGACCCCGCAAGAATCGAAGCGCGAGGTCAGGTGCTCAGCTTCAGGTCGCCCTTTGGCCCGCTGATGAGCGCGTGAAGGCGGGCTTTGTCGCTTCGCTGGACGGGGAGGTCGAGACCGATGCGTTTCAGAGTTAAGGAGAGTTCGTCAGGATCCGCGCTCATGATTTCAAAATACTCTAAGCGGGAACCTGCGGGAGCATCCTTGGAAGGATGGACGGAGTCAGCGCTCCATTCGATGAAGAAGGGGAGGAGACCGTGGCGGTCGTCGGCGAGATGGACGGTTTTCCAGTTGAGGACGTGGCCATCGGGGCGTTGACGGGAGCCGTCGTCGGGACCCTTGAAGGCGATTTGATTTTCGCGGAGCAGCTTGGCGGTGGCAGCGATGTCCGGAGGATGGACGGCCCAGGCGATGAGGCGCGGCTCGGTCATCCCGAGGATTTGCGGGAAGTGAACGATCTGCCCTTGTGAAGAATCCGGGGCGATGATTTCCAGATAGCGGCGCTCGCCCAGAGAGAGGAGCGCGTTGCGAGTGCCGCGGCCGGGATGGACGCCTCCGAGTGTGGGACGCACGCCGGTATTTTCTTTAACGAGGTCGATGCCGCGATCGAGATCGTTGCAGCCGATAATGATGTGATCGAGCAAGGCGGGCACCTCGTCGTCATCTTCCGCGCCGTCGGCCTTTGCGACGGATGGCGCGGCAAGGACGCAACCGGTCAGCACGAGAAAAATGCGCCGTGAAAGTGGTCGTGACATTCGTGACCTCCCGCGAGCAACGCACGATCGCCGGGTTAGAGAGAAATGGACGAGCTGCGCTGGCCGCGCTTGCTCAAATAATGATGCCAGAACAGGCGGGCGGCAACGGCGCGCCATGGTTTCCAGCGCGCGCTCATGTTCTCGAGCTTTTCCGGCGACGGGCGCTGGCGAAGGCGTTTTACTTCCTGAACTGCGGTGGCCAAGGCCAGATCGCCCACCGGCCAGATGTCCGGGCGGCGCAGCGCGCTCAATAGATAGATGTCGGCGGTCCATTTACCGATGCCTTTGAAGGCCACCAGCATATTGCGGGCGGCTTCGTCTTGCAGGTCGTGCAGATCGCGCAGATCGAAATAGCGGCGCGCCAGAGATTCGGCGAGCAGACGGGTGTACCGAGTTTTCTGGCGGCTGAAGCCGATGCGCAGCAACTCCGCGTCGGTGAGCTTCAGGAAGCGGCTGGGCGTGAGCGGGCGGACGGCGGCATTCAGCCGATCGAAGGCCGCTTTCGCGGACGCTAGAGAAACTTGTTGCTCGAGAATGATGTAGACGAGTGTCGGGAATCCCGGCTTACGTACCCAGAGGGGTGGTGAGCCGTATTTTTTTACGACCTCAGCCAGATGGGTGTCCCGGTTCGCGAGGTGACGCACACCCTGAGCGAAAGCGCTTTCGTTCAGGATGATTTGAGAGGTCTGCACGGCCGGGTCAACAAAGCATTGCGACGACTATTCAACTTGTCGCGCGGGAGTCGACTTCTTGCCGAAGCGATTCGACGACTTCGGCGAGGGGCTTGGGGCCGAGGTCGCCTTTGCTGCGATGGCGGACGGAGACGGTGCCGGCTTCGGCTGGTGGACGCGGAGGTTGTGGCGCTTCAGAGTTTCGGTGACGTGCTTGGCGTAATCGGCGACTTTTTCGCTGACGGGGCAGACTTCCACCTGCACCGGCGCGAGCCACAGCGGGAAGGCGCCCGCGTAGTGCTCGATCAAGATGCCGAAGAAGCGCTCAACGGAGCCGAGCAGCGCGCGGTGGACCATCAAAGGCTGATGCTTGGCGCCGTCGTCGGCGACGTATTGCAGGCCGAAGCGCGCGGGCAGGTTGAAGTCGAACTGTACGGTGGTGAGCTGCCAGGAACGGCCGATGGCGTCGATGAGCTTCACGTCGATTTTCGGGCCGTAGAAGGCGGCTTCGCCTGCCATCTTTTTGTACGGGATGTTCATGCGCTTCATGGTGTCGGCGAGAGCGGCCGTGGCGCGATGCCAGTCTTCGGGCTTGCCGGCGTAATTCTCCGGATGCGCGGGATCCCAATCGGAGCAAGCCTCGACTTCGGATTCAATTTGCGAGGGCATGCAGAAAATGTGCGCGTCGTCCTGAGTGAAGCCGCGGACGCGGAGCAAGCCGTGGAGCACCCCGCTTCGTTCGTAACGATAGACCGTGCCGAGTTCGGCAAGACGGACAGGCAGCTCGCGGTAGCTGTGCAGCCTTGCTTTGTAAATCAGGATGTGGCCCGGGCAATTCATGGGCTTGAGTTGGTAGTCGGTTTTTTCGACTTCCACCGGGCCAAACATACTGTCTTTGTAAAAACCCGTGTGGCCGCTGGTTTTCCAAAGATCGAGGCGCATGATGTGCGGCGTGTAGACGAGGTCGTAGCCGCGCTTGAGCAACTCGTCGCGCAGCCAGCTTTCCACGATGGTGCGAATCAAGCCGCCCTTGGGGTGCCAGAAAATGAGGCCTGCGCCGGCTTCTTCTTGAATGCTGAAGAGGTCGAGTTCCGTGCCGAGCTTGCGGTGATCGCGGCGCTTGGCTTCCTCGATGCGATGCAAATGCGCGTCCAGCTCTTTTTGCGTGAAGAAAGCCACCGCGTAAATTCGCTGGAGCTGGGGATTGCCTTCCTGGCCCTTCCAGTAGGCGCCGGCGACGTTCATCAGCTTGAACGCCTGAATGCGCTTGGTGGAAGGAATGTGCGGGCCGCGGCAGAAGTCGATGAACTTTCCAGTGGTGTAGAACGAGACCATCGGCTCGGTGGCTTTTTCCTCCACAAGCTCGCACTTGAAAATCTGGTTGCTCTTTTTGTAGAGGTCCAGCGCTTCGGGCTTGGGAATAAGCTTGCGCTCGTTCGGCAAGTCCTGGGCAGCGAGTTCGTGCATCTTTTTTTCGATCTTTGCGAGGTCTTCCTGAGTGAACGGCTCATCGCGCAGGAATTCGTAGAAAAAGCCGGTGTCGATCGGCGGACCGATGCCGAGCTTCACACTCGGATACAGCTCCATCACCGCGGCGGCGAGCAGATGCGCGGCCGAATGCCGGAATACAAAAAGCGAATCGGGATCTTTTTCCGTGAGGATTTGCAGCTTCACGTCGTGATCCAGAGGGCGGCGCAAGTCGATCAGCTCGCCTTCGCCGTCGTTGGGCGCGGCAACACGCGCGACAAGCGCGGCATCCGCGAGCCGCGGGGAAATACTTCTCGCGACGTCGGCCGGTGTCGTGCCCTTGGGCACCTCTTTGACGCTGCCGTCCGGCAACGTGATGTGAATCTGCTCCATGCGCGTGTTCACCCGGAAGGAGAAACACTAAGCTTATCGGCGGTGTTCCATGCGGTCAAGGCGCGGCAGACGAATTGCCCGCGAATCGAAACTGAACCCAGTCTGTGACTAAATCAGCGTGACGCCCGGAAGTCCGGAAAAATGCGCGTCCGATGTGATCAGCTCCGCCTGGTGCGCCTGAGCCGTCGCGTAGATCATTGCGTCCGCCATCGGCAGGTTTGCAGCCAAGCCCTTCTTCGCTGCCAAAGCGGCCAGGGAGACATCGAGAACGATTTCACGTGCCTGAAAGCTGAAAGCAGTCGACAGAAATTTTTCTGCTAGCGCCAGGTCTTGCTCGCGGAGCATTTTTTTGTAGACCTCGTAAACGACGATGGTGGGAAGCAGCAAGGTTTCTTGGTTTTCGAGATATTTTGCGAACGCATCGGCCTTGGGACCGTTGCCGAGAAACTCAACCCAACCTGAAGAATCCACAACGTATCGCTCAGAACCGCTCGGTGTGGTCACGGTCCTCATCCTTCCACTTCATGCCCTTGGCGATTCCGCGAAGATCTTTTATGGACCCCGGCCGATTTAGGCGTATCGTTCCGTCGAGGACGTAAATCTGCAATTCTTGCCCGGGGCGAAGCGCCAATTCTTCGCGAACTTTCTTGGGAATGACCACTTGAAACTTGGGTGAGACTTTTACCGTTTCCATGGATTTGCCCTACCCTCATTCTATCGATTCATGGCTACGTATGTCCATCTAAATATCGATACACAATAGTAGTGCATACCGTATATCGATATATTTAGGCATGTCGATATCTTTATCGATCGTTCGGTCAGATCATCAAAAAGGTCGCAAACTAGTTTGGGTCACAAACCAAGTTCTTCACCTAATTTCTCCAAGCTCGCGGCGGTCGTCAGGGCGAAGCGAGATCCCCGATTCAATGACAAGGCGTGTTGTACCGCTTCCCGTGCTTTGCTCGTATCCCCTTGTTTTTGAAAGGCCTTGGCCAGCCATACCCAGGTTTCGTCCGGCGAGGTATCGAAGGCCAAAGACTTCTGAAAGCTCTCTATGGCCTTGGGGACGTCGCCGCCAAACATCTTCGGGGTCATCAAGTATTGACGGCCAAGGCTGGCCCAGACGCGAGGATTTTTGTCATCGAGCGCCATAGCCTTGGCATTTTCCTCGTTGACCTTGGGGCCGAACTTCGGGCCTGCGAACATGGCGTTGCCCAATGAAATTTTTCTGCCGTAGAGATCGGCAAGCAGGCTATGCGCGTCACCGGATTTGTCGTTCAGCTGGATAGAGTGCTGCGCCGCGTCAATGGCTTTATCCACCGCTTCTCCTGCGGCCTTCTTGTCTTTGCGCATCTCATAGACGTCCAGGAAATACTCCTGAACTTTTGCTAAATCAAGATAGAGGCCCGCATCGTTGGGGTTCTGAGCGATCATCTGTTCGAGTTGCGCCTTCAGGGATTGCGGTTGTTTCTCATCGCGGGTTTTCCTGGCAGCTTCAACGGCTGGGCCGAGCGGATCATCCGCTGCCGAAACAGGCGCGGGCGCTCCTGGAGCAATAGAGAGCAGAGCGGCATACGCCACCGCGAGAAAGCGGAGATAAGCACTGTTCGGCGAACGCATAGTCAAGTCCCTGCTTTCTCCTACGCACGGAACACGGCAAAAGTGTCAGTGTCGCGCCGGCGCTTCGAGGATGGTGCTCCACCCCAGCGATTTCGTATTCAGTGCGCGTTTCGTCCTGGCTATCCAACAGGGTAAACTCATTGCTCTTCCGTGACAGTCGGAAATCTCAGAGGCCAGTAAATGGAACGATTGGCGACACAACTACCTTTCGCACTTTTTCTATTTTTCTCAGTGCCGGCGCGCGGCGCGCAGGAGCCCAAAGCGCTTCCGCTGCCGGACGAGCGGTACAAAGTGGACATTCTGCTGGTCGTGGCGCATCCCGACGACGAGGGCGCGGCCACGCCGTATCTTGCGCGCGCACTCGACGAACATAAGCGAATTGCAGTTGTGTTTGGCACGCGCGGCAGCAGCGGCGCGAATGAAGCTGGAGCGGAACAAGCGGCGGCGCTCGGCGCGGTCCGCGAGATTGAAGCGCGGAATGCACTGGCGACGCTGGGCATCACCAACGTATGGTTTCTCGGTGGCAAGGACACGGCGTCGCAAAATGTATTGCAGTCGCTGGCGAACTGGGATCATGGCGAATCGCTGGAGCAATTGGTCAGGCTCGTGAGGCTCACGCGGCCGGAAGCGATTCTCACATTTCTTCCGGGAACTTTTATTGGCGAAGACCACGGCGACCACCAAGCTTCCGGCGTGCTGGCAACCGAAGCGTTCGATCTGGCGGGCGACCCAGTTGCGTTTGCGGAGCAGGTTGCCGGGCCGACGAAGCGACTGGAACCTTATCTGGAGAATTTGCGGCCCTGGGAGCCGAAAAAGATTTATTACTTTCCGGATGCGGACCGCGAAGACATTTTTCGCGGGAAAGGCCCGGAGTACTCCGTGAAGGAGATTTCCAAATCGAGCAAGCAGCCGTACTGGAGAATGGCGCTCGATTCGTTTCGCGCCCACCAGACGCAAGCCAAGTCCTTTCTTGACAAGATCGCCCAAATGGACGAAGCGCAAATCGAAAAGATGGCCACCTCCGATGGCGGCTGGACGGACGCATTGCATTTCGTGCTCGGCAAATCGCTTGTCGGCGGCAGCGTGACCGGAGATGTTTTCGATGGCATCACGCCGGGTGCGATTCCCTTCGCCCGACCCGATGTTTCTCCTGAACCTGCACGGCCTGAATTATCGGTGGAGCTGGGCGGCCCATACAGTTTCTACGCTGAGTTTCGGCGCGCTCATGGGCTCACGAGTCTGCCGCATCCCGAGCCG
>WNFN01254463.1_pt1 | contig 14971 bp, 14 predicted proteins | sample 5400161 | NCBI WGS metagenome assembly WNFN01 (sample SAMN13153353, study PRJNA577476) | soil metagenome | isolation source: 80 cm saprolite on Douglas fir-dominated hillslope | place: USA:California | collected 2013-09-17
AGCGTGCCCTGGCATACCAGCACCGTACAACATCTCGTGGATGCGGTCGAGGCCGCCCTGCCGCCAGGGGCCTGGCCGAACTACGTCCTTGACAATCACGATGAACCCCGCATCGCAACACGCATCGGCCAGGAGCAGGCCCGTGTCGCCGCGATGCTCCTGCTCACCCTACGCGGCACGCCTACCCTGTACTACGGTAACGAAATCGGCATGCACAATAGCGAAATTCCCCCGCAGTACATACAAGATCCAGCGGAGAAGAACCTCCCTGGTATGGGCTTTGGCCGCGATCCCGAGCGCACCCCCATGCAATGGGACGACAGTCCCAATGCCGGTTTCTGTCCACCCACAGTCGACCCCTGGCTTCCCATCGCCCCCGACTACAAACAGGTCAACGTCGCAGCCCAGCGCCAGGATCGCCATTCCATGCTCTCCCTGACATGTGCACTTCTGCGGCTTCGTCGCGCAATCCCTGCTCTTGCGCTAGGAAGTTACACTCCCATCGAAGGTGCTCCTGCTGACTGCTTCGTCTACACACGCCAGTTTGGCGGTCAACGTCGCCTGATCGCACTCAACTTTTCCAGCCACGAGCAGCAGGTGCAGTTGCCCATCATGAGCACAGCTCGCATTCTCCTCTCTACCCATCTCGACCGCGAGGAACCTGTCGACCTGACCTCCCTGCGCCTACGTGGCAACGAAGGCTGCATCATCGATCCCACCCCGTAAAGACGGGGACCCTTCTCAGGAGGACGCAGACAGAACCTGTTCCAACTTGGAAGCAGTTTCGGGCGAGGCCGCATACACTTTCACACGCAGATCAGGAGTGATGGACGTCTGGAAAGTCACATGGTCAAATTCCAGCACTCCTAGCGTTGGGTGATGCATGGCTCGCGGCCCATCTGGCAGACCTCGCACATCCTGTTGTTCCCACCACAGGCGAAACCGTGGGCTGACCCGCTGCAGGTCTGCAATGACTTCATGAAAAGAAGCATCGCCAGGATAGCGAGCGTAATCCGCGCGGAATTGCGCCACCAGGTTTTGTGCCTGCCTCTCCCAGTGCAGGTCGAGCGTGCGTGCCTCACGCACAAAGAAGCGCCAGACAGCATTGCGCGAGTGAGGTGGGCATGGCTCGTGAAACTGAAATATCAGATCGGCTGTGCGATTCCAGGTGAGCACATCCCAGCGCCGCCCAATGACAAAAGCTGGATGAGGATCGAGTGCATCCACGACCCGTTGGAGCGCAGGCGTGACCTGTTCTTCCTCCACCATCATCGTTGCCGGCAGCTCCAGGCCTGAAAGACGCAAGAGATGCTGCTCTTCGGCTGTGGTGAGCCTGAGCGCCTGCGCCAGGCTTTCCAGCACGTGTCGTGAGGGATGCACATCGTGTCCCTGCTCCAGCAAGGTATACCAGGACACCCCGATGTTTGCCAGTTCCGCCACCTCTTCGCGCCGCAAGCCCGGTGTCCGACGACGGCTGCGCGCTGGCAAACTCACATCTGCGGGTTGCAGGCGTGCGCGGCGCGTGCGCAAGAAAGCGGCGAGGGCCTGCCGGCGTTCTCTCTCATCCATCGCTTCCGTTCCTTAGCCTACTACTCTCAATCATATGATAACCAAAGGCTGGTAATGTGATCAGTTCTCTTGCATACTAGCAAAGAGAAGACATCAAGTCAAGGAAAGGTGGATACACACAATGACAGACAGCAACAAACTCCATTTCGGGATAAAAACAACGCAGTACTTTTCCTATGAGGATATTCTGCGTGTCTGGCAGGAAGCAGAGACCCTCCCCTCCATTGAGCACGCCTGGCTTTTTGATCACCCAATGCCTATCGGTCGTGCTGACCCAGGTGGTCCGTGTTTGGATGGCTGGACGCTGCTTGCAGCCCTGGCTGCTCAGACAAAGCGATTACGCCTCGGATTGATGGTTGCCAGCAATGCGAATCAAACGCCAGCCATCCTGGCGAAAAGGGCTGCCACACTTGACATCATCTCACATGGACGGCTGGAATTTGGCCTGGGGGCAGGCGGCGTCGAGCGAGAGCATACAGCTTACGGGACCGATTTCTTCCCAGCGGGGGAACGCGTACGGCGCTTGGGCGAAGCCTGTGAGATCATCCGGCGCATGTGGACAGAGCCTATAGTCAATTTTGAGGGACGGTACTACCACCTCAGCCAAACCTATTGCGAACCCAAACCACTCCAAAAGCCTACTCCTCCCTTTATCATCGGTGGAAATGGTGAGCAGTTAACCTTGCGCGTCGTCGCGCAATATGCTGATGTGTGGAATTTCCCCGGCCTCCCCGGCTTACCACATGGTGCCCTCGAAGAGTTTCAACACAAGAACCAGGTCCTCGATGGGTACTGTGCTGAAATTGAACGTGACCCGGCAAGCCTTGCGCGCTCCGTACAATTTATCATCGACCCACGAGAGAATCCAGCGACCACACGCCAAACCGTACAAGACTTCATTGCGGCGGGAGCAACGCACCTTGTGCTGGCTTCTCGCAGGCTGGACGAAGGCATTGCGCACTGGATAAGTGAAGAGATTATTGAACCTGTGCGCGCAGCTGCCGGAGACAGCGTTCCAGGAGGGGAACAGCAAGAACGGTAAGCTGGAACACTGGGCTACCAAGTTATCCTCCAAGCCGACGACCCTGTGGCTTGACCAAGGACCCAGGCGCACGTGCGCCTGGGTCTGCTGACAACCTTGCCCTGTCTATTTTTCATGGGACCTGCGAGCAGCATCTACCAAAATGGCCCAAGCCCGGCACCACGCGTTCGCACAGGCCACACATCCGTGACCACATCCTTCTCCACGACGTAATAGACATCATGCAAGTTGACCGTTGTCGGGCCATAGCCGGAGATGACCTCAACGCGATCTCCAACCCTCAATGGGTAGCCCGGTTCCACGTCAACCAGCAAATGCTCCTCAGCAATTGACGCTGTGGTGGCTGGCACATCCTTGAGACGTGGCAATCCGAGTTCACTGCCGACAGTCTTCCGTCCTGAATCAAGCACGGCCCTGTTCCCCTGGCAACTGATCACCGTCGCTAGAACCGTCAGCGCGACCGGAAAACCTGGAACCAGCTGCGCGTGGAAAGCATCCATCACCACGTATGATCCCGCCTGTAGCTCGGTCAAACGCGGGTGCGCTCCGGTGATATTGTACGTACCCGTGCCGCCGCCGGATATCACTTTCGACTCGAAGCCGGCACGCGCGAGATAATCCACTGCCTCCATCAGCTTATCCATGGCGGCATGAGCTTTCTGCACGCGTAGTTCAGGGTCGGGCTCGAGCATACAGTGACCCTCGTATCCCATCATCCCTTCCAGGCGCAGGCCGCGCAGCTTGCTGACCTGTTCTGCCAAGCGCAGCGCTTCCTCCTTGTTGCGTACACCACAGCGCTCCATCCCAACATCGAGGTCGATCAGCACACCCAGCATACTTCCCGCTTTGAGCGCGGCCGCCGAGAGTTCCTCTGCATTCCGTGCATCGTCAATGGCCACACTTATGCGCCCATCTCGCGCAAGTTCGGCCAGTGCCTTGATCTTTTCCCCACCAACTACCTCGTTGGCTATTAGAATATCGCCGATGCCTCCACGCACCATCACAACCGCCTCCCAGACAGTAGCAGTTGTCAGTCCTATCGACTCCCCGGCTTCCATCTGCATCCGCGCCAGTTCGGGGCTTTTGTGGACCTTGATGTGAGGTCGAAGCTTGGCATGGACAGTGCACATGTACTCCGCCATTGTAGCAATATTTCGCCTGGCAACATCGAGGTCAAGGATCAGTGCAGGAGTTATCAACTCGTTTCGTGACCTGCCAATAGCAGCACGATAATCTCCTAAAATTACTTCTTCCTTCAAAGTTACCTCCTGCTTCTCAAGCAACTGGCTGCGCTACAGACTCGCGGCTGCTTATCGTCTTGTAAAGATCGAACGCCTCGCTGGGCTTCATGCCTTCATGCACTACTTTGCTAACCGCCTGGATCATCCCCATTGGGCCGTCGCTCTGGAAGATATTCCTGCCCATGTCAACACCTGCCGCGCCTTCTTGCACAGCTCTATACGCCATAGTCAGCGCATCAAGTTCCGGCACTTTCTTTCCACCTGCCATCACGATGGGCACAGGACACGACGCCGTCACGGTCTCAAAACCCTCGGCCACGTAGTAGGTCTTCACGAACTGCGCTCCCAGTTCAGCACAGATACGACAAGCCAGGCGCAGGTACCGGGCGTCGCGCGCCATCTCCTTGCCAACAGCGGTGACCCCCATCACCGGGATACCATACCGTAGGCCCAGCCTGCACGGCCAGCGCGCACACGTTCAAGCGTATGGCATCGTCAATATCGATTGCAATCTCTTCATTCGACAGTTCTTTTAGCACGCTGGGTCCACCACTGGCCCGCAGCACCACAGGAGTTGTGGAACTGGGTGAGACCGTCGAGCGCAGCATGCCACGTGTGCACATCAAAGCGTCAGCATATGGTACCAGGGGTACAATACTCAGGTCAACCCGCTCCAGCCCTGTGGTCGGCCCTTGAAAGTAGCCGTGGTCGATGGCCAGCATCACCGTGCGCCCGCTCGCAGGACGGAACACGCGCGACAGCCGATTTTGCATTCCCCAATCGAGGGCGCCAGAGCCTTTGAGATGAAAGCCACCCATGGTCCGCGCGGGAATATCTACATAGTAATTCTTGCCCTCATTGGCCGAATCTACGTCCGGCATGAAACAACTCCTTTCGCTCTTGAAATCTGATAAACTCTAGGTCCCGGCAGCTCGCCACAGTGGCCGCACCAGGTTTTCCTCTACCATCGCAAGCGAACGCTGGTAGACACGCAGCCATTGGTCGTAGAGTTCCTGGTATATCTTGTTAGCCTCCTGATTGGGTTCGTATGTCTTCTCGAAACTGACAACCCTCTGAGCTGCGCTCCGCAAGTCGTCGTATAGGCCGACCCCCAATCCGGCATACAGAGCAGCGCCCAGCGAGGTGGATTCCTTCACCACCGGTACTTTGACGCGGCAGTTAAGCACATCCGCCATGATCTGTGGCCAGAGCGTCCCCTTGGAGGCACCACTGGTGAACACTATTTCGTTGAAGGTGCGATCGGTGAGCGATTCGATAACCTTCATATGACCATAAGAGACATAGGCCGCACTTTCCTCGATTGCCCGGATGCATTCCTTTTTACCGGAAGCAGCCGGGTTACCCACATCGAATTGCAGAAAGCTTGGTGAGGCATGAATCCAGCGTTTGGCGTTCATCAAGTTAGAAAAAATCCCTATCACCCCATTGGATCCCGGCGGCACCTGCAACGCAGCCTGCTCCATCAGGACATAGGGATCTTGCTTCAGCCGCTGTGCCTGCTCCAGCTCAAGCTGGCAGAACGCATCACGGAACCACCGCATGGTCAAACCGCAGTAAAAGCCGATCCCTTCCAGCATCCACTGGCCCGGCAGGGCATGGCAGAGCGTCCTAAGCCGGCTCTCCGGATCAATCAAAGGCTTATCCACCCCCACCGTATTCTGCCAGAAGGTCCCCCCCACAACGGTAAACTCCCCCGGCTCTACCTGGCCAATGCCTACAAGGCTCAACTGCGTGTCGGCACCGCCCACCACCACCGGTGTTCCTTCCTTCAAGCCCGTGTCAATGGCCGCCTGCCGGTGCACCCTGCCAAGCATTGTACCGGGCTCGTACACCGGTGGCAAAACGGCGGTACTTAACCCGCACATCTGTACGATCTCGTCGGACCAGTTGCGCCGGGCCAGGTCAAACATCCCCGAACTGGAGCCGACCGAAGGGTCCGTGACGTACTCTCCACACAGTTTGAACAGAATCCAGTCACTCAGCATGGTGAGGTGAGCAATCTGCTCGAAGACCTCCGGCTCATGTCTCTGTAACCAGAGCAGGCGTGGTGGGGTGGTGATCGCCACCCAGTCACCTCCCGTGAAATAGATCTTCTCGGCCAGCTTGCGCTCAACCAGTTCCGCCGCCTCTTCCACTGCTCGGGAGTCGACATTGGGACAGGCCCAGATCTCCCGGCCTGCCTTATCATAGAGCACAATTCCTTCCCGCATACTGGTACTACTCACACACAGGATTGAGTCTGCCGTCAATCCTGAGGTGGCGAGCACCTGTTGGATGCAGGAGCAGATGAGCTCCCAGTTCGTGCGCGTATCGAATACCTGAGAACCAGGATATTCCGGTTGAGAGAGATGTGACCATTCCCGCTGGGCTATGGCCACCTGCTTCCCGGACGGTTCAAAGAGTACCGCGCGGCAACTGCCGGTACCCGCGTCAATAGCTAATAAATACTGCTCGTTCATCTCGTCCCCCGCTGATTCACAACATACTGCATGGGTTGGCCTGCCAGGTAACGGTCGATCTGGGCAGCCAGTATTTGCACCCCGCGCAATGCTGCTTCGTGTGTAGCACCACCAATATGCGGTGTGATGATTACGTTCGGGAGAGATACCAGGGGACTTGGCGTATCCTCAGGCCATGGCTTGAGCACATCCAGGGCGGCACCGGCCAGGTGTTTTGAAACCAGCGCCTCGTACAGAGCCTGCTCGTCTACCAGGGCCTCCCGCGCGCTATTGATGAAAAACGCTCCCCTTTTCATCTTCCCAAACTTCTTCGCATCAAAGAAGTCAACAGTCTCCGGCGTCACCCGGGCATGCAGGGATACAAAATCGGAGCGCGCCAGCAGCTCGTCAAGATCCGCCATCTCGATCCCCGGGCTTTCCACCTGGTCGGCTGCCACGTACGGATCATACACCACTACCGGCATACCAAAAGCCAGCGCCCGCCTGGCAACCCGCGAACCAACGTTGCCATACCCTACCAGGCCCAACACGTGTCCACCCAGTTCGTGGCCAAAAAACTGGGCTCCCTCGAAAGCCGAATCGCCCACACGTCCCCCCCGGGCCACAAACTCCACGCTGGTCATAATGCCTCGTGCCAGCATGACCATGTAAGCCAGCGTGAGATCGGCAACAGCATCAGCATTCCGTCCGGGCGCAGTGATAACCGCGATGCCCCTATCGCTGGCCGCCGCCAGGTCGACATTGACCGGGCCTCCCCTGGCGACTCCCACCAACTTTAGATTGGGAGAAGCATCCAGGACTGCATCCGTAACCGGGGCCCCATGCACAAGCAGAATCTCTTCGCCATCGAGCGCGTTCACCAGTTGCTGTGGATTCCCCGCACACTCCTTGATGGCGCGTTCGGACGGGGTCATGGGCACGAAAGGCGCGTCCATGTCGAGCTGGATGAATCGAATCTGGTGCTCGGCTGCGAGACTCGCTAACCCGGTCTCAAACAGGCGCGTTGGTACGAAAGAGTCACCTACTGCCAGGATTTTCAAAATCTCTGCTACCTCCTAAGACTCAGTTGCTAGTCGCATGTGCTCATTATCATACATCGATACGCACTGTCGCATATGGAGCCATGTCCAGCACCAGTTCTCCACCCTCAATCTCTACCTGCTCATTATCCCGGCGAAAGCTCTCTGGCTCAAACATAGCCTTCTGTGCGGTGCCTGCATCCAAACTCCTCACCCGGACTTGTCGAGACGCGAGTGGACCAATCACCACCCGCTGCTGCGTACCCGTCAGATTCGCTGCCAGCAGGTGCAGAGTCCCCTCACTCTCAACAGCAAGCGCAGTGACGGCGAGTGGTCGGTTCGACCTGCACTCCAGTATCGATCCGTCCCTCCATTCTGCAACATCGGCAAAAACATGGTACAGCGGAAAGACCATTCCCGGCGCTGAGGGGAATAGCTCTGGCAGGGGCGAACCCGTTTCTCGTTCCATCAGCCCTTGCCAACCCACAGTCTCATAGTAGGTAAGCGAAGCCGCGTCGCTCTCCGCCAGGTACTTGATGCTCACTGCTGTCCACGCCGCGCCGAACAACGACATCTGGCGTGGATCTACCGAGTCGGGCAGTTCATCTGGGGCCCGCTCGGCCTCAGCTACTGTGGCATGCGGGTTATACCTGCGTTTCAGCGTGATTGGACTGACGATAATCGGACGGCCACCGGCAAAAGCCCGCGCGCTCTTCACCGTTTCGGCCTGTGCCTCCAGGGTCTCGGCCAACGAACGCTCATCGAAGGCGTGTGCCTGTGGGATGATCGTGTATACAACCCCGTCCATCGCCTCCACCTGCGGCCGGGTGCGGTTCAGTTCGCAGAAGTACATATCGGTTCCACCAACAAACGCAGCCTTGGGAGCAACCTGCTGGAGATGCCTGCGCGCCAGTCCCACCAGCCCTGGCACCGTCGTCTCCGAGGGATGCGCAGTTTGAGCTCCCTCCTGGAATACCAGGAAGCGTACAATCCTGGCCCGGCCTTGCAGCAGTGAAGCTAATCTGTCTAACTCGCCTGCGCTCTCCCCGGTGACAAAGACCGCCACCTCCATAGAGCAGTTCAAAGCCTGGCAGTTTTCTATTGCACGTTCCAGGGCAGCGGCGTACTCACGCACCAGGTGGATATCAACCCGCAGGTGGTCGGGGCGCAGCCTTTGTAAAAGCTCGAGTTCGCGCGTGCTCAGGGACGCTCCATCGCTGGCCATCCCAAATCCAATAGCCGGTAGGTGGTGACCGGTCATTTGACCAGGTGTTAGGCGTACCTCCTCATCCCCCTCCTCACGCCTCCGCTCTACCGGCGTGCCCTCCACCGAGATGGTAACGTTCTGCGCAATCCGCGTACCCATGCGCGCCTGGCGCGGAAATCCGAGCGATAACGGCGTACAATAGGTCTTGAAGGAGGCATCGGTCCAGTTACGTTGATCCTCCATTTCAAAAAGGTCACCCTCGAAATCGAAGCGCACCCGTTCCCCATCCGCAGCCTCGATTGTCAGGCTACTGCACGCGGGAAACAGCGGTACATAGTAGCCATTCTCGAAGCGCTGCTGGCCGATCAGCTCTGGCAAGTAGCCGCTAACCTGGCCCTGTGGCGTTCGTGCGTGGTATGGTTGCCCGGCACTCTCCCTAAATGGGTGCAGGATACATAGCCCGATCCGGTTAAAGCGAAAATCGGACTTTGCGACACCATCCATCTCGTAGCGGATCTGTCCATCGGGAGAACCCACTATCCGGCCGTGCCAGGCATAATCCAGGTCATGCGCCTGGTGCTCAACCTCAAACTCAACCTCAAACCTGTCTTGCCCTTGCTCCAACCGGGTGATCCGCTGCTGCCCAGGGATGGTGTTCCAATTCTGGTCGCGCACAGCGACATAGATTCGGCGCACCGTCTCCAGCGAGCCGATCCGTACATAGCGGAGATCGATGCCATCCAGTAACGCCGTCACCCCTCCAGCCCTCAGTTCGCGCATTTCCGCCGGCTGCCTGTCCACGCCATACCACAACTGGTATTCTGATAACGTGCGCATTTTCTCCTCCTCACATCGCTTACGGTCAGCGCCCGGAAAACGTCCCCGCGCGTCTGGCCTGCAAACTGGTGAACAACACTTTCAAGACGTCCCGGCCTTTGAGCCGGGAATAGGTTCTTCAGGAGCATCCACCAGGATTCCCAGCGTCTGGCCACCATCCAGCACAATGGTCTGCCCCGTGATGTATGCAGAGTCGCTGGAGGCCAGGAAGAGCACCACCTTCGCCACGTCGATTGTCTCGGCGAAGCGATTGAGCGGGATATGTTTCAAATAGTCGGCTGCCAGCACGGGATCTTCTGTCACCCATGTCGATATGCGTGTTCGCACCACGCCTGGAGCGACCGCGTTCACCCGGATACCATAGCGTGCCAGGTCGATGGCCGCCGAGCGCACAAACGCCACCACGCCGCCCTTGGACGTGTTGTAATGTGCCAGGTTCGACTCGACCCAGAAGGCATTGGTGGAAGCCGTCACCACGATGGCTCCTCCACCAGACTGGGCCATGACCCGGCCCGCCTCCTGAGTGCACAGAAAGACACCCGTGAGGTTGACATCCATTATGCGTTGCCAGCTAGCGTCATCAATCTCCAACAGGGGCGTGGCATCGGCGATTCCCGCGTGGGCCACCATCACATCAAGGCGGCCAAACCGCTCGATGCAAGTCTGCACTGCGCGATGCACGTCCTCTCGCCGGCTCACATCTCCGCCTACGCTAACAACCATCTCGCCGCTCGGCGCTAATTGCAGCGCGGTTTCTGCAGCCAGCTCGGCATCCAGGTCGAAGATCAGGACGTTTGCTCCTTGCTGGAGAAACTGCTCTGCAATGGTCCGCCCAATCCCCTGGGCTGCGCCTGTGACTATCACCGCCTTCTCTGCGCATTCGTTGGCGTTCATTTTCCCCTTTTCCTTTCCTTTTCGCTCTTGGTGCTGGAAATAGAACAACCTACGGATAGGTGAATGCCGGCTTAATAGAGATCATATGCCCGCTGCCGGACTCCAGTATAATCTTCATCATTGGCTCCGAATCAAGATAGTAGAACTTGATGGTGTCACCGATTGCGCCGCTCATAAGTGGCTTCAGGCCCATCTTCTCGAAGTTCTCGAGGTTCTCCTCGTAGTTCGCTCCCGTGCCCATGCAGGCAATGTGATGCACACCTTCGCCGTGCTGTTCCAGGAACTCCCTGTAGAGGCTGGGGCCTTCCAATGGCTGGATAAACTCGAAGTCAACCGGCCCGACATGCGTTTCCGCGTTCATGAAAGTGAATTCCGTCGGTTTGCCACGCAGCATCGTGCTGTGCAATAACGGTGGCTCCGCGATGTAAATACTCCAGGGACCCCAACCGAGCGTTTTGTGGTAGACCTCCACCATCTTCCTCACGTCACGAACCACCACCCCGATCTGAGTGATCGCAATGCCTTTGAAGAGACTTGAATCGTGCGCCATGTGTCAATCAACTCCTTTTCACTATGGATATTTTGATTAACTGCCGGAGACAAGAGCCCGGTCACCGTTTCCCATGCTCTCCATGGAACTATAGTACCAGGTGGACGCGGAGGTGTGCATCGGGGGAAGAGTCGCACACCTCCGCCTGGACTATGCAGTCAGGCCGGTCCACCAGCCGGCTGCTCAGCGGGCCCTTCCACTATCTCGAATGCACTCTCACCTGCCTTGGTGAGCCACTCTTCCTTTCCGCGAACGGCCATCACGACCAGTATCACGATGCCCAGCAGTAGCCAGATACCCACGGTTGGAATACCATACGAGATTGGTGCCGCTGGAAAAGGATTGAACAACTCGTAGGCCAGCCAGCCCAGCGCTGCAAGCGAGAGCAGAGGAAAGATCACATGGTAGAAGATGTTGAACTCGCTCCGGTACTGCCGCCAATACAGGAAGAAAACCCCAATGTTGCCCATGCCATACACAAGTATTACAGCTAGCGCCAGCACAAAGCTCTCGTAGAAGTACCCATTGACCGAACCAAGCCACCAGAGCAGGCCAAAGCCCGTCACGATGTTCACAAGCCACTGAAGGATGATCGTGTTGACCGGCGTCCTGTATACAGGGTGTACTTTGGTCAGCGACTTTGGCAGCGAACCCGACCGCGCCATGGCGTACCACATGCGCGACCCGATATTACAGACGGCTAGCACAACAGCAAAGGTCGAGTTTAAGAGCGCAAACAGGATAAACCACCATACCGGCCCCCAAACGTGCTTGGCTACCACAACAGCAGGCAATTCTGCCGAGCTGGGCAGTTTCGCGATATTATTAGTGCCCCAGCCGATAATGATCGCCCACGTAACGAAGATCAAAAAGACGCCTAGCAAGATGATTGAGCCGATGACAGCTCGCGAGATGTTCCTGGTCGGATTTGCAGTCTCCTCCGCCAGCGGTGCAGCCCCGTCCCAGCCGGTGAATGCTTGTATCGAGAAAACGATCGCAAGCGCGAATCCGCCAAAACTGCTGATATTGGCCGGATTATAAGATATGGCATTCACGCCGCCCGGGCCGGGATTAGTGATTGCCCAGATCGCCAGCAGCAACACAATCCCCATCTCGATGGTTCCAAGTACAAGCAGCGTCCTGCCCGAGAGCGTAATGCCGCGGTACTGGAGCAGGGCCACACCGGTCACGATCACGAGCATAAATGCCCACGGGAACCACGGCCAGTTTGCTCCCGAGTTCGTCTGTATCTCCTGTTGCAGGATGTTGCCCATGTACAACGATACGATACCACCTACAGTAGGCGCGTACAGGATAAACATCCAGGCAACCAGCCACCCGGCGCGCGGGTGTATGCTCCGGCTGATGTACGTGTAGTAGCCGCCAGCCGCAGGCATCTTCCTGGTGAACTGGACCAGGACTATGCCAAGCATAAGGGTGATTAAGAAAGCGATGGGGTAAGCAAGAGGGGATGTGATTCCTGTAAAACCTACAACAGCAGGGGTAAAGAACAAAGCGGCGATTGCCGGCGCGATGGTCGTAACGCTTTGCATCAGCGCTTCAGGCAGGCTCAACGCGCCCGCCTTCAGTTCGGTTGGCACAACCAGTACCTTATTTTCCGGTCCCACAGTCGGCAAGCGTACTTCACCATCTCCACGAGAAGAGTCATCCATTGTGGCCATATTTCTCCTCTTTCATAAGTCAGATCGAGACAACTACTCAGACAGACCTACAATTGTGTCCGTACCTAAACTGCCCACTCCCCGGGCTAGGTGAGAGGTCCCTTCCTTATCCTGCTTTACCTCCTTTCACCTCCGTCCACCTGGACGTTTCCGCTCCTGATTGCACAAGTTCCTTTGCCGTCGTCTCATCCGTTACCAGCACATCGACGTACCCCGAGCGCAAAGCGCCCCGTATCGCCGCGTACTTCTCGGGGCCGGCTGCGACTGCTACAACAGCAGGGATCTGTGTAAGTTCTTCCCGTTCAATCGCAATCAGTCGATCATCGAGAACTGCTACCGGCTTACCCTCGATATTGAAAAAGCGACCGGAGACATCACCCACCGCACCCGATTGCAGCAGGCGTTTCCGGTCTTCAGCGCTCAGGTGACCGTAGCGCATAAAGGGAGCACTATCATCCAGGTTTCCGATGCCAACCAATGCCAGCTCACTCTTCGCAGCTGACTCCAGGGCTGCCTTGATAGAACCATCGCTTAGCATCGCCAGCCTGATGTCGAGGGAATCCACAAGCAATGGGGCCTGCAGGTAGTGGATACGGCTGTGGGGGTAGAGAGAAGCGATGTGTCTGACCAGTTCATGCCCCTGAATACCTGGCATGGCCCTACTAAAACCGCCCAGCAACATGGAAATATCGAGGTCGGACACCGTGCCAGGGGGCAGCAAAGGTACCATCGCGGAGAGCATTCTACCAAAGGAGAGGCCTAGTCTTGCACCATTCGTCAGCACACTACCGAAGTAATCAGCCGCCGCAGACGCCACTGCGGCGCTCCCACCATCCTCATTCGCCACCACCACGGCCCGCTTGAGTCCGAAGCGGTCCGCCAGTTCGCGCCCCAGCGTCACCTCCAGACGCCGCGGACGGCGGATCTCGATATGTACGATTCCTTCATCACGCGCCTTTTTGAGGTTCCTGGAGACGGTCGCAGGATCAATCCCCAGGTCACGTGCTATCCGCGCCTGGGTCTGACCCAGTACGTAAAACCGTGTCGCCAGGTCAACCAGGAAATCGACGTCTGACTTGTCCATGCAACTTCATTCTCCTGAGTAAGCGTTCGGTGCAATTTCTTGCATAGACTTCATGAATTTGAAATAGTATACCATCCAACACCGGGTAAATCAAGTGTTTGCGGTCATCGATCAGGGACCGCCAATTGCCTGCCCACACCCAACGTCTGCCCACCATCCACGGGAATCACCGCCCCCGTAACCCATGCTGCGTGCGGATCAACCAGCTGCACGATCCACCACGCAAGCTCCTCCGGCGCCCCCAGGCGCCCCAGGGGCACCGTTGCGAGCAGGTCCTCGTGGACCTTATTGATATCATCACCGAGGGTGTAAAGAATAGAGGTAGCGCATGGTCCAGGAGCAATGGCGTTAACGCGGATGCCATCGCTGGCAAGTTCTGCCGCTAGGCAGCGCGTCAGGTGCTCAACAGCCGCCTTGGTCATCGAGTACAGCGCATTCTCCACTCGCACCCATGAGCCGACAGAGGAACTCAAATTGACGATCGCAGGCGCCGGGGCACGCCGTAAAGCAGGCAGGGCTGCCTGGATCAAAAAGAAAACGCTGCGCACATTGGTCGCTTCCTGTTAATACATCGATCCGTCCAAACCGCTCAAGCACTCGCGCGACGATTTCTCGCGGCGCACTCGCTTTTGCGACGTCTGCCGGCAGCACCATGGCCTCACCTCCCGCGTCCTCGATCTCACCCGCAACCCCGGCAAGCTTTTCTTCCCGCCTGCCTACCAGCACCACGATCATTCCTCTCTCAGCCAGCAGGCGAGCCGTCGCCGCGCCGATACCAGAACCCGCCCCCGTGACAATAGCTACCGCTTTGTCTGTAGAAGCTTCATGGTCCGCCATCGATGTCTCCTTTCGCATCAGATAGCTGTCATACCTCCATCCGAGGCCCAGGCTGCACCGGTTACATAAGAGGCTTCGTCCGAAGCAAGGAAAAGCATAACAGCAGCGACCTCTTCCGGCTCTCCGGGACGCCCCAGGGGAATGGTATGCAGCAGGCCCTCGCGTTCCTCGTCGTTCTCCATGAAATATTTCGTCATCGGCGTATTCGTGAAGCCTGGGATAACAGCATTGACCCGGATTCCCAGGCGGGCATAATCATTCGCCATGACTCTCGCCAGGCCATAGACGCCTGCCTTGCTCGCACTGTATGCTGAGTAACCCGGAGCGGAGCCGAAAAGGCCTGTCGGAGACGCGGTACAGATCACGCTTCCACCCCCAGAAGCAAGCAGCGCGCGAATACCATGCTTACAGGCCAGGAAAACGCCTGTGAGGTTAACCGCGATGGTCCGGTCCCATACCTCCTTTGTGAGTTCGTGGGCACGGGCATCCTCACCAACGAGTTCAATCCCCGCGTTCGCCACCACGATAT
>WNFN01028185.1_pt1 | contig 14970 bp, 18 predicted proteins | sample 5400161 | NCBI WGS metagenome assembly WNFN01 (sample SAMN13153353, study PRJNA577476) | soil metagenome | isolation source: 80 cm saprolite on Douglas fir-dominated hillslope | place: USA:California | collected 2013-09-17
AGTCGCCCGCGTGATGAGAAAGTTCCGCACCGACGATGTCGAACGCGGTGGCGTCGGCGGGAATTTCGGCCGGGTCGGAAACGAAGATGAATTCCGCCTTGGCATCGACATGGCGGCGGATCAGCCAAGCACAGGCCGCCCGGTCGATATGGATGGCCGAGCGGGTCGCCCATCTCATGGCGTTTCCTCGCGGCCGCCGGATGGCGTGCCCGCCGGCCGGGCCGGCGTTCGAACCGTTCTGGCTGGCGTGCGCGCCGTTCTGGCTGGCGTGCGCGCCGTTCTGGCTGGCTGGCTAGCGCGCCCGGGTGGCCGGGCGGCCTGCGCCTCCGGGCTGGCCGCCAGTCTTTGCACGGCGGCCTGGGCCTGGTCGCGTTCGGCAGGGGGAAAGTAGTCGCGTCGCTGGATGGCCCTGAATTCGTTGCGGAGCCGGCGGATCGCAGCGGACCTAGCTGGCGGATCCGTGCCGGGGCTGGCGGCAGCTCGTTCCGCGGCGGTGATCAGCGCCTGATACTCGGCGGCGCGGGCCGCTGCCATCGCTCGAGCGAGCTGGTCTTCCTGTGCGCGAGTGGCGGGCATTGCTAGCCAGATGGCGGCTGTGCCGCGGGCGTCTATGACCTCTTCGGATACCCACTCCAGTTGCTCGCGGGTCCGGGCGCCGGCCGGCAGCGCTACCAGACCGTCGCTGATTTGAGCTACGCCGAGCCGCCTGAGTTTGCGCCATACCGCGATCCTGGGGGTGGATGGCTCACGTGGCAGACGGTACGAAAGCAGCACCCACTCGCCGATGCCCTCCCGCGTGCTCGTCACCGTCTCCTCCCCGTGGTCCTCAGTAATCGGTGTAGACCGCCGCGCCGCTGCTGCCTGGCAGGAAAGCGTAGACGGCGTGGCGGTCCGGGTCGATTCCGATGGTGTGCGCGCCCGACTCGGTCGGCACGGTCTCGCCGATCGCCAGGCGGGTGGTGTCCGCGACGCAGATGACGCCGGGATCGCCGACCGCGACGTACAGGTGCTGCAGCCCCGGGTCATGCATGACGACATCAGGCGAACCGGGCAGCGGAAGGACTGCCTCGATCGCCCCGGTGTCACGGTCCATCACCACCAGAGCCTGCCCGTCGGCGGCGCAGAACAGGCGTCCACCGTCGATCCACAGCCCATGCGGGCCCGCTGCCGGCACGCCGATGGTGCGGGTAATTGTCAGTGAGCCGGCGGCGATGGCCAGGATCTGGGCCGGGTCGCGGATGTTCACGTAGACCTGATCGGTGGCGGGGTCGTAGACCGCCCAGCGTGGCCGGCCAGGCAGCCTGATGGTTGTGATCACTTCCGGCCCGGCCAATGTCGGACACCGAGGCCGTGCAGTTCTCCCCTATGGGCTCGCCCAGATTGAAGCAGAACAGCCGTCGCCGGCCCGGATCGAACGCCAGGCCGTTGGGGTGCGCGCCCACGTTCAGGCGAGCGAGGAGTTTCTCGTCCGAACACCGGTAGACGCCGACCTGCGCCGCTTCGCGGTCAGAGGTGAACAGCAGGTCCTGGCCCGAGTCGATGAGCACTCCGGCCACGCCGGGGTGCCCTGGCAGCGCGCGCAGGTACGCACCGGCCTGGCAGTCGATCACGTCTACACGGTCCGCGCCGCTATGCGCTACATACAAGCGCGAGGCACCCGAGCTGTCGCGGTAGATGTCGGCGTGATCGAAACCGGGTCGCGGCCCCGGCGCAATGGGTATGAACCCGGATTTCACCAGCGGCATCTGCGGCTCCCGGCCATGCTCGCGCGGAGACCTGATCCTGGCACCAGGCGTACATTGCGTCGTACATCGGCGTCTCCAGCTCGATCTTGGCGTGATCATTAGTGCCGTGCAGCAGCGCGAACCGATGCGCGATCGCGTACAGGCCAGGACCTTCGGCCGAGCTGTCCCGGTCCTCGGACACATCAGCGGCGTGCACGACTTCGGCGAGCCGGACCAGCGCGGGGTCACCAGTGAGGTTGAACTCCTCCACCAGCACGTCGAAGGAGCATTTCCCAGCCCGGTGGGTATATTCCGCGCCCGGCGCGTCGTAGGAATGGGCGCCCTCCCGTGCAGCCGCCTCGAGGACCTGCTCGCGGGCGACGAACAAGAACTCGGCGTCGGCGTCGATGAACCGCCTGATCAGCCACGGGCAGGCGATCCTGTCAACGTTGGCGTTCTCCCTGGTAATCCACTTCATGCCACTCGCTCCTTCTGTTTTGCCTGACGGCAGCCCGGGACAGGCGACCGGGTCAGCTGCTCGAGCATCCCGGGCGGCCCCGCCCGGGCGGACCTCTGGCCCGTGTCAACCCGGGTCACCTCCACGTCCCAGCTGGCCCCGGGGAGGTCCCGGCGGCTCATCCGTGCCGCCTGCGGGCTTGACGCTACTCGCGGACCCCAGGGGAAGCCGGCGGGCCCAGCGCCACAGCGCGAGGTCATAGCCGGCCTTGACCGCGCCGGCGACGATCAGCGGGGCGCCGAGCGCCACCTGCTGCACCGCCCCCGCCACAAGGGGCCCGAGCGGCCGGACGGTGTAGCGGGCGGCGTTGGTCACCGCCGCCGCCGGGGTCTGCTCCTGCGGCGCGACAGCGGCCATCACCAGCGCCTGCCGGGCCGGGACGTCCATCTGCGACAACGTCGTCTGCGCCAGCAGCAGCCCGGCTGCGACGCCGAACGCCGGCGCGAAGGCGACAGAAGCGAGCAGCACATTGCTCGGCAGGTGCGTGCCGACCATGGTCGCCACCAGGCCGAACCGGCGCGCCAGCAGCGGCGCCACCGCGACCGAGATCGCCTGCACCACCGACACCGCGAAGAAAAGCCAGCCCAGATCGGCGACTGGCACGTGGTAGCGCTCAGCGAAGTAATACAACAAGAACCCGGTCGTGACGAGCCCGCTGCCGGCAGCATCCACGGCGAACAACCCGGCCATTCGCCGCACTACCGACCGCGACTCTTCGAGGCGCGCCCGCGCGCGGACCGGACGCTCGCGGGCGCGGACCGGACGCTCGCGCTCGGAGGTTGCGGCGGGCGGAGCCTCCACCGCAGACGACAGGCCTAGTGCGAACAACACTCCCGCGGCCCCGACCGGGACCAGCACCAGGAAAAGAAGGCCAGACGCGCCGCCGCTAGCGCCGCCAGCAAGGCCCGGCACGGTCACCGCGAGCGCGCCCAGCGCGCCCGCGGCCGCGCCGACCATGTTGTAACGCCCGTACACCACCGCGGTGCCCGCGTCCTCATCGGCCAGCATCACCTGCTCCAGGGTGGTCGCCGGGCCGTTATCCACCACATCAGTCGACAGCGTCCCAGTAACCGCCACCGCTAGCAGGGCCCACAGCGGCACGCCCGCGGCCACCACCACACCCGCGACCGAAAACGCCGGCGAAGAACACCGCGTAGCAGCGCCGCCTGCCGATCCGGTCGGCCAACGCGCCGACCGCGACGCTCGCCAGCGCCGTCCCGGCGATCAGCGCCGTCAGCACCGTGCCCGCCTGCAGCGGCGTGTAACCGCGGGCCGCGAGCAGCACCCCCAGCAGCACCGCGGTGAAGCCGTAACCAGCCGCCCGTACGCCCTGCCCTGCGATCAGCAGCTTGGCATCACGGCTCAGCCCCGGCCGCCTGGTTCTCACTGGATGACCGCCAGACCACCCGGCGGGTTATCCAGCCACGCAACCACTCAACCAGTCTGCAACCATGGTCTCAGGTATGCAACCTCGGTAACGATCAGACTTGACCGAGATCGCGCGCGACCGGCAGTCTCGAGGCCCGCCGGTGTTCCGGCTAGTTCGACAGTGTGTTTGAATACTGGCGTGGAACAGGTAAGTTTGCCGCTGATCCCTGAGCAATGCCGCTCTCGGCACCCGTGGGCCCCTGGCCTGGTCACGATCGGCTGGGAGCCGTGCGACTGTCCGCCCGCACTGAAGGCCCGCGGCGGCCACATCGTCGTACGCTGCGGCAAGCCCGGCTGCCCGGAGACCTGGCTGGCGCCGCTGCATAAGCGGGACGACATGAAGATCATTGGCCATCACCGTCCCGGCTACCGGTGACGCAACGGACCACTCTCGCTCGGCCGAGCTCCGCTCACCGAACTGCTGCAGATACCGAGACTCGACCCGTCGGCCGGCCGATCCGGTGTATGGTCCCGACCTGTAGATAAGAGATTAAGTCCGTCTTTCTTCCATAGAGGGGGATGCGTTATGCACGGTCTCGGTCATCGCGCCCGCGGCTGCTGGCTGCGGTCGTTCGCCATCGTCGCACTCGCGGCGAGTGCGGCGGCCGGCCCATCGGCGGTCGCGGTCGCGGCCGTGAGCCCGGCCGTGAGCGCGCCGAGATTCGTGGTCACGATGTTCTCCGACCACGGTGATTACATCGGGGCGGGCAATCCACAGGAGTTCGACCAGACGAACGCCGCGATGAGCGGGTCGGTGTCGCCGGGCGGCATCTCGCTGTCGCTGTCCGGCGGCACCTCGGGCACGGACTGGTCGCTGGTCATCGACCCGCCGAAGGGATCGACGTTCAAGGTCGGCTATTACTCGCGGGCACAGCGGGCAGAGTTCAGGACCGCCGGTCATCCCGGCCTGGACATCACCGGCGACGGCCGCGGCTGCAATACCGTCTCCGGCGCCTTCGAAGTCCGCAGGCTCGCGGTCTCCAACGGCGCGATCACGCAGCTGGACCTGCTGTATGAGCAGCATTGCGAGGGCGGGCCAGCCGCGCTGTTTGGCGAGATTCAGATCGGCCAGCCACGCCCGGCCGGGCTGATCATGAGCTCGACGTCGATTACCTGGCCGGCCGCCACGCACGGCGCCATGGTCACCCCGGTTCCCGTCTACCTCAGGAACCCGAGCACGAAGTCGGTGCATGTCGGCACCGTCTCGCTGAGCGGATCGGCTGCTTCGCAGTTCAGGCTGTCCCTTAACGGGTGCGGCGGAAGCACGCTCGGCCCTGGCGACTCGTGCGCCGTCTTCGTTGGCTTCACCGCCAAGTCGGCCGGGCCGCAGACCGCGACGCTGAACCTGCCGCTCGGGACCTCGACTTACCACGTGCAACTTGACGTTCCCGTAGACGTCGGCACGACCAGCCTGACCATGACCAGTCAAGCGGGCGACTACATCGGCGCCGGCAAGACCTATAACTTCACCGGGGCAAACTCCGTCATCTGGATTGCTTCCGGGTCGCTGACCGGGCTGTCGGCGAGGTTGACCGCCGCGGACGGCCAATGGTGGGACGTCGACATGTACCCAGCATCAGGCGAGGTGCTGGCGGTCGGCCACTACCCGAACGCCACGAGGTACCCCTTCAACGGCTCGGGTAACGGGCTCAACGTCGACGGCGACGGCCGCGGCTGCAATACGCTGACCGGTTCCTTCACCGTCAAGCAGGTCGCCTTCTCGGCCGTCGACAACTCGCTGCAGCACTTCGACGGTACCTTCGTCCAGCACTGTGAAGGAAACTCCCCGGCACTGACTGGCGAGCTGAAGTATGAGAGCGCCCCAGTGATCACGCCGCCGCCCGGAGTGGGGTCGCTGCACGTGAGTTCAAACTCCGGCGTTCTGTCGGTTAGCTGGGTAAACCCAACATTCAGCAACTACCTGCACACGATCGTCCGGATCGAGGGAAGCGGATCGCCGTTCGGCGTCGCTCCGTTCGCCGGAGTCTCCGGCTACGTCGGGACCGGGCACGGCATGCAGGTCCACGGGCTGACCGTCGGCCGCTCGTACACCGCGGTCGTTTACACGATCGACAAGTACGGCAACGTCAGCAGCCCGGTCCAGCATTCGATCGTCCTCTCCTGACGCCTGTGATGCTAGGAGCGGCGGGCGCGTGCTCGGCGCTTACCCTCGTGCATCGCCTGCACGCGCGCGATGGGAATGGCGTGACCTTCGGCGATGAGTGCCGCGGACAATGACTGACTGGCGGGCATTAGATCGGCCCATGGATCGCGGCCGTCGGCCAGCCGGGCCGCGGTGTGCACGGTGAAGTCAGCGGGGGAGACGTCGTCGAGTTGGTCCCACGCCACGGGAAATGACACAGGCGCGCCTCGCCGCACCCGCGGGCTGTAGGCCGCGGCGACGGTCGCCCCTCCGGCCCTGGTCGAGTCGATGAACACCTTGCCGTGCCGGTCCTCCTTGATGAAGGCGGTCGTCGCCAGCGCAGGATCGAGCAACTCGGCGCGCGCGGCCAGGGCCCGCGTCGCGGCCGCGACGTCCTCGATGCCTGGCTCCTCGTCAAGCGGCACGAACACGTGCAGCCCCTTGGCGCCGCTGGTCTTCACCACTCCCGCTAGCCCGGCGTCAGCCAGTGCCTGGCGGACGAGGTGCGCGGCCCGGACCGCGAGCGCGAACGAGCCGTCCGCGGCCGGCGGATCGATGTCGAGGATCAGATGCGTCTGCCGGTCCCAGCGCCCGGTGCGGATCAGGGCCGGGTGATACTCGATCGCCCGCTGGTTGGCGAACCACAGCAGCGTCCGGCGATCGTCGCAGAGCGCGTACTTAACCTCGCGACCCGAGGCCTGCGCCCACTGCGAGACCGTGCGTATCCAGGGCGGCGCGTACTTGGGGAGGTTCTTCTGCATGAAGGGGTCCTGGCCGCGCAGCGCCCTGATGACAGACAGCGGCCGGTCGCGCAGCCCGGCGATCATCGGCATTGCGACCGCGTCAAGGTAGTCGACGAGATCGCGCTTGGTCGCGCCGGCATCGGCGAACAGCGGCTGGTCAAGGTTAGTGAGCGAGACTCCGTCCCGCTCGTCGCTGCCCGGCCTGCCGTCAGCCGCCATAGTCGAAGAGCAGAGCGAGGGAGTCGTCGAGCTTGCGCAGGGTATCCGCCGAGACGCGCCCGACGGGATCGGTGCCTAGCCGGTTCCTGCGCAGCCGGACCACCGAGTAGGACTCAAGGTGACCGGTCACCTCATCCTCGCTGGTCAGCGCCACGACGTAAGGGGTCTCGGTCAGATCAGGGCGATCGCTGATCCTGACCACTACCGGGTGACCGGTGACTGCGCTGAACCCATCATTGCTGACGATGACCACGTAGCCAGCTCGCCCCAGTCCTTGATGAGCGTAGACTTCGCCGCGATTCACGCAGCGCCCTTCCCCGCCTCCGGGTTGCCGAAGTCCTGCTCGATCGCTTCAGCCCAGGCCGCCCAGGCGTGCCCTGTGCCGCGGTCGAGTTCCGCCACGGTCGCGGCGGCGTCTCGCTGAACTTTCTCCCTGGCCGATCGGGACATCCACGCCGACATCGGCACTCCGGCCAGTTCGGCTGCCGCCTTGGCCTGCCGGTATGTCCGCTCGTCCATGCTAATGCTGATGGTCTTCACAGCCATGTCCATAACGTTATCAACATCGGCCTCAGACCGAGACCTGTTGGCGATGCTAGCCGCGCGCCGAATCGCCCGCGTGCCAACTGCCCAGGGCAATCCTTGCATGCGCGCAATCATGATAACGGCAGCGGGCGGCTCGCCACGTGGGCAAAATCCTTCTCTGGCCCGAACAGAGCGCCCCCGGTGATGCACTGCGAAGACGCGATCGACAGACTAGGAGCATGACTGAGCATAGGGAGCCGAACTCCGAACAGCTCGGCAGGGTCGTGATAGTTGGTCCTGACGGCGTCGCGATGGAGAGTAATGCCGGCGATGCGACTGGCCAGCGGCCCGTGACCGAGATGGTCGAGCAGCCGGCCAAGGTCATGCGGGTCGGCAGCATGGTTCGATCAAGGAGCTTGAGGACGGGCTGGCACCCGAGCTTGTGGAGGAACTTGAACGGCTGTCCCTGCCGTTCGCCGAGGACGAGATACCGAGCGAGGCCGAACTGAGGGTCGCTCAGGCACAGCTGGTGGGCTGGCTGGAGGGCCTGTTCCACGGGATCCAGACCACGCTCTTCGCCCAGCAGATGGCCGCCAGGCAACAGCTCGAGCAGATGCGCAGGGCGCTGCCGCCCGGCATGACGCCCGGAGTTCCCGTCGAGGAACCGGCGCAACAGCAGCGCACGTCGGGCCCGTACCTCTAGCGACGCCGCCTCAGGCTAAAAGTGTGCCCCGCCTGATCCGGTCGAGCCAGGCTGCCGCATCGGTGAACGCCGCATCGGCGCTCATCACCGGCGCATTACCTCCGGCGACGTGCCCCGGCTGTGCGGCAGCGTCCGCCATCGGATAACTGCCCAGGAAGCGCACCTCGCTGCAAGTGCGCCGCAAGCCCATCAACGCCTCGCCGACCTGGGGCGCCGCCACATGTCCTTCGCAGTCAATGAAGAAGCAGTACCGGCCGATCCCCTCGCCAGTTGGGCGCGACTCGATCCTGCTCAGGTTGACGCCGCGAACGGCGAACTGGCTGAGTATGTCCATCAGGGCGCCAGGATGGTCGTCGGCTAGGAACGCGATCACTGACGTCCGGTCGTTTCCTGTCCTGTCCGGCAGCGGGCCCGGCAGGCCGACTTCCACGAACCTGGTCACGGCAGCAGCGTTGTCGTGCACGCCGTCGGCCAGCACGGCCAGCCGGTAGTGCCGCGCCGCGAAGCTCCCCGCCAGCGCGGCGTCGATCTCGGAGTCGGCGACCTGCTGCGCGGCGTCGGCATTGGACAGCGTCGGGCGCCAGTGCGCTTCTGGCAGGTTCTTGGCCAGCCATTGCCGACACTGCGGCTGCGCGACAGGATGACCGCCTACCACCTTCACGTCTTGAAGTTCAGTGCCAGGCCTGGCGAGCAGCGCGAACTCGACGGGGACGATCACCTCGGCCTTGATCAGCAGTTGCGGGCCTGCGGCTAGCTCGTCGAGGGTGGCGTTGACGCCGCCCTCGACCGAGCTCTCGATCGGCACGACGGCCCGGTCGGCGTGGCCAGAGTGCACCGCGTCGAGCGTGGCCTCGATCGAGGCGCAGGCCAGGGGCTCGAACGCGCTATCCGGATGCAGGGCGCTGACGGCTTGCTCGCAGAATGTGCCGCGCGGCCCGAGATACGCGCAACGATTCACGTCACTCATAGCGCTGCCGCGTCAGGTTGCTCGGCCACCTGTCCGTCGGGCCATGCGGTCGCGTGCTGCCACGGCTGACGTTCCGCGAGCGCCCGGGCGACGCCTAGTAGCTGCCTGGCCCGGTGGACTTGCGAGTGGAGGTCCGTGCCGGTTGCCCGATGCGCCAGCGGGACCTGAACCTCGGCGACCCGCATCCCCATGCGCAGTAGGTCGATGGTGAGGCCGGTCTCCGCGCCCCAGCCTGGTGCTAGGGGCCGCGCCGCCTCGAACGCCGCCCTGGTCAGGCAACGCTGGCCGTTGAGCGGCTCGGTCGGCCGCCAGCCGGTTGCCCGCTCGATGCCGGCCCCCGACAGGCCCATCACCAGGCCATGGCCACCGCGTTTCACCCTGGTGCTGAACACGGCGATGGTCATGTCAGCGCGACCCGCCATGACAGGCTCGGCGAGCGGCCCAGCCTCCCCTGCTGTCTCGGCCAGATCCGCGTCGAGGAATAGCAGGTGCCGGGGTCGGATAGCCGCGTTCCCGGCCGTCCCGGCCACGGCCGCGCGCTCAGCCTCGATCACCCGGACCGCCTCCGCGCCCGTTTCCATCGCAGCGGCCTTGCCTCGATTGCGCGTATGACGCACGACGGTCGCGCCGGCCGCGCTCGCCTCGCCGCCAGTGCCGTCATTTGAGCCGTCGTCGACTACGACGACGATGTCCACACCGGGGATCCGCACCGCGGCCCTGACGGTCGCGCCGATCCGGTCGTACTCATTCCTGGCAGGGATAACGACGGCCAGGTCACCGCGTGGCGACATGGCTGCGATCTTAGTAGCGCGATTACCTGCCGACTGCCTGCGCCGGGTTGTCCGTCACGGTGAACACCGCTTCAAGCCCCGTCACCTGCAAGATCTTCCTGACCGCTGGACGAGGTGCGGCCAGTTCTAGATCACCGCCCGTCTCGCGGGCCTGACGATGCGCGGCGAGAAGAACGTTCACGCCGGTCGAGTCGCAGAAATCTACCCCCGACAGGTCAACAACCAGGCGGACGGGGCCGCCGGAGGCAAGCACCCCCGCCAGCTCGCGCTGCAGCCGGGGAACTGTGTACAAATCGATCTCGCCCTGGACCGACATGACGACGTATTCCCCCTGCGGCCGGCATGTGACCTTTAGCTCCACCTCCCGCACACTACTCGTCCCCGGCCCGATCCACCACCCGCGAACAGGGCTGTGTGCGGCTGCAAACGCTTGCTGTTCTGAGTTCTTCCCGCCCGTTCAAGACAGGACAAAAGCTGCGCAAAGTTTCGGCAAAGTGCAGTGATCTGCGGCGCGCCGCAGCGCAAGCCCGGCCGGCTCTGTCCCCCGCCGGCGGGGGACAGCTCCCCGAAAGCGCGCTGCCAGCGAACAACCATGCGGCCAGGACCGGCGTAGTCTGGTGGCATGGCGCGCATCATCTTGTTCATCGTCGCGGCAGCCGCGATTCTCGTCGTGCTCTGGATGCTGTTCTGGAGCCTGATGCACCTGCTGGTGGTCGGCTTCTGGATCGCGCTCGTGGTCCTGCTCGGCTTCGGGCTGTTCCGCGTCGGGCGCTGGTCTAGATCCAGGCAACACGACAGTTAGCCCGCACCCCTGGGCCCAGGACCGGGCGGTCAGCGCATCGGAGTGAGTTCCCCCACCCGGTGCGCCTGGTCATTGGCCGGGCCAGCTGGCCCAGGAACGCGCGTCCCGCTGACAACCGCGGGATCGACCTGCGGCGCTCCGGCCGGCTGCGCAGGCTCGTCGCTGGGGCGAGCTAGCTCCGGCATCGGAACTGGGTCACGCCGGATCGGAGCACACAGGCAACGCGGACCACCGCGGAAGGCCCCAAGCTCACTTCCCGGCACGGTGATGACATCGAAACCGGCTCCCGCGAGCCTGGCATTGGTCTCGACGTTCCGCTCGTTGCAGACCGCCACCCGGGGCCCGACGGCCAGCGCGTTGCCGCCGTCGTCCCACTGGCCAGCCTGGCCAGCCTGGCCAGACGGCGAGTCCAGCCCAGTGTCGATCACGGTGAGCCTGTCGACATCGAGGGCCCGTGCCGCCGCTTCGAGGAAGGGCTGCGGACGGGACACGCGAAGCTGATCCTGGCGGGCGGTAATGGTCAGCGCGGTCAGAGTGAACGCAAGTGCCGGAATCATGATCACGACGCCAGAGTCGACGACGGTGCAGACCCGGTCCAGGTGGCCGCCCTCGCCGCGCTGGTTCATCGGGACAGCGAGCACGGTGTGCGCGACCCCGGCCTCCAGCAGGTGCTTGGCCAGCCGTTCGGCGCTGGCGGGTGAGGTCCGCACGCCTACACCGACGGCCACAACGCCTGGAGCGAGCAGCAGCACATCACCGCCGTCCAGTTGCTTGGCGCCGGCGTCATAGCGCGATCGCAGTCCGCCAAACCGAGGATGATGACCGTAGATGACGGCCATCAGCTCGGTCTCCCTGCGGCGCGGGCCCGGCAAGCAGGCAATGACCGCTTGATCTCCGATCCAAACGCTGGAATCTCGGGTAAAGACCAGGTTCGGCAGCGGGTTGATCACGAAGTCGTGCGGGTCGAGCAGGTCGTATACGAGCCCGCTGCCGGTCCTGAGTTCGGCGACAGTCAGCCCGGCAACCAGAACCGCGGCCAGGTCCAGAGGCGCGAGCGACTCCAGATGCTGGCGAACGCTGGCGCCAAGGACATCGCCGAGCTCGGCATCGGCGAGCACGGATGCGATCGAGTCGTCCCTGGCTGACTGAAACTCGAGCACGTCCTGCAGCAACTCGGTGACATAGAGAACCTCAGCCCCGCGGTCTCTGAGCAGGTCCGTCAGCGCATCGTGCTCCTGCTGTGCCCGAGCGACCCAGGGCTGGCCGTCGAATCCCAGCCGGCTCTTCGTCCTCGGCGTGATCCGCCTCAGCTCTGGTCCAGGCCGATGAACGAGCACGGTCCTGAGCCAGCCAACTTCACTGTCAGTACCAATGCTGTAGCTCACGATCCCCCCGAGATTCCGTGGCCGAACCCCCACCGATGACCCTGATGGCAGTATCACCAATCCCGGCCGGATTACGCATACGGCATGTGCAGCGCCGGAGCGTGGTCAGCGTTTGGTAACCGACGGGCTATGGGCCGGTCATGCGGAAGGCAGCGACGACGTCCGCCCGCTGCCATGATGTTCCGGAAATGCCGTTTCCTGATTGCCCGAATGGGCTGGCCGACTCGACGTGCTTGCCCGTTTCATCGTGTCTTGGCGCCGCGAGGACGGCCCAGACCGTGAGCCCTATCTCATCGCTGCGTACGCCCCAGGTCAGGCAGAGATGCTCGACAATGCTCAGACCCCGCCCGCTGACTGACGACGGCGCCGGATGACCGGTGTGCGGTACGGTCGCGCTGCCGCCGTCACTCACCGCCACCTCGACCGAACTGCCGTCAACGGCCCAGGCGACCTGCAGGCGTTCTCCCGGCAGCGGATACGCATGCAGGATCGCATTGCTGAGGAGTTCGCTGACGACGAGCGCGGCGTCCCTGACGGCGTTATCGAAGACGCCGACCGCGCGGAGTTCCTCGGAAAGCGCCCGGCGTGCGAGGGCGACGCTGGCCGGGGCACACGGCAGGTGGACGACTCTCGACGCGCTCACCTCCCTGGCCACCCGCCCTGGCATCGCGGCGCGGTACCTTCCGCACTGCGGATTTCAGATGCCCGGACTGGCGCAGGCGGAAACCGGTCAAACCTGAAGGGTTTGATCACAACCGGCACGCGGTCCCAGCCCGCACGCCCTCGTTGCGGCACACTTCCAAGCCAGCAAGGCATTGCGGCCCCGTGACGTCCAGTTGAACTGCGTTTTGCGTTACGGGATCGTTATCTGATCAGCCGTGCCCGGCCTGGGATTTAGCGGCGAAACGGGGGTGAATCGGGACGCCGGGTCCCGCGGCGGCCGGAGTGCGGAGAACGCATGGAGCGGAGGCCCCGCAAGCAGAGTGGGAGCCGCGGCAACAGGGACAAGGCCGCCCCTCGGGTAGTGTCGGCGCCGTGATAATCGCGCGCTCCGGTACCCGGCCGTGCCGGGTTCCCGACGCATGAGGTCGACCAAGGCCGCATCGCCCGGCCAGGTGCTCGGAGGCGCGACTGCCACGGCGACGGGCGAGGGCAGCGAATCAGGCGCCGTCCAGCCCGATGGTTCGCTGGCTGCGCTGGCCGCCCAGTACGGCCTGCGGCCGAGCGCTCAGCGGCCATCCATCGGCATTTACCTCAGGGAGCTCGCGCGCCGGTGGAGCTTCATCATGGGCTTCGCTACGGCCCGCAACGTCGCCATGTACACCGAGGCGAAGCTCGGGCAGCTGTGGCAGATCCTCGCTCCGCTGCTCAACGCCGGCGTCTACTTCCTCATCTTCGGCCTGATCATCACGGGTGTCAGCCGGGGCGTGCCGGATTACCTGGCCTTCCTGGTTACCGGCGTGTTTGTCTTCAGCTTCACCCAGCGAACCTTCATCTCAACGTCGAAGGTCATCACGGACAGCCTGCCGCTGATCAGGGCCCTGCAGTTCCCGCGTGCGTCGCTACCGCTCGCCTACGTCATGATCGAACTGCAGCAGCTAGCGCTGTCCATGGTGGTCCTGTTCGCGCTCATACCGATCACCGGCGAGCCGGTGACCTGGGACTGGCTGCTAGTCATACCGGCGCTGGCGCTGCTCACCATCTTCAATGCCGGGCTCGCGCTCTTCGCAGCCAGGACAGGCGCCAGGATCAACGACTTCGCGCAGTTGCTGCCCTTCCTGATGCGGACCTGGCTGTACATCTCCGGTGTCATTTACAGCGTCCAGGTCTTCGTGGCGCAGCACTCGCAGAACCACGGCTGGGTGACGACGCTGCTCCAGCTGAACCCGGCCGCCATCTTCATCACGCTGGTCAGGAACGCCCTGCTGGCCAAGCAGCGTGCTAGCGCGTTCGGCGCGATGCCGCCCAAAGCCGCCAAGTGCGCCGCGTGGATCTACCAGGGCACGGACAAGCGCCCGCCGGGGATGAGCGTGCCAATGTGGCACGAGGTGAAGGCTCAGAACCTCAACCGCCCGCCCGGCCAGCCGCTCAGCCAGTACGGGAGCGCCTACTGCCCCGCCACCTTCGTCTCCAGCCACCTGTGGCTGTTCGCGGTCGGCTGGGCCCTCGTCGCGCTGCTCCTTGGCTTCTGGTACTTCTGGCGGAAGGAGGTGAACTACGGCCGTGGCTAGGTCAGCGCAGGCTACTGACAGCATGGTTCTGCCAGCCAAGCCCTCTGGGGGCACGGGGGAGCCTACCGTCATCGTCGACGGGCTGCATGTCGTCTACCGGGTCTACGGCGCGGGCGGTGACCGCGGCACCGCGTCGACCGCGCTGTTCCGGATCCTCGGCCGTAAGACCAGGCCGGCGATCCGCGAGGTGCACGCGATCAAGGGAATGTCCTTTGTCGCCTACCGCGGCGACGCGGTCGGCATCATCGGCAGGAACGGCTCGGGCAAGTCGACGCTGCTGCGCGCCATTGCCGGGCTGCTTCCGCCCGAGCACGGCACGGTCTACACCATCTGCGACGCCTCGCTGCTCGGCGTCAACGCCGCGCTGATGGAAGATCTCACGGGGGAGCGGAACGTCGTACTCGGCTGCCTGGCGATGGGAATGACCAAGGCCGAGATCAAGAAGAAGTACGCCGAGATAGTGGACTTCTCCGGAGTCGGCGAGTTCATCAACCTGCCGATGAAGACCTATTCATCAGGCATGGGCTCACGGCTGCGGTTCGCCATCGCCGCAGCCAAGGACTACGAGATCCTGCTGATCGACGAGGCGCTGGCGACCGGTGACGCCGAGTTCCGGGTCAAAAGCCACGCCAGGATCGACGAACTCCGCAAGAAGGCGGGCACCGTCTTCCTTGTCGCGCACGACCTCGAGGAGGTCGAGGACACCTGCAACCGGGTGATCTGGCTCGACCGGGGCAAGATCGTTGAGCAGGGCGAGGACGTCATCGGCATCATCGACACGTACATCGAAGC
>WNFN01250024.1_pt1 | contig 14968 bp, 6 predicted proteins | sample 5400161 | NCBI WGS metagenome assembly WNFN01 (sample SAMN13153353, study PRJNA577476) | soil metagenome | isolation source: 80 cm saprolite on Douglas fir-dominated hillslope | place: USA:California | collected 2013-09-17
GCAGGACTTCGTCCATCGACTGGTAGCGATCATCCACTTTCTTCGCCAGCATTTTCTCGACGATGCGCGCCAATTCCTCGGGGCAATCTGCTACCAATGACTGCAGCGCCGGAGGCTCGTCGGACATGATATGAAACATCAACTCCGCTTCGTTTTCCCCAAGGAACGGCCGCTTGCCGGCCAGCAATTCGTAGAGCGTCACTCCGGCGGCCCACACGTCCGCGCGCGCGTCAGCGCGCTCGCCCTTGTAAAGCTGAGGGGACATATACGCGCGGGAGCCGATCATCATGTTCTGCTGCGTGAGGGACATGTCCGTCAGGCGGGCGATGCCAAAGTCCACGACTTTGACGACGCCTTCCTTGGTGACCATGATGTTTCCCGGTTTGATGTCGCGGTGCACGACGTTGTGCCGGTGGGCGTAGGAGAGGGCCTCGCACACGCGCACGATGTAGCCGAGTTTCACGGACATGGGAAAAGTTTGGCGTTGTTCGATGAGATGGTCGAGGCTGCCGCCCTCGATGAATTCCATGGCAATAAACGGAGTGTTATTTTCGTGGCCCAATTCGTAGATGGTCACGATATTGGGGTGTTGCAAAGCGCCGGCGGAACGCGCCTCCTGGTAGAAGCGCTCCAGCGAATTGGCCTGCGCGCTCAAGCCCGAGGTAATCGTCTTGAGGGCAACGAGCCTGCCAATCGACGGGTCGCGGGCCTTGTAAACGGCGCCCATCGCCCCGCGGCCAATCTCCGAGATGATTTCGTATTTGCCTAACCTCTCCACAAATGGGGCCCCGTGAGGGTGGATTTTAGCAGAATTAGCAGCGGAGAGTCGCCGCAGTTTCAAGCCCAATATGCCCATTAACTGTAGTGCCTGCAACACACATACGTTTCACAGATGGTTGATTTTTTGCTGGATTGCCTTCCGTTCAAATCCAATGGCCGGTCCTTGAAGAATTAAAGGCGTGGCCATCCTGGGCAGGCTGCAATCCTATCATCCCGGTGCCAAGGATAGTGCGGTTACTGGTAATATGCTAAATTCTTATCGCACAAGAGGCTTTGCGATCTGTGAACTTTGTCAGGAAGTGATAAGGGGTCGGTTATGCCTCGTGTTCCTTCTTCGCAACCTGCCGACAGTATCCGCTGCGATCCCCGTCTGCCTCAGGAGGCTCTAACTTTCCGCGCAAGAAACTCGCCACCGTTAATCACGCCGAGATTTCTGAATGCGATCAACGTCACTGCTTGGCTGTATCGGGACTCGGAAGGCACCGAGAGGGTTCAGGTGAACCCGAATACGACAATTGCGGAACTGCTTCGACAGTTCGGTCCTGCCGATACTCCCGACGCAGAAGTTGGAATTCACTCGGAGGCCAAGGCCGCCGAGTGGTTCCGCGTACACCCAGTCTTTCAGGTTCTGTAAATCTTCTCCGAGCGAATCCCCTGCCCAAAGATGTGTGCACCCATGCTGAGACACTACTTTTCAGGGGTCCCGTGGTATTACTACTACGATAGAAACTCATGGAGAGGACCCGGCGGGCGATTCATAAAAACCGCAGGAGAAGTCCTAAAAATAGCTTACGGGGTGTAGCAATTCCGGCGGATTCGTCTGGAGTCTTTGGAGCCGGTCTAGGGGTCTGTGTTTACGCTTTATCGCGGTTGTACGCTGCGAGCTCTTCAATGCCCTGACGAACGATACTAACTTGAAGCTCCAAAAATTGAAGCCTCTCAGACTGGCTCCCGTCTCTCGTCCATTCAACGTGGATATGGTCCGTGTGAGGATTCCTGGGACCGCCCCCTGGATAATTTCCGACAAACGGACGTATAGTGGGGTGAGAAACACTCCAAATCTGGCGGTTCCAAATAACGTTATCTATGCCGGATTTTGTCGCCGAAGCAATGATTGCATTAAATAACTGGTCACCAATCAAACGCTCAGAAGGAAAATTTGCACGGATTCCAATGTCCAGTGCCCGCCCTTCCGCGTGTGAAGACTTGGCGTGTGTTCCCTTTACATTTCTACAGACGTAAATGCCTAGATTCTTCACTTGCGGAAAGTTTGCGTGAATAAATCTTATTGCGTCCTTGGGGGCAGGCTGGTTTTGACGCCAGTTAATATTGTGAGTCCCCATATCGCCTCCAAATCGAAACTCGCGACAGCATAGCATACAGCGCTCGACCTCCAAAACATTCAGTTGGAGGGCGGGAGCTTGCCGTCAGTCTGTTGGCCCTTTAGGGCTTTGTCCAAGCCAAATTTGGCGCGATCGCTGTTTGGCTCGCAGGCTAGAACGGCTCGGTACAGGCGCTCCGCGTCGGCGTATTGTCCCTCTCCGCGAAGGCGGTCCGCACGATCGAGACGTCTCACGACATCGCTGGGGATCAACTGACACCGTTCTTGTGAAGGCTTGGGAGTTTCAGTTTTAGATGTGTGCGACTTACCGGCGTCGATTGTGGTGGTGCGCGAGTCCCGCTTGTTCTTGGGTTGCGGAGATTCGGGGGGAATCAGTTTCGAATTAAGCGTTTCGATTGCTTTGAGGGCTTGTAGTTCTCTGTCGCCGTGGAGTTTAGCGGCCTCTTCGTAGAAGTTCTTCGCGTCGGAGAGCTTGCGGGCGGCTTCGGAATCTTGCGCTCTTGCGAAGAGAGAGTTTTCCTGGTCCAAAAGCTTTTTCAACCGATCGGCGTTCTCAAACCGATCGGCGTTCTCACGACCCACAATTGCGAGCGCGCGATTGGTGCCAGCCAGACTCTCGAATGCCGCTAACGCTGCGGGCCAATTCTTCTGCTGCTCCAACTGCTGGGCCTTGTTGCGAAGGGCTACGTCGGCCCTCGCCGATGCGTTCGAGACATAGAAAAATGTCAGCAGGATCGCCACAACAAAGACCACGGCTGCCGCGCCAATCGGAAATGGATAGTCGCGGAAGAACTGGACGGCATGCGCGGATGCGGGCACAGCCGCTGACTCTGCCGGAACCGCTTCGGGTGCCTCGTCGTCCGGTCCCAGGTGTTCCTGCTCCCATTGCACGGCCTCGCGTGTCCGAAAAATGACAGTTGTTTGCGGGTCGGTCCGGGGAACCGGTCCGGAGACGAGTGTGGCGGAGAGATCCTGATTCACCACTTCCGCCGCCGTCGATTCGGATGAGGCACGCGAAGCCTCGCGAACCGGCGCGCCTTGCGGCGAGACGTATTCACTGGAATCGCTTTGAGGCGTGGCGGGTTCTTCCACAGGTTCAGTAGTCTGCGGAGCAGCGTTGGCAGCCGCAGCCGCCTTTGCTTCCTTAATTTTTTTCACGAGTTGCTGGACGCGCGGATCCCGCTTCGACAACGTCTGCGTTTCGAACGCGCCTTTTAGAATCTGTGTAGCGTCGGCATAGCGGCCTTCCAGCACCACGGTCTGCGCTTCGGCGAGGTGTTTTTCCTGCTTCTGTTCTTTTTCCCTTTTTTCCGCGAGTTCCATCTCGGCCACGCGCAGCAATTGCGCGGCTTGGGGATCCGGCCCCATGGTGGCGATGGTCTGCCGTGCCAAATCCACCGCGTCGGTATGCTGGCCTTTGTTGATTCTTGCGCGGATTTCCCCGATGCGATGCTGGAGGAACTCGTGATCTTCTTTTTCCTTTAGTTTGGCGCGCGCCTGTTCGAGAGCCGCGCTGAGAGCCGGATCACCAGGGAAACGAATCAGGGCCTTTTCAGCCGTAGTGACGGCATTCTTGAATTGTTCCGCCTCCAGCTTTTTCGCGATTCCCTGAAGAGCTTCGTCGGTTTTGCGCTTTTGTTCGAGCTGGGCCAGCTCGCCGCGGGCAAAAGTTACCAAGCCTCCAAGCTCGGAGTCCTGCGGGAATTCCTTCAAGAGCTTTTCGCCGCGATTCACAGCTTCGGAAAATTTGCCTGAATCTACAAGCAAATGAAGGCCGGCAGTTTCACTCTCCAACCTCCGCTTCTGCTGCAACTCCTGCCTTTCATGGAGAACGAGTTCATGCAGCTTTTGTACCGCCGGATCGCTGGGGTGCTGCTTGACGAGCGCCTGGACTCTTGCGAAGGCTTCCTCCACGCGCTGGGCGGTCAGCAGGTTTCTTGCCTCAGTCAGTCCTTTTTGCTTCTCGTGCTCGAGGCGATCGAGTCGAGCCGTTTCCAGCAGCTTGGAGATTTCCGGGTCAGCAGGGAATTCTTTTTTTGCATCGGTGAGCAACGCAATGCAATCGTCAAATTTCTGGTCCGCCCAGAATTTGCGCGCGCGCCGCAGGAACTCGGCGATGCGCTTCTGTTCCTCCCGCCGGAGGATATGATCTTCAATCTGCTTCTGAAGGGTGCGGCCCTGTGGATGGTCGGGGTCCAGATCCAATACCTTGCGAATCTCCCGGGCGGCCTGCGTCAGAGCGCCTTCCGCCATGCGCTGCCGTGTTACTTGCAGACCGTCCTGGATCAAGCGCTTGCGTTCGGCAAGTCGCCGCGCCTCGGTCACCAGATCGCGAGCTCGGTTAGAAGAGGAGTCTAGCGCAAGAGCGCTCTCACCCTCCGCTTGGGCGTCCTGGTAGCGTCCCTCCTCCATGAGCTTTTGCGCCCGTTCCAGAATGCTGGCCACTTGGACGCGAATTTGTATAAGCCTGAGCTCGCCAGTGACCTGCTCGAGAAGAGTCTTGGCGCGGTCGTGGCGGCTGTCGTATCGCAGCGCCTTTCGCAGGAGATCCCGCGCGCGGGCGTATTCCCGCGCGCGAAACAGCGTTTCGCTCTCCGCAACCAGTCCAGACACGCTCTCTTGTTGAAGGACTTCCCAGAGAGGCTCCATGTCCAGCAAAACTTCTTCCATGGTTTGATAACGCCGGCGCAGGTCCTTCGCCAACATTTTGTTGACAAGCGCTTCCAGAGCCGGGGGACACTCCGGCACAAGCTCATACAGGGAAGGCGGCTTGGTCTTTTCTTCGGCGATATTGAGCATCAGGGTGGCGTGATTGTCGCCATCGAAGGGGCGACGGAAGGACAAGAGTTCGTACAGAGTAACACCCAGAGCCCAGATATCGCTGCGCTCATCGGCGCGCTCCCCGTAAATCTGCTGCGGGGACATGTAGCTGAGAGTCCCCATGAACATATTGGTTTGCGTATGGGAGGCGTTGACGAGACGAGCGATTCCAAAGTCGACGACTTTGATCTTGCCGTCAGTGGTGAGCATGATGTTGCCCGGCTTGATGTCGCGGTGCACCACACCTCTCCGATGGGCATAGTCCAGTGCGCGGCAAACCGGCACCACGTAACCAACTTTTTCCAAGAGTGAGAGGGGGACGTGGCGGTCGATGGTCTTTTCGAGACTCTCTCCCTCCAAAAACTCCATGGCGATGAAGGGAATATCACCTTCTTTTCCTAACTCGTAGATCGTGACGATATTGGGATGTTCTAGGGCGCCGGCGGAACGTGCTTCACGGCAGAAGCGGTCCAGAAGTTCTGCGTCGCCGACTAATGAGCTTGTGATGGTCTTTAAGGCGACGGACCGGCCAATCAGAGGATCGCGAGCCTTGTACACCTGGCCCATGGCTCCGCGGCCCACCTCTTCAATCAGCTCATATTTGCCTAATCTCTTAAGCACGATTCACGCTCGATGGGGCTGGGGGCACTCCGCGCGAACGCCTCTGGCTCAACTGCATCTCGAGATTCTGCACCAGGATCATCCTGTCAGTCTACCCTTTAGAAGGAAGTTCCGATTGGTTTAAAACTTGCTGGAAATGCTATGTGTTCCGGCGAAATGTGAAACCGCCGCGCGCCCGATCCAGCTGCTTCGACAGGGCGACGCCAAGGTCTTCAAAAAGTATTAGCAGATGAAATTGCGCATGAAGCGAGAGCCTTTGGAGAAAATGAACCGCCAAACCAATGAGATGCCGCTGGATTCGGGCACAGCCACGATTCAGTAAGAGTATTCGGCACAGTTCTGGCACACTCGGGCCAAAAACGATGGTATGCCGGGATTGTTCCCCGAAAAGCTAAATGAAGACGTGAAGTAGTTGAACCAGCGAAGTAAGGGGGTGGAGTCTTACTACGTGGGCCGCTACTTGGTAGAGGGCATGATCAATGTCACTTGAGTGGAGTGAACAATCATCTGCGGTCCGGCTCCCGATTCTGCGCGAATCGTCAAGACCAGTCTTTGCGTATGGTCTACAGGAGAAGAGGTGGTGCCGCATCCACTCAGCAAGCCTAGGGAGCAACAAATCACCAGCAAGAAAAGGCCGCGCGAGCGCTGAGTCAGGCTCCCGAGTAGGGCAAACGAAAGCACCCCGAAAGCCAGTCCGTACAAAGGTGCCATCCGTGCGGACCCTTGAGCACTCGTCGCAATGCGCTGAATTTTCAATATCGAAACTCCTCCGCCGTTCAGGGTGCCAGGCGAGAAAGTGCAGTCGTATCCTTCTGGCAGACTAACAGTACACGATAGTTGCACCTGCTGCTGGAAAGCGGAGAGTGGCTCAATGCTGATTTGCAGCAATTGGGAACGGGCGGAGGTAACGCTGAGGGTTCGAGCGCCAAGGGTCACCGTGAATCCGGGCCCCGTTTCTGGCCACTGGTCGTAGAGTGCCGGTGATGCACCTGGGGCGAATTCGGATGCACCTGCAAAACTTGCGGTAAAGCTGTGAAATCCGCTTCCCAGTGTACCGACTCGCAGAGTTGCCAATCCGGATTGATTTGTTACGGCTGTCCCGAGAATAGTCCCACTATCGAGAAAAGTCACGATCCCGGTGGGGGCCCCTTTCGGCGCGCTGACATTTGCAACCAAAGTTGAACTGTTGTCGGACGGATTTGCTTCTGGATCCAAGGAAACAATCGTGGCAATCGCCGTAGCCGGGGCCGCCAACACGGAAATGCTAACGGGTGCAGAAGTGCTTCCAGCGAAGGGGCCATTCGCGTTGAAGGCCGCCGTGATGCTGTGCGCGCCTGCGGACAAAGAAGCCGTGCTGTAAGTGGAAGTGCCATCAGCCTTTAACGAAGATGTGCCCAGAATGGAACTTCCGTCATAAAACGTTGCGCCCCCGAACGGGACACCTGCAGCGGAACCGACATTCGCGGTGAAGGCCACGACTGTTCCGGCCGTCGGTGAGGTAGCGGAACCTGAAAGCGTCGTTGAGGTGGCATCCGTGTTGACTAAGATGGTCGCTGGCGAGGAGGTGCTCGGGGAGAAAATTGCCGCCACGTACGCGGTTGTGAAATTGAATCCATACTGCGTGAAGCCTTGGAACTTCACAGCTAGCGAATGGACGCCGGGGCCCAACAGTGCCGTGTCGAAATACGCGATCCCGCTCGAACTGATACTCGCTGAACCTAAACTGGCGGAGCCATCCAGAAATGTAACCACGCCCGACGGAATGGGAACCGCGCCGGTAACCTGTGCTGCGAGCCGCACTGTCTGGCTTGCCAGAACGACGGAAGGCGTCGCTGTCAGGACAGTTTGCGTGGCGTAGGTGGGGGGCTGAACCGTATGCGAAACGGAAAAGATTCTCGAAGCATAGCTGCTGTCGCCACTATAAGCTGCCGTGACCGCGTGCTGGATCGGTATTAGGCTTCCGCTGAAATTGTAGCTCGCCGATCCGTTAGCCAACTGCACGTCCGCAAGAAGTGCACCATCAAGGCTGAAGCCCACCGTGCCCGTCGGCGTTATGCCGCCGCTAGTTTGGCTGGAAACCGTAATCGCTATCGTAAACGGCTGAGTACCAACAGAAGGTTCGGGTGCCACAGAAAGCGTGCCACTAATTGGAGCCCCTTGGGAAGAATTCCCGTTTGGCTGGTTTAAAAGCACCGTTACCGTTGTTCCACCGGGGTTGGCGACCACGATGTCGGGATATCCGTCCGAGTTGACGTCAACGACGTTCAACGCAGAAACCGCTCGTCCGGCAATGAAGTCCACTTCAGAGTCAAAGGTCCGATTCCCCAAATTCATCATCACCGCGATGGCGGCTCCATCCGTCATAATCATGTCGGGCCTGTTGTCGCGGTTCAAATCAGCAATCGTAATCTGTGAATAGCGGCGAGAAATCGGCAGATACACTGGGGCCTGAAACGTGCCGTTTCTATTTCCATAGAAAATTGCCAAAGGGCCAAAGCGGCCAGCGGGGTTAGAGTCTGGGGCTAGAATAATATCTGCGTTGCCATCGCCATCCACATCTGCTACAACCGCGATGACATCGTTGACGACGTTCTGAATATCGATTGAAGTAGCGTACGTGAACGTTCCATCCCCGTTTCCGAGCCACACCTCCAAATGATCAAAATAATTGAGAACCAAATCAGGCTTTCCGTCATTGTTCATGTCACCGACGTTGAAAAAACCAGAAGCGGCTCCCTGGTGAAGTGTCGTCGCCACTGTTGTAAACGAATTGTTCGATTCCCCCAAAGACACGATAATCTGCTGACCGGAAGTCTGAAGCATATCCATCCGACCGTCCCGGTTGAAATCTGCAAGGACAGGCGAACTGTTGGGTATGCTAACTGGAGCTGTGAATAGACCGTTTCCCAAATTGTACGCAATGGATTGAGTGCCGGCGCTGGACTGATTCAATACCATATTGCCCAGATTCAAGTCCGGCTTGGCGTCGCCGTTGAAATCCGCGGCCAAGAGCGTCACGTCGGGGCTCGGCAAACTGTAGCCCGTATTCTGATCGGGCGCGAGCGTGAACTTGCCCGAGCCATCCCCAAGCAGCAATCGAGGGAATGTCCCATCCACCGTGACCGCAATGTCCTCGAACGTGTCGCCCTTGAAGTCGGCAACGGCCGCCCCTCCCACTGTATGAGCTAAATCATAGAAATCCGCGCTTGCGAATGTCCCGTCTCCCTTGCCAAACAGCAATTCGATTCCGCCTTCCACCGCAATAGCAAGGTCCATGTGACCGTCGCCGTTGAAATCACCCGCGACGGGCGTGGTCGGCAGTGTCGAGTACGGACTTGTTGAGCCCCCGGAAATCGTAGTTAGCGGAGCAGCGAAGGTTGGACCGCTTGTTCCTAGTGACACGGCGATGCCGCTCGGCGTTAGGAACGTCAAGTCGAGAATTCCATCGCCGTTCAGGTCGCCAGCTGCAACCATAAGATTGGACGAGGGAGAGGCCCCCAAAGGAACCAGGTTCGAGAACGTTCCGTCGCCGTTGTTCTTGAAATAGCCGACCAGGCCTGCATAGTACGGAGTCAGAACGTCTGGGCGCCCGTCTCCGTTCACATCGATCAGGAAAAACGGACCCGCGCTCGTTGTTAGACTGTATCTACTGAAAGTCGGAAAGGTCCCATCGCCCTTGCCGAGGAAGACCTCAAACTGGGCCCCGATGGAATCTGTCGTGAGGATGTCGAGATGGCCATCGCCCTTGAGGTCCAACAGGTGCACTTCATCCCTTGTCGACGATTGGACGATTACACCGGGAACAAAGCTCCCAGTATTATTCCCAATTAGTGTGTAGATTATGGCGTTCTGGCGGTCGAGCAAAGCCAAATCAGCTTTGCCATCCCCATTGATATCTCCGATCGCGAAAGCACTCCGAAAAACCGGATATAGACTGACGTTGGTAGGCTGGAACGTTGACAGTGTGACGGCTTGAAATGTTCCATCCCCATTCCCAACCAGGACTGCGGAGAGGACCGTGATTTGGCCGTTGCTTGCGACACTGAATCCTGCCAGCACAATGTCTGGCTTGCCGTCACCTGTTACGTCTCCAACCGTGAGTGCACAACATACCCCTGCTGGCAGACTAATGTCCTGTCCATGCGTGAAGGTTCCGTCTCCTTTACCTAATAGGATATGGAGAGCGAACTGCGGCCCGGTGCCATCAACGTAAACCAGATCGAGCTTGCCATCGCTGTTGACGTCTGCGGTAGCCATTTCCGCAACGTCTGTACTGGTAGGGATGATTGGGGGATTTTTGAAACTGATCGCTTGTGCGGGAATAGAGATTGCCGATACCAATACGAACGCTCGCAGAACCCGTAGCATCATTGAAAACAGGAGGGTTTGCATTTCCGAAGCCAAGAGGCCTAAGTCTCGAAGCGGCCGTCGGTCACTATAACACAAGCGCGCTTTTCTCGTGCCCGCTTCTCCTTAATCAGTTAGGGCACTTTACGGGTTGGCGTTGACTCCGCGGGTTGCTATGGGCATAATCATCACCCTCTGTAGATTTTGCGATTACTCAAATGCACTTGGGACCCGCAGCTTTCATCATGAGAACTCCCTCTGCCTGCTCCAGGTTGTCCCAACCAAACAAGCTTTTTTTCGCTTTCCTTTTCTCTTTTGCAGTTTCTCTTGGGGCGTGTGGGGGAGGTGGGAGTGGCTCGCCACCACCCCCGCCGCCGTCACCTGACTTCACACTCACCCTCAATCCGACTTCGATTTCTATCCCGGCTGGCACTTCGGCTCAGACCACACTGAGCGCCGCGCCTCTCAACGGGTTTTCCGGCAGCATCTCCGTTCAAATGTCGAGCCTGCCCGCAGGTGTTACGGCCTCACTTCAGACCTTCACCTTGCCCCCAGGCGCTCCTCAAAGCGTAACTTTTTTCACGAATACGTCAACGTCCACCACGACGGCAACACTAACTTTCACCTGCACTTCTTCCTCCCTAGCGCACACCATCAAGCTCAATGTATCCGTGACTCCCCCGAACAATGCTACTTTGTCGACGCGCACCAAGTATGTTCGGACCGATGCCGTCGTGGAATACTACCAATGGGTTAACACTCATTGGGTGGTTTACGACGCGCCGACCTCGCATTTCTTCGTAACCGATCCTTTCTCCAATCAGGTTTTCGTCTTCGAATCCGCTACCCGGAAACAAATCGCTGTCATCTCTGTGCCGGGTGCTTACGGCATTGATGAGACGCCCGATCAGTCCTCCCTCTATGTTGGGACTCTTATTGGCGACGTTTATTTGCTCGATCCGAAGAGCATGAGCATAAAGAAAAGGTATATGGCCTCACAAATAGGCCCCTTTGGCTACCAGGCAATGATTGCCTTGGTGCTTGCGGACGGGCGCCTTGCCTTGCTAGGAGAGGCAGGGGGCATCCCTAGCGTCGACGGGTCTTCAAACATCGCTGTTTGGAATCCCACGGACAACTCCATTGCCTTGTACGGAGGAGCAAATCTCGCGGGCGAGCCGTCAAACCCACTCTGTGGCAACACGATAAGTGGGCACATCTTTGGGTTTGCTCTTACAAGTGACCGCAACTTCGTCATGACAGGCACGGGAAACGGTCTGTGCAAGTTGAACCCTGCGACCGGTCTCTCTCTGGAAGCTGCTTTTAGCGGCAATACCTCGAAAATCGCCGTCTCACCTGACGGACGCTACTTGGCATTTCCGTCTTATCCGAACGGCGCTGTGATTGTCGATGCCAATACCCTAAACCAAGTTGCTTCTTTCAGCGTCGCCGCGCTGAATGCTTCTGACGCTTCGCTGCTGTTTAGTCCGGATTCAGCGATTCTTTACATGAACGACTCAGCGTTCGTCTACGCCTACCATGTGGCAACGCATCAGCTCCTAGGATGGCTGCCGAACATCGCCGTGCAATATACACAAGGCGGTTTTGCCGTGGCCCCCCCCACAAATCCTAACTTCGGAGCTTTTGACAATACGGGGTTGCTTGCAGGTCCCATGGAGGAGGGTTTTGGCTTTCTGGATACAACCCAGCTGCAATCTGGCACCGTCGGTACACCGTTCCTTAATAACTATTTGAACCCGGCCACAGGTTTTGTTTCGGGAGGAACAGTCACACAGTGGTCAGTTCCGGCCACCATCAACTCTCAGAGCGGCATCTTTTTCGGTCAGAATCCTGTGCCATCCTTTTCAGTTAGCGGAAACTTTGTCTCAGTCACAACGCCCCCAGGGCAACCCGGGCCCACCGATGTCTACGCTTTCGCGAGTGACGGTGGAATGCAGTATATTCCGGAGGCCTTTAGCTACGGACCAACGATTTTGGAGGTCACGCCAAACTTGTCCTCGGCCGAAGGCGGTGGAGTCGGCGTCATCTACGGCTACGGATTTGCACCTGTCACAGCAACCGCGATACCCCCAGACTTGGCGGTTACCGTTGGTGGCCAGCCTGTCGCTATCGTAGCCCTCAATATAAATGCTTACGGGATTTCTGCTCAGCCGTTCTTGTTGCAGTCGATTTACTACACGATTCCTGCTGGCACTTCAGGAACGTCAGCCGACGTCGCGGTCTCTACAAGCTCAGGGACTATTCAGGCGGCTGCTGCCCTAACTTATTTGCCAGCACTGCAAAAATTCCCCCTGCCTGGCGCCAGTTTGATCCAAGGCATCTACGACCCAATTCGCGATGTCTATTACTTTACTGACGCTAATAAGATTCAGGTGTTCTCGCGCGCGCTGGCTAAATGGATGAACCCCGTTTCCATACCCGCCCCTGCCGGAAAGACTCAAAGATTGTGGGGGATCTCTCTGTCGCCAGACACCACGAAGATGGCGGTAGCGGATGCGAGCGCAGGCGTTGTGTATCTCATCGACCCTGCCAACCCGACTTCCATCAAAACGATTCCCGCAACCCCAACGCAATTCCCCGCTGGCGTGTTAGTGCTACCTTCCGCAATCGCCATCACGAATTCCGGGCTTGCTTACCTGATCGTTGATGTCCAAGGCGGAACCGGCTTCCACAACTACTTCACTCTCGACACCAACACGGGTGCGATCACCGACCTCGGATTGGATGGCCCTGGCCTAGGAGCATCCGATCTGTATTTGCGGACGACCATCAGCGCGGACAACACGCGAGCTTATTTTAACAATCTTGGAAACGTTTTTAGCATCGACACTGCTACCGGCACTTTGTTCTCCGCGAGCACTGGTCAAGGCTGCTGCTATGGCGATTATGATCTGACACTGGCGCCCAATCAGGTTCAGTTCGAAGCTTCTAGCATCATGTTCGATGCGGACCTGAACGGATCGGCGGACTTCGCGTTCAACGACAGGGAAATAATCGATATCAACTACGTCTATGGAACGAAATTTAGTCCCGACGGAAGTCTTCTGTTTCAACCTTCCGTGCAGGGTATGGACATTTACGATGGCAGAACGGGGATCCTCCGCTCGCGCGCAGCTTTCTCTGTTCCCCTTTCGACCAACTACGACGCGCTTGTGTCGGACGGCAAGGACAACATTTTGCTTGCAATCACTGGCGCCACTGGAAACGGGATAGCCGTCCTTGACTTAACCACTGTCTCGGAGCCACCGCCATTGCTATACGTCGCTGCAGTTTCCTCGCAGTTGCAGAACGAGTCTCGACATATCGATCGGACTGTAAGTCTTCAGTTATCCGGGCATGCGAACGCGAAGAAGAACCCACCGATGTCTCGTCCTCGTGTGATCCCCCACGTCACCAATTCCATTCTCTTCAGTAAGTAGCCCTTTTTTCAGGTGCCCATTTTGAGCAGGTTCCGCACTAGCAGCCGGTTCCTGGGTGAGGGCCAAACTTTATTTGCGTGCCGGTTGGCTTCTGTAATTAGAGTCCAGGCTGGTGCATTGCATAAAGGCAGAGTCAGGAGTAAATTCTCGGTTGGCCCAGAAGTCAAAAAGGAATTTCTGGTCGGAGAGGTGGCTCTATGAAACGTCGGGATTTCCTGCGCTCTGCAGGGGTAGTGTCAGCAGCAATGGCGTTCCCGAAGGCGGGGCGAATGTTTGTAGAGGGAACAGCGCCGGAGGCTTGGCGCACGTTCGACGTGACTACAAGCGTACAAGTCCTGAAACCTTCCGGAACGACTCGGATATGGATACCGGCAGCGCTCGTCAGTCCAACACCCTTCCAGAAGACGCTTGCGAATGACTTCAAGGCCGAGGGCGGAACCGCGAAACTGATCGAGAGTAGCGCCGACTCGCTGGGAATCATCGCCGCCGAATTCCCCGCGGGCGTGATGCCGGCGCTCACGGTGACGAGCCGGATCACGACCAAGAATGTTGTGGTGGACCTCTCCGCCCCAGGCAAGGCGCCAAAAGAGGACCCTGCGGAATTGAAACATTTTCTGCGGGCCACGAAGCTCATGCCCACCGACGGCATTGTGAGAGCGACGGCGACGGAAATCACCAAGGGCTCGAACACGGACGTCGAGAAGGCGCGTGCGATCTACGAATGGATCGTGGAGAACTACGTTGGCCTCGCGCGCGCGGCCGGCCTCCCAGCGCGCGACGTCTATGGCATCCGCATCGCCAAATCGGAAATGGGATACAAAAGCCTCGGTACTTCGTCGGAGATCGTGACGAAAGCGCAGCACTGCCGTGCCGAGGTGTACCTCAGCGGCTACGGCTGGGTTCCTGTCGATCCGGCCGATGTACGCAAGGTGGTGCTCGAGGAGCCACCCGGGAATCGCCCGCTGGACGACGAGATGGTGAAGAAGGCCCGCGCGCGGCTGTTCGGGTCGTGGGAAATGAACTGGATGGCTTACAACTTCGCGCACGACGTGGCGCTGCCGGGTTCGGGTAGCGCGTCGCTCGGATTCTTGATGTATCCGCAGGCGGAAACGGCCGACGGGCGGCTCGACTGCCTTGATCCGGTCAACTTTAAGTACGAAATCACGTCGAGGGAGACCGCGTCTACAAACGGGTGACGGATGACACAACCCGTCATACAACCGACTTCGCAACCGAATTTGGTCCGGCCCGCCACGTCCGGAGTTTTGGCATCGGACTAGGCCTGGCCAACGAATGCAACCTTGCCTCCTCGATTTGCTACCGTGACCCGGCGCGGGTCGACCGGCCGAGCACTCTGATCCTTCCGGTCGACGCCTTGGTTCTAACTAGCGACTGAATAGGGGAAATACTTCGCTTGAGAGTCGCATGAAGACAGGCGTCAAAAACGAGAGTCGCTTCGAAAACGATGCGAGCCGATATGCCGCATATCTCGAGACGCCCGAGGGGCGCCTGCGCGCAGACCTGGCTTTTGCAAATCTGCAGGAATTTCTGCCCGCATCGTCGGGAGTCAACTTGCTGCGCGCCCTCGATCTCGGGTGTGGAACAGGAGCTGCCGCCGTTC
>WNFN01184209.1_pt1 | contig 14960 bp, 19 predicted proteins | sample 5400161 | NCBI WGS metagenome assembly WNFN01 (sample SAMN13153353, study PRJNA577476) | soil metagenome | isolation source: 80 cm saprolite on Douglas fir-dominated hillslope | place: USA:California | collected 2013-09-17
TTGTCGCTCAACGTCCGCGGTTAAATAATCGGCTTGTGATTGAGTACCGACCTCGAATTTCGCCTTGCTCGCATCCAAGGTCTGGGAAAGCGCGGCTTCTTCCTGGTCGTTGAGATCCAGAAGCAGATAAAAATTGGCCAGACGGAAATAGCTCGCCTTTGTCTTCGAGATAACGTCGAGTTGTTGACGCCGGAAATCTTCGAAGCTCGCAACAGCCTCCGCTGCAGCAATTCGCTCCTTGCTCCGGTTCTTGCCGGAGAGCGGGATCATCTGTTCTACGGTTACCATTTGATCGGCGAAACCGTTTGGTGAAATATCAACAAAACGACCGAGCAGCGAATTTACACTCAGCTTTGGATCCTCCCAAGCCGCCGCCTGAGGTATTCGTTGTTTAGCTGATTCCCATTTGGCGCGGGCAGTCTTGATGCTCGGATTGTTCTGCAGAGCGGTGGTCACAGTCTCGTTCAAGGTGAGCTGACCCATCTTCGTCTGCTTGGCCATGCTCATCGGCTCTTGCGCCAACACGGCCGCTTCAGGAGTAAGAATACAAATCATAAGCGCTCCAAGCTTCATCGACTTAAGTTTGAGAAGGTCGGCTGCTTCCCTATTCCGTTGTTGCTCTAACCGCGGTATCGCTGGATAAGGCCGGCTGGATCACTCGTGATTTCATCAACCGGAGATAGTTCTGCGCGTCAGCGCCAACATCTGCTGCTGGCACTCTTTTTGGACCAACCCCGCCTCTCGGATTGCCGCCGCAAGCTCGGGTGTTACTTCGTGATTCTCAGACACCAGCCGATCCAGTTTCAAGTTAGCGTCAGTGATCCGGCGACACATTTCGTTGCAGACTGGCGCATAGGCAGACTGCAGGGCTTCAATCTTTTGGAATTGCGCACCGCTCAAATGAAATTCCCGCCTTAACCACTCCAACCCTCCATTCGGAGCAGCAGCCATTTCGCGAAGATCCCGCGTGGCAAAGAAGTTACACCCATAAAAAGCAATCACACCTGCGACCAGCGCTCCGATCAGGGCGAAGAGCAACCAATGCTCGGGCCTAAAGCGTTCGGAGATGCTCGTAGGGATCGATGGATTGGACATATTTCGCTTCTAAGCTTTTCCAGTTTCTTGAGTTGGCCTGAGATGACTCGATCAGTCCGAACCCGCTACCGGCCAAACCTCCTAAAATAACGGCGCAAGTCGCGAGCCCCGGCCTACGTAGCCACGAAATGTTCCAATTGCCGAACGACGGCAATTTCGGCTTTGACTCGCGAACCGCTATCTTCTGCCAAACGTTACGCTGGAAATCGGGGGGAATTTCTGGTCGAACCTCCCACGAGGCCAGCTTCGAATCCTTACCAGTAGCCCGGTATCCCGGCGGCTTCCCATAAGCATTGGGTTCTCTACCCGAAGGGGCAGGAAAATGTCCCTGCGGGACTAGCTCTAGGCCGGAGCAAATCTCCTAGGCTGCTGAATCTCAATCGACCGATAGTTAGAGCACCTGTTGCTTCTTCCGAGGTCCTTCGACTAGAGCCTTTACTTTAGCTTCTCGAAAGTCACCCGGTTCCCCGGCTCATCTATCGTTAAACAAAATTTCGAGAGCAGACCGTTACCGAGCAAACCCATTTCTCCCGAAAAAATCGGCTCCTCATGAATAGTCGCTGGAATGATGAAGTGCTGTTTTCCGATCTCCACCGCGGTCTTAACATATTTCCTAGAGGAACGGGACAGACCGATTGAGGCTTTGTCGTGCGGTCGGGTTCTTGGTTCACCAACCACCCACTCCAAAGCTGAATCGCAGCCCGTGTCGAGCCTCATCCACTGCGGCGGATTTCCGGCAACTCGCACTGGGACACAGACCGCGTCGTTGCACATTTTGATCGGTAATACTTAGCAGTTTGCGAGGTTCATATCGCAATTCTCGAGCAGCCGAACTTTGCCCGCCGTGAAATCGATTTGCACTACACGGCCCCGGAAAAAGACGGCGCCCAAAATTCCATCAACACGCTGCTGGCAGCACTCACTAACACTGTCTGCTGCTCTCCGAGTTTTAGACGAAGACAGCATGCCGTCTGGAGGTCCATAGCGCTAACACCAGCGCCCGAGTCCAATAGAAAGTTTAGCGGCTCACTCTTCCCAGCGACTCCTACTTTCAACCAAATTAAGCCGTCTTGAAACTGGAAAGGGATTTCACCTAAAACCTTCGATTGAGCAGATAGCGGCAGCCAGAGTGCCGCCAGCAGGACAGAGACGAGAAAGCGCATCTCCTAACCTGTAAGCAAGATTCGTGCGACGGCCCAAAACCGGAGGTCGTCCTCGCGCGTTTGGATTTAACAGACGAGAAAGCCGTGGGCTGCTCACTATTAGCCACTGTTCATGGCTCAAAATAACCAACTCCCGGGCGTTCAGCGTCATGACAGGAACACAAAGCTTGGCGACCTGGCTTCCAAAACCAGGACGGTGATTTTTCTTGAGGGTTTTGGCCGTTACCGAGGTTTTACTTGTGAGCGCGAGCCGCGCTTAGATCACAAAACATACAAAATGAAAACCATCGGTAAATTTGGACTGGCGGCACTCGCCGCAGGAGCGTTTTGGGCGGCCACCTTACCTGGCAAAGCCGAAACGCCGGACACTTTCACGAGACACGGACTTCCGATTCCCGGAGCTTACTTCGCGCAAAAAGAAAGCGAGAAACCAGCGACCATCGCTGTCAGTAAGTCGGGACAGGGCGTTGGAGAACAGAAGCAAACATCCAAGACTGGGAAAAAGCGCACACAACCCGTTCACTCGACGAAAAAGAACTCCTAACATAACGGTTCAAATTGAAGCGTCGCTGCAAAAACAGTGGCGCTCAAGAACGCTGTTCTACTCGCGCGTCTTGATCACGGAGATCGGCGCGCGATAGCAGCTCTCTTAACAACTTTCTCGCGCGGTAAAGTTTCATCTCAACCGCTTTGATACTGCATCCAAGCACGGGCGAAATCTCTTCATACGACAGGTCCTCGTATTGATAAAGTAGGATGGCCGTTTTTAAATCGTGCGGTAGCTTACTGGTTGCCTCTTTGACGCTCGCAATGAGTTCCGACTTGATCACTGCTTGGTCAGGAGAATCATCCGAGCTCAGAATCCATTGAGAGATATCTGCGGAATTTGGGTCCAAAGATTCCACCGCAGTCCCAGCTCCTCGCGCCCAACGGCGCATATAGTTTCGGCACAGGTTAGCCGCGATTGCGAAAAGCCAACTGGCGAATTTCGCGCGGGCCGTGTAGCGCGCGCGGGCCTGGTACACTCGAACAAATGTTTCCTGAGCAAGGTCGAGCGCATCGGCCTGATGACCTACGTACCGGTAGATGAAGGCGACGAGGGGCTGCTGCCAACGAGTCATCAGCTCGTTCAGCATCAGATCTTCGCCATCTTTCAGGCGAAGCATTAGCTCGGCGTCAGGATCGGCCCCGGCGGGCAAAGAATATTTCATGGAGTGAAAGCTGATAGAAGCGAAGCAGAGCGACGATGAATCGTCGTAACTACGCGGAGATGCGGGTTACCTTAGTGGCTAGGACGCCACCAAGAGTGACCGCGGATCAGCTCTCAAAGGAGAAGAATACAATCTTGCGCTAACTGGTCGCGCGGCGGTGACCCGCGTTCATGAATGAACTCGGCCCCAGATGTCGAATCCGAAAGAGTGGCCAACGATGGAACCGCGATAGGCAGCGCCAACAGCAATAAATCGGCTTGCGAATTTGGCGCACTCGATGTGCTACGCGCAATTGGGAGCGTCCTCGCAGAGGTCAAATGACAGCTTGGTTTATTCTCACAACAAGAATGGCAAGCCTTGGCGGTTTTGGCGCAGGCCATGTGACAAGAGGAGCGAACCTCGACTGCTCGGCTGTCCAGAGGTAAAGCAACCGTCAGCAGTAGCACTAACCAGATCCGTACGCTGGAACCGAGTTTCTCCATCAAGACACGAGGAATTGTACCGCGGATGTTCTAAGATACAAATCGCGTTGTCGCGGTTGGGCGACCTATCCGCGTCGCCTTGTCGTCTGAAACTCCGGAAGCTTCCTCCTTCGCTAAAGCTTCGGTGAACAAGTCGGCGTGGTGTCTCCCATCGCGCCGAAAGCGCGTTGCTTCCTACTTCGCCAACGCTTCGGCGGGACAAGTGCAACGCCCGGGAACAAACCCGGCGTCTGGTACCCCTTCAGGGTAACAAACACCAACACGCGGACCGAAATGGCGCACGTCATCGTAGTACGCAAATCCGGTTGAGCGTGCTGTCCTCCGCGCTTTCACGGCTCGGTTACACATTGACCCTCGTACAAGCCTTCGCTCTAATTTGTTCGGCCATTTGCGCCACAGAGCCTGAAACTCAGATTGTGAGACACCCATCCCTTAATTATGAGTGATACTTCCTTCACCGGATTCTCCAACCAGGCCATCCAGTTTCTTCGAGATCTGGCCGTCCACAACGAGCGCGATTGGTTCAATCCACGTAAGGAAGCCTTTCGGCGCGATCTGCAGGAGCCCTTGACCCAGCTGGTCCTAACCACTACCGATCTGCTCCGAAAGGCGAGAATTCCTCTGCGCGCCGATCCGAAACGCTCGGTTTTTCGGCTTTACCGCGACACCCGATTCTCGCCCGACAAAAGCCCTTACAAAACCCACGTAAGCGCTGTCTTCGATCGAACCGCTCAAAGGAAAACCGATGGCATTCTCTACGTCCACATTGTTCCGGACGAAAGCTTTGCGGTAATTGGCTTTCATCAGCCCTCCGTCCCTGAGCTAACAAAGATTCGGGAATCGATCGTCGATCGGCAAAAAATCTTTCTCCAACTTCTTGCTCAGCTAGAACGGTCGGGACTCGAGCTGACCTGCGAGGAAATCCTCAAACGCGTTCCCCGCGGATTCGAAGAATTCGCCGATTTACCAACCGCCGGGTATCTGAAATATAAATCGTTCTACATCAGACGACCGCTCCCCAACCAGACAGTGCAATCCAAGACGCTGCCAAAGGAATTGGTTGCGTTCGCGCGGATCGGTCTCCCGTTCCTGAACTTCGGCTGGGAAGCGATGACTCGCTGAAGGAATCAACGTCTATCGATCTCCGTAACGCCATCCATCACCAGGGATTGTTCGTGCGGGACCACTTCTCAAGACGAGCCGCAGCCCTACGCGGGTAGGGCGATACAGTCCGGCAGACGGCACGGGTAGTAGAATTCGGGGAAGCGCCGGACTGTGAGCCTCGTACCGCCCATGGTTCGGCTCACACAGCTTATCTCGCTGTCGCACGACGCCGTGTATCGCCCTACCATTCCTTGCCGCTTTGCCCTACCGATCAAGACTATAAACCAAGACCTTGGCTGCCTGCGGTCCACGATGGGGCACGGCCACATAGAGGCGGTTGGAATTTTGCAGGAAGAGGCCAGTGCGTGCTCCGACCGCGGTCGTGATCCTTCCCACACTTTCATAATGATCCGGATCACGTTGCCGAAAAACCTCTACCGCGCCTTCCCCACCAATGACATACACCAGTCGCCTAACGGTGTTATAGAAAACGTCGTCGGTATCACCGACAGTGGGCAACGTGCCAACGATTCGTCCCGAACTTGTATCCAGAACAACCAGCCTGGCCGGTACCCGGCATCCGGCGAAAAGCCGTTTGTCCACATCATCTAAAGCCATTGAATAGTTTGCTAGCGCTCCACCCAATCCCCATTTGTCAATAACTGCGCGTTTCTCTCGATCAATTACCGCGATCCCTAGCTGCTTAGGAACGTTTGCATAAACGCGATCTCCGGCGGCTTCGAAGAGGAACGATTCGGGATGGCTCCCGAGCGAGACCGATCCAATCTTTTGTCCGGTCGAATTGACGATTGCGAGTCCGCCATGCCCATAGCCGACCCAGATATCGCCGGTTTTTCGGTCGTACCGCACGTTGTCCGCGTCACTACCAAACTCTAGCGTCCCTTGCAGAGCGAACGATTTTCCGTCGTAGATTCGAAGCTCGCCGTCTCGTGCCGTAGCAACGTAGAGCCGGTCAGTTTTAGGATCGTAGTAGACGCCTTGTGGTTCTTTGAGACCTTTGATCTCGGAGGTCCGCTCTCCTTTTCGGATGTCGACGATTTCGACAGAACCATTACCAAGAGCGGCAATAAATAAGCGTTGTCCGCCCTCATCGGCCGAGAAGTGGTCAATCCGTCCTTCGACGCCTGACAATGGAATTTCTTTTTCTCGCCGCAGTGGTCCGCCCTCTTCTCCAGTGGCTGAAACTGCACTTAGAAGCGCGAGAAGGAACACTATTTTGCTCAATAGGAAGCGGATTGGCATATTCAAGGAGAACGAAAATGTAGGCATTGGTTCGGTCAAGAAGATCGCGCCCTGTTCGGGTGAGCGGTGCAGGAAATCATTTTTCTTTCTTCATCCGTTCTTTAAGGAACCCTTGCGAGAGCCCTTTTGATTTGGATATGGTTTACCGTAGTCCACCTCCATTGACTTGACGATGTTAAGCGGCGGAATCGCTTCGCGCATAGAAGTCTCTAGCCCAACCGGCATCTGGCCAGCATCGCTTGCCGCAAGCGCTTTTTGAATCTCGGGTTGGAGCAAGAAATCGATGAATTGTTTACCCTGGTCTGGATGTGGTCCCTTAGCGATCAATACCAAAGCATTTGGGATTACGAGTGTCCCGAACGTTTTTTGATCTGGAAAGACGGCACCGACTGGTTCGCCTTCTTTGACCGCCGTGTAGAAATCGTCTGTGTCTGCGATACCAAAAGCACACTCACCGGCGGCCACCTGGCGCCTTACTTCGCTGGTTGAGGAAAGCAGCGCAACTTTGTTGGTCTTTAGGCTGTTAAAAAAAACCTCCGCGAAGTCCGTGCCGAGCACCTCGAAGAGTGCCACTGCGTACATGGATGTTATCCCAAATAATGGATTTGCTACGCACGCTTTTCCGCTAAATCTCGGGTTCATCATGTCCAGGACAGAGGTCGGAACCGCGTCGGGATCACAAAGTAAGTCCTTGTTGTAGAGAATCGCTACTACGCGAGCCGGGAAGCCGGTCCAATGATGTTCGGGATCGCTGTACGGTTTCGGTAGGTTTTTCGCGTTCGGCGATTCGTAAGGCGCCGATAGGCGCTCGGATTTCAGCATTACCGCGCTCACTGGATCGTTGCTCCAAAGCACATCAGCTTGCGGACGATTTCCTTCCGCAATCAAGCGATCGGAAAGCTCTGCACCCTCTGCTCGACGGTTCTCTGGCACTAGCCGGACCGCGCTACCAATCTCTCTTTCGAAGCGCTCGGCCACAGATCGGGTAAGGAGGTCCTTCACTGAACAATACACAACAACCTCCTCAGCGCCTAGCCCATGAGCATACCACTGAAGAGCGATCGCGATGAAGGAAACGCGGAGGCGAATTCTCATTTGCTATCAGATCTGCTTGTTTTCGTTTTCTTCGTTGCCTGCATAAACCAGGACGCTCATCGACGTGATCGGTATTCGCTTCACGTCTCTGATTTTGAGAGGGGTCATGATGGTTTAACTCCCGGCATTGAGGAGTAGCTCCCCGCCGAAGTATCCTGCGGCAGCGATGAACCCAGAGGCTAAAGCCATGCCCGCGTGAAGTTTATCCCAGGGAATCGACAACATGAAAAGAAACGGACGTTAACGTCACCCATTCTTGATCTGGTTGAGCAGGGTCAGGATCTTGGCTTTAGCCTTGGCGGGTAACGCCGACGGATCGATCTTGTCGATGTTCACCGGATCGCCGACGACAACAACGCACATCATGCCCATCAGCGTGTGAATCCTGCAAGTGATCACGTAGACGCCGGGTTGGTTGAACGTCACCTTCGTATCCTGGTTCGTCTTGCCATCGATGGGCTGTGCGCCGTCCGGGACCATGCCGTTGACGGAGTGGACATCATGTCCTTTATCGGAGGCGATGAAGACGATCGAGTCGCCGGGCTTGACGCGCACCAGCTCGGGGTCAAACACGAAAAAGCCCGTGGGGCCGCGGTTCAGCTCCTTCACCTGGAGCTCATCGGCACGGACCGGGAACGCCACGAAACAAGTGACGGCAAGAGCAATTGAACTAACGGTCTTTAGCATCTAATTAGTCTCCTTCTTTTCCGGGTTGCTTGTGAGTCGTTCGCACAGACTACTGAATAACCAGCAGCAGGCTGACCGACCGGCTCCGTCCGCATCCATCTCCCAGTCATGGAGCGGCAAAACGCTATTTTTGTTTCGGGACAAACGATCCGGGAGGGAGAGTCGGAGCGGTGGCAAAGTTGGCAGGCAGATCGCCCGTCAGGCTCTCGAGGAATCTCACTGCCTCCGGAAGGGTACTCACCGACCCGTCGTGGAAGTAGGGCGCTGTCATAGCGACGTTGCGCAGGCTTGGAACCCGGAAGACATAGAGGTCGGCAGGGTCCTTGGTCACGTCGATGCGGCCCTTGTCAATGTTGGTGCTGCCCGTCGCCAACCAATAGTCCTCGACCACGCCGAATTTTTGGTACATGCCACCTCCGACGCCGACGCCGCCGTGGCACATCACGCAACCGGTGTTGATGAATTTTTTCAGCCCCGTGCGCGCAGTCGAGGAGAGAGCGTCGGACTGGCCGTTCAGATAGGTATCAAACGGCGAGGGTGTCGCCAGGGTCCGCTCGTAGGAGCCAATCGCCTTCGCCACATTCTGTGCGGTCATCGGATTTGCGTCATCGGCGAATGCTGCCTTGAACAGGGGCGCATAGCCAGGAATGCGGTCGAGCCGATCCTCTACCGCCTTCAGGTCGGGCTGGCCGGAAGTGATCGGCGAGATCAGTGCCTTTATCACCTGGTCCTCGACGCTCTCGCGATCGCCTCGCCAGTGAATAATGTTCAACGCCGAGTTGAGGTTCGTCGGGGCGTTGCGCGGGTGCAGCCGCTGTTTGACGCCAATCGATGTCGGAAGAGCATCCGTTCCGTATAAGGCGGGCTGATGGCAGCTCGCACAACTCATGTTACTATCTACCGTCAGCCGTGGATCAAAAAACAGCATCCGCCCGAGATCCACGCGTTCTTTAGTGATTGGAGATTCTGGCGTTGCCATGTCCTTGGGAAGTGGCTGAAAGAGTTCTTGCGCTCGTTTGAGCAAGGCTGCGTCGTCTTCTGCCCTCGTCGTCACAAGTGAGATTGCCAGCAGCGCGGCGATACTTGTAGTCATGACCCAGAGATTGGTCATCGAGCGCTTAATTTGTCTGAAATTCTCACCGGAATATCGAAGTGTTGGCTCCGAGTCGTGTCTCGGGCTTATCGAAACGGATGTTCACTTTAGTCATCATCGTCCTCTTCCTTCCCGACGCCGATGAGGTTGCCGTTCGGCTCGACCTTGATCTCAACTTTTGCGCCGCCAGACTTCTGGACTCGAGCATCGTAATAGGTCTTGCCCCCTTTGATTTCTTTAGCTGTTTCGATGATCGTTCCTCCACCAAGATTATCTTGGATAGTTTTTTGCACGGCGCCTGGCATTTCGGTCAGCGCTACTTTCCGCTTGTTTTCGTTTTCCCCGTTGCCTGCATAGACCAGGACGCCAATTGCGACGATTCCAAGGATGGCGGTCACTACGATAGTTTTTGTATTCATTGGCTTGGCTCTCTTTTTAGCTGCGATTTTCGCGTTCGAGACAAGCCAACGATAAGAGGGGACTCAGTGGAACAGTACTGAAGATATCCTTAAGAATTGTTCAGGAGGCGCTAGATTTCGTATCAAAGGTCTCGCGGAGACGCCGTGCTCGAGGTTACCCACAAGACGTCCAATTCCGCGACTGCGCCGTCAAAAAAAGAGACGTTGTGGAACGCATCATGAACGATCGCTTCACCGACCGCGCGAGATTGGGCGCCGTTGTCGCCAACGACGAATATGCGCGTGTTGTGATCGGCCATGGGTAGACGTCCATCATCCTTGGCTTTGGCAGCATCGCGTAGAGGTATCCACTTCGCGCTCCGCAGCCGCGGGCGGGCACTCGCCGTTTCCCTTGCATCGATCAACACCGCCGTCGAATCTTGAGCCAACAGCTCTACCAGCGCTTGTTTTTCCACCTGCATCAGTCCGCCCAATGCGCGCCACATCGGAGCTCCTAACTGATATCTCCGCAGGTTCTGATACCCTGCCTTGAGTAGCTCATCCCCAAATCGTTTACTCCTTCCGCAATTGAGCCCGTTACAGTACAGGATCAGCGGCGTATTTTTGTCGGGAATAGTGCTCAGGATCGAATTAACATCCGCGACGTACAGGGCCGGAGTGGTCCCCGGCTTTCCCGGGACCGTCCTCGCGCCGGGAATATGGCTCACGGCGTATTCCTCGAAAGGCCTGGCGTCAAGGACCACAGCACTCGCCGTATTTAGCGCCGCTTGAAGTTCTGCAGTGCTGACCTCCTGGCAAGAAGCTTGGTCTCCAATGATTGCGTCAAAAACGATCGGCCGATCGGCCATTGCCGCGCGTGCCTCGCCGGCCAGTTGATCTCCCGCTTTGCTCGCATCAGCGCGAGCGCTCACAGCTACTCCCAATAATATCCCTGTTAATATCCTCTTATGTATTTTCATTTTTGTTATCCTTCGATCGTTTCGCATTTAATTCTTGCGAGATGAACAAGCGTAAAGCGGCATGTGACGGAACGTTACTGAAGAGATCCTTAAGAATTTTTCAGAAGGCTCAGAGGTTCTCTGTGCGAAATAGAAATACGCCAGAGCGGTCTCCTTGTTGTACACGCCGGACTCCACCAATTCCTTCCCGGCTGCCGAAAGCCAACGGACGGTTTGACTATCTGCGCATCACGACGCGGAAAAGACTTCCGCGACCGAGTTCACTCTCCAATTCGATCTGCCCCCCTTGCCGTTCAATAGCCCAGCGTGCGATGGCCAGACCCAGACCAGCACCTCCGCTAGCACGCGATCGCGCCTTGTCGACCCGATAAAACCGCTCAAATATTTTTTCCCGGTGTTCCGGAGCGATTCCTGGACCTTGGTCGGCGACTTCTAACACGACGTTTGCATCGTCTCGTCGGATCTGTAGGCTGATCGTCAACCCTTCGCCGCTGTAACGAATTGCGTTATGCACGAGGTTCAGTAAGGCAAGATGGAGCAGCTCGCGATCTGCCCAAACGGTTATCTGTTCGGCCGCTATTTCGATCTGTTGGCTCTTTTCCTCCGCCAAGACTAGGAGCGTCTCTCGAACTTCATTCAAAAGACCTGCAAGGTCGACCTGCTGCAAAGAGGGAGAGAGTCCGCCGGTGTCTGCTCGAGCAAGTAGAAGTAGCGCATCTACCACATCGCCCAATCGACGCGCTTCTTCGAGCATACTTAAGAGTGCTTCTCGCAGACCTTTTGTATCTTCGGCCTCTGATCGCAGCGCGGCTTCACCGACGGCCCGCAGAGCTGTTAACGGGGTGCGCAACTCGTGCGAAGCGTCAGCTGTGAAACGGCGAAGTTCCCCAAAGGAGTTCTCCAGTCGGGCAAGGGTTGCGTTAAAGACGGTCGCCAACTGACCAAGTTCATCGTAGGGATTAGGCACCGGGAGCCGTCCTTCCAACGACTCAGCCGTTATCTGTCGAGCACGGGCGGCTATCTGGCTCACCGGCGAAAGAGAACGGTGAGTGATGAGGTAGCCGCCAACCGCGGAGAGAGCCACGCCCAACGGCAACCCGAAACCAAGAACGACGCCAAATTCCGCCAAAGCTCGCCGAAGCTCTGCCTCAGACCGAAAGACCCGCAACAGCATAGGCTCACCTGCGATCAGCGTATTGTTGGCTAGAGCACGCACGTGGAGATGTCCCTGCAGTTCGGCCGAAAATGATGTGGCCGCGCCTACCCGAGGCATTAATGGGGAAAGAGGTTTCCAGTCGCTCGATAGCCCTTCACGCAACAAGATTGAACCGTTGGGCGACAAGATCTCGAACCAAGGGCCTGCTTCCTTCTCCCATTCCACCTCGTCTTTGTCATGACCGTAGCCAAGCCAACGAAGGTTACCTGCGGGATCGCGCACGACCCTTGATTCGATCATCTCGAAGTCGCCGCGTAGTTGGCGATCCAACTGCGACAACAGCCGTCCACGCACAACGAGAAACATCAACCCACCGAGCGCCAAGAGAATGACCGTCGATGTGAGGGCGTACCAAAATGTTAACCTAAGGCGCAGTGAACGTCGCTGCCACCATTGTCTCATGGGTCGGGCTCCTTCCGCAGCACGAAGCCCAGACCTCGAACGGTTTGGATTAGCCGACAGGCAAATCCGTCGTCGATCTTCCGCCGCAAGCGGGCGATGTGAACATCGATTACGTTATCGAGCGGCGTAGCTCTGCGAACCTCTTGCCAAACCTCCCTGGCGATTGTTTCACGACTAACGATTCGCCCCGCATTCCGGAACAATTGAATCAATAGGTCAAACTCTCGCGGTGTCAGCTCAATAACGCTTCCGGCTCGGGTTACCCGGCGCAAAGTTAAGTCTATCTCCAGGTCCGCTAGACGCCAGCGGGTAGGTTTTTCTTCGACCGAAGAATCGGCGGTTGCTCGTCGTAAAAGTGCTCGAATCCTAGCGCCCAACTCCGCTAGAGCAAATGGCTTGACTAGATAATCATCCGCACCGCTGTCCAACCCTGCGATTCGATCTTCGAGAGCGTCGCGGGCCGTCAACAAGAGAACCGGCGTTTTGGCGTCCCTGGCACGCACTGTCTTCAAAACTTCCAAACCGCTTCGGCCTGGTAACATCCAGTCAAGTACAACGGCATCAAAGTGCTGACTGCTTAACACGAAAAAACCATCTTCGCCGGTTTCCACCCAGACGGGAGCGAAGCCTTCCGCTTTCAAGCTATTTAGTACGGCGCGAGCGGTTTTTGCCTCATCCTCGATCAACAGAATTCTTGCCCGGCTGGAAGCATTCACTGGGTTGATCTTTGCACCTCTTCGCAATCTCCGGCTCGAATTATCGCCGCGAGCTTTTGCGTAAATCGGCTATGGCCACCAATCCATTCTTAGTTGTTGACGGCTAAGGGCTGAGTGTTGATAGCTGCCTTGACGGCTTGCGCTAAGGCCAACGCTTTTCCTCGGCCGTAGTAGTGAAGGAAGATCATCCGCGGGTTCTCTCCAATCATGTGCTGGTGGATGGCGACGATGTTAATCCCGTTGCCGCGAAGCGTTTTGAGAACCGTCTGAAGCTCGTTTTCAAACATAACAAAATCGCCAACAACGAGCGCGTCGTCAGATGTACCAGCGAATGCCGCCCAGGTGTTGATTCCCATCGTATTTCCAACGGTGCATCCGCACGCCATTTTTGTCTCGCGCCCGATCGTCACCTTATACATGCCATCCTTCGCATCGCCCTTTTGGGCAAAAACCTGGCTAATGGCTTCGCCCTCAATCGAGCTCTTCTCGGGCAGCTGGCTCAAGCCGAAAGATTTTGCCGGCTGAGGATTCGCTGTCCGGATTTCTTTTACTTTATCAAAGATCGCGCGCACGCCTTCGGCCAACTTATCTACGGCGCCTTCACCGCCGATGTGCATGAAATAAACCTTCGGCTCGTCGAAGAAGAAGTGGTTATGCAGTGCGGTTACCTCTAGACCCCGGTCCAGCGCCGCGCTCATCACTGGGTTCACTTCATCCTCGAAGAGGACGATGTCGCCCATCACCATGACGCCGTCCTTCATTCCTGCCGTAAAGGCCGCCCACGAGGTAAACCCCATAAAGGGGGCAAGCCGGACTTGCTCAACGGTAATAGCAACATCATTCCGGGGTTTGCTGATCTTAAAGGTATTCTCCTTTTCGTTCAGCACGCCCTTAAGGCCAGTGATGGATTCGATCTTTGCTGTGTCCAGGCCGCTTTCGGCGGCGAGACCAATCGGGCTGGAGCAAAAAAGAAGGACAACACAGAGGCTCGTTGTACTGGATATTGTGAACAAAGGAAAAGATTGACACTTCATGGGGACTCTTTAGTTATAAAGGAATGTATGTTACACGTGTTACATAGAGCAATATCCGTGTCAAGCTAAGCCCCCGATTGCTGGCTGCGTCTACGCCTCGCCAGCATCTGACCAATCAGACTACGGCTTAAACTGGGGAAAACGTTCCTGAAGATATCCTTAAGAATTGTTCAGAATTTGAGGCTCTCCGGCTTGCTAATCGATCATCTGGTACCAGTTCCGGTTCGCTGCCACCACATCCTCATCCTCATTGGGGTGCGGATCCATCTTTCCGATGATTGCAGTATGGAATCCTTTTCCCGCCGGAGGATCAACGCCGGAGCATCCGATAAATCCCAGCATCGTTAAGCCAAGCAATGCGACCCAACGAGCACCAGCAAGGGAAATCCATTGTGCGGGATTCGAACTAATGAGAATTCCTAGGCCGATGAAGCTGAAGGCACCGAGCCACCACACAAGGTTCCTAACCGTGATGCAGGCGCTCTCGTAGAAAGATCTCGGTGATAATAGCTGTCAGAACCGCGACGAAGCAATAACTTCGCCGACCAGGCCCGACAGCAACCCGACAAACAACACAACCGTCAGCAAAAACTCAGGCCAATCTTCCGGTAACCTGTAAGGTACGCGACTGCGTTCCATCAGCCTCACACGATTTTGCTCATCATCAAAGCCATTCTTCTCCAGCGCCTTGCGACCCGATTCGAAGTCAATAATTTTTCGAGTCGAGTCCTTTTCAAGGACCTCTCCCAAACTGCCTGGCTCCCAGTCCCGAAGCTTGCTCTTATTCGCTTCTTCGATGATCATCATTAACTCCTCTCGTGCGCTTTCTGAGGGGCCACAGCTCACAGCCGAACCTGACCAAACCAGTTCTTTTCATTCGATTGCCGGCCAAGACCGGGCCGGCAAGTGAACCCTTCTCAACCTCGTAAACAATCTTTGCAGAAAGATTATGGTCTCAGGCACCCTTAAGGGGTAATCGGATGTTCTGATCGCATATCAGCCAGCACGATAGATGGCCGGA
>WNFN01047168.1_pt2 | contig 14951 bp, 15 predicted proteins | sample 5400161 | NCBI WGS metagenome assembly WNFN01 (sample SAMN13153353, study PRJNA577476) | soil metagenome | isolation source: 80 cm saprolite on Douglas fir-dominated hillslope | place: USA:California | collected 2013-09-17
AGGACAGCCTGTCGCACACACAAAGCAAACCAGCCAGGCGTATTCTCACAGTACGAGCGTACAAACTTTTTGAGTACATCAATGTGGGTTCGAGTCCCACCAGTGGTTCGCCACTGTGGCGGAATGGTAGACGCGAAAGTCCATCAACTGCTCCTGCAACTTGTACGCCTGGTTCTCTGCTTTTAGCATATGCAAACAGTGGCCTGCCTGGGCGCGCTCTAACTTGAAGAGCATACAAACTTTGAACCAGGGGCGTGTGGGTTCGAGTCCCACCAGCGGTCTCCGCTGTAGCTCAGTTGGTAGAGCACCTGGCTGTGTTTCTGCTGCTCTTTTCACTTGCGCGCCCAGGTCTGGCTTTGTTCAATAAACTCCTTGATTGTCGCTTTGCAAACTTGTACACGGCTGGCACCAGCTGGTGTACTCTGATGGTGGTGATGCTCATGACTCAGAATCCTTCGACCGAGACCGATGTGCGTATCCAGATCCTCAACTCGTTTTTGACCACGCCACACCGCAAGCTTGAGGAACTCGCGCCGCTGCATACCAGCGCGCTGGAACGCGACCCGCTTTTCTATGGCCACCTGGCGCCGTGGTACTTTGAGAAGGGCGAGGTGCGCGATCATAAGTTGCTCTTCGTCGCGCATCTGGCGACCAGCGAGTATCCGGAATTTCGCGAAGCGGCCTGGATGCTGCTCCAGCAGCTGGCACCCTACGAAGTCGCGCGTGCTCTGGACCATACGAAAAAGGTCATTGGCAAGACGCCGCGCTCGCTGAAGGGCGCAATCGTCCATTATCTGAAGACGCGCGAAGGGAATATTCGCCAGTTTGACGGCGCGGCCCTGCGTGCGCGCAATGATCTCAAGCATCTCTATGCCAGTCTGCGCATCAAGCCAGATCCACGCGCCCAGGCGATTCTTTTCGACGAGAACCCGCCTGAGGACAGTCCGCTCTATGCGCTCAAGCGCCTGGCAAAGGCCGAAAGCGCCGAAGAGCAGGCCAGCGTAATTCTGGAACAGAGGATTCCCTACACCACTGCCGTGGGCGCGCTCAAGCAAATCACGCCCGTAGTGCTGGTCGCGCTGATCACCGCCATGTCGCCTCAAGAGGTTATCAACAACATGGCCTCACTTCAGAAGCGAGGCGCGCTGGATCATGCCGAAGTCAAGGCGCTGATTGATCAGAAGCTGGCCGCGGCGACCACTGATCAGCGCGTCTCGACCATGAAGGCTAAGAAGGCCATCCAGGCTGCGCAACTCGACAGCGAAACCGAGCAAAAGTTGACCGAGATCACCGACCAGCGCGTCGCCGCGAAAGTCGAGATCAAGCGCCCTACCGCGCTCTTTGTCGACAAAAGCGGCTCCATGTCGCAGGCCATCGAGATCGCCAAGCAGCTCGCCAGCCTGATCAGCGCCGTTACCAGCGCCGCCTTCTACGTCTACGCCTTCGACACTGCGGCCTTCGAGATCAAGGTCAAAGTGCCCGCGGGCCAGCGTGCTGCACTCAGCGATTGGGAAAAGGCTTTCCAGTTTATCAAGGCCAATGGCGGAACCAGCCTGGGCGTGGCAGCAGCCCAAATGCTGAAGAATAAGATCTATACCGAGCAATGGATTTTTGTGACCGACGAGGGTGAGAATACAGCTCCATACCTTGTAAATGCCTGGAAGGAGTATTGTGAGAAGATACAGGTTGCGCCTTCCATTATCATCGTCCAGGTTGGAGGCAGCAATGAGCGCTTCGCGCAAGGATTGCAGGCGCAAGGTGTTGAGTTGACTCGGTATCAGTTTAGCGGAGACGGGTATAGCATCGTAAATGTCCTCCCGCTGCTGGCCGCGCCATCCAAGAGCGAACTGGTAGAGCTCATTATGGGCTATGCTCTTCCAGAGCGGCCAAAGGTAACTGTATAACCCGGGGCCATTAAAGCAGTGGGGCAAAAGTCCTGTCTATCTGAGCGTGGCGGGCGGTGCCCGCCACGCTCAGATAGACAGGACTTTTGCCCCACTGCTTTAATGGCCCCGGTGTAGCCCTCGCGCGATTTGATTGAAGTGCCAACCGTGCTATAATAATGGCATGTTTTTGGGGCTATACGATTGAATCGAGGAAGATGCTCTATGGCACATATTCCCGCAGATAATGCCAACTCATTTTCGCAGTATCCGCTCGCTCAGATGGTCAAGGCACCGCTTGCCGGTCAGCTTATCGGGTTGCAAGAGTCGCATTTTGTCATTGCTGAATGGACCGCCTCCGGGGTCTCAGAAAAACCGCCGCTCCCGATTGCCCCGTTTCATGTGCATTACGACGACGATGAAGCGTGGTATATCCTTGAAGGGACACTGGCTTTTCGTCTCGGCGACCAGGAGGTCCAGGCTCCAGCAGGTGTAGCGGTTTTCGCGCCCCGTGGCGTTCCCCATACCTATTGGAACCCGAACTCAGCTCCCGCTCGCTACCTCATTGTCATGACGCAAAATATTCGGAGCCTGATTGATGAACTCCACGCGTCTTCTGAACGAGACCCGGCTACTCTGAAAGCGATTTTTCAACGGCATGCTTCAGCACTACTATAACAAGCTCAAGCGTGAGAACGAGTAACTTTTTAAGAAGGGATTTATGCCAGACAAACGCAAACGCAAGGTGCCCGCGCCGCCGGTTGATGCGCGGGCATTGATTGCTCGTCTTGCTCAGGAGAGCCGGCAATTGCTGGCACGGGAGATTATTGCTCCGCTGCTGCCAGAGGGGCGGATTCGCACGCGAGTGAGCGGACTGGTCTATGAGTTTAAGCCGCGCGAGCCTTTTGTAGGCTGGGGACGCTTTCGGCCTGTGAACGAGCGCGAGGCTGAGCCATTGGGCGAGGCACAGCCGTGGGAGCGCGCTGGCTATCTGGAACTTTTCCCGCTTCTGCGCGTGGTACTGCTCTGGCCGATGACTGGCGGGCGCTATCCGGGAACCTGGCTGGCGCTACCCTATAATGAGAGCGACGCACAGCAGCGCTTCGGCTTTGGCATGGAGCCGCTGCCGGTCTTCCTCTGCGATCCCACCGCCGGGGCGGAGAGCTTTGAGCGTGTGCTGGTACGAGTGGATGGGCATGCACTCTGGTTCGAGGGCACAGATGTACTGGCAAATCCCACCCACGCCGAATGGCTGCGCGTTGCCGCCGCAGAGCCAGAGAGCACCGACCTGCTACCGGGACTCGCGTCCTCCGAGCGCCAGGCTCTGATTATCTGGCGTTTGCGCCAGATTGAGCTTGCGCGGGTCGAGAATGCACGCCCTGTTGAGCAGGGACGGGTGCGGAGCCGTCACGAGCAGCGGGTCTGGCTGCGCCGGCAGGCACGCCAGCTCAGTCTGGAAGATCAACTGCGCCACGCCCTGGCCAAAGCCGACGCTACACTGCACAGTTATAGCGAAGTTACCGCTTCCGACGGCTCAGTCAGCCAGTTGATCGTTGAATGGAGCGAGCAAGGCCGGAGATACCGCTATCGTTCCGTCCTTGATCCACATCTGAACGTCGTTTCCAGTGGGATCTGCCTGAGCGGCCGCGACCGCGATTTCGACCTGACCAGCCTGGTCAACGTCATGACCAATCCGTCATATGACGATTAATACACAGAAGAAGAGAATATCTACATAATTATAGTATAGCTGCTCCAACGTGAGAAAGACGCAAAAAGAAGGAGGAATACGCAAAATGCCCGAACTTAACCCGAATAGTCCGTTTTTCCACGAGGAGCGGCACGCCAGCCTGGAGTCTTTTGCTGGACGTTTGATTACCATTTGTGGCGCGGGCACCCTTGGCGCGAATCTAGCTGAGACGCTGGCCCGCATGGGCTTCACGCACCTACGCCTGATCGATCGGGATCGCGTCGAAACGCGCAATCTCTCCGTCCAGCCCTACAGCCGGGCCGAGGTTGGCGCTCCTAAGGCCCGCGCCATGGCCAATATGCTCTATCGCGCTGTACAGGCCAGAGTCGAACCAATAATTACTGAGCTAACCGCCGCTAACGCACCTGAGCTATTACGCGAAAGCGTCCTGGTCGTAGATGCCTTCGACAACTACCTCGCCCGCGCGGCGGTTAGCTTCGAGACGCGTACAGCCGAGCGCCCCTGCCTGCACATCGGCTTCAGTCCCGACGGTCTCTACGGCAGCGGTCTCTGGGAACCAGATTATATCGTTCCCCGCGAAACGCCCGGCGACCCCTGCGACTACCCTCTCACGCGCCCCTTCGCTCTCGCCCTCAGCGCCCTGGCTGCGCGCGCGATTACTGACTTTTTGCGCGAAGGTGTGCGGTATGAGTTTGAGATGACATGGAATGATTTGAAGGTGCAATATCACGTGCAAGTGGATGAAGCTAGATGACTATGTAGGATATTTTACCGTGGGCAGATGGTCTCCTATGTAGCCAATAATGATTGATCGCTTCCCCTCTACAGGATGAAAATGAATACGCCAGTTGATAAACCTATCTTTAGAATGCCAGGTGAAGGTTATCGGCGTATTATCAGGACCAATAAAAGTACGTTGCTGAGAGTATTTCTGAAGAGTAACTTGACTTTCCATAGAAATATCCAGAGCAATAGCTTTCGGAGAAAAAGGGCCATCTTGCCAGGTTTCACAGTAATCGTTCAAGTGCTGCAAGTGTCTCATAACATGCTTTAAACGTATATCTCCATACAAAAGCGTTTGTAACTGCTCAGAAACATCCTGGCAAAATCGCAAATATGGATATTGGTTGCAATGGTTCTCAGATACGTGCGGTGCTCTCGACTCACATCAGAATCATTTCTCCATTGAAAAACTTTATAGCCTGCGGCAAGCTCTATCTCATTCATATCATCGGCGGTTCTTAATGTTCTCTCAACCTTGAGAGATACGGCAACCACAAATGTCTCGATAAATGTGCTCATTCTTTGCCTGGCAGCATAGATATCTTTGGCAGACGGCGATAAAGACAAATCATTCAATACCATCTCCAAACCCATAAGCTTATTCCTCTCGGGGCGTTAATAAAGCCTCCAAATTTTTATCCCATTCATCGAAGAAACCGTCCGGCCATTGATCACTGCGCCCATCGCGATCAATGGTGGGAGAAACCACTTCCGCAAATCCATCTTGCTCGCGGCGTTGAAAATAATGCAATTGCGCATCTTCTGGCTTCAACTTCCCATCATGAACAGCAACCCGTATGCCGTTCAAGACATGATCGCTATGTGTCTCCACAATAATCTGAATACCACAAGCAGCCGCGCGAGCCAACAACTCACCCATCATAGCCTGTCCTCTAGGATGCAGGTGTGCTTCTGGGTTCTCCACGAGAATCAGAGTGCCAGGAGTAGATGACAATACTGCCACAAGAATAGGCAAAATGTATGTAATACCAAAGCCGACGTTGGTAGCACGATAATTATTGCTAACTTGTGTTCCCATTGCAAAAGAATATTGAAGACTAACAGTATCTGTACCAGCGTTCGGAATCAAATTGATGCGAATGCCAGGGCTAACTTCCCTCATCCAAGCCTCGACCTGATCTCGCAAAGTATCGGATGCAGCTTCAGTATGCAATAATCCCTTTAGGCCAGCTTTAAGAGAGCGATCTCCAAATTCCTGAAGGAAATGTGTAGCATACTCTCCTTTAATTCCCAACTGGTTATGCTTCTTCACAAGAAAGTTTAAATCAAAAAATCTACGGGGGCCTATACGCTCAGCTTGCAGGTATTGAAAATCATTAGTAAAAAGACTCAGATCAATGACTTGCACATCCCCTACGCCTGATAAGACATCCAATACATCACTTTCCGAACTATAACCGCAAAGCCAAGAAGCATTCCGTTCATGGCCTTTACCATCAAAGAAAATAAGCTCAAAAAAAATCTCTTCTTTTTTTGCTCCTTCAAATAAGGCATCCTTGCCTGTTCCAATATGCACCAGATCTCCATTAAGAACTATCGCATTTTCTTGCAGTACGCCCTGTTGATAAGATTGACGCAACAGAAGAAGCGCTTGAAGCACAGAGGATTTCCCCGTGCCGTTTAAACCAGAAAGAACAGTTAACGGTTTCAAAATAAACTTGTGGTCTTCAAAACACTTGAAGTTTTTCAAATGCAATCGATTTAACACGACAAAACCTCCGTAATAATCCGTCTGATAGAATCAAAACGATAATTAACCTTTTTTATATCTCCGGTACCCTGAGATACAGAAGCATCAAAAACGCGATCCTGCATCAAATTTATAAATTTCTCTATCAGTTGTTCTTTTCTTGTTTTCAGAGAATTTATCTGTATATCGCTCAACGAGCGCAAATTTACAGACCACGCCTCAAACAATGCTTTATTAATTGGATATCTAGGAGCACCTACCTTGTAACGTTTACGAAAAGCATCTTTTCCGAATATTTCGCAAGCGGCCACCATTGCTCGTTTAAAGCGTTTCTCCATACCATTCAACTGCTCATCGGTCATCTTATTCATAATCCCCATACAATCATTCAAAAAACTATCAAATTCCTTTGATTTATAATTTTTATAAGGAATAATAGTAAAAGCAAAAAACCGTAATACACATTCGCGATCAGCCATACGATCGTCGCGAATACTTTTGTCTACCGCTTTTTGAAATTCCTTACAACTAGCTAAACGCTCCAAAATTTCTGTAGCTTTTCCTTGATTTAATGCATGGCGGATTTCTTGCGCAGAAAGAGGTAGACCTCCAGTATTGATTCGCTTAAAGATATTAAATTTTACTTCACTTGGTGTGCCTTTTTCGATTAGATAAACAGTAACTACAGTTTCCATGATACGACGCTGCATTTGGCGAGGGAGTTCATCATGCGTCTTTCCAACTAAATCAATCAGAAATTCCGTATCATTTAATTTCAAAGTCTTATCAATCATAAAATGCTTCAAGGCAGTTAATCTTTGGAGTCCATCTACTACCAGCCATTTATCATCATTAGTCGCATCTATATAGAAAGCCGGTAATGGTATACGGATAAGAATTGATTCGATTAACCTGCTTTGAGTCTTTTCATTCCATATACCGCCCTTACGCTGAAAACTCGGCTGTAAATCCAGTTCTTTGTGCTCGATTCTTGAAAGCAACAAATCTATTGTCATAGGCCGAGTATCAACTCTAATAAAAGCAGGATTAAATGGCTCAATAATTTTATCTTCCCCACTTGTATCCTCTGGTTCAACATCCGTTTCATTAACAGAATATATAGTAAAATCCTCATCAAAAGCATCTTCATTATGGAATGATGCATGCGCCATCAAAATAAACTCCTCAACAGGCTAAGATCTGCTATCTATACCTTCACATTTTACCTGAATTTAGCAAAATTTGTAGCATATGTCAATCCTGGGAATAAACATAAATCTTTTGCTGCTGTATACCGAGCTGGCAAATGCCCCGACCGCCGTTTCTGTTGCCAGGTTGATAAAGAGGAATCGCTGGGATACAATGTTGTTCAACCTACCTATGTGCTGTTGTATGGTACACCCATCCCCATTCGTGATGAAGGGAGTCATTGTAGCTATGAAAGATGTATCTCTGAGCGCCTTAGAAGACCTGCTGCGCCAGATGACGCTAGAAGAGAAGGTGTCGCTACTGGCAGGAGCCGACATCTGGCAGACGGTGCCGGTCGAGCGGCTTGGCATTCCGGCGGTGAAGGTGACTGACGGCCCCAATGGGGCCAGAGGCGGTGGCGGCTTTACGGACGGCGTGAAGGCAGCCTGTTTCCCTGCGGGAATAGCGCTGGCCTCGACGTGGAATCCCGCGCTGGTTGAGCGTATCGGGCAGGCGCTGGCGCAGGAGGCTCGGACCAAAGGAGCCAGCGTGCTGCTGGCGCCGACGGTCAATCTCCATCGCTCTCCCCTCAATGGACGCAACTTCGAGTGCTATTCTGAAGACCCCTATCTCAGCGGCAGGATAGCGGTGGCCTATATTCAGGGCGTACAGAGCCAGGGCGTGGGAGCCACGATTAAGCATTTTGCCTGCAACGATTCTGAATATCAGCGCAATAGTATTAGTTCCGAGGTGGACGAGCGCACACTGCGCGAGATGTACCTCGCGCCTTTCCAGGCTGCGGTCCAGGAGGCGAAACCCTGGGCAATCATGGCCTCGTACAATAAAATTAATGGCACCTTTGCCAGCGAAAATCAGTACACGCTGACCGATATTCTGCGCAAAGAGTGGGGCTTTGACGGCGTAGCGATGTCCGACTGGTTCGGCACCCAGAGTACGGCGGCCTCGGTCAACGCGGGATTGGATCTGGAGATGCCGGGGCCGGCGAACTGGCGTGGCGCGAAGCTACTCCAGGCGGTTGAGCATGGTGAAGTGGACGAGGCTACTATCAACGAGAGTGTACGCCGGCTACTGCGGCTGATCGAGCGCGTGGGAGCCTTCGAGCATCCACAAACCGGACCAGAGCAGGCCATCGACCCATGCTTCCGCTCCAACCGGAGAAGCTGACAAAGCTGGCAATCATCGGTCCCAACGCGAAGACGGCGCAGATTATGGCCGGGGGCAGCGCACAGGTCAACGCGCATTACGCGATTACGCCCTTTGAGGCTATCGTCGCCCGTGCCGGTGAGCAGATCCAGGTCGGCTACGAACTCGGCTGCACCAACTTTAAGCTGCCGCCTCTGCTCGATGCGGAACTGCTAACAGAGCATGGACTGCATATCGAATATTTCAATAGCTCCGATCTCTCTGGCGCACCGGTTGCGAGCATGCAGACGCGCAGTTCAGAGCTCTTCTGGCTGGGTGGTCTACCAGCGGGAGTCAATCCGCAGCAATTCTCTGTGCGCGCATCAGGCCAGTTCACGCCAGCGACCAGTGGACACTATACCTTCAGCCTGGTCAGCGCGGGCCTGAGCCGCTTCTTGCTCGCTGGTCGCGAGGTCATCGATAACTGGACACGGCAGGAGCCGGGCGGGGCGTACTTTGGCATGGGCAGCGCAGAGGTGACGTATGAGGTGGAACTGACTGCGGGCCGGAGCTATGGCGTGACCTTTGAATATAGCAAAGGCGCCACTCCCATTTCAGCTGTACGCCTGGGCTGCCTCGTGCCGCTTCCCACGGACGCGATAGAGCGCGCGGCGCAACTGGCTGCGGCCTCGGATGTCGCGCTGGTCTGCGCGGGATTAAGCGCGGAATGGGAAAGCGAGGGCTTCGATCGGCCCGATCTTGAACTGCCTGGCAGACAGCGCGAGTTGATTGAGGCCGTAGCCGCCGCGAACCCCAGGACTATCGTGATCCTGAACACTGGCTCACCCATCGTCATGCCCTGGCTGGAGCGGGTCGCGGCTGTCGTGGAGGCGTGGTATCCTGGCCAGGAATGTGGGCTGGCAAACTCACCGAGACCTTCCCGCTGCGTTTGCAGGACAATCCCACCTACATCAGCTATCCCGGCGAAAATGGTCAGGTGCGCTACGGCGAAGGCATCTTCATCGGCTACCGCTATTATGAGAAAAAACAGGTTGAGACGCTCTTTCCCTTTGGCTTTGGCCTTTCCTACACGACATTCAGCTATGATAGATTGAGCCTGAGCGCGCGGGAGATTGGTCCCGACGACACACTGAACGTCTCGATCGATATCACCAACACCGGTCAGCGCGCTGGACAGGAGGTCGTGCAGCTTTACGTGCGAGACAAAATTGCCAGTACACAGCGACCCAAAAAAGAGTTGAAAGCCTTCTCCAAGGTTGCCCTGGAGCCTGGCGAGCGCCGGACCGTCACACTATCTATCACGCGCGATGCCCTGGCGTACTACGATATCCTCAAACACGCCTGGGTGGCCGAAGCAGGCGAATTCGAGATCCTGGTTGGCTCGTCCTCGCGGGACATTCATGCCACGGCTACATTTACGCTGAGCGCAAGCAGCTATTTCGGTGGTCCCGCCCAGAACGAGCGCCCGCGCCTCAGCCTGGAGTGTACTCTCGGCCAGCTCCTGGACGAGCCGGCGGCCCGCGCAATCCTGACAAAATATGTCCCGCTGACCTTCGACGCCCAGCAATTGGGCCTGGCCAGCAACTGGAAACTCGAACAGATCGCCGGCTTCGCACCCGACATCCTCACCCCCGAACTGCTCCAGAGCATCGCCAGGGACCTGGCACAACTGGAGGCATAGTCCTGTTTGTTGAGCAGGAATCGTCTCGAATGTTGGTGCAGGCGATGTAAAACACGAGCGGCATTTGCGCGCAAATGCCGCTCGTGTTTTACATCGCCTGCACCAACATTCGAGACGATTCCCGTTTTCTCTCGCCTACAGTTTTGTATGGTTATTAAACAGAAAATTAACTCCCAGGATTACCGCGCCCACAATGGCCATGGCGATCAAGCCCGTGGCCTGGAGAATGCCAAAGATGATACCTGCCAGCGGGACCAGGACCGCGACGGAGACAATGGCCAGGGCCAGGCGCTGGCCGGCGGAAATCAGCAGGGGATTCTGGTGCGGCTGGAAGGCCGAGCCTTGCACGGGGGAAGGAGTCTGCGCCTGCAAACGGCGGGCCACGGCGTCGGCCACTTGATTGATCTGCTGCGGAGGAATACCGCCATAGCCTGCCTCGTATTCAGCCTCTGGACTGTTTCCGCTCCACTCGTGCTCATCGCGCGGCTGAGGCATTTGCTGCTGGTACATATCACGTGCTCGCTTTCTGAAGTAGTCTATTGTATAAGCATAAGAGCATTCAAGCTTTACTAAAAGAAAGGCTCCGGGAACACTCGCGTTATAACACACACATATCGCATACGATCTGGCATTTTATCGAATCTCCGAATATATACGAGAGATAACGGGGAAAGTTGCGCCTCTTTTCTTCTCCACACCAGAAGGGATTACTCCATCAATTTTTGAGAGGTAGTGCTCCCTTAACTCGTTCGTTATGCAATAGAGGGCCGATTTATCGTGTCCTGTCCCGATTTATCGGGGACCTCTGCCCTTGCACGCGTGCCACCATGGCTAACCATTTCAGACCATGGCGACCTTTCAGGCACCGAGAGGGTCCCCGATAAATCGGGACAGGACACGATAAATCGGCCCTCTCTTGTAGGTGCGGTAAATCATGGATGTTTTTCTCCGTCCACCAGTTAAGGGAGTATTACCTTGTGATGGGCGAAGAAAAAAATTGCCAATTTTTTTCTTCGCCCATCACAACACATCGTATAGATGGAAAAACCAAAAATGGGTGGAGTGAGACTTTTCCCGGGGCCTGCTTCGTTCTAACCAGAAGGAAGTTAGCTGAAATCCCTGAAAGCATTGCTCATGAAAAATATCCTCCAGCCGGTTGTGGACGGGCTGAAAACAGTTTTTGAGGAAGAGAAACACGCACAACAGAAGAGCACAATCGCGGTTCTGGATGGCGTGAGAGCGCTAGCCATTCTTTTTGTGCTCGCGTTTCACATTGACTGGACGAACAAACAGTATTTCTACGCCTCCTGGCAGGCGAATCCCCTGGCTGCCTCAGTGGCGCTCGCGGGCGGGACCGGGGTGACGCTCTTTTTTGTGCTTTCCGGCTTTCTGCTCTTTATGCCCTACGCGAAGGCTCTTCTTTACGCTGGACGCTGGCCCCTGGCGCGCACGTTCTATGTGCGCCGCGCTTTGCGGATTATACCGGGCTATTATCTTTCGCTGTTGATCCTTGTTTTGCTGGAGGAACGTAATTATTTTTTGCCGGCGAATCTGCCGAAATTGGGCCTGTTTCTGAGTTTTTTGATGGATTCGTCGGGACAAACCTTTCGCCAGTTGGACGGGCCGTACTGGACGCTGGCTGTGGAGTGGCAGTTTTATATGCTGCTGCCCCTGCTGGCTCTGGGCGTTCTGCTGCTGGTCAGGCGCGTGCCGCTTCAGAGGAGGCTGCGCGCGGTGACATTCTGTCTGCTGGGCGTGATCATGCTGGGATTGAGCGTGCGCTTCGCCGGTTTGTATTTCCAGGGCAATCCTGCGGCGACCGTGCTGGTTCCGCGCTCCGTGCTTAATGTTGGACTGTTTTTCAGCTATGGCATGACTGGCAAGTACACCGAGGATTTCGCGGTGGGTATGCTGGCCAGTCTGTGCTATATCTACGCGCAAGGACTGCCGGCAGAGCATCGTTACACGCGCGCCCTGCGCAGGCTGAGTCCCTGGTTATGGGGCGCGGGCCTGTTGATTCTCGTCTTTTCCGCCATGTGGCACTTGCAGTCAGATCCGAATACTCCCGCCTGGCCGTTTTTGGGGCCGCTGATGCCGGTCTATGCATGGCTGAGTGAGATGCTGCTGGCCTGGGGTTATGGTATGTGCATTCTGGCGCTGCTCTTTGGCTCGCGTGCTTTGCAGCGGCCTTTCACCTGGCTGCCCCTGCGCTGGATCGGGCTGATTTCTTATAGTCTGTATATCTGGCATTTGCCTTTTATTCAGTTGCTCTCAACGCTGCTAGCTCTCTTCCCCGGTTTGAACTTCTATGCCGGCTACGCGCTCTACTGGCTCTGGGCACTGCTTGTGATTTTCCCTTTCTGCCTGTGCTACTACATCCTTGTAGAGAAGCCCGGCATGAAGCTGGGTGATCGCTGGCGCAAGGTCATTGAAGCACGTCATAAGGCCCATCTCCAACTTGTGTCTGCTCCCGCTGTTGAGCGCCAGGCCAGCGCGGACCCGGCTGGAGCAGGAGGTAAGGTTCACGTATGAGGGAAGGCGGGTCAGATTGGGCGGTTCCATCGCCCAATCTGGCGCTGATAGTGCCAGAACATAATTGCTCCGTCCTTAAAGGTGATCTGGTAGCGATCAAAATTCCCGCTGGGAGGCATCTTCGTGCTCACCGTTTCGGGAGGGAACCGAAGATGAACAGATTGAAGCTGATCGCCCTCGCGCAATTCGGTCCAGGTGCCACCATGTTTTTCTACATACTTCCTGAACAGGTCGTAGAAATCACCCTGCAAGGAGTCTACCGTTAACTCGTGAATAGGAGTCCCTTTCATGAAGGTCTCCTCCATTCCATGCTCTCTGGTTTGTCTTCTTTACCACAAAGACTGGCGGAAATGAGCGTGGACAAGAAAGCCACGCTTAGCTGCGACTACTCAAAAGAGCCACTTCCGCCGCCTTTTCTTTGCTCTCCAGTGTGCGCCCGGTTTCCGAGCGATACTACGTCTATTGTAAGGCGAAAATGAATAAATTTCCATACTTTTGTATTACATACGCTGTTTGTACCTGGGCGCTTGCCTGACTTCCCAAAAGATTCAACGAACGCCTGGATCTTGTTGACCGCGAGTGGCCCTATTTTCAGAAAAAAAGCGTGTGGCAGCGGAAGAGAGCAGGAAGATCAAGACTCCCAATCTGGGTGCAAGGGGAAGATGACATGGAGAGCATGCGTGCCCTATTGGTGCTACGGCAAAGACGACGCGCGCGAGGGGCGTAGCATAGGCGTCAAGTGAAGAAAAGCAGAGCAGCGCGGGGAGCAAGGCGATGGCAAGCATCGCCTCTACAATGGGGTATCCTGGAGGCAAGCTCCAGGCCCCCCCGTTCCTCGCCAGGCACGTTGGCGGGGCGGAGAGGACATCCACGAGCTAGCCTCGTGGATGCCCCCGTGTAGAGACGATGCTTGCCATCGTCTTGCTCCCCGCCGCTGCTCTCCATCCCTTAACTTGACGCTTGTGCTACGCGTGAAGATATCGTCGTCACAAACCCTCGCGGGCAACCTCACGCATTTACACTAATAATCGGGATCACGAGATGACCCGTCAGTTCGTGTCACAAACCCTGACGGGCATCCTCACCCCTTTACACGCCGGCTATCGCACCGCCATGCAGGATAACTGTTTGTCACAATCCCTGACGGGCCAGCCCACCCCTTCACACATTAAGATTGGTATTCTTCCACATAGGAGGACTAATTGTACCTCGAAGTAATACTTGGCCATATCAGTGACCAATATATTGACCGCCCATATGCTTGAAGCGGCTTATCATCTTGATCATCTCCCTTCACCTCCATTTCTGCGAGACATATAACCTGACCGCGAGTTCCATGCTCTTCTACAGCATGCTCTCCAATACGAGCTGTTCATCTCAAGCGGACTGCGAGGTCAGGATAGGCGTCATTTGGCTGTGATATGGGCCATATGGCGTGCCAAGGAGTTGCCTGATCAGGGTGAGCAAGGTTTCGGCCCAGAGAGTGTCATTTTGACGACCAGATACACTAGAGAAGAGGCGACGTTGAATAGAGAGCGTGGTGTGTTTCTTTTTCGTTGCCGTGGCCACTCTAGCAACGGTATCACTTGTGATCTCTGCATCCTGAGCAGAGAAGCACGAGAGCATTGATCGCTTCTCCCGCACGTTGTCCCCTCTTACCAGAAATACACGGAAAAGCCGGTGGCCAAAGGACATGTCCAGAAAAGCGGGCAGGGGAGCCGCCCCACGGCGCGCCACCGACAGAATAGAAAGGCCAAACTATGAGAACCGGAGAAGAGATGCGAACTTCCGACGCCGTTCGCGCACTTCCTTTCCGTGAGCGGGTCGGTCTTGTGATCAATATCGCCCGTGCCAAAGATGCCATTCAAACGATCATCAGTGCTGAACAGGCTGGCGTGCGACAGCTCTGGACCACGCAAGGACCTACATCTATTGATGCATTGACTGTTCTGACCGTTGCGGCAACGCAGACCTCGGCGATTCGGGTGGGTACATCCATTCTCCCCACCTATCCGCGCCATCCTCTAGCCGTGGTTGCGCAGGTGAGCGCCTTCAACGAACTGGCCCCTGGTCGCCTGAGACTGGGAATCGGTCCAAGCCATCGCCCGCTGATTGAGGGCATCTATGGCATCGAGATGACTGCACCGCTTGCGCACACCCGTGAATATCTCAGCGTGCTACGTGCGGCGCTCTGGGAAGGGAAGGTCTCCTATCATGGGCGCTTCTATCACATCACGGCCAGCTTGGACGGTCCGGTACGGGTCCCGATCCTGGTCTCTACGCTGGGGAAGGGCGCGT
>WNFN01207015.1_pt2 | contig 14946 bp, 12 predicted proteins | sample 5400161 | NCBI WGS metagenome assembly WNFN01 (sample SAMN13153353, study PRJNA577476) | soil metagenome | isolation source: 80 cm saprolite on Douglas fir-dominated hillslope | place: USA:California | collected 2013-09-17
CCATGATCTTCGTCGCGGTGTGCTTCACCGCGGCGGTATGGCTGCTGCAGTCGCTTCGGCTGATCGATCTCATCGTCAATCGCGGCCTCTCGGCGGGCCTCTTCGCCTATCTCGCCATCCTCATCCTGCCGCGCTTCGTCGACGTGGTGTTGCCGATCGCGGTCTTCATCGCCGTGCTCTTCACCTATAACCGGCTGCTGATCGAGAGCGAGCTGGTGGTGATGCGCGCCGCCGGCATGAGCCAGGCGGATCTGGCCCGGCCGGCACTCATCACCGGCGCCGTCGGCATGGCCATGCTGCTGTCGATGTCGGTCTATTTCCTGCCGGCGGCCAATCGCGCCTTCAAGGATCTGCAGTTCGAGATCCGCAACCGGTTCGCCTCGGTGCTGCTGCAGGACGGCATCTTCAATACGCTCTCGGACACCCTGACCATCTATGTCAGGAGCCGGGATGCCAATGGCGAGCTCGTCGGCCTGCTCGTCCACGACACGCGCGACCCGTCGAAGCCCGTCACCATCATCGCCGAGCGCGGCGCCTTCGTCGACACCGACGGCGGACCCCGCGTGCTGATGGTCAATGGCGGGCGCCAGCAGCTCGACCGCGCCACCGGCAAGCTGTCGGTGCTGAGCTTCGAGAAATACACGCTCGACCTCGCCAGTTTCCGCGACGCGCCGGGCGTGCGCGAGCGCCAGCCGGACGAGCGCTATCTGCACGAGCTGCTGTGGCCCGGCGAGGGCCGGCGCGGCGACCAGGGCAGCCTGCTCATCGAGGCGAATCTGCGTTTGATCAACCCGCTGACCGCGCTCGCTTTCGCCGCCATCCCCGTCGCCTGCCTGCTGACCGGCGAGTTCAATCGCCGCGGGCAGACCCGGCGCGTGCTGCTGGCGATCCTGCTCGCGCTCGCCTTCGAGGTCCTGGATATCGGCCTCAAGAACCTGGCCGGGCGCACCTCGATCGCCCTGCCGTTCCTTTATCTGAACGTGATGGCGCCGATCTGGGCGACGGCGTGGCTGCTGTGGCGCGATAGCCGGCAGCCCACGCTCCGCCGCTTCGCGCCGGCGAGCTGACCCGCGCCATGTCGCCCTGGAAGACGCTCTTCCGCTACATCGTCCTGAAGTTCTTCGCCTGGTGCACGGGCGTGTTCCTGGCGATGCTGATGATCGTCTTCCTGCTCGATTACATCGAACTCATCCGCCGCTCCGGAACCAAGCCGGAGGCGACGTTTCTGACGCTGCTCGAGATGGCCGTGCTGAAGCAGCCGCATATGGCGCAGCAGATCATGCCCTTCGCCATCCTGTTCGGCACCATGATGGCGTTCTGGCGCATGACGCGCAGCAACGAGCTGGTCGTGGCGCGCGCCGCCGGCGTCTCGGTGTGGCAGTTCCTGACGCCGCCGCTTGCCGGCGCGGCGCTGGTCGCCATCGTCGCGGTGGCGGTGTTCAACCCCATCGCCTCGGTGATGCAGGCGCGCTACGAGACGCTGGAGAACCGCGTCCTGCGCGGCAGCGGCGACCAGCTGACGCTGTCGCGCTCCGGCCTGTGGCTGCGCCAGAGCGACGAGGAAGGGCGCCATTCCGTCATCCACGCCGACAAGCTCTTGCCGCGGCGCACCGAGCTCCAGGGCGTGATGGTGCTGTCCTTCGTCAATGACGGCCAGCTCAGCAGCCGGCTCGACGCCCAAGCCGCCGTCCTCGACGCCGGCAAATGGCAAATCATCGACGGCACGCGGTGGACGCCCGGCAACCCGTCCGAACCGTTCGAACGCGCGGAGGTGCCGACCAACCTGACGCCGCGCAAAATCCAGGAGAGCTTCGCCTCGCCCGAGACGATGTCGTTCTGGGAGCTGCCCGGGTTCATCTCGCTGCTCGAGAGTTCGGGCTTCAGCGCGCAGCGCCACCGCCTCTATTTCAATGCGCTGCTGGCGCGCCCCTTCCTCTTCACCGCCATGGTGCTGATCGCCGCCACCTTCAGCCTGCGCATGCAGCGGCGCGGCGGCACCACGCTGATGATCGCCGCCGGCATCGCCAGCGGCTTCCTGCTCTATTTCATGTCCGACATCGTCTTCGCCCTCGGCCTCTCCGCGACCATTCCGGTGGCGCTGGCCGCCTGGACGCCGGCCGGCGTGAGCTGGCTGTTGGGCGCCAGCATGCTGCTGCATCTCGAGGACGGCTGACGCGGATGCGCGGCCTCGCCGTTCTGTGCCTCAGCGCGCTGCTGGCCGCGGCGGCCGCGCCGGCGGCGGCGGTCGGCCCGGAGCGCGGCCGCAGCAGCAATCCCATGCTCTTCAGCGCCGACGAGGTGCAATATGATGACGAACTTGGTCTCGTCGTCGCCAAGGGTCATGTCGAGATCAACCAGAACGACCAGACACTGCTGGCCGACACCGTCACCTACAATCAGCGCACCGACACCGTCACCGCCTCGGGCCATGTGAGCCTGCTGCTGCCGACCGGCGACGTGGTTTTTGCTGATTTCCTCGAGCTGCACGACGATCTGCGCGAGGGCTTCATCCGCAACCTGCGCATGCTGCTGTCCGACCGCTCGCGGCTCGCCGGCAACACCGCCCGGCGCATCCAGGGCAACCGCATCGAGATCCGCCGCGGCGTCTACTCGCCATGCGAGGCCTGCCGCGAGGATCCCACGCGCGCGCCGATCTGGCAGATCAAGGCGGAGGAGATCGTCAGCGACAAGCAGCTGCAGGTCGTCGAGTACCGCGACGCGGTGATGGAGATCGACGGCGTCCCTGTCTTCTACACGCCCTACTTCTCGCATCCCGATCCGTCGGTGAAGCGGCGCAGCGGCTTCCTTGCGCCGAGCCTCGGCAATTCGAGCTCCAACGGCTTCCACTTCAGCATTCCTTATTATTGGGTGATCGATCAGGACAAGGACACCACTTTCAGGCCGATGTTCACCACCGAGGGCGGCACGTTCCTCGGCAACGAGTATCGGCAGCGCTTCAGCAATGGCGAGCTGACCACCGACGGCAGCATCACCGTCGGCAGCAAGGCCTCGACCGCGGTCGACACGACACCGGTCGGCGGCGTGCGCGGGCACCTCTTCGCCGAGAGCGAGCTCGACCTCAACGAGGATTGGCGCAGCGGCCTCAACATCCAGCGCTCGTCGGACCAGACTTATCTGCTGCGCTACCACATCCCCTCGCCCGCCAACTTTCTCACCAGCCATCTCTATGGCGAGCGCTTCACCGCGCAGAGCTACTCCAACATTAGCGCCTGGTCCTTTCAGAGCTTGCGGCCGGGCACCGGCGACAGCATCCAGCCGATCGTGGCGCCGGTCGCCGACTACAACTGGATCGGCGAACCCGATCCGATCGGCGGCCGGCTGTCCGTCGAGGGCAACCTGCTCAACCTGGCGCGGATCCAGGGCGTCGACGAGCGCCGCCTGTCGCTCGGCTCGGAATGGCGGCTGCCCTTCAAGGACCCGATCGGTCAGCAATATGCACTGTCGCTCAGCATGCGCGGCGACGGCTATCATTCCGACAACCTGCCGGTGGGCATCGGCAACGGCACGGAGAGCACCTTCGCCGGCCGCGTCTTCCCGCAATTCTCCTTCACCTGGCACTACCCCTGGGTGCGCCACGGCGACGGTGCCAGCCAGGTGATCGAGCCCATCGCCATGTTCGCCGCCGCCCCCCGGGGCGAAAATCCCCGCACCATTCCCAACGAGGACAGCCAGGGCTTCGAGTTCGACGAGACCAGCCTCTTCCTGCGCAACCGCTTCCCCGGCTTCGATCGCGTCGATGGCGGCGAACGGGTCGATTACGGCCTGCGCGCCGGCTACTACGGCGACAAGGGCGGCAGCACACGGATCCTCGTCGGCCAGAGCTACGAGGGGGCGGTCAATCCCAACTTTCTGCCGGGCTCGGGACTCGACCATCGGCTCTCGGATGTGGTCGGGCGGGTGACGGTGACGCCCACCCCCTATCTCGACCTGGTTTACCGCTTCCGCCTCGACCATGCGGATTTGGCGCTGCGCCGCCAGGAGGTGGCGGCTTCCATGGGGCCGAGCAACCTGCGTCTGGGATTGAGCTACCTGCAGATCGCCGCCATCCCGAACATCCCGCAACTGCCCTCGCAAAAGCAGATCTCGGCCACCCTCTCGGCCCAGCTCACGCGCTATTGGTCGCTGCAACTGCTGGAGACGCGCAATCTCGGGAACACGGTCGTCCCGGTGACCGCGGCGGGAACGCCGATCACGACGGTCGGCTCGACGGAGACGCTGAACTCCGGCATTGCCCTCACCTACCGCGACGAATGCGTCGCCTTCATCACGTCGCTTACCCAATCGGGCATCGTCAATGGCGACGTCAAGCCGGGCACTTCCCTTGTCTTCACCATCGTCTTCAAGAATCTCGGCGATATCGGCAGCTCGCTGGCGACGTTCTGAGGCCGGCGCAGGCACCGGGGGCCGGGCGACAGAGCGCCCTCGGCGGTGTATGGTGGCGCCCGCGCCGGCAGCGCGCCCCGTTGCGTCTTGAATGGTTTTGTCCCGCTCATGAGGCCGATCCTCGCGCTTTCTTTCCTTCTTCTCCTGGCCGGCGCCGCCGCCGCGCAGGAGACCCGCATCGCCGCCATCGTCAACGACGAGGTCGTCTCGCTCAACGATCTCGGCAACCGCCTGCAGCTGGTCATGCGCTCCTCCGGCATCGAGGACACGCCGCAGAACCGCGGCCGGATCTCGACGCAGGTGCTGCGCAGCCTGATCGACGAGAAGCTGCAGATGCAGGAAGCCAAGCGCCTCAACATCACCGTGACGCCCGAGGAGCTCGAGCAGGCCTTCGGCCGCATCGAGCAGCAGAACAACATGGCGAAAGGCGCGCTCGACAATTTCCTGCGCGACACCGGCATCCCCCGCAGCTCGCTGGCCGATCAGCTCGCCGCCTCGATCGCCTGGAGCAAGCTGGTGCGCAACCGGCTCATGCAGGATGTGACGATCTCCGACGAGGAGGTCACGGAAGCGCTGAACCAGCTCAAGCAGAACGCCGAGGTGCCGCAAAACCGCGTGTCGGAGATCTTCATCGCCATCGACAATCCGAGTCAGGAAGAGGACGCCAAGCGCCTGGCCGACAGGCTGATCGACCAGATCCGCGGCGGCGCCCATTTCAGCGCCGTCGCCCAGCAATTCTCGCAATCGCCCAGCGCCGCGGTGGGCGGCGACATCGGCTGGGTCACCGCCAACCAGCTCGCGCCGGAGCTCGGCAACGCCATCGAGAAAATGAAGCCGGGCGAGATGTCCTATCCGATCCGTACCGCGGGCGGCTACTACCTCCTCTATCTGCCGGAGCGGCGCCGGCTCGGGCAGCCCGACCCCGGCAACACCGTGCTGTCGCTGGTGGAGGTCGCCTTCGGCCTGCCGCCCACGGCGACGGCCGACGACCAGCAGCGCCTCTCGGCCGAAGCGCAGCAGGTGAGCGACAGCGCCAAAAGCTGCGGCGAACTGGCGAAGATCGGCCGCGAGCGGGCCCCCCAGGCGACGCGCGAGCTTCCGGGGATCAAGGCCTCTGAGCTGCCGCCGCAGGTGCGTCAGGTGGCGCTCGGCCTCGGCATCGCCGAGGCGAGCAAGCCGATGGCCATCCCCGGCGGCATCGGCGTGATCATGGTATGCGAGCGCAAGGAGGCGCCGGGCGGCCTGCCCTCGCGCGAGGAGATCACGGACCAGCTGGCGCGGGCGCGGCTCGATGCCCTGGCACGCCGCTATCTGCGCGACCTGCGCCGCGGCGCCTACGTGGATATCCGCGGATGACGGCGCCGCTGGCGCTCACCATGGGCGAGCCGGCGGGGATCGGCGGCGAGCTGACCCTGCTCGCCTGGCGGCAGCGGCGCGCGCAGGCGCTGCCACCCTTCTTCGCGCTTGATGACCCCGCCCGGCTCGAGCGGCTGGCCGCGGCGCTCGGCTGGCCGGTGCCGCTGCGCCCCATCGCCGCGCCCGAAGAGGCTGCGGCGGCGTTTCCCCAGGCGCTGCCGGTCCTGCCGATCGCGTTGCCCCGCCCCGTCGCTGCCGGGCGTCCGGACCCCGCCAACGCGACGGCGGTGATCGCGGCGATCCGGACGGGCGCCACGCTGGTCGGCGCCGGCCGCGCCGCGGCGCTGGTCACCAATCCGATCCAGAAAGAGACGCTCCATGCCGCCGGATTCCGCCATCCCGGCCACACCGAGTTCCTCGCCGAGCTGGCCGGCGGCGCCGCGGTCGCCATGATGCTCGCCTGTGCCGAGCTGCGGGTCGTGCCGGTGACGGTGCATCTACCGCTGCGGGACGCGGTGGCGGCGCTCAGCAGCGACAAGATCGTCGCCGCCGGCCGTATTGCCGCGGCGGCGCTCGCGCGCGATTTCGCCGTCGCGCACCCGCTTCTGGCCGTGGCGGCGCTCAACCCGCATGCCGGCGAGGGCGGCACGCTCGGCCGCGAGGAGATCGACATCATCGCTCCGGCGGTGGCGGCGCTGCGCGCGTCCGGGATCCGCGCCGAAGGCCCGGCCCCTGCGGACACATTGTTCCATCCGGCGGCGCGGCGGCGCTACGACGCGGTGCTCTGCATGTATCACGACCAGGCGCTGATCCCGCTCAAGACCATCGACTTCGCGCACGGCGTCAACGTCACGCTGGGGCTGCCCTTCATCCGCACCTCGCCCGATCACGGCACGGCGCTCGACATCGCCGGCAGCGGCACGGCCGACCCGGCGAGCCTCATCGCCGCGCTCAAGCTCGCCGGCGAGATGGCGCAGCGGCGGGCGGCGCAGCGCGCCTCGAGCTGAGCGCGGCCGCCATGGCGCAGCCCGAGCCGGAGCTGCCGCCGCTGCGCGAGGTGATCCGCCGCCACGACCTCGCGGCACGCAAATCGCTCGGCCAGAATTTCCTGCTCGACCTCAACCTGACGCGGCGCATCGCCCGCGCCGCGGCGCCGCTCGACGAATCCTCGGTGATCGAGATCGGCCCCGGCCCCGGCGGCCTCACCCGCGCGCTCCTCCTCGAAGGCGCGCGCCACGTCACCGCGATCGAGCGCGACGCGCGCTGCATCGCCGCGCTGGGCGAGTTGGCATCGGCCTTTCCCGGCCGTCTCGCCGTGGTCGAGGGCGACGCGCTCGCGCTCGATCCGGCGGGCCTCGTGCCGGCGCCGCGCAAGATCGTCGCCAACCTGCCCTACAACATCGCCACCGCGCTCTTGCTGCGCTGGCTGCCCGGCATCGCCGCCTATGCGAGCCTCACCCTCATGTTCCAGAAGGAAGTGGCGCAGCGCCTCGTCGCCGAGCCGCGCAGCAAGGCGTATGGGCGCCTTTCCGTGATGACGCAGTGGCGCTGCGAAGTGCGGACGCTGTTCGACATCCCGCCGCGCGCCTTCGTGCCTGCGCCCCGGGTGACGTCGACGGTGGTGCGCCTGGTGCCGCGGCCGGCGCCGCTCGGCGCCTGCCGCTTCGCCGATCTGGAGCGCGTCGTCGCCGCCGCCTTCGGCCAGCGCCGCAAGATGCTGCGCCAGAGCCTGAAGTCGCTCTGGCCCGAGCCCGAGCCGCGCCTGCTCGCCGCCGGGATCGCACCCACGGCGCGGGCGGAGGAGCTCGGCGTCGAGCAGTTCTGCGCGCTGGCGCGCGCCGACCCCGGCTAGAGCGCCGGCCGACGCTCGGCCCAGGGGCGCGCCTGCTCGAGCTGCGCTGCCAGGCGGAAGAGGGTCGCCTCCTCGCCGAAGCCGGCGGCGAACTGGACGCCCACGGGCAAGCCGTCGCGCGACCAGTGGAGCGGCACCGACATCGCCGGGCTGCCGGTGGTGTTGAAGGGCGAGGTGAAGGCGATGGTGCCGAGGATCGCCTCGAGATAGGCGTGCGGGTCGTTGCCGGACTGCGCGAGCACGCCGAGCTTGTGCGGCGGCCGGCACATCGTCGGCGTGATAAGCACGTCGTATCGGCTGAAGAAGCGGCCGACGACGCGGCCCACTTGATGCAGAACGCGGATCGCTTTCGCGTAGTCGCTCGCCGTGGCCTGGCGCCCGTATTCGGCTGCCGCCCAGGTCGAGGTCTCCACGTCCTCCGGGCGCGGCTCGCGGCCGAGCGCCTGGCCGCGCAGCTCCAGCGTCGCCCGCGTATGCGCGCAGATGATCACGCGCATCGCCGCGTTGCGCGCCTCCTCGTCGATCGCCGGCGACGCCTCCGCCAGGTGATGGCCGAGCGCCTCGCACAGCCGCGCCGCATCGGTCGCGGCGGCCGCGCATTCGGGATCGACCGGCGAGCCGTTCCACGCCGTGGTCGTGACGGCGATCCTGAGCTTGCCCGGATCGGCGCCGACTTCCGCCAGGAAAGAGCCGCGCGGCGGCGGCGCCCAATAGGGATCGCCGACATCCGGTCCCGCGGTCGCGTCGAGCAGCGCCGCGCTGTCGCGCACCGAGCGCGTCACGGCATGGCCGATGCCGGCGCCGTTCCAGCTCTCGCCGACATCGGGACCCGCGGGCGTGCGCGCGCGCGTCGGCTTCAGGCCGAACAGGCCGCAGCACGATGCGGGGATGCGGATCGAGCCGCCGCCATCCGTGGCATGCGCCATCGGCAGCAGCCCCGCGGCGACCGCCGCCGCCGCGCCGCCGCTCGAGCCGCCGGCGCTGTAGGCGGTGTTCCACGGGTTGCGCGTCGGGCCGAAGAGGCGCGGCTCGACCGAGGTCGAGAGGCCGAATTCCGAGGTGTTGGTCTTGCCGAAGATGACGAGGCCGGCGCGCTTCAGGCGGAGCACGATCTCGCTGTCATGGTCGGCGACGGCGTCGCGGAAGAAGGCGGAGCCCGCCGTGGTCGGCGTGCCCGCATAGAGGGCACCCAGATCCTTGAGCAGATAGGGCACGCCGGTGAAGGGGCCCGCCGGCAGGCCGGCGGCGATCGCCGCGCGGGCCTGCTCGTCCATGCGGTGGATGATGGCGTTGATCGTGGGATTGCGCCGCTCGACGCGCTCGACCGCCGACTGCAGCACTTCGCCGGCGGTGACCTCGCGCTGCCGCACCAGCGCCGCGAGCCCAAGTCCGTCGTAACGGTCGAGATCCGGCAACGCGGTCATGCTTGTCTCCCGGTGCGCAAATGGTTGACGAAATCGGCCAGGCCGCGCAGGCGCCCGCGGCGGACGCGCTCGGCGGCGAGGATCGCCTGCACCTGGCGCACGCTCTCGGCAATGTCGCGGTTGACGAAGACGTAGTCGTATTCGGGCCAGTGGACGAGATCGTCGCGCACGGTCTGCGCGAGCTGCTGCGTCCCCTGCCAGTCGATGTCGCTGATGATGTCGCGCCCGGCGCTCAGCGCCGCCTCGACCGGCCTGCGCGGCGTACCGTAGAAATGGCCGAAGACGCTCGCATGCTCCAGCAATTCGCCGTGATGCACCATCGCGTCGAAGCGCTCGCGCGTGATGAAGTGGTAATGCTTGCCGTCGATCTCGCCCTTGCGCGGCGGCCGCGTCGTCACGGACACCGAGATCTGCAGCGGCGGCTCGCGCGCGACCAGCTCGCGGGTGATCGTGGTCTTGCCTGCGCCCGAGGGCGAGGACAGCACCAGCAGGATGCCGCGCCGGCTGATCTCGCTCGCGCTCATGGCGATCGCCTATTCAAGATTCTGCACCTGCTCGCGCAGCTGCTCGATCACCGCCTTGAGGTCGAGCCCGATCCGCGTCAGCGCCACGTCGGCGGATTTGGAGCACAGCGTGTTGGCCTCGCGGTTGAACTCCTGGCACAGGAAGTCGAAGCGGCGGCCGATCGCGCCGCCCTCGGCCAACAGCTCCTGCGCCGCGATGACATGCGCGGCGAGCCGGTCGATCTCCTCGCGGATGTCGGCCTTGGCGACGAGCAGCGCGGCCTCCTGCGCCAGCCGCTCCGGCGGCAGCGCCGGCGAGGCGTCGAGCAGCGCCGCCACCAGCTCGCGCAGCCGCGTCTTGAGCGCCTCGGGTTGCACCGTGGCGCTGTCCTCGGCGGCGGCCACGAGGCGGGCGATCTCGGCGAGCCGCGCCTCCAGGGCCGGGATCAGCCGAGCGCCCTCGCCCCGGCGCATCGCCACGAGCCCGTCCAGCGCCCTGTCCCAGCTTGCCAGCAGCGCCGCCTGGCGGCGCTCGCGCTGCGCCTCGTTCTCGGGCTCGTCGCCGCCCTCGAGCACGCCGCGCAACGCCAGCAGCCCGTCGGCCCGCGGCAGCGCCGCGCGTCCCTCGGCGACCAGCTCCTGGCTCGCCGCGACCACTTGCGCCAGCGCCTCGCGGTTGATGCGCACACCGGCGGCCGTGGCGCCCCGCGTCACGGTCAGCGTCACCGACAGAGCGCCGCGCTTCAGCCACTGCGCCAGGCTCGTGCGTAGCGGCAGCTCCAGCGCCTCCAGCCCCGGCGGCAGGCGGAAGCGCAGATCGAGCGATTTGCTGTTGACGCTCTTGAGCTCCCAGACCCAGGAGGCACCGTCCTCGTGCCCATCGGCACGGGCAAAGCCGGTCATGCTGGACACGGTCACGCGCGGCACCCTCCCGAACCCCGGAACGACGCCGGGTTTATAGCATAGGGCGGGGTAGACGGCGTTACTGCTCTTCGCCGATGCCGCGCTGCCGGCGCAAATGCTCGACGTTGTGATTGTGGTCGTCGAGCGTGTGCGCGAAGCTGTGGCCGCCAGTGCCGTCGGCGACGAAATAGAGGTCGTCGCTCGCCGTCGGGTGCAGCACCGCATGGAGCGCGGCGAGGCCGGGATTGGCGATCGGCGTCGGCGGCAGGCCCTTGTTGACGTAAGTGTTGTAGGGCGATTCGATCGCCAGATCATCATGGCCGAGCGGCCGGTCGATCGGCTTGGTGCCGCCGGCCGTGACGGCGTAGGCGACGGTGGGATCGGCCTGGAGTCGCATGCCGATCTTGAGACGATTGAGGAAGACCGCGGCGACGCGCGGGCGCTCATCCTCGCGGCCGGTCTCCTTCTCGACGATCGAGGCTAATGTCAGCGCCTCCTCGGGCGTCGCCAGCGCCAAGTCGGGACTGCGCTCGGCCCAGGCGGCGGCGAGCGCCTTGTCCATGGCGCGGCGCATGCGCGTCAGCAGCTCCTGCCGCTTGTCGCCGAGCAGATAGAAATAGGTGTCGGGCAGCAGGTGCCCCTCGGGCGGCATCTGATCGATGCCACCGTCGAGATTGGGCAGCTCGCGCAGCTGCGCGACGATCTCGGCGGTCATGTGCCCCTCGGGCACGGTGAAGCGGTGCTGCACCACGCGACCGCTCTCCAGCAATTCGGCGACGCCGCGCGCGCTCATCGCCGCGGCAAACTCGTACTCGCCCGCCTTTAGCGTGCCAGCCCTGCCCTCGAGCTCGACCCCAGCCATGAAGACCCAGGGATGAGCAATGACGCCGCTTGCCGCGAGTTCGCGCGCCATGGCGCGCAGCGTTGTGCCGCGCGGCACGACGACGGTCTTGGCCTCGCCGAGCGGGCCCGACGCCGTATAGGCGTACCAGCCCCAGGCGCAGACGACCGACGCCGCAGCCGCAGCAAGCACCGCCGCCCCGCGCCAAAGCCGGCGCGCGGTCGGTTTCATGCGAGGAGCCTGTCTGGGAAATGGGATGGGTCTGCGTTGCGCGAGGACGGGGCGATGTTAGGAGCGGCGCCGCAGGCGATGCCGGGCGCATCGTCAAGGCGCCGCGACGCGGCAGCGCCCCGTCCTCGCGCAACCCGCAGGGACATCGATATTTCCCGCCGGCTCGTCGTCACTCGTCGCTCACGATGCGCACGGCATCGCCGCGCTCCTCGCTCCTAGCCCGACGGGAAATATCGATGTCGCAGACCCATCCCATTTCCCAGACAGGCTCCTAGGGGGCCCGGCCGAAGATCAGCGAGGCGTTCGTGCCGCCGAAGCCGAAGGAGTTGGACAGCGCGTAGTCCACGCGCCGCTCCTTGGCCTTGAGCGGAACGAGATCGATGTCGCAGCCCTCCGACGGGTTCTCGAGATTGAGCGTCGGCGGCACCACGCTGTCGCGCATGGCGAGGATGCTGAAGATGGCCTCGACGCTGCCGGCGGCGCCGAGCAGATGGCCGATCGCCGATTTGGTCGAGGACATCGAGACCTTGTACGCGTGTTCGCCGAACAGCCGCTTCACCGCGCCGAGCTCGATCTCGTCGCCGAGCGGCGTCGAGGTGCCGTGTGCGTTGATGTAGTCGATGCGGTCGGGAGTGAGCTCGGCCCGCTTCAGGGCATTGCGCATGGCGCGAAAGGCGCCGTTGCCGTCCTCGGCCGGCGCGGTGATGTGATGCGCGTCGCCGGACATCCCGTAGCCCACCACCTCGGCGTAGATCTTGGCGCCGCGCTTCTTGGCGTGCTCCAGCTCCTCGAGCACGACGATGCCGGCGCCTTCGCCCATCACGAAGCCGTCGCGCTTCTTGTCCCACGGCCGCGACGCCCGGCTCGGCTCGTCATTGAAGGCGGTGGAGAGCGCCCCCGCCGCGGCGAAACCGGCAATGCCCAGGCGGCAGACCGCGGCCTCGGTGCCGCCGCACACCATGACGTCGGCGTCGTCCCACATGATGAGGCGCGCCGCGTCGCCGATGGCGTGCGCGCCGGTCGAGCAGGCGGTGACGACGGCATGGTTGGGGCCGCGGTAGCCGTAGCGGATCGAGACATGGCCCGAGGCGAGATTGATCAGGTTCGAGGGAATGAAGAAGGGCGACAGCCGGCGCGGCCCGCGCTCGTGCAGCGTGATCGCCCCCTCGGTGATGCCGGGCAGCCCGCCGATGCCGGAGCCGATCATCACGCCGGTGCGCTCGCGCTTCTCGTCATTGTCCGGCTTCCACCCGGAATCCGTCACCGCCTGCTCGGCCGCCGCCATCGCATAGACGATAAACTCGTCCATCTTGCGCTGGTCCTTGGGCGGAACCCAGTCATCGGCGTTGAAGAGGCCGGACGCGGTCTCGCCGCGCGGCACCTGGCCGGCGATCTTGGCCGGCAGATCGGAAACATCGAAGCTCTGAATCGCGCGGATGCCCGACTCGCCCGCGGTCAGCCGCTTCCAGATGTTCTCGGTGCCGATTCCGAGCGGCGTGACGAGACCGATGCCGGTGACGACGACTCGCTTCATGCTGGTTTGCCGCGTCCGTTGGGACAGAGCGCTCCCCCTGCCGGTACCATCGGCAGCCGCCTCACTTGTGCCCTTCGATGAAGCTCACGGCGTCCTTGACGGTGACGATCTTCTCGGCGGCGTCGTCGGGAATCTCGCACCCGAACTCTTCCTCGAAAGCCATCACGAGCTCGACGGTGTCGAGGCTATCGGCCCCGAGATCGTCGATGAAGCTGGCGTTTTCGGTCACCTTGGACTCGTCGACGCCAAGATGCTCCACGACGATCTTTTTTACTCGGTCGGCGACATCGCTCATCGGTTGATACCTCGACGGATAAACGCGCTTGTTGGAATGAACCTTCGGCGATCCGGCCGAAGGAAGCTCGGGCCAATCGTTGCCAAGTCCCGGACCGGCAGAAGGCGCCGGTCACATAACACAGATCATGGCGATTTGCCAGTAGCGCCGCTCCCGCGGCCTAGATCATGGCCATGCCGCCATTGACGTGCAAGGTGTGGCCGGTGACGTAGCGCGCCTCGTCGCTCGCCAGGAAGAGGACGCCGGCCGCGACTTCCTCGGGTGTGCCCATGCGACCCATCGGCACTGCAGTGGCGATGCGCTCGCGCTGCGCTTGGGTGAGCGCCTCGGTCATCGCGCTGGCGACGAAGCCGGGCGCCACGCAGTTGACGGTGATGCCGCGCGACGCGAGCTCGGCGGCGAGCGCCTTCGACATGCCGATCATGCCCGCCTTGGCCGCCGCATAATTGGCCTGGCCGGGATTGCCGGTGACACCGACCACCGAGGAGATGCCGATGATGCGGCCCCAGCGCCGCTTCATCATGCCGCGCATCGCCGCGCGCGCCAGGCGGAAGCCGGCGGTGAGGTCGACGTCGATCACCGTCTGCCAATCCTCGTCCTTCATGCGCAGCGCCAGCTGGTCGCGGGTGAGGCCGGCATTGTTGACGAGGATGTCGAGCTGACCCGCCGCTTGCTCCGCCGCCTTGACGAGCGCGTCGGCGGCGGCCGGATCGGCGAGGTCGGCGGTGGCGACGAAGACGCGCTCGCCGAGCACGCCGGCCAGCGCCTCGAGCGCCGGGCGGCGCGTTCCCGCTAGCACCACCTTGGCGCCGGCGCCGTGCAGCGCGCGGGCGATCGCGCCGCCGATCCCGCCCGAGGCGCCCGTAACCAGCGCGGCCTTGCCACCGAGATCGAACATATGTGGCTGCCTCAAAGCGTCTTGAGAAATGTTTCGATCTCGGCTGGCGCGCCGAGCGACACGGTGGCAAGCTCCCGATCGATGCGCTTGGCAAGCCCGCTCAGCACCCGTCCGGCGCCGAGCTCGGCCAGCTGGTCGACACCCTGCGCCTTCATGTAGAGCACGCTCTCGCGCCAGCGCACGAGCCCGGTCACCTGCTCGACGAGCAGGCGCTTGATCTCGTCCGGCGCGGTGACGGCGGCGGCGGTGACGTTGGCGACCAGCGGCACATGGGGCTCGCGCAGCACGACGCCGGCCAGCGCCTCCGCCATCTCGCGCGCCGCCGGCGCCATCAGCGCGCAGTGGAAGGGCGCGCTGACCGGCAGCATGATCGAGCGCTTGGCGCCGCGCGCGGCAGCGCCGGCAATGGCGCGCTCCACCGCCGCTTTGTTGCCGCTCACCACGACCTGCGCGCCGCCATTGTCGTTGGCCACCGAGCAGACCTCGCCCGCCGCGGCCTCGCCGGCCAGGGCTTGCGCGGCCTCGACATCGAGCCCGATCAGCGCCGCCATGGCACCGGCGCCGACCGGCACCGCGCGCTGCATGGCAAGACCGCGGCGCTTCAACAGCCGCGCCGCGTCGGCGAGCGAGAAGGAGCGCGCCGCGGCGAGCGCCGAATACTCACCCAGCGAATGACCGGCGACGAAGGCGACATGGCGTTTCAGG
>WNFN01049277.1_pt1 | contig 14934 bp, 18 predicted proteins | sample 5400161 | NCBI WGS metagenome assembly WNFN01 (sample SAMN13153353, study PRJNA577476) | soil metagenome | isolation source: 80 cm saprolite on Douglas fir-dominated hillslope | place: USA:California | collected 2013-09-17
AACATGGACTAGCTTTTTCGGAAAGCGGAGAGAGGTGTGTACCGAAGTTTTCGTAAAACGGACAGCGCCAACTGAGGCCGAGAAAAAAAGGAAGATGGGATTTCACCTGGCCGCAATCCGGCGACGCGCAGGGCAAGGTCGTCCTGAGTCACGAAGAGCTTTCTCTGTTGTTGGGTGGGATCGATCTGACCAAAACCAAGCACAAGCGGTGGTACCGGAAGGCTCTGCCAGAAGGACATGCTGCCGCATGAGTTGGTTGCTTGAACGATTCGAGCGACTCTGGTAAATCAGTAACCCATTGTGAGTGTAGCTCCCATTCCTTCATCGCCAGCCGATCTGGAACTCATCGCCCAACTGAAGAGCAAGTTACAGTACGCGGAGATGCGGATTCGTGTGCTGGAAGAGCGACTGCGGCTGATGCGGATCGAAAAGTATGGAGCGGGCGGCGAAAAGCTCTCCCACGCGCAATTGGAGTTGTTCGAGCTTGAGCCTGTCGTCAGTGAAATGATCGAGCAGGCGGAGAGCGAGCACCCGCCAGTGGATCGCTCGACCAAGAAATCCGTCAACCATCCGGGTCGCCAGGAGTTGCCGGCGAATCTTCCTCGCGTTGAGCGGATTCTGCCCTGCGCATTAGATCAGCGCGTATGCAAACGCTGCGGAAAAGAAACAGTGGTGATCGGCTACGAGGAGAGTTCCCAACTGGACGTGGAACCGGCGAAGTACTTCGTACTGGTCACGAAACGAGAGAAGCGGGCTTGCCGGTCGTGTGAGGATCTCGGCGTCCTCTCAGCGCTCCTGCCGCCACGGATCATCGAGAAGTGCCTGGCGAGTGACCGGATCGTCATCGAGACGGTCGTCGGCAAATATTGCAATCACACGCCCCTGCATCGGCAGAGCATGATTCTGGAAAGGGACCTCGGCTTGGAAATCAGTCGAGCGACGCTGGACGGCTGGGTTCTGAAAGTCGGCGAGTTGCTGACCCCTATGGTCGCGGCGATGAGGCGAGAGTTGATTAGCGGAACTTACATACAGGCCGATTGGTGTTCGACTTCCGTCTAGGCCGTGGACGCGATGGGCCGAAGCGGTTCCTGGGACAGTTCGAAGGCATTCTCCAAACCGACGGCTATGCAGCGTATGACCAAATCGGTGGGCCGAGAATGGTACATGCTGCTTGTTGGGCTCATGCTAGAAGACAGTTTTTCGAGGCCGTGCAGCTAAATCCCCGAGATCCGCTTGCAGCCCCGATTGTGGCTCAGATGGACGAACTGTTTGCCGTCGATGCAGAAGCTCGCCGCAAAACGTTGACTACTGCGGCGCGCCATATCCGGCGTCAGGAGACAGCGAGACCTCTTCTCGATGATATCCGCAGCAAGATCGAGGCAGCGCAGTCCGCTGCCTTGCCTTCCAGCGCACTGAGCAAGGCCTGCCAGTACGCGCTCGCACTGTGGAAGAAGCTCACCCGCTTCTTGGAGTATCCCGAATTAGAGCTAAGTACTAACCTGGCGGAGAATTCCATGCGTCCGGTAGCTCTTGGTCGAAAGAATTGGTTGCACATCGGCAGCCCACAAGCGGGAGCGAAGGTTGCGGCGATTCTCTCGGTCGTGGAAAGCTGCCGTCGGTTGCAAATCCCGGTGCGCGATTACTTTTCCACGATTCTCCCCGGGCTTGCCGATCTCCCGATCCGCTGTCTTCCAGACCTTACTCCCGCTGTGTGGGTCGCCCGGCATTCATAGACTCAAGCGACCTGGGTATTAGCGCGAAGTGATTTTGCAACCAAAAACCCATAGTTTCCTGTTGGCTGACGGTTCGAGGAATTGGCCGGTTCGCTCTACGGTAGCGCGTTTGTCGGTACAAATCCTGCTCAAGCATCCATGAGGCCTGTCGCAGTTGTGACACCCTCGTCCGAGTCCTCGAGCAAGTTCACGTAGCGCCGTGTTTACCTTCTGCAATGCGCGGAATAAAGCTCGACCACGCGTGTTTTTCATAACGGACACAGTCTCATCACTGTGCGCTAGTCCGAGCAGTGTTGCTTCCGGTCCTTCCCATGCGGTTCTGTCTCCACTCTTCGAAACGCACTTCTGCTTCTAGATGCCGACGATCGGGGCTTGGTCTCCGGCACGGCCTTCTCCCGCCAACCAACCGAACAGCCCTGCAGCGAAGATCAAACAAATCCTTACAGACGCTTTACAACTTCCTGACCGCATCGTCACCCTGTTTCCGGCATCAAACGATTTTCACTGTATCGCCATAAGGAGGCATAAATCATGAATTCCAAGCAAGTGATTCTCATCACCGGTTCCAGCACCGGCTTCGGCAGACTGTTCGCCGAAACCCTGGCTCGTAGAGGGCACACCGTTTTCGCGACGATGCGTGACCCCGGAGGCCGCAATGCCAAGAATGCCTCCGAGATCCGTGCGCTTGCGGAAGGGGATTCATTGCCAATATCCGTCCTTGAACTGGATGTAACCGACGACGCCTCGGTCGAGCGGGCTGTGAATGCCGCCGTGGCCAAAGCCGGTCGCATTGACGTCGCCATCAACAACGCAGGCTACGTCGTCTCGGGGTTGGCAGAAGCTGTCACCACCGAACAAGCGCAGCGTCTCATGGACACGAATTTTTTTGGTCCAGTTCGCGTAAATCGCGCCGTGCTTCCACACATGCGGCGCCAACGCAGCGGCGTGCTCATGCACATCAGCAGCGGCGCCGGCCGCATCGTTGGTCCTTCCATGGGTTTCTATTGCGCCAGTAAATTTGCACTCGAGGCCTTGGCTGAGTCGTACAGCTACGAGCTTGCCTCGCAAGGAATCGAATCTGTGATTGTCCAACCCGGCTCTTATGAGACTCCCGTCATCGGAAATATGGTAGTGGCTGCCGACGAGGCCCGCACCAATACGTATGGCGCTGTCAGGCAGATCGCTGCGAAGATCAACGCGGCACTTTCCTCCGTGGCCGGCGATGCTCAGGAAGTTGCGGACGCCGTTTTGCGGATTATCGAGACTCCCGCTGGGGAGAAGCAGCTGAGGTATCTGGTTAGCCCCGAAACCTTCGGTGTCGACCAGATCAACGCCCTTTCAAAGCAAGTGCAAACCAACCTGCTGGAAGCCTTCGGCGTCGCTGCTGACATTAAATTCCTCAAAGGTAAAGCGGTCGGCTCCGTTTAGAGACAAGCATCGAACACAGCGAGGAGCGAGGCAAAGATGAGGGTTGAACTCAATGTTCCTGAGCCTGTCAGAGAGCCGCGCATGTGGGTGAAGGATCAGGCGGTTCTCGCCATGGCCTTGCGGCCTGGTTCCTTTGAATTGGGCTTGCGCCGTTCTGAGATGATAAGACTCACCTACGATGCGGCCGAATTGAGCCTGGTTCCTCGTCACTTTGAGAAATGGGTTCGAATCGATGAGTTTCAATTTTGGTATTTGTCCGTCGGCATTTCGGACGCCGCGCTAACCGCGGCCGCTGATGGAACAAGCGGTGAGGTCGAGTTGCGCAGAGCGGATAACCTGGTTGACGCGCGATTGCGGGCGTTGGTTGAGGCGGTGAATGAGGAAAGGATTGCGGGGTTTCCGAGCGGGAGGCTGTTTCTAGATTCTGTCGAGCAGGCGCTTGCCGTGGCGCTGGTCAACGGTTGAAAGAGACAATATCTGCTCACAACTTTGGAGGTAACCGCATTATCCATGAGTAATTCCACGTCGATAGCTTCTCCAGACTCTAGCTCTGTTTCTGAAACCGTAAGAACGAATGCATTCCTCCCCGGACAGAACTTTCAGCTCCAGAGGTATCAGAATTATGCCGGGGAATGGCTCAAGGAATCGGCCGACAGGCATATCATCGTGCAGATTTGTCAGGCTGCTGTATGGGCTGAACGACGTAGCGTGGATGGAAGCTCGGTCCAGTTTCTCAAGGAGCCAGGATCCCTGACGATCGTACCTGCCGGACCGGTTCCGGATGTTCGCCTTCTCACTCCCTCTACTCTAATTGCTTGTGCGTTAGAGAAGAACTTCATTCGTGAGATCGCTCTGGAGATGGATCGTCAGCCTGCCGAAGATACTACCTTTCAGACCGGTGTTCATGATGCATCCATCGAAGGACTCGTTAGCTTGATGATCAATGATTTCGAGGCAGAGTGCCAGCCTTACGCGCTCTACTCTGAGACGCTGGCGCACGCACTGGCGATGCGATTCCTGCTCTATAAGAGCCCGTCGGAGGCTACACAGAATTCTTCGGCCAAGCCCTTGCCACCAAGGATCCTCCGCAGAATACGGGATCGGATCGAGGCCGAACTGGATACAGAACTTTCGCTTGCGTCGCTCGCGAAAGAGAGCGGCTATAGCCGAGCGCACTTCCTTCGCATGTTTCGTGCAGCCACTGGGCTAACACCGCACCAATACGTACTGGAGATGCGGCTCAGCACTGCGCAGCAGTTGCTGCGGCAGTCCAAGATCTCGCTGGTTGACGTCGCGCTTAAGTGTGGTTTCTCCAGCCAGACACACATGAACGATGTCTTCCGGAAGCAACTTGGTGTGACACCGCAGGAATATCGCCGCAACATTTAGCACGACCTCCGAAATATCGCACTTGTCCAGAAGACGCGTGCCATCTGCATGCGTATCTTTGCGAAGAGCGCCTACGGTTGCGAGGCATCTCTATTCTGCGCAACCTAGCAGGCTCATCTCTTTCGAGATGAATGTTCTCTACTCCTTATGGAGAAGAACGAAAGGAATGCATGAGTAGGATTCTTATACGAAAGGGCTGCCAATGAATGTGAACACTGCGCAATCAGTTGCGCATAAGCTAATGAACCCAGCCATCTGGGATGGAAAAATGTACTCCCGCGGCTGGAAGAAGAGCCAGAATGGAACTGCCCAAGTAACAGATAAATCCACGGGAGAAATCCTGGCAACGATTGCGAATGCGAGCGCTACCGAGATAAGGGAAGCTAGCAGCGTTGCCGTGAGTGCAGGGAGCGAGTGGGCCAGGGTGTCGTCTGAAAAGCGCGCCTCCATCGTTCGCCGGGCAGGTGAGATCTTAGATCAATACAGCGAAGAGGTGGTTTACTGGCTCATACGCGAGTCCGGCTCACCAAGGCTAAAGGCGATTCTCGAAGTGCAGGCGACGAACGAATACCTCTATCACGCAGCGGATCTCGCAGTACACCCTACGATGAAAGTCCTGAAGAATGATGATGACATGCATAGTTCCATAGAGCGTGTTCCGCTAGGAGTGGTCGGTGTAATTGGTCCGTTCAATTTTCCTTTGGCCCTTGCTCTCCGCTCACTCGCGGCGGCTCTTGCAATGGGAAACGCCGTTGTGTTGAAACCGAGCTTGAATACCGCTGTGAGCGGCGGCGTTGTTATCGCGCGTGTGTTTGAGGAAGCTTGTTTGCCTGAGGGGGTCCTGCAAGTTCTCCCAGGTGGAGATGAAGCTGGTGCGGCGCTTACAGATGACCCTCACGTCTCAATGATCGCATTTACCGGGTCAACCGCAGTCGGTAGGAAGATCGGCATGACGGCGGGTTCAACATTGAAACGCATGTCATTGGAGCTTGGAGGCAAGAATCCCTTCCTGGTTCTTCCGGATGCCGATCTAGAGTCTGCGGCGCGCGCTGGTGCCTTCAGCACGTTCTTTCATCAAGGCCAAGTGTGCGTGGCTGTTGGCATTCATCTTGTCCACGAATCGTTGATCGACAGATATGCCGCCAGAGTGGCTGAACTCGGGAAAGTGATAAAAGTTGGCGATCCCTACCTGGATCAGGTAGGGCTGGGTCCAATCATCAGTGAAAAGCAACGAGATCATGTTCATTCTGTGGTGGAAGAGGCGATTGAATTGGGAGCCGAGCTTGTTGAGGGTGGGTCGTTTCAAGGTCTCTTCTACCGGCCAACTGTATTGAAAAATGTTCCGCAGGATGCACGGGCCTTCAAGGAAGAGCTCTTTGGTCCAGTCGCTGTCATCGTCTCATTCAAAGATGAGAGCGCAGCTATCCGGTTGGCGAACGGAACGGGATATGGTCTCACGGCGTCCGTCTTTGGTGAATTACAGCGTGCCAGAAAAGTTGGTGAACAGATTGAAACGGGCATGCTGCATATTAACGATACGACTTTGATCGGAGATGCAAAGGCTCCGTTCGGGGGCATGAAAGGATCCGGGAACTTCACCAGAATTGGAGGTAGCGCGAATATTGAAGAGTATACCACTTGGCGATGGACCACTGAAACACGTCGGCCAACGTCGCACGAGATCCCTACCGGGTAGGGCAGATCCAAGGTTCTGTCGCGATAAGAATGAGATCACCAAGGCGGACAAGTCATATCAGGCCTCACACGAGCAAGGAGCATTGAGATGAGTTCGAATCATGAGAAACAATCAGCAGCAGATTTCGTGGAGCGCGTTCGCGTGAATCAGCGGAAGCTCAGGTCCAATCTAAAGTCGCAGTACGACTTCATCGTCTGTGGGTCAGGCTCCTCTGGATCGGTGGTGGCGCGCCGCCTGGCCGAGAATCCCGATGTCAGCGTGTTGTTGCTTGAGGCTGGTGGCGACGATGATGTGCCGAGTGTTATGGACGCCGATCAGTGGTTCACCAATCTGGGGACCGAGCGGGACTGGGGCTTTCAGGCTGAACCAAATCCCGGAGTCAATGGGCGCGCCCTTCCCATGTCTATGGGCAAAGTGCTGGGTGGCGGATCCAGTATCAACGTGATGTATTGGGCGCGCGGCCACAAGAATGACTGGAATTACTTCGCGGACGAGGCGGGCGACGCTGCCTGGAACTACGACTCCGTGTTGAACCTCTACCGCCGCATTGAAGATTGGCATGGTGAGGCGGATCCAAAATACCGCGGAACCGGAGGACCGATGTTCGTCCAACCCTTGCTCCCCACCAGCCCAATGGGTCGTGCCATGTTTGTGGGCGTACTCTCTCTCGGAATTCCTACTTTTGAGAACCGTAATGGTCGCATGATGGAAGGCGATGGAGGCTGCTCCTTAGTCGAGCGGGGAATCCGCGATGGAAGGCGTCTCTCGGTATTTCGCTCCTATACCTTTCCCTACATGGACCGGCCGAACCTCACTGTGCTCACACAGGCAATGGTCACACGGCTGATTATTGAGGGCAAACGAACAACAGGTGTGGAGATTGCTTACGATGGAAAGATCCTTCGCGTTGGCGCCGGATTTGAAGTAGTTCTGTCGCTCGGCGCAATTAATACGCCGAAGGTCCTGATGCTATCTGGCATCGGCGACCAGGCTGAATTGCAGCGTCTTGGAATACTCTTGGTCCAACATCTGCCAGGCGTGGGGCAAAATTTTCAGGATCATGAAGAGCAATTCCAGTCTAGACACTCCGGACATGCTGTGCGTCCATGGCGAAGGTGTGTTTGTCAGCGCCGAAACAGCGAAGTTCAATCCACCGGCGAATTCGTGCAGCATGGTCCCAGGCATTGTCCACCCCAAGAGCCGAGGTCATATCAGACTGACCGGAGTAGACCCTCACGACCCCGTCGAGATCGAAGCCAATTTTTTAGTTGACCCGGATGATCTGAAAGCCATGATTCGGAGCGTGGAACTCTGTCGTGAACTCGTTAACTCCGCTCCCCTTCGTCCTTTTGTGAAACGCGAAGTAATACCCGGAGGCATGAAAGGAAAAGCTCTGGAGAACTTTGTGCGAGATTCCGTTGGCACCTATTGGCATCAGACGTGTACCGCAAAAATGGGGCGCGATGCGATGTCGGTCGTAGACGCCCAACTTAAGGTCTATGGAATCGACAACCTTCGTATCGCAGACCCGTACCCATCGGTGGAGTGATCCCACAAAATGTCTGAAGAATGTCGCAGGCAGACGGGGATGTTCATTTCCAGGTAGTTCAATGGTTGGGTTCAGGAGCGCGAATGCCGCGCTATCTGGATCGACGATCATGTATAGCGTCCCTTCCGGACCGCGCTCAGCAGAGTAGTCAACTAGCAGGTCGCTGAGTACGAGGTCTAGATCGAATCGGCGCCGGATTGCGTGCCCGCCATGATCGCGAATCCATCGTTGAAGAGTCAGCAACAAGTACTTGGTGACGTCTCTGCCGCACTTCTCCCAGTCCTCCACAACCGCGACGTCGGACTTCACCAGGATCTCTGCCAATGCGATGACCTCGCGGTCATCTGCCGAGAAGCGCTGTTCAACTGACACCTTTTCTAAAGTTGGCAGCACTAGTGGACTGTCGCAGTGAACCCGTTACCGCAAGCAGAGTGAGTTCTGGTGCGCGTATATGAATCGACTCTGCAGCGTTCGCGATTCGTGAGAGGTAACGCTTTCGTTGCGACAGTCCACTAGTTCACACGGCGGTGCTATCAGGCCGTCGGTGGTAAGCACCCTCCGGGCGGGGCGAGGCGTTTCCCGCAATGCCCGCGGGAGCATTGCTCGACCGCCCTCGCCACCAGGACTGAGCACATCTGCAGTTCCTGGCATTCGAAGAATCTCCCGAGTACGGTTTCATTCCGTGATTGCCGCTCCTGCGTCAACAAGTGCAGTTCCAGGAGGACCGCCGTCTTTCCGTTCGCGTCCGCGCAATTTTGTGGGTCGATGGTTGCTGATTTTCTCCCCTTGTGTGCGCGAGACGCAACGGCGGATTTTTGTGATCTTGGGCGGCGGGTAAACCTCACTCTTGGCATGGCGGTCACTATTTCCACAGGTTCCGTAATCTGGACTTTTTGAGGGCTGGGCAGCCTCCAATCTGTCGACTACAATTTCCCCGGAGAATTTCTATGATGACGGATCCAGCCTCCGCTATCAAACGTGAAGTTTTGCACTTGGTTGAACTTCAAATCGAAACGCTGAGACAAGACGCGCAATTGACAGGTTCCGATTTAGAACGGTACCGCGCGCGTTCCGGCGAAATCTCTTCTCTACCAAGAACTCGATCGAATTGGAAGAACGCGCTTCGATTTGCGATCCGCCAGGGCGTCGTAGGTTCGCCCTGGTTCGAGGGGGCCAGGCCGCCGCCCGCGGCGTGAATGTTCCCGTTGGGTCGGCGGCCTGTTAAGCGACCTCGGTATGGCACCGATGGCGTTTATCCCACAGAGCAAGCGTTTCGAACCGCGTATCGCGATGAGGCGAGTCCTTCTTTCCTGGAGCAGCGGCAAAGATAGTGCGTGGAGTCTGCATGTTCTCCGCCAGCGTCGTGAGTATGAGATTGTCGGACTGCTGACCACGTTCAACGGGGAGGCGGACCGTGTGGCGATGCATGCCGTCCGTCGCGACCTGGTCGCGCGGCAAGCCTCGGCAGCCGGTTTGCCGCTTTGGAGTGTCCCTTTGCCCTGGCCTTGTTCGAACGAGCAGTACGAGTTGCTCATGGCTGAGACGTGCACCAGAGCAGTCGCCGCTGACATCGAGGGGATCGCATTTGGCGACCTGTTTCTCGAAGACGTGCGCACGTACCGCGAAAAACAAATGAGAAACACCGGCCTGCAGCCGATATTTCCCTTGTGGGGGCAGCCCACTCGGGACCTGGCAAAGTTGATGATCGCCTCTGGCATGCGGGCGAAGCTGACCTGTGTTGACACGGAGAAACTTGACGCTTCGTTTGCCGGCCGCGGGTTCGATGAGAACCTGCTGGCTGCTCTGCCCGACGGAGTCGATCCATGCGGTGAGAACGGCGAGTTTCACTCATTTGTATATGCAGGTCCGATGCTCAGTGTAGATATCCCGGTATCGGTCGGCGAGAGCGTCGTGCGCGATCAATTTGTGTTTGCGGATCTGAAACCTTCCACGATGAGTGCTACCCCTTCGTCCCAATAGCTCTCACAAAGCTGTACTGCAATTGTTCTCCAGAGGGTTCTGGCCCGGTGATCGCGGCCGTGGCGAGCTCGGGATATTGGTGGCTGTAGATGGTTTTCACTTCTTCCGGCGTCATCCTCGGGTCCGGGTCCGGAAGTTTGACGCCGTTGTACGTGAAGCTGCGAGACAGCACTTTTGTGTCGATCATGATGTAACTTTTCCCCCTTCTTCTCCGGCCGCCTGCGTCGTTGGTTCGGCGTTTTGCTGCGGAGCGAACAGACTCGGTGTCGTATCGGCTGCGGGCGCTGTCGGCCCTGATGACTCGTCCTTCTTCGCGACCACTGGATCAGCCTTCGAGGCCGGTTGCGATGTCTTCCCCTTCTGGCGTGCCGCCTTGGCAGCCGCGTCCATTTCTGCTTTGGCTTCGGCCAAGGTGCTGCCGAGCGTGAGGTGAGAGTCGACATAGCTGGCAAGATGTCTGCCTAATTCCGAATCCAACTCCTCGGCGGACCCAGTAAAGCTCAGGGGAGTCGTGAGAGCGTGGTCCTCGCCTTCCTTCACTTTTGCTGGAATCACGTTCACCTTCACTTTCTGGTCAACTCTCGCGACTGTGATCAGCAGGGTCCGTTCTTTGAGCAATGGCATGAGTTCGACAAACATGTTCTCTTCCCTCCTTAGTTCTTGTCGATTTGAAACTTTGAAACTGAAGTCCAAAAGGCGCCGGGACGGGCACCCAACCGCGGTGATGGGGGTGAGTAGGGAGCGGTGTGCGCCCGTCCCTGTCTGTGGCTCTACCAAGATGGAGAGGTTTCCACAGATCTCTTCATGTCTTAGAAGGGAGGGTCGTCGTCAGCTACCGCGGGAGTGGGCTCCGGACTAGATTGCTCGCCGGATATTTCTCACCTGCCTTCCTGCCCGTTGTTCCACGAACCGAGCAGGACAATGTCCCGAGCGACAATCTCTGTTCGATATTTCTTTTCCCCGTGCTGCCGGTCTTCCCAGGTCGATGTCTGCAGTTTGCCTTCAACGTAGAGCTTCGATCCCTTGCGGACGTACTCTCCCACGACCTCCGCCAAACGCTGCCAAGCCACAACGCTGTGCCATTCTGTTCTGTCTTGCCATTGATCGTTCCTGTCTTTGAATCGTTCGTTCGTGGCGAGGCTGAGTTTAGCGACAGGAACTCCACTGGGCGTGTACTTGACCTCAGGATCCTGGCCTACGTTTCCCACCAAAATTACCTTGTTCACGCTTTTCGCCATGACATACTCCAATTGCTTCTTTTACGAGCATCCACTCGTGCTGCCACATTCCATGCAGCGATAACAGGAACCGTTTCTCACCATCAAAGAGCCGCAGAACTGACATGCGGGTGCATCGCCTAGCCCGACCACTTGCCCGAGTGCCTTGACTACGCCACCCCCCTGAGGTTGCGGCGGGACCAACTTCGGCAACTCAAACAGAATCCCTTGCTCACCTTTCAGAAAACGTAGTTCGAGCCACCGGAATAAATAGTCCATGAGAGATTTGGCATAGCCAATCTTCGGATTTCCCGACCAACCGCTCGGCTTAAATCGCGTGTGGCTGAATTTGTCGCAGAGGACCCGCAACGGCACGCCATACTGCAAAGCCAGAGATACTGCGGTGGCGAAGGAATCCATGAGCCCGGAAACTGTCGATCCCTCCTTCGCCATCCTAATGAACATTTCGCCGGGGAGGCCATCTTCGTACAAGCCGATGGTGACATAGCCTTCCTGCCCACCCACTGAGAAGTGATGGGTCAAGCTGTGGCGTTCGTCCGGCAGGCGACGCCTCACTGCGCGTGTCCCTCGTGACCCTCCCGGCTTGTTATCGTTGCTTTCGTCGCTCGACTTCAGGGGACGGCCTTGACTATGCTCGATATTCGTAATTTCCTTTGCTTCTGACATCGGAACCTCGTCACCGGCTGGGAGATTCAGGGCCCGGTAAACGCGCAGACCCTACCTCTCGCTCTCCGGTCTTCTCAAAAAACACCGCAACATGATCCTGATAAACGGTCTTCCAGTCGCGCCGTTCCCGCAAAACCGTTGCCAAGGGCGAATCAACAGGAAGGAGCGCAGCGTTCACGCGATACCGCGACAAGATATTGGCCCAGTCCGGACATGCGTCCCACGCGCACAATCCTTCTTCGACGAAGGCAGGGCCATAGAAATCCGTTCGACCATCGTCGAAGACTGCAAGCGACGGCCAAAGGCTGTAGATCAGATACCCACCCCACTGCCAGCTCGAGTACAGCCTGATAGGTGAGCCCGACTCTTTCTCCGAGAGGAAAGTCACTGCATCGACTGGAAAGCGGTCGTGGTCAAACTCCGCTTGGAAGATTTTCATGCGACCGGGATGGGCGAGGAGCGATGCCAGCACAAGCACACCAAAACAAGGCACGAAATGCGGACGCCATCTCTTGGGACTGGTCGCGATAACTCGCAGTCCGGCCTCGACTTCTGCAAGGCTCACATTTAATTTTCCCGGCCACCGCAGAGGCCAATGTGACCCCGCGTACTCCAGCCACTCACGCATCGCCAGGCCGATGCCGGGCGCGGTAACAACCGCGAAGATCGGGATGTTCCGTGCCGAGAACAATGCCAGGTGTGACCAACTCAGCAGCAGAAGCACATGAACCCATCTTCCCGCGGCCAAGTGCCAGACTGCCGCCGCGATGGCCAGCACCAGCAGCGTCTCGAAATACGCCGCAGTGAATGAATGAAAGTCGATCGATTGAAATTCACTGATGCGCTGCAAATAGAAAGATGCCCCAAGATATTGGGCAACGTGGACGTGCAAGCGATAGCCATAGGGATTGACGAGGCTTGCAATGGCGCACGCCCCAGCGGTCAACAAATATGTTCGCGCTCGAAGCCATCCATTCCGTCTCGCCCCCTGGACCAGTTCTCCGGCTGCCGCTCCAATCGCATAGGTAATCAGCAAGACGATTCCGACGAAAAACCCTCCGTGCATATTCACCCACAGTATTGTGAGGAGTGGCAGGGTCCAGAGGATAGCAGGGATTCGTTTCCTCTCTTTCCGGTTCAAAGCCCAGCAAAACACCGCGGCGAAGAGCGGGGTTACAAGATGTGGTCGCGCCAGCCAGTGTATGGTGCTCGCCGACATCGCGAGGCCGGTCAGAACAATCGCAATCACTCGATGCCCAGATTCTGCCAGTGTGCTCCTGTAAACACAGACCGACGTAGCGCCCAGGAGCAGCAGGCTCACAAGGACAATTCCCGCTAAGCCGAAATCTCGCTTGGTAAATGAGAACAGATCTGTCGCGGGGACCCGCCCGGTCTTCAATATCCATTCCCCGGCTCGGATGTGCCATCCAGTGTCGGAATCGGTGAGCAGCCATCCCACACCCGTGGTGCACCAGAACAGCACGAGAATGGGCGTCAGGAAAGCCAGATCGGATAGGGATGGCATCAGAGAGATCCACGCTCCGACTTGCAGTCGGAGCCCCCCGGCCATCTCCGCTCGTTCCCGCCGGACACACATCTGAATGGCTCACTGTCGGACTGCGGTCTCAGTCTCGAAGGCGGCAGGATGGTTGGCATGCGTTTCGGCAACGCGACGCACAGAACCGGGACAACTTGATGAACGGGGCAGATCGTGTTCGACTGTCTTTCCCTCCCACCGTCGATTGAAGAGATGGATTACCAACGGCGTGCCTGTCGCCGCCGCGAGAAAGGCACCGCCCGGGTTGAGGTGGAGACTGCCCCCAATCACAACGAAAAGGAAAAGAAACAGGCAAACGACCAACGAGCCTTGTTTGATCTTCATGAGCACGATGACCCTCCAACGCGGGCCGAGACTCGCGATTGCCTCACCCTCTCCTTCCCTTTCTCACTTAGCCAGCTAACGCCTCCGTCGTCTCACCGCAGACAACTGTTTGAAGGGCTGAATCGTTGGCGCTCGGCTGGCCAACGGGACGGGGCTTGCGCAAATAGTGCGCGTGAGTACAGCCAATGCAATTCACACCTTTTGTCGCGGCGCGAACCAGCGGCAGGAACTTCTCAGGAATCGCGATGACCTCGCCGGCCAGAGAATAGAATGTGGGGACTACGTTGCCGGCCTGGGCCTTATCCTTCCCGCTCAGGTCCAGTTCCACACGCCCATGAATGCCACGGAAAAGAATCCCGGTCTCCAGCTGCGGCCTCCGGCCGTCCGTCACCGAACTTAGTGTGTGGCGCGTGATCAGAAGTTCGTACGTTCGTCCCTTCCTAAGCGTGTCGACACGTACGAAGGCAGCAGATATGACGACTGCGTGGAGGCCATTCACTGCGATGGCCTCGACTGGATGCAGATACTCCAGGGGCTGGCCGTCTGCATCCGCGAAGGTCACGTACCGACCTGCATCGCCCGCGCAACCGCCCGACTCCAGGCCACGTATCACATAACGTTGCGCCAACTGCTGGTGTTCAACGCTCACTACAGAGTGAGCATAGATGCCCCGGTCTTTCAGCATCCGGACTGCCCGCCTCGCTAGCGGTAGTCCCGCTGCGCCCGTGAATTTTTGTCTGGCCATGAAGGTCGCCTCCTCCTTTATTTATGCAGTCGTCCGGACAGGGATCGGCTTGCCCACGGCTGCCCGGATCATCCTGCGCACACGACGGGCAGCGAGTGACGTGGTTCTTTCCCACGACTTTTGTCCTGCCCACGTGGTCAAGAATGCAAAAGGCCGTCCGATTTCTTTCGGTTCCCTGCCCTCTCATTGGTTCAGCTTCGGGTCGGGCCTTGCCAACATTGGCAGGCAGTTCTTTTCCATCAGTAAAACGGTTGAGGTCATCTTCGGTGACCCTGCGGAGCCGCTTGAGGAATTGCATCTGCGCTTCCAGCGTGTAGTCGGCGCCATAGAACCAGAAACGCCGCGTTGCGCCGCGGTGGACTCCCAACGGGCCGCGGAGGGCGTTGCCGAATGCTCCTGCCGCAATCGCATCATGTTTTGGGAAGACCTCGATGCCTTCCGCCAAACCAGACCCCTTCACGGGCACGCCTAACCTGCAGGCCAGGTCGTAGATATAGATCCGGCACTTTCTCGCCAGTAGGGGTGCTGCGAGGAATATCCAAAGGTGACCGCCTCGCTTGCTCATTTCCAAGGCGGAATCCACACGGTCGCCGCCGAGGTGATATTGAAGCTTGATCAGATCTTCCAT
>WNFN01003780.1_pt1 | contig 14927 bp, 15 predicted proteins | sample 5400161 | NCBI WGS metagenome assembly WNFN01 (sample SAMN13153353, study PRJNA577476) | soil metagenome | isolation source: 80 cm saprolite on Douglas fir-dominated hillslope | place: USA:California | collected 2013-09-17
GGATTCACGACCTCGTTAAGCTATCCGCTGCGGCGCTCCTTCAAGCGGGTAGGAATCACGTATTCTTTTGATCGGTCATCGTTGATTGCGCTGAGTACTGCGTCGAAAAGCCTGTTTGAGTTCCTGGCATTCCGCGGGATCTCCGGACCAAGTGCGCTTTCCGGCATCATTACCAGCAAGATTTTTCCGAATTTCTCTTTCAATACGCTGGACAGCGGCCTCTACCCGAAAAGCGGTCACCAGTTAACTGTGGGCGCAGAAATCGCGGGCCTTGGCGGAACCGTGAACTCCGTGCGGCCCATCATTCAGTACAAGAAATTTTTTCCAGTACAGAAGGGCCGCAACACGGTCGCCTTCAATGTGCAGGGATCCTTCATTTCGGGTTTCGGGGGTCTCGTGGCGCCGCCATTCCAGCGCTTCTACATGGGCGGCGAGAATGATCTGCGAGGCTTCGACACCCGCACGGTGTCGCCAGTGGCGTTTCTGCCGAGCGCCGGCTCGATCACGCTCACCAATCCCGATGGCACTCCGGTTCTCAAAGACCCGGCGAATCCCCGGCTGGGAAATTGGACGATCCCGATTCCCGTCGACCAGATTGTATTTCCCGGCGGTGATTTGAGTCTGGTCACGAACCTGGAATACCGAATCACGATTGCTGGTCCAGTGGCCATCGCCCCGTTCCTGGATACTGGCATCGATCCTATTCTCAGGCCGTCGCAGCTGCAGATTGCTCAGCAGCAGTACCAGGGTGTGATCAGCACTGCGTTCGGGTGTCCGCAGCTCGATGCCGGCCTCAGCTGTGTCGGAGGGCAAACCCTGCAGCAGTACCTGGGGCAGAATCCGTCAAAGGATCTTACGGTGCTAGGGAGCACGAACTGGAAGCTTCGGATGTCCACGGGTCTGGAACTGCAGATGTTCTTGCCTGTAATCAACGCGCCATTCCGTATCTACTGGGCTTATAATCCGTTGCGCCTGGATACACCGGCGAATCCGCTGTTGTTGGGGAAGAGTCCCATCAACCGGAGCATGTTCCCGGCGGGGGCTGCAGGCGACTATACCTATCACCTTGCGGTGACGACTTTTGCGCCCAGCTTCCAGCTCCGTGAGCCGAGAAAGACTTTCCGCTTCACCGTGGCGACCACGTTCTAGGCCCGCGAAGAATTAAGAAGAATGAAAAGACGGTTTGACGCGGCAGGAGCGCGGTATCTATAATATTGAGTATCCACGTTATTCCGAGGAGTTGGTTAGGGGTGGATGCGATCCCCGCGGCCTCGGCGTGTGACGCTGGCTATCTAGTGCGCCCTATCCGAGGCGGCCGTTACAGCAGCGGAGACCTCTTTGATCGCGGCCCAGCGTTGACTGAAAAGGATTTCCAAAGAAGACGTCGAAAGTTTATTCCCGGAACCATGTTCCAAGGAGTTCAACCGATCCAATGACAAGCAAGTTTTTACGACTTTCCCTGGTGGTTGCGCTTTTCTTCGCGATTTCCGCCCTTGCCCAAACCAGTAGCGCTGCCACTTCTCCCGATCCTTCCGCCGCTCCGACAGCTCCGGCACCTTCCACCCCTGTCACCACCGGTTCTGGCACCAGGGTGGGGACGATCAACATCGAGCAGGCCATCTTCGGGACCAACGAAGGCCGCCGCGACTTCGAGGCACTCAGCAAGAAACTCGAACCCAAGCAGAACGAACTGAAGGGCCAGAACGATGAACTCGAGGCGATGAAGAAGCAACTGAGCACGCAGGGCGACAAGCTGAATGAGGACGCCCTGGCCAGCTTGCGCAAGCAGATTGAAACCAAGCAGAAGTCTTTTGAACGCTCAGTGCAGGATGCCCAGGAGGAAGCTGGGAATCAGCAGAATGACATCGCGCAGCGCATTCTGCAGAAAATGGCTCCGATGATCGTGAAATACGCTCAGGACAACGGTTTTGGCATGATCGTAGACACGACCAAGCCTTGGCCGCAGAGCCCGGTGCTGTGGTACGGCGAAGCGGTTGACATCACCAAGCCCATCGTCGAAGCCTACAATACGCAATCAGGCGTGCCTGCACCCGCCTCTACCGGAGCGGCGCCGAAGCCAACGAGTACAAGGCCGTTGACCCCGGGCGTGACCAGGCCCGCTGCGCCAGGAACCACCCCGAAGCCGGCTCCCAAGACTACGGAGCCGCCGAAGTAGTTTTCGCTGACACCTGAAGTGCCGTGAAAGTTCCCAAAGGCCGCGCGCCAGCGCGGCCTTTTTCTTTACGATTGCCTCGTCTGCTTCTTCTCCTGCGGTGTCCATAGAGAAAACAACGTTCCACGCAGGAGGGAACCATGTTCTCTAACAGCACTCTGGAAACTTCGTGGGCCGAACACACGCGACGAAGCTGGACGACGCTAACTTCGTTTGCACTGCAAGCGGTGGTGACGGCGATCTTGCTCTTGATTCCGCTGGTCCGTCCGATTGCTCTGCCGTTTTTGAAACCGCTCGCCACTCCGGTAGTGCTGGCGGCCCCGCCCGGGCCTACGCCGAGCGTGCAATCTCACGCCACCGAGCGTCCCGCTGAAAGCAATCTGGCGCACGGGGTATTAATCATGCCTCGGACGATTCCGACCCATATCAGAGACATTCAAGAGGAGGGCGGGCCACCGCAGGCAGCCTTCTCGGGACCGTACGTTTTCGGCACTACCGGCTCCGGCAGCCCGGAGGGAATTCTTCACTCGCTCGGAAACTCTTCGAGTGCTGTCCCTGTTCCTCCGTCACCTGCAGTCGCACATCCACCCCGCATTTCGCACATGATGGAGGGAAATCTAATTCGCCGCGTGCAACCCGAGTATCCCCCAATAGCCCGAAGCGCGCGCATCCAGGGTCAGGTGGTGCTGGCTGCCATCATTAACAAAGAGGGCAAGATTGAGAACTTGCGGGTCCTAGCGGGACATCCGATGCTGGTTCACGCCGCGCTTGAGGCGGTCAGTCAATGGAGGTACCGTCCTTACGCGCTGAACAACGAGCCCGTCGAAGTGGAAACGCAGATCACGGTGAATTTCTCGCTTTCGGGGAACTAGCGGGTCTCTTGGAAAAGGTATCAATTGAGACTTGATTCGGGCGGGAGTAGCCCCGGCGTAACCTTGGGACTTCGGCTGCTCCCGCTATAATCGCGATAGTGGCAACGACTGCAGAAACCCTGAGCCGCGTGGCGACACGCCCCACCTGGGCGGAAGTCTCGCTGACGAGGCTTCGCCAAAACTTCCGCACGGTGCAGAAGCACGTGGGAGCGGCCGTGACGGTGTGTGCGGTGGTGAAGGCCGACGCTTACGGTCACGGAGCCGTGGAATGCTCTCGCGCTCTGGAGTCTGAGGGCGCGCGCTGGCTCGGTGTGACTTCGCTCGACGAGGCGATCCCGCTACGCGAAGCGGGCATTCAATCGAACATTCTTTTGATGACAGGATTTTGGCGCGGGGAAGAGAGCGAGATCGTCCGCCTGCGCTTGACTCCCACGGTATGGGAACCTTGGCACATCGATGCTCTGGAACAGGCAGCCTCGGCATTGGGCGTGGCCCGGCATCCCGTGCACCTGAAAGTGGACACCGGTATGGGGCGCCTGGGAGTAGCGGTGGATGAACTTCCTGCCTTAATCACTGCCTTGACGGACGCGAAGCATCTTGCACTGGACGGGCTCTCGACCCATCTGGCTTCGTCCGAGATCATGGATGCGCCCTCGGTCGCCGATCAGGAGCGCAAGTTTGAAGAAGCCCTCGCGATGGTGCGTGGCGCCGGGCTGGAACCAGCCTACGTCCATGTCGCCAACACCGGTGCTGTGATCTCTCGCCGAGGAACATGGCACAGCATGGTGCGTCCCGGTGTCGCGCTTTATGGCTACTACCTGCCCTTTCAGCGCGCAGGGCGCGAGGTCAGTGGTGGCACGCTGCGTCTGCCGGTAAAGCCGGTCCTCACCTGGAAGACCCGGATACTTTCTATGCGTAACTTCGCTGCCAATCAGGCGCTGGGTTACGCCGGTACGTATGTTACGAAGGCACCGGCGCAGGTGGCGGTTTTGCCCGTCGGCTACGCTGACGGATACAACCGGCAGCTTTCGAACCGCGGTCGCGTGATTGTGCGTGACCATTACGCGCCGATCGTGGGCCGCATTTCGATGGATTTGACGCTGGTGGACGTGACCGGCATTCCGGGGACGTCGGTAGGCGATGAAGTCATTCTGCTCGGCTCGTGCGATGGACTCAGCGTCGACGCCCTGGAACACGCAGAGTTGGCCGGCAGCACGCCCTACGAGATCCTTTGCAACATTTCGAAGCGCGTGCCGAGAAGGTACGGGAACTAGCGTCCCGAGCCTGAAATCCCCTGCAAAGCTTTTGTCATCCCGACCGCAGCGGAGCGCAGCGAGCGGAGTGGAGGGACCTGCTTTTTCGGCAGCGTTAAGAGGTTTCTAAACGCATAATCTCACACCGCGCGCTTTTTCCTAGCTTCCATGTACTTGCGCAGAACCGCGTTGATCGTGGTCTGATAACCCCGGCCATGCTTGCGAAAGAATGTCAGAACATCGGGATCGACGCGCAGAGTAATCTGCTTTTTCGGCCCCGGCCAGACGATTGCGTTCGCAAAAAAGTCTGCCCCCTGCTTTGGAATGTCGGAATAGTCAATGTCCTCATCCCGGAGTGCGTCAACCCGCTTCCAGTCCGTTCTGGATCGCCTTTTCGTATTCTTCCCATTCTTCATGATGTGCCCTTCTCAACGAGATGATGCGATTGGTCTCGGGGGCCAGTTCTGTGAAAATGACTACATTCGTGTGCCCGCGAATCGTGCCGATTCCTCTCCAACGCTTTTCTCCGCAATCTTCCCGGGTGTCCGGTTCGGCGATTAGCACGCCGCGAAACATCTCTTCGGTTTCGGCGAAATCAAGACCGTGCTTCCGGATGTGGGCGCGGTTCTTGCCTTCGTCCCATTCAAATGTAATTGTAACTCCAAATGTAGTTACACCGCAAAGGAAGTTTACAGTTTCGTTTTTCTGACTCTTGAATATCGTGTTGGGCAGCCGTTTGGCGGTGACGGATGTCAGAACCCGGCCGTAAATGCTGCCGGCTTTCCATGGCCCAACCATTCAGCGGCCAAATGCCAATGCTGACTGCTCGTGGCCGCCATTGAGTGATTCCCGCCTGAATTGGTCCCTGCCTGCTTGCTACACTAGAAGGTTGACTATGCCTTCACGCTACGCACAGTGGATGTACGACTGGGAACACCGGCTCACGTCGGTGGACAACAACCGTGTGGTTCGCCCGTTGGAGTGGGGTGTGGAATGGGCCCGAGATTGGCCGTGCCGTAATGGGTGGTGTCCCGGGCAGGCGGTGAATGATCCTGAGAAGTTCTTGGTGGACTTCAATCGACGCATCATCGCTGCCAGCGATGAGTTTTATTCCTATTCGCGTCCGAGCGATTTTCGGCTGGAGCGCCGTGAAGTCAAGGTCTTCTCGACTCGCGAAGTCCCCGACATGAAGCTCGAGGCGAAAGTCAAAGGAACGTTCGCGGAATTCTTGCGATTCACTTCGCCAGCAACTACGCCCTATGGCGAAAACAACCTGGTGAATGCGCGCTGGTTTCCGGCGCGAGGACGTCGTGCGGTAATTCTTCTACCCCACTGGAACGCGGACGCGGTTGCCTATGTCAGTCTCTGCCGGGTGCTGAACATGATGGGAATCGCTGTGTTGCGGCTGCCGGACCCTCGATGCGGTACGCCAGGGTGTGGTCGACATCCGCTCGTGTCTCGATTGGCTTCAGCAACAGGGCTACAGCGAATTTGGAATAATCGGCACGAGCCTTGGTTCGTGTTACGCATTTATTGCCGCGGCACATGAGCCCCGCCTTCGAGTGGCGGCCTTTAATCACGCTTCGACCTATGTCGCCGATGTGGTCTGGCATGGACAGTCGACCAGACACATCCGGCAGGGTCTTGAGACTCAAATCGATCTGGATCGGCTGCGGCGGATGTGGCTGGCGGTCAGCCCCATGTCGTACTTCAATCAGTTCTCGCGGTGGCCGAGAAAGTCGCTCATCATTTATGCAAAGTATGATCTGACATTTCTGCCCGAACTTTCGCGGGACGTGGTGAATGAATTCGAGCGCCGCGGACTGGATCACAAAGTCGTGGCGCTGCCGTGCGGCCACTACACCATGGGCGAGACTCCATATAAGTACATGGATGGCTGGCAACTGGCTTCATTCTTCCGCACCGCGTTTGAGGGTGCTTAGCGGCGGCATACGGTAGCGCTCCGGGTTAGGCGGTAGAATGTTCGCATGAACTTCGCCAGCGCCAGCGCCAGCACAATGCCAGAAAAAGTGCTGGAGTACCAGCGGGGCGAGTTTCTCATTAGCACCGACCGCGCACGCCTCGACCTCAACGTCATTTACGGTTTTCTGACGAATTGTTATTGGTCTAAGGGAATTCCGCAGGAAGTTGTGGCGCGGTCGATCGAGCACTCACTGTGCTCTGGCATTTATGATGGTGGCGGCGCTCAAGCTGGATTTGCGCGAGTCGTCAGCGATTACGCTACTGTCGCGTATCTCGGCGACGTTTTCGTGCTGGAATCGTATCGCGGGCTTGGGTTGAGTAAGTGGCTGATGGAGTGCATCATGCAGCATCCAGCTTTGCAGAACTTACGCCGCTGGATCCTGCTGACTCGTGACGCGCACGGACTCTATTCACAGTTTGGTTTTACGACGGTAAAAACGCCGGAACGATACATGGAACTGCACCGGCCAAACATATACGAGGCGCCCTAGGGAAACGACATGAAGAATTCCGCAGCTCTTACAGATAAGATGTACCGTCCGCTGTACGCGGCCGATCCCCAGATTGCCGCCGCTATCGACAACGAAACCCGCCGCCAGCACGAAGGCCTGGAGCTGATTGCTTCGGAAAACTTTGTCAGTGAAGCCGTGCTCGAAGCCGCGGGTTCCGTATTTACCAACAAATATGCCGAGGGCTACCCGGGCAAGCGCTACTACGGCGGATGCGAATTTGCCGACGTGGTGGAAAATCTAGCGCGGGACCGCGCGAAGCAGCTGTTCGGCGCCGAGCATGCTAATGTGCAGCCGCACGCGGGATCGCAGGCCAACATGGAAGCGTACGCCGCGGTGCTGCAGCCGGGCGATACGATTCTGGGCTTGAACCTCGCGCATGGCGGTCACCTTACGCACGGGCATCATCTGAATTTTTCGGGCAAGACTTACAAGATTGTCCCTTACGGCGTCACCAGGGAAACCGAAACTATTGACTACGACGAGCTGGAGAAACTGGCCGAACAGGAACGCCCGAAGTTAATCATCGGGGGTGGAAGTGCCTACCCGCGCATCATTGATTTTGCCCGCATGCGGCAGATTGCAGACAAAGTCGGAGCGCTTTACCTGGTCGACATGGCGCACTTTGCGGGTCTTGTGGCGGGCGGAGTGCATCCGTCGCCGGTGCCGCACGCACACATCGTAACTTCCACCACACATAAAACACTGCGCGGTCCGCGCTCGGGGATGATTCTCTCGAGGGCCGAGTTTGCGCAGGCGATCGACAAAGTTGTCTTTCCCGGGATGCAGGGCGGACCGCTGGTGCATATCATGGCGGCCAAGGCCGTCTGCTTCCTTGAAGCCATGCAGCCCGAGTTCCGCGACTATGCCAGGCAGGTTGCTGCCAACGCGAAAGTGCTCGCCCAAACGCTGGCTGACGAGGGCTTCCGCATCATCTCCGGTGGCACCGATACGCACCTCATGCTGGTCGATGTTTTCGCAAAAGGCATGCTGGGCAGCGAAGCCGAAAAGGCGTTGGGCGAGGCGGCGATCACGGTCAACAAGAATGCCATCCCGTTCGACACCAACCCGCCGATGAAGCCGAGCGGCATTCGCATCGGCACGCCCGCTCTGACTACGCGTGGCATGCGGGAGGCCGAGATGCAGCAAGTCGGGCGCTGGATTGCTGAGGTCTTGCTTCATCGCACGGATGCGGCGGTGCTAGGCAAAGTCAGTAAACAGGTTCTTGACCTCTGTGAGGCATTTCCGCTCTATGCGGAACGTCGGGCCAAGGCGCAGGCTGAAGTGCGGGCTTGAACCCGAACGTCATCAGTGGCCAAAGCTCGCTGATGAAGGCCAAGTGATCCGGGAATTTATTCCTCTGTGTTCCCCTGTGCCCTCTGTGGTTAAATGCCTTCCGTGAAGATCGCTATCGACATCCGGCGGATGACTGAGTTTGGCGTGGGGACTTACATCCGCAACGTGGTGCGGACGCTGGGCCGCCTCGACCACGGAAGCAAGTATTTTCTGATCGGGCCACCTGAAAAGGTCAAGGAAATTGGCTCCCTCCCTCCTAACTTTCACACCGTTCCCCTCGTCGAACCGGAGCGGTCCGTGAAAGGCTACCGGGAGTTTCGCGCGGCTCTGAAGCAACTCGACTGCGACCTGGTCCACATCCCCAATCTCTTCTCTGTGCCGCGAGCGCTGCCTTGCCCTTACGTCATGACGGTTCATGACATGTTGGAACATATGTCACTCAGCCGGCAGCAGAGCGGATTCTGGCGATCCCTGCATTTCCAATTGACCAAGCGTGTCCTCGCCGGCGCGGCGCGAATTCTAGCAGTTTCAAATTTCACCAAGAACGAGATGGAGAAGCTGTTTGAGATTCCGTCAGAACGAATCGAAGTGGTCTATAACGCCATCGACGAGCGGTTTCTTCGTGGCCACGCGAGCCCGGCCGAGCGCGAGCTGATCGCGCAGCGCTACCAGGTTACCTATCCTTTCTTGCTTTATGCCGGAAGAGTGAGTGCGCACAAAAATGTGGTGCGCATGATCGAAGCTTTTTCCGCGCTGAAAACGGAATTGGAAAGGGATCACGCATACCCAGATCTCAAGCTCATTATTATTGGGGATGATCTCTCCGGTAATCCGGACTTAAGACGGACGGTCATCCGTGCCGGGGTGCAGAACGACGTGCGCTTCCTGGGGTTTGTTCCGATAGAAGTGTTGCGAATTTTTTACGACTCGGCGAAAATCTTCGTCTTCCCCTCGCTCTATGAAGGATTTGGTCTGCCTCCACTCGAAGCGATGGCACACGGCACGCCTGTCGTGACTTCCAACGTGTCGTCTTTGCCAGAGGTCGTAGGTAACGCGGCGGTGCTGGTGAATCCGGAGAACGTTTTCGAAATCATGCGTGCCCTGCACCGGGTCCTCCTCGACCAAGCGCTGCGGGACCGGATGAAAGAACGCGGGTATCAACAGGCAACGAAGTTTTCGTGGGAAAAGTCGGTGCGGCGGATTTTGGAAGTGTACCGACAGGTCTGCGCCGGCAGCCGAAACGCCGAGCCATCCGGCCAGCAGCCCGACGCCGACAAGGAAACGAGTATCAGCAGCGGCGTCGCCTGACTTGACCCCCTTCCGCAAGCCGAATCACGGTTGTCAGGCTACGTCTTTTATTTCAGCAAAGGCTGACCTGGCGAACCGATGGCCAGCTTGTGCAGCTTGGCGGTAAGACGGTTGCGGTCGGTGTCGTTCTGGGCTGTGCCGAGACGTTTGCGCAACTGCACAATCTTCTCTTTGCGGGTACGGCGCCGGCGAATCTCCGGCCGGCGGCTGGGTGCGGACATAGTGTGCTCCTGAATTGGGATTGGAAAACTTGCCTTTGAATACTGGTGGCAATGAAAATTAGTGGCAGCCGGACCTGTAAGCCGAATTCGCCGGGTCCTCTGTGTTTTCAATAAGTTATTTGAAATCAATGCGCTGCAAATGTCAAAGATGTCAATTTTGTCAGCTAGGAAGGATTTTGTGGCGAGGTTTTGGCAAGGCTCGTATGACGATAACATACGCCCGTTTCGCAGATTACGTCGGTGCTAAAGATCGGCAGGTGCCGACCTGGAACGACCTGCGAGAGGCGTTCACAACCCACATGGAGCAGCGGAGGAACATCGGCAAACTTCAAGGATCGACAGAGGAGCGATACAACGTAACCGTCCGGGAGTTCGAGTCCTTCCTCATAGCGCAGAAAATAATGCGGCTCCAAGACATCGGTGCGCCACAGGTCGCGGAAGCGAGAGGAACTGCGCGCGACTTGTGCCGATTCCAGCGCTTCCTTCTAACGGCCAATGAACTTGGGTCAGGTCATTGAACCTTCGTAAATTTGCAGCTCCAATTCTGCATCCGGCTTGCCTTTACTGGGTTGGCCGTTCGCGTGACGAGGGTAAGCTGAAACCTTTTCCCACCTGTTGCATCTCACTTTCAGCTGTAGATAGACTGGTGTAGATAGACTGGTGATGTTGAAACTGTTTATCAAAGTCGGTGTTTCCGCTCTGGCGCTCATGTTGGCTGCGCTGCCAGTTGCGGCTTGCGTGTTGCCGGGAGCAGGAATGACATCGGCCGAGCGCGAGTGTTGCAAGAAGATGGCCGAGCAGTGCGGGGACATGGGGATGGCGAAATCCCATCCTTGCTGTCAGATAACCGCCACGCCTGCGGACTCTCACGCTCTGAAGACCGCCTCTTCGCAATTGCATCATGTCACTTTGGTTCTGTTTCACGCGCTTCCCCTTACCGCCCAAACCGACGCGTACTTCTCGTTCGCACAATGGTCGTCTCGTGTTACGTGCACGCATAGTCCGCCAGGACTAGAGTCTGTAACCACTACAGTCCTAAGAATCTGATCGTCTTTCCTCTCAGCTGCTAACGCACTCGTGCGTCTGCACGTTCGTGCGTTTACAAACTTGTGTTTGTGATGCGGAGGAAAGATGCAATCCACTTATTTGTCCCGAAGTCTCTTCGCGTGTACTCGTATTTCGCTAATTAGTACGGCTGTGCTCGTTGGCACGATGCTGCTTTCGGTCAAGGGGACCGCTCAAGAGACAGGAAATTCGCAAGAGTTGGGCTCAACTCTTCAATCGCCCGGTAGGGCCGAGCACGCGGGAATGCCCACGTCTCTGCGTGAGTTGACGCAGGAAGCGGAGCAGAAAAACCCGCAGATCGCGGCCTCGTTTCACGCTTGGCAGGCCTCACGAAATGTTCCCAAGCAGGCCTCGGCTCTTCCCGACACGCAACTCTCGGTGCAGCAGTTCAGCGTGGGCAGTCCGCGCCCTTTCGCGGGTTACAGCAACAGCGATTTCGCCTACATCGGGTTCGGCATATCGCAGGACATCCCGTACCCAGGCAAAAGGCAGTTGCGTGCCGATGTCGCCGAACACGAAGCGGACTCCATGGAAGCACAGACCGATTCAGTTCGCAGAACAGTGGTGGGAACTCTCAAGATGGTCTATTTCCGCTTGGGCTACATTCAGCAAACCCTCGGAGTTCTGCAGAGAAGTGACGAGCTACTGAATCAGGTGCAGGAGGCCTCCGAGGCACGCTACCGCGTAGGCCAGGGCAATCAGCAGGATGTGCTGAAAGCTCAGTTGCAGCACACGAAGATTCTGCAAGAGGTCGCCCACCACCATCAGGAAGAAGGACTGCTTGAAGCTCAGATCAAGCAGGTCCTAGGACGCCCGCAGGAGTCCGCGGACATCGTTGCCGAGTCTCTCACGTTGCGAGCTCTTCCGTATACCGCAGCCGAACTCTTGCAGAAAGCTCGTGAGCAAAATCCGGATGTGCACTCCAAAACTGCCTCCATTCGGCAGCGGGAAACACAGGTAGAGCTGGCGCACAGGAATTTCCGTCCAGACTTCAATGTCCAGTACAACTACGAGCACAATGCCAGCCAATTTCGCGATTACTACATAGCGACGTTCGGCATCCGGTTGCCCAATCGCGGACGCCAGAAGGCTGAACTGGCGGAAGCGCAGGAGAACCACGAACGAGCGCGGCATGAGCTAGACGCGGAATCGCAGCGCGTGCTTTCGGAAGTCCAACAACAATACGTGCGCGTAACTACTTCGGAAGAGCGCTTGAAGATCTATAGCGACGGCCTTGTTCCGCAATCGGAAGCTACCTTTCAATCGGCTCTGTCTGCCTATCAATCGAACCGCCAAGACTTCGAGAGCCTGCTTTCCGGGTTTCTTGATGTTCTGAACCTCGATTTGGAATATCGGAACGAGCTGGTGGAGCACGAATCGGCGCTGGCTGAACTGGAGCGCCTTACCGGGGTGGATGTGCCATGAACGAGCGCAACTTCAGAACGAATGCAAATGAGGGATCAGACATGCTCCGTACAGAAAACAACACCTATCGCCGCGCGTTTTGGATTGCACTGACAACAACCGTTGTGCTCGCGATTGTGGCGTCGGTTTTGTGGTGGCGTTTAAGCCATGCCGGAACTGCGTCGCAGAGTGGCGCCCCTTCCCCAGGCCAGTCTATGGAGGCGATGGCCCACACTTCATCAGCAAATGCCTCGCCTTCCGAAGCAGGATCGGTGGGCGAGCCTCAGGCCGGCAATATGCAAGAGACGCCGCTTGCCCCCTTCCAGCTCACGCCGCAACGAATGCAGAGCATCGGCGTTGTGGTGGGGAAGGTTGAATCCAAGCCGGTCAACACTGAGCTGCGTTTCTACGGCAATGTGCAAGTCGATGAGCGGCGGCAGGCCTATGTGCAGACGCGCTTCGCTGGATGGATTCGCAAAGTCTATGCCGACGCAACGGGCAATTTTATTGGCAAAGGTCAGCCCTTGTTCACAATCTACAGTCCTGACCTGGTCTCGACCGAGCACGAATATTTGCTGGCCAAGAAGAACTCCGAGTCTTTGCAGCAAAGCAAAGTGAGCGGGGTGGCTTCAGGTGCGTCTTCTCTATTCAGTGCTGCCAAAGAGCGACTTCTGCAATGGGAAGTGTCTCCTGCAGAAATCGAGAAGTTGGATCAAGGCGGAAAGGCGATTACGGATCTGACAGTCAATTCTCCAGTTTCGGGATACATCACGCAGAAAAACGCGCTGCCCAATATGTACGTCCAGCCCGAAACCATGCTGTACACGATCGCCGATCTTTCCGACGTTTGGGTCCTCGCCCAGGTATTCCAAAGCGATGCAGGAAAGATCAAGCCGGGTGATCCCGCAGAGGTCACGGTCGACGCGTATCCCGGACGAGTCTTCAACGGGCGCGTGGATTACATCCTTCCGCAGCTGGACGTGAACACACGCACCCTGCCGGTGCGGTTGGTGTTTGCGAATCCCGGACTGAAGTTGAGGCCCGGAATGTACGTGAATGTTCGCGCGAAACTGCCGATGGGACGGCAGTTGGTTGTCCCTGCCAGCGCAGCTTTTCACTCCGGAACCAAAAACCTGCTGTTCGTCTACAAAGGCGAAGGCAACATTGAGCCGCGTGAAGTCGACCTCGGGCCGCAAGTTGGTGACGAACTGGTGGTCGCGAAGGGCGTCAAGGCGCAAGAACAAATCGTCACGTCGGCAAACTTCCTGATTGATTCCGAAGCCCAATTGCAAGCGGCCGCGGGCGCGTTTATTCCCCCGCCTCCGGGTGCCGGTCAGGCGGCTTCGATGAATGCTCCCGCACAACAGCAAGCGAATGTGGAACTGACGACTGATCCCGACCCTCCGCACAAAGGCAGCAACACCGTTCGCGTGAAGCTGACTGGACAGGATGGGAAACCGATCACGGGAGCAAACGTGACCGTGACCTTCTACATGGCCGCAATGCCGGCAATGGGAATGGCCGCCATGAAAACCGTCATCAATGCCAGCGACAAGAGCGGCGGAATGTATGAAGGCAAGGGCGATCTCAGCTCCGGCGGCACTTGGCAGGTCACGGTCGGGGCACAACAAAACGGGCAGACGATTGCCAACAAGCAGTTCACGCTCAATGCCACGGGAGGTATGTAATCATGATCTCCCAAATCATCGAGTGGTGCGCACACAATCGCTTCCTGGTCTTCACCGGGGTGCTTCTGCTCACGCTGACTGGAATCTGGTCTATGAGCCACATTCCGCTGGACGCCCTGCCTGACATTTCAGACGTGCAGGTGATCATTCACACCAACTGGGAGGGTGAACCGCCTAACATCATCGAAGATCAAGTCACATACCCGATCGTCACTGCGTTGCTGGCTACGCCGCGGGTGAAAGCGGTACGCGCGCAGACCATGTTCAATGACTCGTATGTCTTTGTTGTCTTCGAAGACGGGACGGACATTTATTGGGCCCGTTCTCGGGTTGTGGAGTATCTGCAGACGATTGCGGGCCGACTTCCCGCAAATGTGCATCCTGCGATCGGCCCGGACGCGACCGGTGCGGGTTGGGTCTATGAATATGTCCTCGTCGATCACAGCCACAAGCAGAGCCTGGCCGATCTGCGAAGCATTCAGGATTGGCACCTGCGTTACCAGCTGGCAACCGTTCCCGGCGTGGCCGAAGTGGCGAGCATCGGTGGGTTCGTGCGGCAGTACCAGGTCAATGTCGATCCCAACAAGTTACTCGCATATGACATTCCGCTCTCGACGGTTATCGACCGCGTGAAGTCGAGCACGAATGAAGTCGGTGGCCGGGTACTCGAACTAAGCGGTACGCGATACATGATTCGCGGGCTGGGCTATCTCAAGTCGCTCGATGACCTGGCGAACGTGCCTGTCATGGCAAAGAACGGAACGCCCGTGCTCATCGGGGATCTGGGCACGGTTTCCTTCGGCCCAGATCTGCGGGAAGGCGTAGCGGAGTGGAACGGCGAAGGCGAGACCGTGGGTGGCATTGTCGTCATGCGGTATGGGCTGAATGCCCTCAATGTGATCAATGGTGTCAAGAAGAAGCTCGCTGAGATCAAAGGATCGCTGCCGCCGGGGGTCGAGATCGTCTCTGGCTATGACCGCGGCGGACTGATCAGCGAATCAATCAGTACCTTGAAACATAGCCTGCTGGAGGAAGCGATCATCGTTTCCCTGGTCATTATTGTGTTCTTGTTTCACTTCCGCTCGGCGCTGATCCCGATTCTCACCTTACCGATCGCGCTCGTGATCTCTTTCATTCCCATGTACTACCTGAACG